>Ga0065711_1026146_pt1 | contig 170712 bp, 103 predicted proteins | sample Hoacrofraction12_FD_59098 | JGI IMG/M metagenome (GOLD analysis project Ga0065711, IMG submission 59098) | Hoatzin crop microbial communities from Cojedes, Venezuela - Epithelial fraction 12 v2 (version 2) | ecosystem: Host-associated > Birds > Digestive system > Esophagus > Crop | place... | reverse complement strand
TTTTCCCTTTCTTTTTTCCCTTTCTTTTCCCCCCTTTTCACTTTCTTTTTCCCCATCCTTTTTTTTTCCCCTGTGAAGTTCTGAGACAACACAAATTATAGCTCATCAGGGTTTCCTTGCATTACTTTTTAGTAGCCTTTTACTCTGCTGTGTTGCTGACTGGGACTGGTCCCTGGTCTGCCTCTCTCCCTCTGCGCTGCGTTCAGGCTGGAGCGTCTGCACCTTGCTGCTCACGGGAATCCTGGCCACAGGTTTCATTTCGTTACGTTGCTGCTTGGGGGTGAGGGATGTCAGTGATGAGTGCTTGTGTCAGAAAGATAGGAACAGTGCACAGTCATTGCATTTTGTCATGACCAAAGTTTTTTTCCCCCTCCACATCCTCACCTCCAGTTAGTTCCCATCCTCCCGCATTACTGCATGTTTGTAGTACCCCACGCTTTCCGTCTGAACCAGGCAACTGCTCAGCAGTAAGATTTTCCAGCTCGCTGCTGCTGTGCTCTCATTCCCATAATGGTAGTAGTTAGGAGTGATGGGAAGCTTATTTTTTTTGTCTTCGCCAAGAGCTGGAAGTGCCTGCTTCAGCCTGTGCTGCAATTTATGATCCACCCAGCAGTGCAGGAATTCAGACAGTACAGAAACTCTATGTGCATGCATAGCAGCATTTTAAGGCAATGTGCCAACTTCTTACCAAAGAAATTTGCTTCCGATGAGCGTTGGCAAGCTGTACTAAATAGGAGCTTTCAAAAACGCATCATTCCAACCTGAGACCAGGCTCCTGTGCTCGGCTTGCAATGATGATCGAGTCCTGTTATTATGGTTGCTTCTACATCTCACCTCGGCTGATGCTATAGTTAATGCACAAAAATCTAGCACTGATTTTCTTCGTGACTATTTTGCATTACAGTTTAGGAGCAAAAATGGAAAAGTAGTTGTAACGGTGGTCTCTGGAGATAGAAATCCCTGAAAAGCAGTAGAATTAGGTCTTGCTGCTACCTGCAGATCAAGCTACTGCAGCATCGGCCATTTCTGTACCCATAAGTCATTCAGCAGCCATTTCGGTTGGCAGTCTGATTTTTCATGGTTAGCCTGGCAGCAGAGAAGAGCTGTGAAGGTCCACTTTTGTCCTTCACGTCTGAGTTCAAGAGAGGCAGAAGGTCTGAAAATGTGTACCAAGAAATGCAGGGCTGGGCTCTGCTGTCCAGACTCCTGTTGTGTGTATCTCATTCTGCTCTGTGTGACCATGCTTGCTATGTGGACTTTTGGTAAAAATAGTATTTATATTTAAAACAAAAAGCAAAACAAAAATGAAGCAGTATGATGCTAACTTCCAGTATGGGCAGTTTTACATGCTGATTACTGAAATCTTACTTCTTGCAAGCCCAAGAGGTAACTGGTTTTCCAGATAGCTGTGACCAGTTCATGGGTTCAGGATTTTTTGTGAAGATGTAATGGGATTTTGTGGTATTTCGAACTGCCACAGGCTTTCTCCTGTGTAGGAGACCTGTAAGGAATAAATGTGTCTGTATATCTTTTTTCTTTGCTCTTTTTACATTTCTAGCCAAAGTTAGAGTGTGTTCATGGCTGCTGTGTTGAGTTAATGTTAGAAAAGCATCTCTGAGCCCAGTTTAAGGACACAAACCACCCTGCGCATACGTATCCACCCTAGGGAGATCGGGTCCTGCTCTTTGCTCGCTCCTTGCCTGCTTTGTGCTGCTCTGCCTGGTCTCGCTTCGCAGGCTGCGTTGTCCGGGTGGGGGAAGGATGGTCCTCCAGTGTTTTCCCATATGCCAGGGGTTAGGGATGATCACTGCAGTGACAGTAATGAGCATTTGAACTTCTTGGTGCTGCTCTAAGCTTTTCGGTTGGTGGCAGTGTTGCTGCCAGGTGATTGTCTCCATTGCTGTCTTCTCACCTGGGTATCTGCAGTGAGGCCCCCACGTCCATGTTCAGTGCCAGGGTCTGACGTCTTGGGAGCACTGGGCCTGACCAGCAGAGATAGCGAGCTGGAGAATGCGGCGATACTGAGCCCCTACCCCCCGACAAGGGCTCGGGCCGTCTACCTGTCTCTGACAATTGCTTTGTGGCTGAACTTCGGGAACCCATGGCTGCATGTTGGGCTGACAGTCACCACTTCCCATCAGCTGTAAGGTCCTAACGCAATTGCCTGTTTAGGAGCCTTGAATTCCTTGAGTGAGAGCCATTTTAACAGTGCAAAGTACTAAGACTAAGGTGATGTCTCTGCTTTTCATATGAAAGACCTATGATTCTGCAGAAATGCCGTAATGAATTAAAATATTCCCTATGGAGAAGTGTATTATTTACTTATTATGGTACCAGACTGGAATAAAAAGCAGCCAGGCGTTCGTTTCCTGGTGTAGGGAAACTATTAAAGTACTGTAAAGCAAGAATAGTTTGGCACCACAGTTCTTGTATTCAAAGATTGCCCTCTGAAGGTGCCATGCATGATGGATTGTCACAGACTCTTGGCCCTGCCTTGACATTTCATTCCTATCCAGAGTTGTCTTGTGTTCTGTTCGGAGTCTGCTGAACAACTGACCTAGAGTTTAATGCCACACCTTCTTCTCTTTCCTTTTTCTGAACAGCATCCCTTGCAGCTGAGGCTCTGAAGTGCTGGAGGACACTGCATCTTCCTCAGGGACACGGGCACGGGGGAGCTGGAGCCTCTGGGAAGCTCAGAAAGGAATTGTGGTTGGCGGTCCCCTGAGGAACTCCCCTTCACACCAATGTTGCTCTGAAACCAGTTGCGTCCAACGTTCAGGTTTGGTAAGGTATGTCATTTTCCCCCTGCTCTTATCTTTTTGCTCTTTTCTCAATATCTACATATGGGGAAAACAGAAAAATTAGCAGCCTTGGTGTTTATTGCTGTATAATTGCTGTGCTCATACTGGCTGCCTCTGTAAATAACCTGTTCTCTCCCTGAATTTGGAGAGCGTTCATCAAGAGTGAAATGTTGTTAAAGTCTTGGGCTTGAGGGGGTGCCTGTTTGTATGAAGCATTTTATTGAACAAAATGCTCGCTGATGGTGAAGTTTTGCTGTTGGTGATGTGTACTTGGTGATAGGCATCCGAACTTTGAAAGTGCCACTTGTTGTGTTTCATCAATGTCTGTGGTTCAGAGGGGAAAAAAAATAAATGGCGCTGAAGCAGCGCGTTTGTTCCACAGCCCTGTGCTTTCCTCTGAGCTTTGTGTATTCTCATTGTTTGTCAAGGACGGAAATAATACTAATTTCTTGCATAATCGTGTGTACCCCCTTTGTTGTGTAACAGTCAAAATTTTTGCATGTGCGGCGGTTCTCATATCCAACAAACATTGCCTTGATTGTGCTGTAACCATGGCAAGGCAATATGCAATATAATTTTTAACAAGAAATTGACAGCCCAGACTTCAGGAATGTATCGCAGACAAAGCTTGCATTATAGAAGCATTTAGGGTAATACAGCCTCTGTAATACAGCTGCTTTTATCTAGGCCAGGTTTTTTCTGTGGAAGCAAAGTTTGCTGTTAAAAAAACCCAAAATTTGAAGTATTGGTTCCCAGATCTTAGTGGAATAGTGTCAGATGATGCTGTATCCGTTTTCATTTGACACATGGGTATTGACTTCCCTTTCATGACTGAACCAGCAGTATGGTCTTGTTGAGAAAAGTACGGCAGCAATATAACACCCGTACTTGGTATTAGGAGGGGAGGGGGGAAGAAAAAAAAAGGCAAAGCTTTCTTAAAAATCGCATCCAGGCGAGTGTGCATTCATTCTTCTGCTTTTGATGCGATTGCACCAGTAGTGTTACCTCTGGAAACTGTGGGCTCGAACTCTTCCGTGTCGGCAGAGCTCCGCTGGCCTGCAGACTGCTTGTCTCCAGCGACTGCCGCAAGGGTTGGTGGGAACAGCTTCAATTAGACGCTCAACTTTTAAACGTAGAGGATTGAGAAAGGTCTGTTCAAACCACAGCATATGCTGTTAATTTACCGAGGCGTTTCAAGCAAACAAGACTGGTGTCAGGGAGGAGAGGTTCCCATCATTAAAACTGCTGCCGCGCTTGTTCCGTGTGTCTGTCTGCTCCGGTGGCACGCGGGTTCTGGAAGAGGAGGTTGTTAAACATCGCTCATGCTTTGGTTACCATCTTCACTTTTGTTTATTTCCAAGCTGCTGCTCTTGTGTTTATAATACCTAAAAGGGAAAGCTGTAGGAGAGGTATTTCATTATCAAGAGGCCTTCTTGACTCTTGCAGAGAAATATTTTGCGCTATTATAATGTAGAAATCACAAAAATTTGCTTATTCCCTGTTTCTGTGAGAGATCTATAGGTGAAAGTGTGTAAATCTGCCTTGCGATGAACGTGTGTGTTTTGCTGGGTATGCAGGGTGCCCGGGGACGTGCCAGGCTTGGCACCAGAGCGGTGGTTGCTGGTGTGACCGAGGTGCTCGCCCTGCCCTGGGGCAGGATGGTGGTGGGACGAGCTCCCCACGTCCTTCCCAGCAGAGCCAGTCCAGCGCCCTGTCAAAGGTTCGTATCTCAGGCTGCAGCATGAGTGTTACTCCAGTGCAGAGGTTGTGCAGGACTTCGCAGAACCTCACAATTTCAGAGGACAAAGAGCATTTTCCATACAGATGATTTATGTGAAACTATTATTTAGGCATTAAACTTTAGGTTGAACTTTGGTTATATTTTTGCATTCTGCTTTGTGACTCTCAGATCTCAAAACTTGGTTCTTATTTAAGGAAAGCTCATGTTTATGGCACCTTGACCTTTAAGAACAACATTGCAGATTGAGAAGATTGTGGTAAAGTTTAAAAAGTTGGCAACGCTGCTGTTGTTCATTCAAGTAGCTGAGACCCTTTTTTATCCTTTTTCTTCATCTTGGGGGTTCGTGCAAGCTTACCAGAAGAATTGACTACCATCAACTTTATCTGTTCCCATGACACCCTTGTAAGACAGAAGTGCTATGTATCCCCGTTTTACAGATGGTGAATGAGGAGCAGAGTCACTTCCAGGTCACTTTTAAGCAGCAAACATCTGTCTCTGATTTGCGTGCGATCACAAGTGCGAGAGGTGCATCTGATACCCACAGCTGGAGGCCTGAAGATAGCCTGGCTGAGCCGCTGAGGCTGTGGGGCAAAGCACGACGTCTGGGTGTGGATCCCTTTGAGGTCCGATCTAAGCCAGCTCCTGCCACATGTCCTGCTCTCCCGAGCAGAAGGGTTTTTAATTAAGTGATGACAGTAACACGGAATACATCAGGACCCACGTTTGCTCCGTATCTCTGCTGGAAATGGCAACATATGTCCAAATAATGTGAGCTGAACTCATTCATCTTTGCAGCAGAATGCTGTTTGCTCACGTGAGACAAGCAGATTCCCTTTTAGCAGCATTTACGCAGTTGTGGTGATGGTCATCTTACTCTGTAAGGAATTATTTTAAATGGGTCTGTAGATAACACGCAGAGTAATATTTTTTTTCTTAAATTGCTCATTTTTTAGATTAGTAGAATCCGGTTACTAAAATGCACTGTTCTGCTGAAAAAGCACATTTAATAAATATGTAAGAGAAAAATTTTAAGTAGCCATTAAACATAGTTAATAAATTTTATCTTGCAAGTAGAATTGGAAAAAACCCTGTTCATTTAATGTGTATTATGTATCTCGTAGCAATTAATTGTCGTCATTACATGGACATAAATCCTCAGTGTAATTCACCTTTCTCAGATGAATTGCTTTGGCGCTTTTCCCCTTTCTTTTTCTGGGCTGTAATATGGTTTCTCTTTTTTAAAAGTTGAATCTCGACATCACATTTGTTACCATTCCCAAATGTTCTGCAAATGCGTTGAGGTTACCCAAACCTCTTTGCGCTGCAGGGCAGCGCAGGGCAGCGTTGCAGCAGTGATGGTCTGGTGCAGGTGAAGCGGGGCTGGCGTGGCCAAGCCCTTTTTGACCGGTAGCAGAGCAGAGGGCGAGTGTCTTTGTCTCACTCCCTGGATTTTGGGGTCTGATAAGAAGTTATTTATCTCTTCATATCTTTTGCTTCTTATGTGATTTCGCTTATGAAATCGGAAACAAACGCTGATTTTATGTGCCTCTAGGTTTGGATGTCAAAATAAGACCTTAATGCAGCTTTGCGGTGGCTTGACGAGGGGTGCAGGGCTACTGACTGTGGGTGAAAATGAGTCGGGTAAATTGCCCTCCTGTGTTATCAAAGGGAAAGTTCAGCTGTAGCGTCACAGGATGTCTGCTTGAATTCCCAAAGTTATATTCAAAGCTGTATTTTGAGTAAAGTCTTTATTTTTCTTGATTGAATTTTACACCCCAAATAGGAAAACAGGACAGTGTGTAGGGTCACTTTTTACATATGTTTTTTATCAGTGCGCATGCTGAGCTTGTTTGCATGAGTAACATTTATGCAGATATTTTCTAGTGTTTCTCTGAACTGTTTTGCCAGGGCGGGGAAACAAAATGGCTATTATGTTTGCATGTTTTGTTGCAAAATCAGGAGACTGGCGGTTAACGTATCAATTCCCTGGATGACACCACTTCTGCAACTCTGTTCACTCAGCTTCTCCTGACAGGGCTTTTATTGAATCCATCAGCCTGACACATATCAAAGCACCATTTCTGATAACAAGTATCTTGCTGTAAAATGAATTAAAAAGCTGATATCAGCAGCAGAACTGAGTTGAATTTCTGAAAGAAAATAAGAAAGTCCAAAACTATCATGAGATTCTTAAGATATCAGTCACAGAACAGTAATATAATAGTCTTTTACCTGTACTCTTGAAGTACGGAGAAGTCCATGGGTCGTCCCAGAGTCACACAAATTGGCTTGTTCCTGGGCTGGCAGCCAGTGGCTCTGCCTCCTGGACTCTGATGTTTGTAGTGTTGCTTCAGAGACCGTGATGAGGTAGTGGTTTGTTTTCTTCTGGAGACCTTTCTCCTGTGAGAACCAATGACCTCCTTGTAATTACTTTGCACTCTAGTCTTTGAGAAATTTGGAGAATGAGGAGTGAAAACCGAGGTCTGAGTAGAGTACAGCTTCCTCCTCTTGGAAGATGGAGCAGTTCGGAGTCCCTTGTCCTCTGCAGAGCTGCTGCTTGGCAGCCCGTGTCTTGGGCAGAGTCCAACTGGGCTGGGAGAAGGCTTGTGTTTCTTTGGGCTGCAGATGTTTTGAAATTACCTGACTCAAAACCTTCTGAGATCACGTTTGCATATCTGCTTGTAGCCTTCTTCTATCTGCCTTGCTCTCCCTGTCCTGCTTCTCTGTCCCCTTTGGTTTTGCATCTCTGCGATGATAAGCAGCTTCAGGCAGGGCTGCCTTGCACTGGTACTGCTCTCACTGCCCCCAGGCTCACTAACCTCTCGCTTTTGGCTAGCACACACTATGAAGTATTAGGTAATAATAATCATGCTTTTTGCTCTGTGGTGTGGCTGCTCTTTGGTAAGTATCCACTGGCAATTTGCAGCCTAGCAGAGGGGGGGAGGAGGGCGGCCAACAGTTGATGTGGAAAATTAATGATGAACTACCATCCTCCTGCTACGTGGTTAAGGCACTTCTGCTTTCCAAGCTTTACATCCAGCCTCGCACAAAGGAGAATATTGCATTTCCTTCCTCGAATAGTGGGAATGTTGCCAGACCAAAGCTTAGTGGAGAGTGTCACATGGGGGACTGATCACTTGGGATGCTCTAGAGCCTCTACTGCTCTGCCTGCAGCTGTGACACCACCCAGATAGTCATTTTTGCCTTTCCTTGGACCAATGTTAGCTTAATTGTGCATCCGAGTTGGTAAAGGCCCGTGTGTGTGATGGGGAAATCACCCACGTCCCGTATGCAGTCAAGGTGCAACATTTTGCGTTTCTTTTTGGTGGTGACTCGGCAACGTTCAGGTTCAGATAAGCTGCAGCTTGTTGTATTTTCATCCTTCAGGTTGACGTATTTATTTCGTAATGACCCACGAAAACTGGCCTGTGATGTAGATGGGGGAGAGTTTGACAGGCGCCGAGTAGCCCTGGGGATGTAATTACCTAAAGGAGCAGTTCTGTCCCTGAACGGCCTCTGTCTTGAGGATCACAGAAATGACTGCTGGAAGCCCCAGCACGGCGTGTGCTTCAGGAGTCGTTCGGGTCTCAGAATCGTGCGCTGGGTCCTGCTAGCTTGAGCTGAGCACTGCAGAGCCAGCACAGCGCAGCTGAAGGGCGGCCGATGCCCTTCCTCAGCTCTGCAGAATGCGTGAAAGAGCCTGAACGAGTTAGGAGTTTGGAAAGCCCTGACAACTTCTGTAAGGGACTATTTGGGGCTGAGCTAAAGAAGTGAGCATTTGGTGTAACTTTTCTCAGTGGAGCCTTTGCTTAGTCTGAAGGATACTGGTGTGTGCGATGGAAACAGCCTTGCAAAGCCACAGCAGTGGCTGGTGTGAAGTGCTGCGGAAGCGCTTTGCTGTATTAACAGTGTCTCTTTAGACCAGAGAAATGTTTTAGGCTGTTGAAGTTTTCAGTTAAGGTACCAGAAGTCTCCACTTTGCACACTGTTATTATGAAATTTATTGTCATGGTTGCTGACTAATTTGATGTAACCATCAGGGCTCTAAGAAGTACCTTGGATTTTGCAAAGGGCCAGACTGCTGCTTGGTGCAAGTCACTGACTCGGATCGTAATGGCGTGGCTTCCAGTTTCCTCTTCCTGAGCTCTGCCTCCTGATCGACAAAAAACCTCTTTTCTTGTGCTGTCGTGCTGAGTATTTGCAGCCAGGAGCCTGTATTTGAAAGCGCAAACCTGTTGTACAAGTTCTTTAGATGTGCTGCAAATAATTATGAATATGTTTAATGAAGGGAAGCTGAAACATACTGAAAACATTTGGAAATAAGAGAGAATGTGTGCAGCCAAGCGTTAGCCGTGAATGGAGAGTTCTTGTTGGCATCGTTAAAAGGGAGCTTTCCAGCTTGTAGTTTCTGCGGTGAATACAGAGCAAACAGCAGAAACTAGCACGGCGAGGTGGCTGGGGGTGAGCGGGAGGAGACGGGGCTGCCTTCCGCCTCTGCCAGAAGGGACCGTGGAGGGAGCAGCGCTGCTGTTGCCGGGCTCACGCCCCGGCAGTCTCTGCCTCCCAGTGACCAGGGAGGTGCCGGCACAGACCCGGCTGGCACGGGCATGCTCCAAGCAAGGTAGCATCTCGTTCCTTCACCACAGCCACCGCTGTTTGTTGCTTTCTCCTTACTAGTCAGTTGTTAACAGGGAGGGGTCTTTTTTTTTTCTTTTTTCTTCTCTACTAGGTGGGGTAAGTAGCTCCATTTGTATCTCACCAGACAGGCTTGGCGCCTCTTGACGTCAGTGGCCATATGCCTTTTCCCTCTCCTCAAGAACTGGCCCCTGATCTCTGCAGAGACTCCCCTCTGTATTTCTTCCCAACGATGTTGTGCTTTCCAGGCTTAATGTTGTGTGAGAGGGAATGCTTTGATTTTGCTTCGGATGTTGTATAAAGACTTGGGCTGGGAGACCAATATGTTGATGTGCACTGAAGCTGGGTTCTGATGATGCCATAACCCGTGCAGATGGAGAAGCCAAAAGCTAAAGCATTTGGAGTAAAGACTGTAAAAGGCAACGTGAGGCTGAGGAGCATGCAGACCTCATGCCTCTGTCAGGTACTGGAGGCACTCAGCTTCTTTCCTTCTGCCCAGCGATGTTCTGGAGGGTCTGCGCCAGCATACTGCAGTAGAGAAAATATAAATAAAATAAAGAGAATTCAGGAAATTTCTTACACGCTCCTTTGTGTTTTATTGGTGAAGTTGTGTTGGAGAGGTGGTGCTGACTGCCACTGTAGCTGAGGGGAGCTTCCCAAGTGTTACTGAGTTTGTGGCTGAAATAGAGAGGTTGTTAAGTCCTCCTCTGGACTGGTGTGCTGTCTCAGCGGTGCCACTGAAACACAGAGGACCACCATGCTGGGCCTGTGCTTGCATCCCGTTCTTTGACGGTTTCTCTCCTGGGATTTTGACTGCCTCTTGGTCTCTCTACCAATGTGTCCCACTGTCCTGTGCCTGAGGACCATCACTCCAGCAGAAGCTCACTGGGCTGCTCTCCAGCTGGACAAGTCCCAGTGGCCATGGTGGGACCTACCCTGAATTAACTGGTGGGGCAGCCCAAGTGGTGGGTGCTCGGTTGCATGGTCTGGGGTACTAGAAGCTGGTGCCACCGTTCAGCTTCAGACCCTGTGCAAGACTGGTGGCAGGAGCAGGCTGTGGGCACTGAGTAGCAATGGCTGTGCCTTGGGCAAGCACCACCCATCTGCTGGGTAGGAAAGCAAGCGTGCTGAGCACTGGGCTGGCCTTTTTGAGAAGAGGGACCCCTTGTGTGGGTATTGCTGGCAATAAGGAAGCCCCTGAGCCTCTGTGTTGGGCTTTGTGTTCGTGTGTGACCCCGCACGGTCGTACTGTACCACTGTCCCTTCGTCCATGCAGGCCGTGTGCGTCTGTTGGCTGTGCTGGAGCTGGCTGGGGAGGGTGGCCAGAGACAGAAGAGGACATTTGGTTATGCATGCACTGCATTTTGTTCAGAGTAAGGTCTCTCCCCTCATTGTAGAACCAGTGAAAATTCCTCCCCCCCTGCCCCAGTGCTCTTAAAAGAAAAGGCAGTGAAACAATAACAAAATGAATCTTTCTCATTGGGAAGGCTTGTAGGCACCTCTCCGTGGCTCGGGAGCAAGGAAAAGGGGGTGGGCAGCCCTGTGCTCTGCTCACTTTCTGTCTGGGAGGAATTTCTAGTTGTTAATGATTAATTCAAGCGTTTCTTGTCATGAGTACAGTGTGCACGGAGTGATAAATCTGTGGTGGGTTAGAGGTTGAGGTTGCTCAGTGCTGACAATTAGTTTGAGCCACAGGCTTTGCTTTCATTGGCATTTTCACAGCATTAACCCAGACCTTGTCAATTAAAATCCAGACACATTTTGATAAGGGACATCTTCTTCTAACGATAATTGTAATAATATCACTTTTATTCATTTAAAACCTGTCAGGAAGGCCATGTTTCCTGGAAAATAACTGTCCAAGTTTCACATTGCCTAAATAACTAGGAAGTATCTTTCAGGTTTTTGAGCTGACATTTCATCAAAAATAACTAAAAGCAAATGAGGCCATAGCTGTTTGTCTTTGGACACTTACCAACTTCAATCAAGGTAATCTCCTAAAATAAGCAGGTTTATTAGCCTTCACTTTGGAGGGTAATAAACATTTGATAATTGCCTGAAGTTGATGGTGGAGATTTATACTATTTATTATTGCTTTTCTAACTCTTTGACAGCATAGCTGCAGAGCACGTCCTAGGCAGTGATCCGTTCATGCAGCTCACCTGTTCGTTAGATGGAGGAGGCAGCCTGGGTGTAAAGCTTGATTAAGAAACTTGTCTGAGTTGCGCAAGACGTCTGCGATAGAATAAAACCCAGAAATCCTGTCTCTGTTCTAGTACATTAACTGCAGTGGTTTTGTGTATGCTGGTGTCTGTAAATATTATATTTAGAATCTCTGTCAGGCCATAAAAATGAGTATTTAATAGTTGGAATGGGAGTGATACATCAGATATCGATTGAAAACCCATTGTGGTTTTATTTGTGCATGGCATGAAAAATAACTGTGAAAATCATGCATAGTTTTGAATGAAAATATACTTCTCATTTTTCTGAGAGAGAAATCCTTTCAGAACAAGTAGGGTAGGGAAGCAAAAAGATGTATCAAGTAAGACTGTCTCTAGATCTTGCAATGTGTTCAGTCTGTGCTTGTCCATGCGGGTGGAAAGTGCTGCACTTGTTTTATTTAGACCTGGTTTCACTGCTAAGAAGTGAATCACTGGCTTTTAGCCAGATCATGTGTATTTATTTCCTTTATTTGTCATCTCATTCCTTTAAAATCTAGGTTCTCCAAATAGTCAGCACTTGTGTATTTAAAAACCTCATCAGTATTATAAATGTGCTGCTTATCTGGTCCTTCTCTGAAGAAGGAACTCTGATTAATTAAAAGCACCTCTAGGTGATGCCATAATATAAATAAAAGTAAGCCTGCCTTATTTCTATAGCAACTGGAATAATGCCACCAGTTGCTAGTAGTTCAAAATTCAGGGCATAGCATGGACTCCGGGTGGGAAATCCAGGCACACAATACTACATTGAAAAAAGGTTGAGGAATAATAACTGAGAAGTGAATGGACTTGTGCTGCTGTGACTGTATTCTGGAAGTCAATAGTTGTGCTTTTAGTAAATACAAATACTAATCCACCTCTGCTCTGGCGAGGCTCTTTTTTTCCCTTTCCGGTATGAACTGGCAAGCCTGTAATCTGCATTCTGGTGTGTATAGAAGTGACACTGACAACAGCATAGCTTGAAGGCTGTAAATATTATCCCATATTTTGCTGGTGAGCCTTTAGCAACTGAGCTATGTGTTTATGTGTCTCAGTACTCTTTTTTTCAGGAGTGCATTTATAAGCATTAGAGGTGATCAATAAAAGCTGACCTGCCTTTGCAAGTTAAATAGGCCTGATTTGAAACTACCAGGCTTAAAGAGATTCAGATTTGCTAACAGTGATTTAAGAGCAAGCGAGGTCCATTTACATGCTATTTCTTTTCCACTTTCGAGGTTTGAATTGCATTGGAAAATCTGTCACATTGCACGTTTGAGCATGGAGGCTGCAGCTAACACTTGATTGAGCATGCCATTATGTAGGAGCTGCCTTCGTACCTTGCAATTCACTACATCTTACTGAAAAAGTAATGTAATTAATAGATGTGGAACATGCCTAACTGTGCAGAGTGAAGTCTCTGTGAACTTTGACTTCTAAGCAGTATTTTCTGTCGGTTGCTTTTGGTCTTTGGGAGACATCCAAAGGGAAAAAAACAAGCGTGTACAATTTAAAAAAAAGACACAAAATAAAAAATACAAAGATGTTAAGAAGAACTGAATCCTAGCTACAAAGATGTATGTTCATGATGTTCCTGGCACAAAGATATAAAAAGTTAAATGGCAGATTTTGTTTGTTTGTTATGCAAGTGGAGTTGTTTTGAAGACTTATTCCATAGAGACCTTACTGAAAATACTAGTAAGTTAAAAAGTGTTCAGTATTGGCTTTGGAAAGGGAGACGACTCTGCACAGTGCCCAGCTCTTTAGCTGGCTGGGTCCCTGCTGCCACTGAGAGCGGCTTTGGAGGGCAGCTCCGTGCTGCGATGTCTCCTACCCAGCTGGATGCACTGCGCTGGGGTGCTGCAAAAGCAACACTTTTACCTTTTACTGCCGATTTCCTAACGGTTAAATTTGTTGTCTGATCCTTTGATGACAGTGTGGAAGTGGAGGCTGGAAGGGCAGCGCTGCCTTGCAGCGCAGGGCTGGCTGGGCATGAGGAAGCTGTGCAGCAGTCTCTTATCTTCCCATCTCATGACTTCTAAGCATTTAATTTAAGAACCTGAAGGCCACATGGGACGGTCTTGCGTCATGAAAGACAGGTTTGGTTATACAAATTAAATACTTCATTGGCTTAAAATTAGTCTGAAAGGTGTGGCAATAAGTAGGTCATTGAGGCAAATGGGCTGAAATAAAACCTTCCAACAAGAATGCTGTATCCTGCAGATTTTATCTCTGTTACACAAAACTGGTTTAGGATGTTGCCACGTTAAAAGGGGTAAAGGAGTCTGATAAGCGGCAAAAGGAGAGCCCCTCCTGTTGAGTCATGAGGTTCAGAGCAGACCCCCTTGCATTCTAAACTCTCTCTGAGAGGAGTCTGGATGCGGCTGCATCTACTCCTAGTCCCAGACTTGGTCAATGGTTTATGTCTACAGGGTGAAGTGTGCAGCCACTTATCACGTTCAACTTGGCTGTCAGAGCCCCGCCAGGACTTTCACTGAAACAGTTTTGCAAAGTTGAAACAATAGGTAACTTATTCAAGCGACAGGTATCACAGTTTTGAGATTGCCGTTGGTAAATGCACTGTCTACAAAAACTGAGCTCAAGGTAATGGTTTGGCACTTTAGTTAACAGTGTGTTCCCGGGGATACGTCGGACAAAGTCAGAGGCGCAACCCTTACCAAAAAGGTGTCCCTTCTTGGGGGGGAAGAGAGGTTCAGGCCCGTTGACCTGTCCATCAGGTAAGGTTCTTGCTTGGTTCCTCCTCCCAAAGAGAGTTTTTCAAGTGCCATTTTTTATATGTTTGAAAATCTTTTTGCGAGGTGGGACTAAGTCAGTTACTATGTGTCGATTGGCTCTTGGGCTCTTGGCGTGGGATGTCGTGTTGTCACAAGCAGGACTCGGCAGTCCGACTCGCCTATGGAGCGGGCATCTTGCTGTGTGCTCAGGAGGGCCATCTGTGTTTTATCTGCAGCAACCTCTGGCTGTGCAGCCTCCACCGCGCCCCACAGATCACTTGATTTACAGTGATGGGCTATCCCCCCCCTCTTCTGTCTGATAAGCACAAGTTAATTGCTGCATTTGTTAACTCTTCGGCTCTTGACGCCTGAGTCCGAGCATGTCTTTCGTCTTGCATTGACAAGTCCAGCAAGGCCATCGACTACAGATGTTTAAAATGTTTTTATGGTGCTTGTTTGTCGTAGCCGTGCAGCTATCCATCGGGCTGGTTTTTATCGCTGTGGTCTGTAACGTGGTGCCTCTGGAGGTTCCAGCAGAGATCGGACATGGTACATGCGTTTGCTGCGAGCGTGTCTCAGTTTCGCAAGATAATTCTGTGCCAGCCACTCTTCCGCTCCTCTGCATGGTTCAGATTTAGAGCGAGAGGTGTGTGGGCTGAATAAAAGCCATCAGAAGGCACAGTTGCTCAAATATTGATGTTATTGGGTTTTGCCTGTGTTAATTTTCAATTTTAGACTCGCGTGCGTGCATGCTCGTACTCTGGAGTAGTTATCAATAAACATTGTTATTAATAGGCCGGGTTGTTCCTAAATGGGTTTATCTGTCTCTATGACCAGTATGAGCCCTACGACGCTTGGTGCTGGAGGGTAAGGTCCTTGGCCTGAAGAGTTTTCGTGTTAAAAAGCAAGGTGTAGAGGGTGAAGGAGACAGTCTTGCCCGCAGCGCGGAGGTGACAGCTGGAGCACGGCGGTGAGGATGAAGGATGTGCGGAGCTCCGCGTGTTGTGGGGCATCCATGATCAAAACTCCTCTCTGTTGTGGTGCCTGTACGAGGCTCGTGGCAGTCAGGGATTTGGTTTGCTCAGACTCACTCCTGCCTTGTTAACTGCTACTTCTTGATTATTTCTGTCTATATTCATCTGCTGCTGCTTTTCTGTTAGAGCTGCAAATTCCTGAGGGTTCAGATGGCTTTTGATTTTTGTGTTTGTGCAGCACCAGAATCAGTGGAGTCCTGGCCCAGGGTTAGTGCTGGTAGCTGTTTGCAGTGGCATTTACACATGAAAATAAGACATTGGGAAAACAATTATTTTCACATTCTGATTATTTGCATTCCAACATCTGCTGAATCTTTGAAACTGAAAAATTGCTTAAATAAATGATACATGAGTAAAATTATTGTTATTATTATAATGTTCTCTACCACAAGTAGGTCCATGCAGGAAGTGCAGGGTTTTTTACATAGTTGTTTATATGTACATCAGTATTTGTCTGGCAAAGAGATTTTTATCCTACATCCTGCTGGCTGCCACTTTCCTAGGTGCTTTTTCATGTTTAATATAGCTCTCCCAAGTATTTCCATGCATACATACACACTGGTTTTTAACACCTGTTGGCATCCTTTAATTATATATCAACCCTGCGGCTGTTGGCTTTGAGGTCTGTGCAGCCGCAGACAGCTGGATGCTGCGTATTGCTCCGCTTTCCCAAGGCCTGAGCCCGCTTTGCACTGCCCTGCCAGCTGAAGTTCACCCTTCTGGCGCAAGGCCACAGCTAAGTGCCTTTCAGCGAGTTCTCGGCTATCATCCTGAGCTGATTTCTGGGATGCAATTCACTGCCACGGTTATCATATCAAAAGGGGAGTGATTTACATTTCCTGCACGTCTCGGTGTTGCCAGGCTCGGAGGATGCTGCAGAGAGAAACTTCACACAATTTGATAAAATAACGAAAATGAGCCTGTTTACAGTGTTGCATCTTATGCTGTGGAGGAATTTGATGCAGACACAAAGTTGGCACTAAGTACAAATATAGGCTGTGCACAGAGATTAATTTGGGGGCTTTTTTTGGTTCCTAGGAAAAAATAGGAAGATTGTCCCTAAGGGCTGAGTGTGTGGAGAGCTGTATGCTCGCCTTTGTGCGCCCTTTCCTCTTTATCTTGATTTCTTATTGTGTTGCCCCTTCTCTCTCTTCTCTAGATATTCATCCAGAGTAATGTCTGCATAACACATTATCTTTGTTTTTATCTGGCCCCCGCAGCCCTTTGCACTTCCCTCTCTGAAAAGGCATCGAGCAGTCACGCCAGCATCATTTGTACAAAGCAAACACTTTACGCTGAGATATTTTAAGCACATCCATACTGGAAGTGCCATAGGAATGGCAGGGCTGCAGCGTTTGCTGCTGCTTCGCGTTCAGCTGCCCGTGTTTGTACGCAGAAGCAGACTCGGTGGCGGCCTCGCATTCATTTGCTGGGTATCAATTACTTATTGGTGCCGCACGAGCCCAGTTAAGGAACTGGGGGGAGGTTGGGGTGCTGAGAGTGTGGCCGTGCCTCCCCTGTCCGAAGGTGCAAAGTGCAGGGACGTGACTTGAAAGGTCCCTTCCCAGAATTTTCATGGATGAGGCTGCACACATTTGAGTTTGGAGAGGCGAAGGATGTGTCTGGTGTGGGTGACTGAACTGGTGCTGTTACTGATTTCTGAGCCAGATTCCTGCAGTCTGCTCTGACTTCATTTCTTATTTTTTATGAGCACCTTTCTTGGATGTATTCATTGTGCTGTAATGAGGGGTTGTATGAAAGGGACGCTCAATGTAAACATAGTGGGTGAAGCGCTCTCAAATTTATTGTAACTTATTTTTCTCTTTCGAGGTTTTGATGTTGTGTACTTGCAGCTGCAAATGTAAAAATACCTATGTATATCGTAAGGCTGCCAGGACAGGCGACATCTCCTCTGCAGGGTTTGTAGTCCCAGGTCAGGGGCGCTTTAGGAATAGTGAGTAGAGGTCACCAAAATTCACCTTCTGGCTCTTCTGGATGGGGTATTCTTTCCCTCTCATTCCACTTCGATTTTCTTCCCTGTATCTCAGCAAAGAAGTATCTTTGTCCATGTCTGCATTTTACCCAGCTTTAAAAGGTTTGAAACTTTGCTGAGTCCTCCCTTAACTTTAGCAAATCCTTTAAAAGCTGATCGTAGAGGTTGACTGCACCAGGAAAACAGCACCGTACCACCTCCATTAGTTTGTGTGCCTGACCTCCTCTTCCTCCTAACTTTGACTACCACTTATTGTCATCTTTGATTTCATCTTTTTCTTTTCTGTTGTTTTCCCCCTTTTCCACTTTTCCTTCACTGTCCATGAAGATTTGCACTGCCTGATGCTATCACCTCGCCACGCTGCTTTAATCTTAATGCAAGTGCCCTGGGTCGAGGTTATACTCACTCTTCAAACTGATACCTATCTCTAAAGGTCTGATGACCAAAGAGGAGACTGTTTCTGATTCTGGACCCTGGAGATTAAAACCAACATGTTCACATGCTGTTTTATCCAGATGCAACATAAACTTCAGTGGAAATAAAACCACGGCATGGGTACTCTTGTCTTGGCAGGCACAGAGCTGGGCAGGGCACTTCCCTGCATACCCCATCCCTGATGAAATGGGATGCTCTGCCTCTTTCTGTCCTTCTCACCTTTCTTCCCCTCCATTCTAATTTTTTAAGAACTGATCTCCTTAGGGAGTTGTTAATGTTCAGGGCTTTTTTTCCCCTGACGTTTTGGACAATGATGTGACAACATGTGCATTTATTACTCTTCTGCTGGGAGCTGACTAAAGGAAAGGGCTTGATGGATAATGGCTGCATTTTCCAGCAGTGCCTGATGTACATGTGAGAAGAACAACTGAGTGACCTGCATATAAAACCAAACTATGTCAGGCACGAAGTCTGAGCGCTGAACTAGGAGACAAGATGGAGAACGGGAAGCCTTTTGTCACGAATTCCTTATTTTGCTCCCCTTCTCTCTGTTACTGGGAATCTGGTGCTTTCTGTGTTGCAGCAGTGCGGGCTGTGGTGTGGGAATCTGTAATCAGCTTCATGGGAAGGGAAGGCAAAGGGTAGCAGGCTGGTGTGGCATGGGGAGCTTTGAGGAAAGGAGGCTGTACAATTGAAAACAGAGCATCACTTCACTGTTGGCTGCTAAAGAAAGCTGATTCTCCTTTGCCTTGAGTAGTCAATTTACACCTATGCAAACTGCATGTAAAGCAGCACTGGCTGGAGCTTGCCTTTGGTGCTGCTGTGGGTGCCTGCAGCCTTCAGGGAGAAGCTGTCGGGGCTGGCTGAGGCTCTCTGGACCTGGAGGTCGGATGGCCGTCAGAGCATCATGTCCCACCAGGGCTCCTTGCCCTGGCAGGTGAGGCATGCTGGCTGGGTGCCATGCCTTTGGTGCTTTGCTGGGCACTGTAGACCTTCTGCTGAAGCTGATATTGCTCTGCTTTATATTTCACAGCATAGACATGCTAAAGTTGATTTTCAACGCACACGATCAGGAGGGTGTGGGGAGCAGGGGGGTTACAGTGGGGAAAGGATGATGTGCTTTCCCCTCCCAGTCCCCCAGCGCGTCGCTGGGGCATAATCCCCTGACCACTGCCTCACGCCTCCTTCCATTTTCTCTCTCTGCAAGACCACTATGAGAAAGGATCAAGGATTCCAATAGCTATCGTGGACATGGAGAAGGAAAAGTGTAAGAGTGCTTTTACCAGAAGCCAAGAGGGAGGGTCAGAACGGCTGTGTTCTGCACCTGGAGCACCAGGGCGCGGGGACAGGACGGCCAGCGGTTCTGCCCGTGGCTGTGTCCTTCTCCTGAGCAGCACGTCAGGAGTCTGTGGCAGGGTGGGAATACCCAGTCCTTTGCTTTGCGGAACTGCTCTGGAATATGATGAAAATGCTTTTTTTTTTTTTTTTAAATGACTGAGTATTAGATGGGCTTTTAGGCTCAGGGAATGACTGACAGGTGAGATTGCTGTGGTGTAGTGAAGTCCATTTCATTCTTGATAATGTAGCAGCCCAAGCTGTAGTCTTTGCATCGGGATAAGGTGGTCCTCCAAGCACACCTTTGGTGTTCAGTTTCCACAGGGGACACACTCGTAAATATTTGTGAACAACTGGGAAGAACAACAGAAGAAAGTCACAGAGTGGAAAATCAGAGTCCAGACAGAGTATCTGTTGCTCGAATATATTTTCTGTGAACAATTCAGTTGGCTTCTCTGTGCTTCAGATTTTCCATCTTTCCGGAGACGCTCCCTGGCCCTTACCTGGGATTTTGGGAAGACCTAGTAATTTGCTAGAGGTGAGGTAGTCAGGGGCCACACCAGAGACACCAAAGAACACCCCTGCACCAGGCATGTATGTACCAGAGAAATCACAGTGCCCTCTGTAGCACTGCCTGCTGTCATGCTTGTTCTTCAGTTTCTAAGGCAGCAACGTCTGCAAAACTTCTTTTCTTCTACCTAATATAGATTATAACTGTAATAACGTTTGCTTGAAGTGAAATAGGGTGCTGTAGCTGTGATTGGCATCTTCAAATAATTCCTTGTGCGGTTTCAAACAACAAAAAAAACACGAAAATATTCTGCAAAGAAATTACGATATCCCATGTGCCTTATTATAGAACATTTTGCCGAGAAACTTGTGGCTGTAATGAGGAGGTTGATCTACCTCCCCACTGTCACGGCATTAAAAACTAATTGCCCCCGGGTTTCTTGATTATCTCCGACACAGCTGTCACGTTGCCCCTTTGAAAAAACGAACTGACATCAGATGCGCAGACTTCAGAAGGTCTTTTTTCTGGAAACAGGGAAATTTATTATCAAACAGGCTCTGGTGTGTTTACCAAACTAGTTGGAATATCGCACGGAACTGGGGCCCTGTTGCTTCTGTCTCAGAAAAGAAGTGATTATTTGGGTTTCTCATCACATTTGTGCTTTACCATGCCAGGGCCTCTGCCAGTATTTTGTGCTTGCTACTTGCATATGTAGGAGTATTATTGAATAGTTGTGGCTGGATTAGGGGCTCTGCGTTCCCGGGATATAATCCCCTCTCTTGCTGCGGGAAAGGTGTCCGCGGAGCCCTCGCTGCCTCCTGTTGTGCCGCTGTAAAATGGGACCGGTGATGCTGTCTGCTTCATATGGCATGGGCTGGGGGCTACATCGCTGAGGGAACGATGCACTGCCACTGTTCAAATTGGGCCCATTTTCCAAGAAAAAGAAAAAAGTAATGTAAGAATAGTGAAAATAGCTAATTTTCTGAGCTGCTAACAATTACAAGCTCCCTTCCCAAATAACTGAACGTGGTTTCTCCTTTAATTGGAGATCTTTCAAACTTACCTTGTTCCTTAGAATAGCTCCTGATTGATAAGGTGTATTTTCAACACAGTCATCACCTGTCTCCCTGTGGCTTTTGGTAGGAGTTTAGTAGCTGGTTTCCCTTTGTGGCTTTACACCATTGACCTCATCTCCCAGGCAGATACAAGCGCTACACATGCAGAGCCCCCGGTTCTAGTGCGGTGGCCACATGAGCTCTTGTGTAGCCCTAACCGTGGCACCAGCGCGGTTTTATGACTTGACGAACCCTACTGGGCTGAGTGGGAGCGTTACACTTGAGATTTTGCAGTGGCTAGGGGAGGGAAATGGATGAGAAAGAGAAGCAACACTTCAGCACTTTGGAAAAGCTTTAAAAGGCTGTGTATTTGGTGGAATGCTTTCTGGACCATCTTGCTCCCTAGCACGTAGGAGGTACGGCTGTCAGGAGTGAGTTCACAGCAGGGTTAGTGCTGTTGTAGGATGTTGGCTTCACAGTCTGGTCCAGGGCTGGTGGAGATGAGGGGGTGGACAGAGAGACCGAGGATGCTTTCTCACCAGGACCTGTACTCGCCTGGCATCTGGAGCCTGCTGGACATGGTCCGAGCAAGGCTCTCTTACCCTGGGAGACTGCAGATGGCAAAGATTTGGAGAGATTGGTTCAGTGTGGAAACAAGTCCTTCCCTTTCCCCAAACACATTTAGTTTTGAAGGGGGAAAAGCAGTCAGCCAGCCAAAACCAGCAGAGCGGTGACAGGCAGGCGGTGCCTAGCCTGTTGCAGAAGTCTTCGGCACTGAGTGGTTTTGTTTGTGAAAATGAATTACTAATAAAGCAAAAAGCTCGTAGCCTGCTGGAAGCCATGCTGCAACTGAAACAGCCAAAGAGGGAAGGAGGAAAATACCCCAAACCATCTGAAAAGGCGCATGGTGTCACTGGGAGGAATCGTTCATCTACAGGGGATCCGCATGGAGCCGCGAGCTCCGCGCCGGAGAGGGGTTTGCTTGGGCGTCGGAATGGGATGAGAGCGCACGTGGTCTTCAACCAACCAACCCACCTGCACTGCAGCTGGGAGGTGGACAGGGGATTTTAATCTTTTTTTTCTTTTATTTTGAAGGTGGAGAGGGAATTGGTCACTGCTGGAATGACCTGACAACCCCCGGTACCCGCAGGGCACCGCTGCGAGCGTTGACTGCGGCGGGGCGGCAGCTGGCAGGCGTGCGCAGCGTGGCGATCGTCCTGCGAGCGTGAAGGCTCGCGAGGGAGAAGGGGTGGAAGTGTGTGTGTGCTGGTTAGGATCCTTGTTATCGTGTTACCTTGGATCTTTAGGGACAAAATAGCCACCCGTGCGTGGAGAGTAAACAGGCGCACAGTGTCTATAAATAGTGTGTGGAAGAGGAGCTTCTGAAGGTAATTTCCGTCTTTATTTAAAAACCTGCTACTTAGGCAAATTATTATAATTCCAGCGACACTAACTAATCCGTCAGTAATTAGGATGGGAAATGGGAATATATTCCATGGAAATGATCTTGATATTTCGTCAGTCCCATTGTACAGCAGTCTTCTTGAAGAGTAAGCTGTTATTTGCCCAGCGTTTTTTGGAAGGCCACAATTTAGCTGATTAAAAAGAAAATAATCAAGGAAACTCCCCTGGAGAACTCCATGCTGGATTGAGAACACTAAGTTTAGAATAATATAATTAGTAGTGCTTTCGCTGCTTTTACTGTATCTTGTCTTACCATTGCTGATTATGTAAATAGTCGTAATAATTCCACCTTTTCTCCGCATCAGCGTCATCCTGTGAGCTCAGCCCTGCTCCAAGTCCCCTGAAGCCACATGGCTGCTGATTTACCATAGGTGCTTTTGCTGCTCCCTTTGGAGAGCTCTCCTCTAGCAAGGGGTAGGCACACTCCTCATGGATTTAAAAGGGAGACTATTTATTGGATGGCTAAGAATCTAAACCGCAGATGAACTAATGTGTGCTTGTAGTTATAGCTTTGGTGTGTGTGCTTGTGGTTATAGCATTGGTGAATGAAACATGTTGGAGACAGGTATTGTTTTGAGTGACAAATTATTTTAATATGTTTCTACCTTGTCTAACAAGTGCTGACAAACACACTTACCATTGCTTAGGTAATTAAGAATGATACTTAGCAGTGACCCTACTTATTTCTCATCAAAATAGCCATTTTGGCCTTATGCTGTTGAGCATCTTAGAACAACTTTAGGGAAATGCTTTAGACTGCAGTTGTGAAAGCACTGAGGAGCTGTGGCTTTGGTGTCAAGTCTCCTCTCCTCTGGCATCCAACACTGGATGTGACCCACATAGCCAGGAGTACCCTCTTTAAGGAGATACCGAAATTATTTGCCAATGTAACAACGAAAGAGTGTTTGGAGAACCGGTTCGGAGAGCGACGACGTGACCACAAGAGAGCGGAACTCCTGCTGCTGGGAGCATTAAACCTTGCCCCTTCTGATCTGCCAGCCCTGTAGCTGTGACTGCTAATTTTCTATCTACTCCTGAACATGCTGTAGGGATCCGCTCCTCGGTCCAGGAACACATGCTTTGTGATGCCAGGTTCAGTATTTTGCACAGAATGTGGTAATCAAGTGAGTTTGTTCCTTGGGTTTGCTCTCTACGGGGAGCAGATTAAGATCACCAGACACATTTCACTCGCAGCCCAAAACAGGTTGAAGTATCTGGTTTGGAGGAGTAAGGCAAATACAATTCCTATCTTACATTGTGTGCCACTGTTGAAGCAGGTCACTGTCAATGAAAAATTCTCTCACCTTTAAAAATGTTTTTTCTGTGATTCTAGTTCTGCTGAAGGGTAAAGCTGAATGCAGTAATTGAATCAGTGGTGCATGCAGGCTGAAATTCTGCAGGATGAAATTATGGGGCTGTAATGGATTGTCTCTGGTTTCCTCTCTCTATTCCCTCTCTTGTATCTTCTTTCTCTTTGCTTTTCCTTCGCTTATTTCTTGATGTTGGAATTCTTATCTGAAAAAGATGAGTTGTTTAGCGAGGAAAGCTGAAATTGCGATTAAGGAAAACCCAGATTTTTAATCTGTTTTGGATTCTTCACTTTGTAGTGCCCTGGTCAACTCTGCTGACTAAATTAGGATAAAGCAAGCATCTTACTAAAAAAACCATAATTAAAAATAAATTTAAATCCTGAGTAGAGTTGGGCACCTCGTACAGGTACTGCCAGGGAGTCTCTTAAATGTGGGGATGATCCCGCTGTCACGGGATGAGAGGGAGTGCTGGGATGCCGGGAGCCCTTCAGCTCCCTGGGATGGTGCTGCTGGGCCGAAAGGGCTTCTCTCCCTGCAGGCTGGGCAGACAGCACGCTCGAACAGCCACTCATCTGCACCGGGGTGTAAAGAGACCCTGCGAGTCTGTCCGAACATGGATGCGGTGCTTGCCGAGCGCGCTGCCGGTCAGCCACGGGCCGGGGAGCCGCGGGTGCCGGCGTCTGCGGCAGGGACGGGTTCTCCGGCGTGAAAATCCAGAGTGAGAATGCGCGTGGCGGCTGCTGTGTCCTCGGGTCTCTGAACCATGGGGGTTTTTTTGCCTGCTGTAACATAGAGGTCGTTCAGTCTCTCGTTCTAGGACGTGTTCCTTCCTGATGAGATACCTGATTACAACACACCCCTCAGCAGCCACAATTGCTTGAAAACTTTAATTGAGCGAAATTTGTTGGAGCATCCAAGTTGGGCTGGTAGCAGATGTTGTCTCAGTCAGATTTCGCTTACCCCAGACTCTTCTCCATCTTTTCAGTTTTAACATGAATTATTGCAAATAAGCTGTTCCCCTTTCTAGGATATCTGGGAAATGTACCATTGAACAAAGCTGTTCTTTCCTTTTTGTTTTGGTTATTCTCTCATCTTTCTAAAGTCACAAGCCAGAAGCTCAGCTTAGCTGTGCCATACTAGACCTAGGCTGACTAGTTTCCAGGTAGCCCAGAATTAAATCTCCCTTTAGTTAGCAACTGCTAAAACAACAGAAACTGCTCTCCAAATGCCACATCAGTCGTGGATGTTGGACCAAGAAATTGAGCTTCCTCAGGGTTTGTCTGGGTGGAATAGGAACCACATCTCGGACAACGCCATGCCTCAAAAAGAGCCCAGCCCTGTGAGGAAGCCCCCGGGAGACTGTTTTTGGCAGAGCTGTGGCCAGAGAGCATGGCTTAGGATCATAAGCAAAGCAACAAGTTTCTGATTAATATTTTTTTTCTGTTTTTAGGCAAAAAAATGTATGATATGTTTCATATTTGGAAGAGGAGGAGGCCACACCAAAAAATGTAATGCTGTGATCAAATTCTCTTAGTACAGCAAATAAAAAGCTCTGAATATGGACTAGTGACATGAAAGAAGAGAGAGCACAATCGCAGTTGTTCGTTCCCTGCTGATACTCGCTGGACTGCATCTCTCCTGACACTTTGACTTCTCAAAGCTTCTCCTCTTCTCTTCACCTTACACCTCTCTGAAGTCTTGCGTCTCCACACTGAGGGATGTCCTACATCAATCCTTTCGGCCGTTGGTCTGCTTGCCATTGCACTGCGTTGACCCAGCCTTTCCAAGGTTGTCCTTTGCTGCCACTAGCAATAAAACCCAGTGTAATGACCAGAAAGGCTTACACAGGGCCTAAATTCAATTCTGTCAAGAAAAGCAAATTCAACCATGAGATCTCTGTTTTTTTTCCCAGCATGTGCTGGGAGACTGCATTAGAATTTAGAAGTAGAGCTGAAAGTTTTAGATCCAGACAAGTGGCTCCGCTTTCATTAGCGAATGCCTTTTATTTAAAAATAAATAAATAAATAACAAATCCCTCCTTTTGGTGTTTCTGCCTCATATGCCTATGTCACAGCCTTTTTCCCTTATAATTAATCAACCCGTATCTCTCATGCAGCTCTGCTTGTCAGCAGGGATTAAAGCCTGACAGTATTTAATCATCTTGTATTTCATAGAAGGCTAACAATCTCCCTTTGCTTTCTCTTCCTTCCTTTCCCTTTCATTTCCTTGTCTTTTCTGGGAATGTAGCAGAGTGTCTGCTCTGACTGAAGTTTTTATACAGGGACTGACAGGTATAAAATTCTTTCCTTGGCTCTTTTCTTCTGTGACCCATGTAATTCCCTCATGAGATCATTTGCTGTGACATTTTGGGTGTACCGTGACCTACCCTCTTAGCACAGAGGTCCGCCAGATGCTGAGGCTGTAGGAGTATGTATTGAATCATATTTTACCGTGCCTTTTTTTTCATCAGCAAATGCACTAAAGCTGCGAGCCAAATGAGTTGAATAACTAGACCAATTATTATTTCATGTTCTGGGGCTATTTAGCAGTTAAAGTTGTTTCGAATATATGTGACCAACTTAGACACCAACTGGGACTCATTTTATTAATTGAACTATCTCCTGAAATTACAGATCTCCACTTTTGGCATACTCACAGAGATCCCCTTCGTAATCAAGGAATGGAAGCAGATCCTTTCTTTAGACACAGTACTTTTAAGGTATCCCTTGCAGTGGGTCAGATGACTCATATCCTAGAAGGGCTTCTTTGTCTTCGTTGACTGTAAAGGATATTTAAATAACTTGTCCAAATAGAGTTGTTTTCATTATAGACGTAGAGTGAGATGAACCACGTGATGGGTCTCAAGCTGTGGGAGACCAGCGAAAGAGCAGTGTGTGGTCCCCGCTCCTGGATCTGGAGGAGCTTCAGGGACCCCCCAGCTGAGCGCTGTGAAACACAGAGAGTGAACCTGGGGGGTCAGCTCTCTGCAGAGAAAATGCTTCATCTTCTTTCACTGCCATTTTCCCATCGAATGGATTGCTAATTCTTCAGACTTAAGTCAAAACAATCAGTATCTTAATTTAATTAGACAGCCTTTTTAGCATGGGTGATGTCAGTTATTATAAGGTCTGTAGATCGAATGGATTGAATGTATTCCTTTTCGCTTCAATTTGTAGGTTAAGTAGTGTTGACCCCGGCGAGCTTTTGTATGGGAGATGGCCAAGAAATCCCCGGTACCACGATGCAAAAAGCGTTTTGCTCGCCGTGTACCAGATATCCTGCCACTGAAATGTGTTTGCTTTCTCTTGCTTTGCTGTCATTGCTGTATTGATGGATGAAAATTGGAGGAGGGTAATGGGAGAGGGGAAGAGACTTAAAACAATAAAAAAGCAAATTATTGTCATGTTTTAGGTAAATATTTTCTTCGTGCAGAAGAAAGCCCTATTTACAACAGGGTTGCAGTGCTGAGAGAGATTGTGGGAGACGGCAGTGTAAAAACTTTGGTAGATGCTGTTGAACCGTGGATTATTGTTCTTCCCCATTCATTTAAGAAGACTTAACGTTCACTAATTCTTGCTGTAGGAGACAACTTATTGTCTTTGGCCTCTTTTAAAATCAGATGGCGGATGAAACGTTTGCCCAGAGTTTTGGTAATAAAAATTTTAAAAACAGTCGATCACAGTTGTTGCTGATAAGTAGGTGTCTTTCTTAAGTGACTACAGTAGTAGAGTAGTGCAGTGATAATAAAAAGAACAAACAGATCAAAAGACAGTGAAGAATTAATATTTGCTGGTTTCTTTCAATTCTAACATGGACAACTTCAGGTCAGCAGGCTGAAAATCCCTACCTAAAACCGACCAAGTAGCTCTTAAATGGAATTAGCACGTGCAGGAATCCCAGGGACAAACGTCTGGTTTGTGTTGTATGAGCGGTCAAACTAATGACCAGAATAGCACTTTCTGGCCTCAAACCTTTGTGGTCAATACAGTATGCTTCATTTTCCTTCCAGAGCTGAACTGAATGCATGTTTGTGTTTTATGGGAAATAGCAAAACCAGCAGGTTATGGTAAAAGCTAACCATGGTACCAGAAGTTGGTGCTTTTTGAAGGGGAGGATTTATGGTATTTAAACCTCAGTTTATAAAATAAAGAGCACAAGCAGTGGTTTTTAAGCATATTTGCCGAGAAAAATGAGCGAGAAAGATGTGAAATAAAAATTAGGAAATGATAAATGCAGACGTCACTTAATTAGGAAAATGAATTCTATGAGCAGAGTGATACAGAAAGGAAACATCCGTTACCGAGGAAGGGGCATTGAGGCAGAGGACGTTTGTCATCTCCAGTGACAATTAGATGAGTTTCCAAACAGAGCAGGGCAAAGACGGTAAAAATATGTGAGAGAAGAAAATGAGGCAAGAAGAATCGAAGGAATACAGAGCAGGCTTTTGCAGGTCTGTTGGCCTGATTTATGCTTTCACGCCCTTCTTAGCACACAAACGTCCCTGAAATGAAGAGTCTGTTTTGCTCTCATTATCGTACAGTTCTGTGAGCACCAAGTTGGGTAAATCTGCTCAGCAGCAGAACCTGCAACCAGCTGTGGGACCGGGCAGAAGGTGGTTCAGCGGCCAAGAGTTGAACCGCGTTGGGTACGCTTGTTCCCTGCCCGCCTGCCGAAGGGCTGTAGAGGAGGCGGCAGCAGCCAAGCGAGCGGTTTGCTCTGCTCTGAGCTCAGGGTCGTGCTCAAATCCATGGTCTGCAGAGCAAAACCGCTTGTGAAGTCTGAAGAACACAGTGGTCTCTCCTGTATCTCCACCGATCCATTCACCGTCACGTGCCCTGAAAAATCCTCCATTTCTCTATGTAGAGATCAAATGCAGGTGAAAAAATATCGCTTCTGCTAGGGGCAATTCCTCTTCCCAGGTTATTGCCTCTCTACGCTGAAGTGATGCGTTTGGCCAGCACGGGACCTGCCCCACACCCCACAGGTGTCATTTCCACAGGGGTCTCGGGGTGCTGGGTGCCATACTTTAGCTTCTGGCCAAATATTCATGTTTAGAGAAAACGAGCTTTGTTTTTTTACTCTAATAGCTTACAGTGGCATAAGGAATTGGCAGAGTGGTTTGAAATAGGAAATTCTGGCAAAAGATGTGCGTTGTCTATTGGTGATGCGACTCAGATGGTCTTGCTGGCTCCTGTCATTGAAGGGCTGTTACAAGCCCCCGCTACCCATGTGCTTCAGCTGGGTGTCTCCTGTGTCAACTGCCAGGTCATTTCCATTCCCAGAGCCCTTTTTGGACCCGTTTCTCTATGGCTAGATGGCAAAGAGTAGCCCACAGTAGAAACTTCCAGCAGTCCCTTTGCACAGAGCTCCTGTGCTGCGGATCTTCTCATTTTTGTTCAGGAAGAGTGATTCAAACCCAGGTTCGGTAGGAGGATGAGAGGTGTCAGCCAGGCTCGTGTTTCACCTCAGCTCCCTTGGAAGAGCATCTAACTGGTGATCAAGCCTGGAACGGGTACTGGGACATCGCAGTTGAGCTCTGTGTGTGTCACAGGTGGGGATGGGGGACTTCGGTGCTCCCCAGGAGTGCACTCGTGACTTGGGTTACTCCACTCCTCAGTAGGTACCAGTATTTGAAAATAAGTCTTTAGATACTCTATAGAAAATCAGGCAGGAGCATCACCCCATCAGGCTGTTTCCGTTTCTAGAAATTTAGTCTGTTTTGAAGACTTTATTGAGAGTTATAAGCAGAAGCAAATTCATTTAAGATTGATGACAGCTGCTTAAGCATATTTGCTAGAGCCTCCTTCTTGTGCTTGGTGGTTTTGGGGTGGTCTTTTAAGTGTTGTATGAGTAAACTGTTAATGGTGCATTTTTTTGTAACACCCTTTCAGCTGGCAAAGTTTGGCAGAAGTTGAGTGCTCGGCAGGACAAGTGGCTGTTCAGTCACGGCTCACATAGGGTTTGGAGCTCTAAAAGCTGAGTGATCTTGTCTCAAAAACTGTGGCTGTGGTTTTGATCCAGCTTCTAGCAGCTCTGCACCTGTGATTAGTGCTGTAAAAGAGACGGGAAGGTCAAAACTTTTGTAGTTTTACAAAAAGTCAAATTTGGCCCAACTCAACACAGTTCAGTTACAGCCCCTGGGGCTGGACTCATAGAAACCTGACAAACTTTTCAGGATTGCAAGCCATGGACTCTTCCCCTTCTTTGGGGACTGATGTATTTAGAATGTTTGCTTGTGAAATGCTAGAAAACTTAAGTTATTGAATATTTAGTTCTTCATCCTTTTGTTTTATTCTACCTGTCTTATTAAAAAAATAACAAAAAAGCCTCCCACAAACCACAAAAGCCCCACCAAAACCAGTTGCTTTTGGCATATGAAACAGTAGGATATGGTCAGTCTTGAAGTCAGAAGCTGCAAATTAGGATTGTGTTGTATAGAAGGGTTACAGGGAAGACCTGTGTGATGATGTTAGGCAGAACAGCTTCCGTTTTTCTGGCAAGTGACAACTTCAGGGTCTTTTCTCTGTCCAACAACTCTAATTAAAAAAAAAGTCTTTTTGAGCTATTAGGCTGGAGTTGGTCTCCTCTCTGTGATGCGCATCATATACAGGGATTTTATGGTCTGCGGCTCTGCTGTTTCAATCATGTTTATACATCATTTATTTCAAATTAGCGAGGCTTAGCAGGAGTCCAGAAATTTGCATCTGCTCCAGCATCAGGGCCAACACAGGCAAAAATGGAGCAAATACACGAGGGCTACTAAGAATCCAGATAGTATTGGTTAAATGACATTACTGCACTCAGGGAATACCTTGAACTCCCCTTTTCTGTTCACCATACCAACTACGTGGCAGACATAGAGTGAGAGTGGGTTAACATGGAAGCCACCTTACATTGGGGCAGTCGGGAGCGTGTTTTCTGCTGCTGCGGGTTATTGTAGCTGCCTGGAGCTGTGCTAGGTTCCACCGCGCGGTGATGTGCTTACTGGCGTGCTGCGTCATGCCGGGACCTGCCTGGACGATACATTAATTATACGTTCCTCTGCATTTCTGATTCAGATTATCACGCTAGCTTAATCTTTCAGTTTGGCTATGAAATTTGCTGGATGATGTATCGCTTGCATTCTTTCTGTTAATGAAAATCCACACATAATCCCCGTGTCCTAAGTACCTGTCCTGATTATCTACCACATTCATAAGTGCTACTTGCAGAATTATTTTGTCTAGCTAAAAGTTTTATTTTGTGTTTATTCTAATTGCCAGTGTTGCTATTTTAAAAGTTGCTAACCCATTGGTGGATATTCTGGTTTAATCCTTTTTGGCATTCGCTAACACGTGTGAGGTTGTACAAACCCATTACGAGTTTCTGTACAGGCAGAACTGTTCGCTGGGGCTGGCCCGTGCTTCCATATGGTGCACATTAATCACAATTTAGCTATGTAAACAAGAACTTGTATTTTCTGCTGCATAAGGTTGCCCAGCTTAGGTTGAATGAAAGATTTCATTTTAGTAAGTCGTATAAGCACACCTGAGCCTCTGAAAACAATGTAACATGACTCTCTGTTCTATAGAATACATTAGTTCGCTAATTAAAAGTCTGCTCTCGTGGTTGATGATCATTACTTTTTATAAAGCCCTGGAATGCAATTAAGCAGGTCTGGAATAGTGGCATGTGGTTTATTGGGTTTTTTTAAAATTGTTTCCTGCCTGTTTTGTCTGTGATTTCATTGTGTTGAAGAGTCATTCTTTGCTTTTCGGTTATGGTTTTCATAGAGTAAATCTGCAAGTATTGTTTATAGTTGAAATGTTCTCAACTGTATATTTTTTTGAACAGCTTGGATTTAATAGCTGGTTTATGTTTGGAATAAAGAAGCAAGAAAAGTAAGTAAAGGGCTGTGAATCAACAAAAGGAAAATAGAAACAAAGTCCTTAGAGAAATAAGTAACAAAACTGTATACCTTCTAACCCAGAAAATTTGTCACTCCTTTTGTCCATGTGCACGCTTCTGTTATTATTTTGCTTTGATTCACGTGTGCTTCAGGGACTGTCATGCTTACTCAAGGTAGCAGCTATTAATAGAGCTATTACAGCAAGACAGAAGAAACAGCCTCAGGTATTCAACTAGGGTTTTTTCTACAATATTGCAAATAGATAAGCTGTAGTGTGTTACTTGAACATGAAGTTATCCAGATTTAGGAAAAGCTGAGCAGTAGCATAGGTTATAAGAACATCTAGGGTGGCAAAAGTAAAGACTTAGTACTTTTGTATGGCAACCGAGAAAATTGAAAAGGATAAAAATATTTCATTTCTAGAGAATTACATAGTCTTTAACACTGGAAGTTAGGAAGAGGCTTTCCCACGGAATTGGTTACCTGATGCCTTCAGCAGTTCCTCCTCCATCGTCTGCACCACGTGGCTCACGTTGTTAGCTGAGATGGTAACACCCTTGCTTGGTCAAGCGCGACTGCAGCTTTTAGTGTACGGTCTGCTTTTGTTGAAACACACGTATTGGCCAAGCACTTGGCTCGAAAGTCAGAGAAAAAATAGATGAAGTCAGTGCTGTCCTTCTGGATTAACAACCTTATGAGAGTGCAAGGTACCATCAATTATTACTGATGCTGGTGGTGCAGTGGTGGCACAGAGAGGTCCATGCCGTGATGCGAGGCAGCAAGGAGAGTCCAAAGACACCGCAGATAACAGGACCGTGTGGTTGCAAGGAAGGGAGAGCACCATGTGTCATTAAGTCTCTTATAGATAATTATGAATGAAGAACAGCTTAAGAATTCTACGTGTATGAATACATGACAGCTGACCTGTCTTTCTGTACTGGTGTCTTCTATACAATTGGCTGTGACCAAGGGAGACTCCTTTCTACTGTGTTCTCAACCTTTCCCCCTCCCCTCCACCCCAGTCGCTTTTAGAAATTCTTAGGTGCAAGCACACGAAAAACATTGTTTTGATCAATAGTTTTTATGGCAAAATCCATAAAACAAACAGTCCCTTTATACAACTCAGAACAAATAATTTAGACTACAAGCCCTGACACAACTTCTGTTTAAGCTTGGCTGGAGGATGATGCTCTCACATGCAAAGTGGAGTTGTCTCGCATTGACATTTAAATATAATCATAGGAGTAGATGATTGAGAGCCCAAAATGGGATGAGAGCCACAAGCGACGGAGTAAGTTGCTGGCAGAAGAGCCGATGGGAAGGGGTGCAGCGACTGCAAATGAGGCCTGTCCGGGAGGTAATGTGATTAGTGTTTTCAAAGAGCAAAATACGTTGCAGAAATCAGATGAAGCCTGGAGTGAGGTGGCGGTGGGGGGGGATCCCATACTTCCCCCAGTTTTATCTAATAAGAGCTTTATAATTTTCAGTTGTGGGGGATTTTTTTCCATCCTTATGCTGGGGGTGGGGGGGGGGGGGAGAGTTATTATGAGATTTGAAAGAATGCTGAGTTTTTGATCTTGTCACGACTGAAGGTACTTTATAAATGTCAGAGTTGGTGCATGAAAATCTGGGACGCTGCTCGGCTGCTTCGTTTGCACGAGCTCGGCTAATGAGGCCACGAGAGAGCAAGCTGCCAGGTAGCCTGGCACGGTGGCCCTGCCTCGGCGAGCCCCAGAAAGCTTCCAGAAAGGGAAGAGGAACCTAATATGTGACAACAAACAAATTGCCAACCTTAAATAATAATAATTTTTTTTGCATTTCTGTCATACTTGGGATCGATTCCGCAGGCGGAGGTTTTTGTGGTGTGTAGCAGAGTTGTGATTACCCCTTTCTGCCCTCATTCTCGAGACTTGTTTTGCTGAGGGCTTGTTGGACTGAGGCCCACGTGTTGGTGGTTTGACCTGTCTGCTGCATCCAAACGTCGTCCGAGCAGGGCAAGATAACCAGAGCAAAGTGTCTGGAAGGGCTACGTGGGGATTGCAGCCGTGGCGAAGGGTTTGTTAGCTTTGCGGAGGTCTTTAATCCAAGATAAGCCAAGTAAGCAATGTTACGTGGGGAACTGAAAAGGTCAAGTGTCTGAAGTTAGAGGAGACATGGTAAGTTTTTCTGGACAACTTTTTTGAAGTTTCATAAACGTGCAACGTTTTAAATGCACACTAAGGAGTGTGCTTTTAAGAACAGTGATTAAAAGTTTCCACCATCCACATGCCTGGATGACTGATGTGTATTGGAGTCTGGCAAAACTATTTTGTTGAAGGTATTGAGCAAGGATATGACCTTTTTCCTGGTGTACCATAGATGTATATTGATGACTAGTTTCTTCCTTCCAGCCTACAACTTTGAAGGCAACAAGCAGTGTCCTGGTTCACCAGCACACAGAAACCCAAGTCCTAACTTGGCAGAAAAATAGTTTCCTTGAGTTCAAGAAAACTTCACATGTGGTTTAGTTTATGTGCTTAACAGATTTCGGACTGAGTTGTGATCAATGAGGACACCAATGTCATGCAGACAGGGTGCTGCCCGAACCGCTACAATGTATTCCTCTGCTACCGTCTGTCTCCACTCATCTTGAGAAGTTCAGGGGAAAAAGCCTGTGCTTGAAGAGAGAATAAAGGGACCTACAGTAATGCAATTCAGATTTACAGATTAGGACACAATTTTTCTGATGCACCCAAAATGCCACTTTTTACTGCCTAGAAATTGGGTGCTCATGTTCCTCAGGGTTTTTGAAACTGGCAGGTGTCAAACAGAAACTGGACTGATGGTACTGTAGAAAACTCTGTTTCTAAATTGTATTTTTGCTGGGAGAAAACAGGACTTTCCAAAGCGCTTGCTGTCCAAAGTAGAGCTGTGGTTTAGACAGGAGGTTTGCTCTAGGAAACAGCAACACAAGTGGGTTTGTGTCTCACAAGCATGAGCTTGCGAACATGACAGGGGCCATTGAACTTTTTGGTGGATCCATTAAAATGTTTACAGATCACCCTGCAGGACAAGAATGTGTAAATACCAGTGAACTGCATATGAAATAGCAAGAATATTTTTAATAAATAAATAATCGGGCATCTCCCCTCGCTTTGCCCTGGCCTGCTTGATCTGTACTCTCTTGCTTCAGGCAAGTTAGCTTAACATGAAATACGTCAAAAGGACTTCCTACCTAGATTGTGTTTTATTTTGTAAAGTGGAGTTTCTGACGGGTAGATTAATGAAATTGTGGTACGTGGCTTGGTGAAGATCATTGTTTCATGACAGCTGATTTGGAGCACTTGAACACAACATCCATTTTAGGTGTAATTTAAAGTAGTATCTGCTGAGAGAGAATTCGGACGTCACCCAGGATCTTGTTGTCTGGTTTTTGCTGCACAAATTTGTTGAGTTTGGGTTACGATGACTGGAAATTAAAGCCGTGGTAGTTAGACAACAGCAGCCCTGTTAAACCATCGCAGTCTGACATTGCTGCTCCCTGAAGAACCAGGAATTTGGGGAGATGAGTGGGATTCAGTCACTCTGGCTCTTACGTCTCTCGTGGTAAAGGTGCGTGCAAAGAATGATTTGGAATTTATTTTCACTACAGACTAAATCTTTGATCCCAAAGCAATAAACAGTAAAAGAGCAAGCAGCAAAGAATCAAATATTACAGAAGCTCATGTTAAAACAAAACCTGAGATTTCTATTGGGAATTTTGTATGGCTTTTCAGAAGCAGAATCTCAGATGCCTCAAATGCTTGCAGTGTGATATTTTTAACAATTACAAGTCCAAATACATGCAATTACTGACAGTAGGACTTTTGTCAGGAATGATTGCACCAAGTTTAATTTAATGTACTCAGCCTTGTAATTGTTGTTTTTTTTTTTCAATCTTGCTGTGCCAATGACAGCACTTTTTTCTTCATAGGTTTTATGTTTTATATCCTCCACAAATCACACATTTAAGACAGTTTTGTTTTGTAAGGTCTCTGAATTGCTGTCTTATTAGCAAACTAGTCCATGCCAGATTATTTTAATATTAATAGACTGTATCAACAGTTGAGATAAAGATGCTTTCCTCGTGCTGTTTTGTTAAGGTTTAGTGGGACTAAATCACAGAACATTGCTTTGCGTGAAAATTTAATCAAAAAGATCCATCTATGGTAAGATTACTTGTTTAGGGAAAGCTGCTCTTGCGTTCTGAGGATTTTGATGGTTTTCACTCGCGGTTTGGGTGCCTGAACGGTACCAGGCAACCTTCAGATGCCTCGGTGCTCCAGTACTCTGCTGAATGGGGATCTTACTTTTAAAGGATATTTTCACCTTTGCTTCCCAAAGCGCGCTCTCTGTCATAAATAGGAGATAGAAAAGCAAACTTGAATTTAAAGCTATATATAACATTAATTTTCTGTGCAACATAACCAAGAGCTACCAGACCTGCTGCTGACAAACGATGCTGCTGCCCGCTTGTTCTTACCCATTCTTTTCAGGCTGTGCGTGACTGTAAGGGTGAGTTCTGCAGGCTGGGGGTTTTCTTGTTCTTTTTTTTAACTTGCTTTGCACCAAAACAGTTGCACGTGCATTCAGGATATTACTTATTTCATTCTGGCACATTTAATACGAAACTTGCCAGATTTTTACCCAGGGCTTGATACATGGTGACCTGTGGGATGTGAGCGGACAGTGTGCCACCTTTCTGCGTTTGGTGTGAAAGTGCCTTCCAGCCACGTGCACCTGGACCTGCTGCAGTTTATGCTGGCTTAGAGGGGATTACAGAAAGTGAGTAGGAAAAACAAGGCTTCTGTCAGGATATTAAAATACAATCCTGTGGTCTGCACTTTCTTTGGAAGTTTTGTAGGGTTCTGTCAGGCAAATCAGGCTGATCACTACTGACCGTGACTGCTTTTGTAGAACAGATTACTGGGTATTTCAGTGTGTAGCATCTTACAGGGCTTGAAGTTAGCTGACTGATGATCTGCATAATCTTACATATATGTCTTTAGCAGAGATACAACTATACACCTTTAGCTTGAATTACTCAATATATAACTCTCTCTGTACTCTCAGTCTCTTAAAAAAAAAAAAAAGTTAAATTCGCTGTGATATTCCAGATTCCAGAAGCAGTTACTGAATTAAGAAGAAATATTGTTGGACGTACCTTTGTAGGCTGTGTTTCAGAATTTAGGAAGAGTCTGGCTCTTTGTCTTTCACACCGTATGTCAGGGCTCTTGCATTATTCCTTTATGTCTCCTGGCAAGTATTTCACATTCAAGAAGGCTGATATACCTAGGGAAAAAAAAAAGAGGAAGAACAAGAAAAAAAAGACAATTACAGTGACACAGGTTAAACTAATAGAGGCTGTGGTTTAGAGAAGGTGTGGAAGTGTCTTTACACTCCCTGTGTGCTAGTGATTGTTGCCTGGACCATGGCCAGCTGGATCGATACTGCTGTTTTTCAGCGGGTTTCCCGGGTGCCAGCCCTGGATGTGTGCCTGCTGTGTGCGTGCCCGAACGCCAGATCCCTCTGCACGTCACTTGCTGTGACTGACACAGCTCAAGAACTTTATCATTCTGTGTGGGAACAGAAGACCCAGTATGCCTGCTTCTGCAAGATGACGGGCAAAAGCCTGACTGTCCTTGCCTGCGAAGAACTTGAACCGTGCCACTCTGGTCTTCTTGCGGTTTCTGTTTTAAACACTTGGGTTTTTTATACTATCACCCATGGAGTAATTTTCTGTGCTCCCTATTTTTCCTTTACAGTAGACAGGGAAATGTGCTTCCTTGGAGCACAGACACTGAACTTACCTGCTCTTCTTGATCTAGTAAATGCTCGCTGTGGGTTTTGTTTGTGGATGGAGGAGTTCGCATCTGCACAGAGAAATACAAATGCGTATGTTTGATCCATGGCTGGAGATGTATTCAGAAGACTGATCTTGAACACCAGAACCTGTTACATTTAGGTGCGCTGATATGAGAGCAGGAGAGGCTTTGTTGAATCTTTAGGAGATGGTTTGTCCAGCTGGGCTTTTAAAAATTGTTTTCTTGTAGTTTTGGCAAAAGAGAAATTTTTTTTTCAAAGAAGAATGAGTCTCATGGTCTTATATTGAGTCCTAAAACACAAGTATTGATTTCATAAATACAGACAGTGTCCAACTTAAGTAATTTCTTCAATGTATGTTGACTTTATTCCTCAGTTGTTAGTGGACAGAATTTTTTAAAGCCGAGTGAGATTGTGTGTTTTGACTGATTATATCCCATAGTGGCATTTGCTCTCAGAAGGCAGGAAAAAATTCCTAAACCATTTGATATTCTGGTGCAGGTTAGTATTTAGCTGTTACCCGTTAGTTACTGAGTGTCATTGGCAGAAGAGTGCAAGACCCTCAGTCTTTAGCACCTGGATATAAAAGTCTCCAAGAAACACATACTGCACTTTTTCTAAGCTGTGGGTCCATCCCTCCAGTGTGTATTTTTATGTGAGTTATAATCAAAGTGTGGGAACCGGCCAATGCTTTGCTACCTTCTGTCGACAGCTTTTGGCTTTTTTGGAAATATTTTAGCTTGACGCATACCATAGCTGTCGCCGTGATTCAGAGCCTTTGGAAGGAGAGCTTCCTCTTGTATTTGTTATTTGCTTAGCAAAGCTTTGACTTTATGGGTATGTGTTTCAGAATCTTTTATGCCAGAGAATCATTTATATTTCAGAGATACAGGAAGGCACCTTGGAGCTTGCTACGTGTCTTGATTGTTTTTTAACCTTAGCCCAGAATGATATTCTCTCTAAAGAATATTCTCATGTAATCCTGCAGGGAAGAATAAAGGTAACACAGTAGCCTGGCATTAATACTGTAAATCAGAAGTACATAATGACAAGTCTGAGAAACGTACTAAAAATAATAGTAAGACAGGCTTGTTTCTGAACAGTAAATGCTATTAAGCTTTGCTCTGAATTCTGACATCCACCTGAAATCTGTACCCACTACCTACAGTTATGTGTTGAGGGGCTGTTTGCTTGTTTTGTGCTTCAGAGAAACCAATTTGACTTTCTGTGCTAGTCCAGATACAGATGTCCCTGGAGGAATGCCTTGGCCGGGCTGTAGGAAGATGCTTCCGAGAGCTCAGAGAGAAATAATGTGAAAAACATGACCAGCTCTGTCCTGGGGGCATACCTCTCCCTGGGAGGAAAGCAAGGACCGGGGAGGGAAGATGGCCCATATCGTACCACTGCCAACAGGAGGGTGACATTTTCACAAGCAGGAGAGCTTGAAGCAGCCTGAGACATGGGACAAGTGGGGTTGTGAAGTGATGACAGTGAGAATTTCTGGAGGAAAGTTTAGCAGTGGGGCTTTCTCAAGGATTTTGGAATCCCTGTGTGCAGTTCCTCCTGCTGGTTTACTTCCAGAGGTCTTTCTCAGAGGCTGTATCACCTCGGCAGGAACGAAGATATTTCAGAGGTACGGTATGCCCTTCTCCATCCAGGTCGGGCTGCTCATCTGAGCCTATGCAGGTCAATCATGGTGGGAACAGGGTGTAGCCTTCTCCCCTGGGCGCTGGAGAGTGGGGCAGGGAGACTTCCCCGGGGACGAGGGCATCGCGGATGCCAGGTGTAGGGATTTGGACTGCACGTTCCATTATACCTTAGGATAGTGCTATTTGCCTAGTGGGAGGGGGCATAAATGCCTAATTTATGACTGCACTAGTGGTGCTTGATTCACATTTCCATTCACAGGCTCTGAGGGGAAAATGTTTGCATTTAAATGTTTCAAAAAAAGTGGAATTTGAGATGTGTGGAATTGCCTAAGAATCCCCTAAGATGGAAGAGCAAATCACACATTAAAATAAAGGTCCTGCAGTTGCTGAAATGGTGATTGGCACTGTGGCTTGCTTCTCCTGACCCTGCTGTGCAATGCAGAACCAGCCCAAAGCAACCTACTCACTGGCAGCTCAGCCAGAGACTGCGCGTGGTCCTGCTGTATTGCAGCGGCCCCAGGAAAACACGAGGCACAAAGGGATTCAGAACTTGGTATGGGCAGCGGAGGGTGGTTGCCTCGGGGCTTCTGGCAGTCGAAAGGTAGAGAGATGGGGACAACATCTGCTTCAAAACCCTGTCTGCTTTGCGTGAGTCTGTGCAGGCAGACTGAACCTGATGAGGAGGTTCAGTCTGAATAGATGTGGTTTGTATCTAGAAAGCTGCCTGGAAGTGATCACATGAAACATCTCAATGTTAGATGGGAAGTTGCACACACATACACACATATAAAAATCATCTTGCCTTTTTCCTCTTTGACGGGAGTGTTGAAGTGTTGTAAGTCCATGGCCATTCTGAGATCAGAAAGCAAGAAAATGATCAAAGCAGACACTGGAAATGATAATAACATAGTATGGTCCTGACAAATAAAGTGATAAGCTTCAGACTGCTCTGGGAGGAGAGCTGCCCCAGCAAGCCTCAAAGGCAAGCTGGATAATTTAACCGTGAGCCTAATCAGCTGGCTCTAATTACCATGCAAGGACTGACTGTCTGAAAACTGATTCTTAAGTATGTATCTTAAGTATGTATTTTTGGCAACTGGTCTCTGGGGTCCGATGGACTAAAACCTGGAGGCAAGGCTGGCTCCCTGGGACAGCCCAGGCAAGCCTCTGACCTATGTATGCTTAATTTCCACGTGAGCATGATTAGAAGCTGGACGCAGACGATGGATTGCATGAATTCCTCTAGGAAATTGGGTAGTAAACACCAAGCGTTGAGCAGCTTCCACCCGTGCTGCAGGAGAGGGGCTTGATGACAGAGCAGCTCATGGCATGGAGGGTTTAATTGCCATCCAGAGCTGATGATTCATAGACTTCTCTCTTTCCATCCCCTTTTCCTCGGCAGATCCTGGATGCCCTGTTGACAACCGAAGCCCAACAACTCAAACCCTGAACTCTTCATCTATCCTTCAAAACCCCCCCAGCCTCCTCCTCTTCCCGTTAATGTTGACAGCTCCGCCGCTGGCCCGTGTTCCACAGGCTCACAGCAGTGGTGTCACTTCTGCCTCCTCCTCCGTCTCCGAGGTTTTGTGAAATGCTTCTGCTTTTCTGTGCGGCATCTCTTCAATGTATCTGCTCTCCTTCCTTTCTGCCACTAACACTAACTATAGCATCCGTCTCTGTGGCTCTTCTGACTGTTTGCAGTCTCTCCATACATAAACCCAGGAGGATCTACTACAACCTTGCATTTCCCTCCCCTTTCCACACTCTTGCCCACACCAGCATTCACCATGGATTGGTGGTGGATGGGGGGAGAAGCGACCAGTAAGGAAACAGGGAACTGATTTCAATTACAGAGGACCATAATACTCTTGTTGTTATGCCCAGAGGAGCACAGACTTTCATATTAAGCCAAACATGAAATTTCTTGGATTCTGCGTGCTTTTGCTTCGTTTCAGGGATAGATGCTGCCTAGTGTTGAGGTTTTTTAGCAGAATGTAGGAGGTAGTGAAATGTGAGTTGCTCTTAGTTTGTCTCAACTTCACAAATGGACATTGCTGCCTACTGGGGGGGCTTAAAAGGTTTGTGTAAATGAATCAATTAATCTTTCAGATATTTAAGAACAAAAAAACTAACTGGGAGTATTTCTGCCCTCAGTTACACACATAAGGCATATGCAAGTAGCCATGGTATATTCAAATCCCACCTTATTCCTTCAGCCTTAGGCCACCATATTTATGTCAAGGATTTCCCAGAGAGAAGTATGCAGTCGTGCTCAGAGTAATGTATGCAGGGGACACGCGGTGCTTCTGGGGTGCATTTATTTGCAACTCTTGGTCAACCATAATTTGCATAATGACAACTATATTACACTCTCGCATGGGTTTTCATTAGCTAGCAGGTGTTGTTCATTTACAAGTATCTAAATACATTTTTTCATATACAAGAGAAGCACAGAATAAAGCTCTTTGTGTTTCATAGGGTTGCCAGGGTAGCAGTAGCGAAATATAGCAAATCAACAGTGAGATCTGCAAGAAGGAATACAGGCTATGCCCAGAGGCTATGGAAGGCACCGAGACATATTTCAGGCTTTATCAGGAACGAGGCAAACATTCGCAGGGCCCTGAAAGAGCTTCTGGCTTTGCGATGAACTGCCGTAAAATGGCATAATTAAAAGTTACATTCTGTTTGAGCCTTTTCTAACACTCAGTAATCAAACACCACAATCAGAATGAATTATTGCATTTGTGTTCTGCCATCCACTGAAAAAAGATGCATTGCTTGGCTTATCGCCTTATCTTCATTTATTAGGTCTAATTTCAGAGACTGGCACAAGGAGCGAGTCAGATTCCCAAGGGACCTTTTGCATGTACGCAGTGGTACCTCTAAGATGCGCGTGGTATTTTTTGTATGCTTCCAGTAGTTTAGAACAAACTTCCAGGTTGTTTTTTAAATCCGATTGGAGTGTGCAGACAAGATGAAGGTTAAGCTGAGGAAAGGTTGATCGGTACAAAGATACGCGCGCTTCACTGGGGTCGGAAGCTCCACCTCCGGTGTGACCTCCAGGTGCTGTGAGTGAAACCACCGGATTGCTAACAAGGCACACACCAGGCTGCCGAGTCTCTTGTAACAAGACAGGGAAGTGGAGACGGCATTTCTATTCAGGGTATCGAAATCAACCCTTGAAGCATAGCATTGCTAGCTGATTGCAAATAATGGAGCTGCAACATGATTTCTGCACAGGAACATACTGTTGGTTGTGTTGCAAACTACTTTCCATACCCGTTTCAACACATAGCTGGCTGTGATGACCGTGAGTTATTTACTTTGGTATAGGTAGAAGCTTTCTGCATAATAAGAAAACAGAAATAGAAATCCAAAGGCAAGATTTTGATGTGAAAATTATGTTTATAAGAAAAGGTAAGTTGTGCGTTGTCCAGTGAACTTTTAGGTTATCTGGTAAAGCATCAGCCCAACTCTGTCCTTGCTGAAGGATGCACTGTGGCGTGCACTGGCATTCGTTGGTACCCAGAAATTACCAGGAGGATGTAGGCAGGAGTCTGTTTCCATGTGCTTTTCAATAGATGTGTGACATTCAAATTAAAATAAACCATTCAGAAAAGTGGAAATTGGGCTGCAACTGTTGGGAATGTGCGGGAGTAATAGTCTACAGCAGGCAATACAAACAGTTGGCAAAACAAACGTAGTGTCGGGCTGTGGCTGATGATTTCATGATTGACAGTTGCCAGTGGTTTGAACCAAGGTCACTTTTCCCCCAAAGTCTGCCAGACCTTTGGGGAGGGTTTTCTTAATTCATTCTGAATGTTCTGTTCAGCCTGATTTCTGTTCAAAGCAGTCTGGAAAGCTTCTTCATACGTCAAAACGTAAACCCGTAAGTCAGATCCTGGGACTCCAGTCAAGAAGAAGAGTTTCTGAAGAGGATTGAAAGCTTGCTATGGGTTGTCTGTCTTTGTGATCCTTGCTCACGCCAAACCATGACCTCCATTTTCGGCTCCGTGCTGTGGCTTAAGCTCCACAAGCAGAGGTGTGTGTCTTTATCTCCCTCTCCCATCGGATTAGCACAGGTTAATGTTCTCCAGCATCTCAAAACAGGCAACTACCTGACTTCTGGTGATGCCAGCTGTTTAGCTGGTGCCACTCTTACCTTTTGTTCTTTGTCACCTTACCCTGCCTGGTTTGGCAAGTTGAACCCCTGTCAGGCAATTTGAGGAGGTGCAGAGTAAACTTGCTGGATGCTCTTCCAGCTTCTTAAAACACAGGCCTTAAAGGCAAAAGATTTTTTAAACTAAGAGGTGCCTCTGAACTTTGATTTACACTCGTAACTGTCACCTGGCTTTTGACAGATGGGTAATGAAAGATCAAGACAAATGGTGGTAGGAGTCTTCTGAGATGTGCTGCTATTAGCATTTGCTCTGAGCATGTTTTAAAGAGAACATAAGACTAACAATTTAATGTCTGTTAGTCATCTCATACTGGAGAACTCCTGCCAGAGGAGGTGAAATGTGTAACTCAAAATTCATGAGACAGGGGATTGGTAATACGGAGGAAGCAAAGGGAGGCACCAAAAGACAAGCTATAGCCCTGAACTGGGAAAAGAATAGAAAGGAAGAGACAGATCAAGTCAAGAGTTCTTAGATATGGGGCTAGGTCAGTCAAAGCTGCATTTCCCGGCGTATAGGCTGGTGTAAAACACCTGGGATGCAGTCTCTGCTGGATGTGGTATTAGCTGTAGGTGCATGGGACACGCTGGAGGAGATAAGATGTTTCTTGGAGTGGCTGTTAAAGTTGTCGGTGGAGAGTGGTACAGAATAATGCAGATAAGCTGCTTAAGTCAGCCCTGGATGGCAGCTTAGTTGCACCCCTGCTTACCTTGGATCTGACTTTTACATATTCTTTAATATAATACTTTCACAAGGGCTCAGAGTGTGATATTTTAACATGCTCCAGTAGCCCCATATTCCATAAGTAATGAAGTGTCAGTGAAGTCGGAGGGATTGTCTTTCGAGGAGGGAGCCGCTCCACAAAACTGGCTCTGCTGTTGATTTTCATTGCATTTACCTTCCGTGGCACTGAGGTGTCTCACAAGCTGCTAAACACTGGCCCTAAACAAGCCGAGTAATTTCTCTTTGTGCCCATCTGTGTGTAGCACCAATAACGTAAATCTGCATGTGCCACAGTGATCTGTGCCCAGGTGTGTGAGAGGGAACGAGCCAAGAGATGTATGCTGTTCCATACTCTTCTTTTTCCCCTTGGAAAACCTGCACCGCCCCATTTCCACGGGGAACGGACAGAAAGAGGCTGTTGGACAGAGGGACTGTGCTAAACTATGTGCTCCTCGACTCCGAAACCTGTCGGAAAACCCTTAGGAAGAGGTGGTTGTCCTTCGCAGACGGCTGTGCCGGTCCTGCAGCACTGGTGCCACCAGCCCGGGGCTCCAACACAGACTGGGGCAGGGGGGAGGCAATTCGGAGTGGCTGGGGCCAGGAATTGCAGAACTCATGGGGGTTTTTTAGTTCCAGCGCTGATCCTGGGTGACCAGCTGGGTCCTCAGTCCCTGGGAGAGCACACGTGCTCCTCCACTGAATCCCCTTTTTCCCTTCAGTGAGCTTTTGTGCCTTTCAGAGGATCCAAAACAAGAACAAGTTCCACGACAATGATTTTGTGAAAGACGTAGGCTTTACAGTTCGCTTCTCCGTCAGTGTTTCCTGACAGTTGTCAGTGTATTTTCTAACAGTGTGTATGTCATAAAATAATGGATCAGACCTTCAGACATTGGCAGAAGTGTCGGAGGTCACAGGGTCACTTCTTTGGGGTTATCAGCATAATTCAGAGCCAGTAACATCCACAGATTAATTGCCCTTTTATTGATTCTGAATTGACTTCCTTAATTAAGGAAAGTGCCACTTGGTTGTGTGATTGGTTTTGCCATTTTCAAATCATTAAAGCAAAAGCTTGGAAGTGAAATCCTTTGCCATGTATAGACCCTTCCTTGGAAAATGTTCTGATGCACTTAACAGACTGCCCTGCCTACAGCTTAAATTTCCCTACACAGTTTACATTAATTGGTATGATTATTTTGGTGTAAAATGTAGTGAGGACCAAGGACTTGCAGCATCTGGGGCTATAGAGGCAGTGAGGGGCCCTGTCTGTGTGTGATACTGCGATAGAGATGCTTTCCTCGGAGGAACCGAAATAACTGGCAACTTGGAGAAAAACGTTCCCTTTTCACATGGCTCGTCAATATGTTAAGTGCTCTGGAGAGCGAGCTTTTGTGCTTCTGCAGACATTAAATCCTGTACGTTTCATGGGCTGTGACAGTCCTGTTTTCAAATGGTTTAAGCATTGATTGTCCTTGGGGTGACGTACCTGGCGGTGGAAGCACTGCTGAAGGGATAATGCTGATGGTAGAAAGCAGAGGGTGAAGCATTTTCCTGGAGTACCAGCCTTTGGTCCTTCCCTCGGGCTGCTCTTTGCGTGGGTGCTTAGACCATAGAGGGAACACAGAGGTTTGGGAAGGGAAGATAAAATTCATAGTGAAAAGATTGCCTCATCAAATTTGAGATGATAGCAGTTCTGAGTGATTCTCATACGGGATTTTCTTCTCCTTTCCCATTTGACCAAGGGCACAGGGAAAGAGGTGATGTTGAAGTGAATGCTGTTAGTCCTCGGGCTACAAGGCGGATGGGGATCTTGTTCCTTTGAAAGATTTTGACCAAACTGGAGGGGGGGAAAGAAGGGAATATGCTCCAGACTGGTCTCATTTACTGACTTCCCCCATATGACAGTGGCAATGTCAACAAAATTGCTGTTCTGGCAGGGGGAAGGGGGAGTTTCTTGGGGTGAGGTTGAGGTCTGGAGAAAACGTGGTGTTCTGCAAAGCTGTTCTGCAGGGAAGCAACGGCCTGATGGGAAAACTAAGAGAAAAGACTGTCATTGCATATCCCCTCCTGGCATTTCTGAGCACCCAGTTCCTCCAGGACCCGACTCATGTGGAACAAGACTTTCTTTTGCTCCCATTCCTTCTTCACCCTGCTGCTGTTGGGTGTCCTCCTGCCTCTGGTCTTGGATCTTGCATGTGCTCCAAGTGCCCACTACAAATAATTGGTCTTGGAAAAGCACTATGAAGGATAAAGCTGTTTGGGGTCATCTTCTGATATGTTGTAGTTGCCTTAGAGACTGTAACTAAGAGTAACTTGTGGTTTTGCACTTGTCCTAAGGCGCTGCCTACACTGAATGTAGGACAGCATAGGGCAAGTTGGACATACTTGATAATTGGAAAGTTTTAGGAGAGCCATCAGCGTGGGTGATGTGAAATTGGGTGGGTTTTTTGCTCTTCCCATCTGCAGGATTTAACATCAGAACAGTGATTTACCTCTGGGGACAGATCAGGTGCAATCCCTGCTGCTTACTCTTAGTCAGAAGCAAAGTACACCGTTGCCACCACTGACCCTGCTTTTAAAAGAAAAAATATCCTGCAAATGTATGATTCATTTTTAAGAGATAAATGTGGGGGCTAAAGTAATAATCATATTCCAAAGAGTTTCAAATATATTTCCATACATAATAGTGTTCTGAGTGTGTCTGTGTGTATATATTCCACAGTAAATACAGATTCTATTTAAAATTGATTTGTGTAGTTATAAATGAGGCTATTGTGATAGAAGGTGATTTGCTTCTGCAGTGGTTTGACTTCTAGTAGGGTAAGAAAACCATGGCTTTGATCTTCATGGGGTGCAAATCAGTGTAGCCCTATTGAACCCCGAACTGAGGATCCAGCTTAGCTGGTAGCTGTTATTCTTTTGTGTCTTGTATTATGTAGTTGAATGCAATTGTCCTGCCTTCCCTACCTAAAAACAGAACTTAAAACTACAAAGACGACAGTGGTCTGAGGTCAGCAGCTTAACTGCAGCTGTTCAGGTTGCCTTTTTTTCCAGCTTCCTCCAGCAAATTTCATTTTGTCAGCAGAAATCTGAAATGGATGATGATCTGGCTGTAAGCATTGGTTGAAATGCTCGGGGGTGCTGTGAGGAGCTGCCCTTCGGGCATCACGTCCCGCCCTTGCCTGAGCTGGGAGGCTCCCCAGGTGCTGCGTCTTCACGACGTGGTTCTGCTCCCCATCCCGCTGAGCGTGCTGGGAGATGCTCTTGGATGGAGATGCCAGGATTGTTGCCATCCTAAACTTGGCAGTGCAGTATGAGTGTGATGGTGAAGCAGCGTGAAGAGCATGTATTGAGCCAGAGAGGGAACAGGTCAGGTCACCCGCCCTGGCCTTTGTCACTCATCAAGTATGTTCAGGAGTGCTGAGGCTGGATGCCCAGGGTTCACTGGTGTTTAACAGGGTTTGAGGAGGAAGAGAGCTGCAGAAAAACACCCAGTGGCAGCAGTCACCTTTAGTAGCATCTCAAAATCGCAGCCACGGTTCAAATAAGCCTGGTTCTACTTTTTGCTCTTTGAGGCTTCTCTGTCTCCTGTTCGGAATTCAGCCATAGACTTGCCAAAAATCTTTGCTGGAGTTTTTTGTTCTCTGAAGTTATCTTGGAGCAAACACAGTGCAGTCCATGTGTGCTTCAAAAATTCCTTGAGGTTGTACTGCGTTGATGGCTTGGTCCATCACAGTGCAGCATCTTCCAGAGGAAACCCAGCAAGCCCAGTCTGTGTTTGAGATAGCTTTATGCAGAGAAAACCATGGGGAAATGCAGCTGGACCAAGAATCCTCAAGAGGGAAACAAATCCCAGCTGAAGACAGACGGTATTGCTGGCTGTTAAAAAGATTGTCTTCTCCATAATTTATAGCTTTTCACAAACTTATCTGTATCAAACACAGCTGAAGGTCATTACTTGGTTGAAGCTGTAAGGGAAGAAATTGTATGCACCTATCAGGTATAACGCAGTGAGAATGTGTTTTCCCTTCCCTGGTGGCTGAGCTATAAAAGAAACAAGCCTTCTAGAGCCGCTAGCCAAAGAAGATGCCCTTAGGTATAACAAGAGAAACTCTCGCTTTTAGGCTTTAGTTCCGTAAATTATTGAGTTGCTTCGATAAATCCATGCGATTTCAGTAAGGTGCTTAAGTACAACGTTACCATTAGGCACATTAATGAGCCTTAAGCATGCATCTCATAGAGCAGATGTGGATTTACGGGACTGGGTTAAAGGGTGTTCTCCCATTAGGACGGCGCAGAAGGTCTCACAGGCAGATACCTCTTCTCAGAGACTTGATGTAGATGTGCGAGGTTGGCCTCTCGCCCATCCCAGCTGCTGTTTGGCTCTGCAGAGCACCCACTAACTTGCATTGCTCACAGAGGGGTTATTCCTGTAGGGTCCTGGGTTATGAAATGCATAAGAACCCTTGCGCCAGTCTGGATGAAGTACAATATGTTTCTTCTTCGTCTGTCACTGGTAGTGGATGCTGAAATACGAGCAGTAAACAGGATGGATGAAGTGATCCATCCCAAGCCATATGCTCCTAGTTTCTGACAGTTTGTACATCTTAAGGACTTTATGAGCCAGAAATTGTTTTTAGACCACCATGGACCTGCCCTCTGAGAATGTGTTGAACTCCCTTTGAAAACTGTTTAAACTTTTCAGTAGATCGTGAGCTTGGAAAATATCCACGGAGATAATGGGTTTGCTAATGACAGTAGTTCCTGGTTATATGTTTTAAAAGGACGCAGTTTGCTTTTGTAGTCAGCCAGAGATTTGAGGCTGAAAGCAGGTAGGAAATAGGCAGGATTTTGCCATCTGCTCATGCTGAAGTCCGCTGTTTTCAGTAAGTGGCAGTGCATTGCAGTAGTTGTCTTTTGTTGTATGCACAACACCTAGTGGTATTGGCGTACGTTTTTTGCTAATAGAAAATGTCATAGTGTAAGTACCGTGTTCTAATTGCATTGGCCGGTTTCCATCACAAGCATTAATTTATCGTAATGCTGTTTGGAGATCTCCCTGAATTGCTGACGTGAGGTTTGCCAGCCGCCGGAGGTACTGCAGTCCGCCTCGTGTCGCGCGCCGGTGTTACTCAGTTGTTCGAGGAGGAGCAGTACGAGGGCAGGATCGAAGCAGTGTGTCTAAGCATTTAAAAATAGCAAACAGATTATTTTTATAAGTGGAGCCAGGCGGGAAGGAGCAATGCCAATCTGCATTGGGAAGGAGAACGAATGGAACAGGGGTTTTTGAACTTTCTTCCACAGCTGCAACAGTTTCAGTGTAATACATGCAAACTCCAGCGGATCTGGTATGTTCCACTCTACCATCAAATGTAGCAGAGCTGCATGAAAAGAGAGGATGATTTACATTCAAACAACGGCAATTAAACTAGGGGTACAAATTACTCCATAATGAGACTGAGCCAAGGCCGCATGTCAGCGCATTAGACTTCTAGTTCACATATAATCATAAATCTTCAGTATGAAGGTTATAAAACTCTTTTCACCAATATTTGTCTGCCTGAAAAATCTATGAAGCATTAGCAGCAGCTTGAAGCTATGAAGAGGAACCACTCAGCTTAATTTACATGTAAAATATATACAGTACAAGCCGCAAAAAAGATCTCTTGATGTTTTCCCATGATATAAATATTTGATGTTGTTTAGATTTCTTTTCTGTTCTTTTATGAAGGGTTTTCTACTCAGTTTGAGTTGGGTGGTAGTGCATTTGCTGCCCAGTTTTGTACCAGAACTGTGGAGACGGATCAAAATGAACAGATTTAAAAATTAAATTTATTAGTGAAAATGAGATTTATAGATATTTTCTCTTTGGGGTATATGTTGCTTTATTGATTTTTTTCAAAATAAAAAATACTGATATGGACTATTAGAAGCTGTAAGGTGGTGAATGCAATTCCTGGCAATTTTATTATTCCATCACTCTGAAAAGAATTTGTTCAGCCAATTCTTGTTCTTGCTGGTAGGAAGGAAACCTCTGTACCCAAATGGGGAGAACTGACCTCTTCATTCCTTATGCCATAACAGCACAGATAGTACAAAATAGTCTCTAGAGAAATTTTTTCAAGTGGAAAAGCAAGCTTGCCTGATTCTTAGATACTGAAGAGCAGCCTTGCTAGGTCCAACGGTCTGGCTCTCCTTGAACTTCTGACGTAGGTGATGCCGTTTTTCAGGGCCCAGTCCTGAGCTGTGCAGACATATTTCCAATCAGACTGTAGCTGATGTTGCTTTGTATGGGAGTCAGTCGAGAGAAATTTGCTGAGGGTGGATGTATGGAACTCATGCGAACTGGATCACAGTATAGTTTACCATGACATTTGTTTGGAAACAAACCAGAGAAGTAGGGTTGTAGGGTGAAATCCTCCTCACGTGGCTCAACTTTAAATTTTATGGACTACAAAAGCATTTATATGACTTAAGTGAGTAAATTTGGCCTGCTGATTCCCATACCAAATACTAACATTGAACTGAAGTACTTGCAATTTGTGTCTTTTAATAGAGGGAGAATAGCGTAGTTATAGCCTGATGGAAATCCCTGCTTTCCCTGCTCATAGTCATAATTCAGTGATTTAGTTTTTATGTGTACCAGGTTTATGCAATGCACAGAAGAGAGAAATTCCTGGAGATGTGATACAGTCAAAATCAGCTGTGCAACAATGCAATTCAAGTTCACAGGTTTCTGCGTGTGCTTGTAATATTCCAGCAGACTCCAGGACAAAAACCCATTTCAAGGAAATGTAAATAAAAACAAAAAGGCATGGAAATCACTGATACCTACCACTTGCGTCTAAATAATGATGATTCTGGTAGCAAACATATAACTAAATTTCTGGCACCAGCATTTTCACTACAGCAAACCAACATTTAAAGAGCATTCCTAATCAGCGTATGCAACAAAACAGAAACTCAGCTCAGTGCTACTTAACTTGATGGGTTGGGTTTTTTTTCCATAGTGTTTCATAAATAACTTTCGGAAGTGAATCTGATGATGATAATAATTATACTACTGCTGTATGCAGCTAAAGACTTCTTCCAGAATAACAAATAACCTGCTAGAAAATCTCTAAGAGCTCCCCATGCCTGCCTACACTAATAATACAGTAGAGCTTTGTGTGTACATAGCCTTTTAAGAGGCACTTTCACGTTAATTATCTAATTAAGCCTTACGATTCTCTTTGAAAGTAAGTAAGTGTTATTATACCTATTTTATGGAGGTGGAAACTGAAAAATCAAGGCTTGATGTCATTTCATCTAATGTTATACATCTTGCTGGAGGGTTTAGGTGGGAGCACAGGCACCCGAAATTCCCCTGTGGGTAGCAGAGAGGCCAGGACTCTTGGAGGGCGATTTAACCCTCCTGAGCTCTGCCCGCCTGCTGCCGAGAGCTGCCCGGGGAGCGGCTGGTGGGAGCACTGCGAAGCTGGCTCGGAGCTCGCCGCCGCTCCTGCGTTACTGCCTAAAATTGGGGAGGGGGGGAGAAGAAACCTCCAAAGCCAAATCAGTAAAGCTCCCAAACTTGTTTATAGCAGCGGTCCAGTGTCCAAGTTGTGTTCAGCGTCTGTCTCTGTTGGGAAAGGTCCCGACACTTGGAGGGTCTGCTCGCGTTGCAGGTGGCCTGCAGGGTCTCAGGCACGAAGCCGTTAACTCCCAGAGGTTTTTCAAAGGCCTGTGGCAGAGTTCCACAAGTATCTGCCACATTGTGGGATTGCATCTTGCGTTCCTTATGTGTATGGAGATCAAGGAGATGGGAAGGGAGGACTCTCTCGCTCTTTGCTTTCAGAAGTGCCTGCATTTCCACGCCTGTCGGCAGGGATCCGGCTGGGAGCGGCAAAGGCTGTCTATGGGGGCCACAGGGCTTGTCCATACTGCGGTCCCTAGGCTAGCTTCAGCACACATGGAGCTAATTTTCAGCAGTGCTATGGTATGTGTTGGGTGGCACAAAATTTGGCAAGAAGAGGTATCTCTAACCTTCCTCCTCCTGCCTGGCAAGCAGTGTCCTCCCTAGCTAGCTCACTGCACTGTTTGCAGTGTTTTGAAACAACTTGTGTAAGCATCTGTGAAGGTGTTGCATGTATAGTCACTGATGAAGTTTCCAAATGAGTGGAAAAAAAAACCAACAACCCTTAAGAACAGAGATGCTTAACATAATAAATACATTTTGTAGATGATAGTTTATAGTGATGTCTCTTTAATGGAGTGGTCTGCAACCTTTCATGGGCTGCAGGCATGATACAGAAGGAGCAACACGCCGTAGGCAATATCAGTCTTTGCCCTTCTTACAGTTTTAGTGGAAACTTCTTGGCTTCCCGTAGCTGCCAGCAGCACTGGCAGATCTTACAGGCAAAGTACAGGTTGTGGCCTACTGTTATAATAGCTATATTTCCTCTGACTTTCCTGGGCAAATTCAATAAATAATTCATTAAGTGATTGTGGCTGATAGAGCTTTCTTCTGTGCTTGCAGTGATTCAGTCATCACTTTTATCTTTTCTGAGTCCTAATGCATAGATAGTGAGTGACTTGACTTGTTCATTGGAACCCATAACGCTGGAAATTTAGGGCTTTGATGCTTAAGCAGAAATTATAACCAACTTAATGAGGCTGTGGTTGACACGAGAAAGTGAAGTGATGGAGGAGATCCAGAGACTCATGTCCATGCGTGACCGGGGAGAACCACTGTCACTGGGAGCAATTCCCTTGGCATGGAGGAGCTGGGCTGTGAACAGGGTGACCCCATCCATCGAGATGTCCCCGCTGGGGTGGCTGTCCCCTCCAGCGGGTAGGCTGGAGGCAGGCATGATTTCGGCTGCAGCTGCTAAATCTGCTTGTGATGGTGAGTTGGTGCCGGTGGTTACAGCCACCATTGTCTCGGCCACCACGGCAGTACCGCCGAGAGCAGGGTGCTGTTGGCCATGAGGAGAGTCGCTCATTAAAACGGCTCATTATATCAGGAGATGGGCCATTTAACAGCACCGCTTGAACCTGCCAAGGATCTTTTTTTTGTATGCACATTGAGCTGTTTCCAATAAAGAAGAAGAGAATGTTATAATGCTTTTATGTTTCAGAAAAGCAGGCGAGTCTTAGAGGAGGGGTTTGTTGCAGGGGTTATTAGTATTTGCTGTTCCCCTGAAGACTTCAAGGGGAGTATGTGCAAAGCTGAAAAGACAGCAGAGCTTTTCCCTTTCACCTGCTTGCTGCAGGGGAAACCACAAGGAATTTCTCCTTATGTTGACTGCTGTAATGATGTGCTGTACTATTGAGCTTCCAGGTCTAGCTGACATGGATCAATTATTTGAGTTTGATGGGCCACCTGCTTGGGAAACTTCTGTAGTATTTATAAAAGACCTGGCAGTGCTCTCCTGGCAGGAGATGCTTTTGTATTCCCTCCTGTGGAAGTGCTGTCCAGGTTGAATTATAAAATGAAACATTGCCATGCTGGCAATGGGACGTTATTTGGGTTTTCAAGTACCAAGGTATTACTTCTTCAGTGTGTGCAGTACTGGATAAATAATTAGCTAAAAGTATGTGTCTAAACTTGAGACCAAAATTATACTGTGCAGAGAAAGGCTCCTTTGTTGTAGAAACACTCGTGTGTGTCAGTACAGGATAGCACGTATAGATTATTGCAGGGTATCATCTCGAGCTTACGGGGGGTAGCGGCAGTGGTGAGAGCAGTATTTCTGCAACAACTCAGCCAGCTTTTATCGACTCGCTTCCCATGTGAAATATCTTCTCTGTTTCTCCCCAGCAAACGGCTCCGCTCTTCGTCTGCGCTGGGGGAAGCCCCTGCTCGCGCAGATGCCCGGCTTCACGTGCTGCTGCTTTGCAGGTGCTTCCTTCCCAGTCGCGGGGCGCAGACAGAGAGCGTGCAGCGCGCAGCTGTCTTTGGAGAGGAGATGGTTTTATTTTCTTCAGTTATACTTTCTGTGTGGTCAGTGAGACGAGCAAGAGTATAAAGTGTGGAATTAGGAGTTCGGCGAATTGTTCTTACCTGTGTTTTTGTAATATTGAGTTTGGTTGCTGGGGCAGTTTGTTACAGTTCCCCACCATATCAGACATCAACAGTTTCTCCCAGCACTTTTCTCCTTATGACAAGGGTTTGATTGCCATCCTTTTCCTACAGATTTTTAGTGGCAACAACATGAAGATATTTAAAATATTTTCTTTGGAAACATCTGGTTACTTTAACCAAGAGAGACATCCCTTTGGGATTCTTTTCATTAATTTCAATAACAGTGTTATTTTTTTTCTGGCTAAGAAAATAGTCTTAAAATATGCATTCATATTGTTTGAATCTGCCTGCTTTCTGCTGTCTGTCCTTTCAACATTCAATCATGTAAAAGATTGTGTTTTGATTCCTCAGAGCAACCTTGTGTTTGGAAGACTCCCTTTGCAGGAGATCTTCCTGTGCAAGGCGTAGTGGCAAGTGTGGAAAAAAAATCTCTGAATCCTTCAGTTGTCTCATTAAATGGGATATTTGTACTCCTGAAGTTGCAGCATGTGGAGATCAGACTCCTTTAAAACACAGAAGTGGAAATATTTATGTGTTCAGGTGTTTTTTTTTAGGTTGTTCAGCTTCACTTCAAAGGGAGTGAAGAAGTGTATATAATGTATATATTGCTGGTTACTTGTTATTCTCCTGGGGAAAAAACCAGTGTGACCAGATTCCGTGTTGGCTGCTCGATGTTAAATCAGTGCAGACCCGAAACCACGTTCATATTCCTGACATTTCCTCAAAGCGCTGATTTGGCAGCTCTTGACATTTGGATCAGTGACTAAACTTGTTTTCCTGTTGATAGCAAGTCATCTGCAGTTAGAGCAAAACAAGGCTCCTCGACCTGACACATCTGCCTTTGCATTGAAAATAAATCCGAACGTTACAAGGTCATTTGAGAGCTGTCACTGGGAAAAAGATTTTGCTCTTAACCCTTATCCGGGTCAGTACTTCTTTACATTTCTATGGTCTTTACTTGGGGATCTGAAAGTGCTTTATAAATATTGGATGGCATTAGGTAATCTCTCCGCTGAGTTTGGTAAAACAGGATTTCCTTCATTCCGTACTTTAGACTCAGAGAAGTTAAGTGACTTGCCCAAAGCGGTCTGTGGTGGAGCTCCGGGTAAAATTTATGCTGCTAGCAGGTTGGCCTTTTTGTACTGTGGTGTGTATTAAAGGGATAATTAGCAGTTCTACTGATTCCAAGTTGAAATGAGATATAATTATGCTTTATAAACAAGCTCAGCAACTGACAGGAGGGAGAGAGAATTATTATTAGAGGACAGTATGTAATTTTTTCCAGGATAACGCAGAAAGGGTGAGAGCGTCCAGCTGCTCCCCTTGCCACAATGACACTGGGGGCCGAAGGCAGGCGTGAGCCTGGTCCTGCTTGGGTCTGGCCGTTGAAGAGTGTTAGAATCCCTGTTTGCAACAGCCAGTGGCGTAGTCCTAACCCAGGCACCTCTCGGGGACATTTTTGGAGAGCCTGAAGAATGACATTTGGTGGTTACACTACTAAACTCCTGGCGCTGTACAGAGGCAGAAGATGATCCTGAAAAGGCTGACTTCATTAATCGTGTGATTCTGATCTCCCAGACAGTCATCTACATAATAGTTGTATTATATGTACTCTGCTCTGGCTTCACCTTAATCAGCCTCCTTATTGATGCTTGATTGGCAATTTTGCAATGTGGGATGAAATTCAGCTCCGCACTGAATCATGGGCCTGGAGTGAATGGTTCCTCTCAGCATGAACATATTTTTTGTCTGTAATATATCACTTTTGCATCAGCAATTCTCTACATGACCTCTTTACTTTTGATTTCCTATTTGCAATATCAGCTTTTTCAGACAAAATCAATGATGAGCAGTATAATTAATTTTTACATGTTTTAATTAAGTTTTCAGCTGCTCCAGTACTTTTCATTATCTTAGCGTGATCTCTTGCTGCAACTGAACATTACAATGAAAAACCTGTTGATTAAATAAAACATTATTTTAAAAGTCCCCTGCAAGTTGTTCAACTAATTAAAGTTCAGGGATGCAAAATGAAGATACCAGATATTGCACAAAGAAATGTCAGGTAGAGTGAGGCATTTGGAAGGTCTCAGTAGCCTACAAGAGCCTGGGGCTGATTCTGTCATTCCTGCAATGGTTTGTGTGTCATCTCATCATCCTTCTGATGTCTGATGCCATTTTCGAATAGCTGTAAGGCAGCATGGCGGATGCCTTGGTGAGATCTGCGGTCCCCAAGATGCTTGTGCAGGTCTGTGTGAAGGTGCACACTGGAAGTGTGCCAGAAGGACAGGAGGGCACCTAGAGAGGAAGGGGGAGCTGAAGCTCCCAGCTTTCAGACTGGATATAAGGAAGAAATATTTTATGATGAGGGTGGTGAAACACTGGAATGGGTTGCCCAGAGAGGTGGTCGATGCCCCATCCCTGGAAGCATTCAAGGCCAGGTTGGACGGTGCTCTGAGAAACCTGATCTAGTTGAAGATCTTGCTGCTTATGGCAGCGGGGTTGGGATAGATGATGTTTAAAGGTCCCTTCCAACCCAAAACATTCTATGATTCTAGAAGCTGATTTAATCTTTCTGGGACATTTCCTTGGGGCAGTTCTGTTTTTTGGCTCCACGAACTAATGCTGGGTAGTGGGATGGGGCACTGTTCCGTGTCTGGCAAGACCAGCACTGGCAAGTTCCCAGTGCAGGGTAGCAAATGCCATTTTTGTGGGACACCAAACTGGAGTTTGCCTGGTGGAAGATACTGTTGTCCTGGTCATGAGGCTGAAGGACACATTGTAAGTCATCGTGAGCTGAATTTGCAGTTTGAGCTGAGATCACCGATATTAAGATGGGATAATACAGAAAGATTTGAGTTCTTGGCAACTTTTGAAACACTGTGTTGCAGAAAAATACAAGTATTTAACTTGCTGCGAGATAGGAAAGAAATTGATGGAGCCTTGATTCTGCCAGGCTTTTTTTTTTTAGAGGAACTCACCTTACTCTATTTCACTAGTAAATTAGTCTGTTCGTTGGGTTCTTGGGTAGAAGACAGACATTGCTTAGCTGTTGCCTGCTTAATTATACCCTGTAATTTTGATTGGCAGTGGAACGTGCATTAAAAAGCAGCTGGAAATGTCTGTCAACTAGTTTAGAAACTGGTGAGGAATCTCTGTCTCCTGCAGCAGGTGCTTGCTGTGCTGCACCTCGCTCGAGGGGTGGGTGGGTGGATGGGGGGGGGAGGCCAGCAGCCTTCGCTCCGTTTTGAGCGGTCAGAAGCGTGAAGTCTAAACTCTGCTGCAGCTACTTTCAGCAAACGCTGAGTTCCCTCTCCAAATCGAGGGTTAAGCATGAAGAGCTTGTGTTTCTGTGTAAGGCATTAATTGGGATTCTTGTCTACCAGAGTGCACGTGAGGATGCTTTTATTGTGTTAACTCAAGATTCTTAAAAGCGTTTGGCTTTTATGTGTGGCTTTTATAACTGATGCTCAGTATTTCAGTAAATTGTGAGAGACTTCACATCATGAAGGTAAAGGCACTTTCAGTGACTTCTGGGAGGGGGGGGGGAAGTAAAAGTGAACACATCAGATTGAAAGCTGTGAGCTGTAGAAAGAAAAATATTGAACATTAATGACACTGTGCGAAGTCAGAAGCTGTTAAAAATGGCAGGAAGACAGTTTGTGCAGAGACAAGCCGGTGCTTTCAAGGCCACCAGCCTCACCACAGTATTTGCCTTTCTTCATCCCCCATCTTTGTCCATGATGTTCTGCTGCTGCGTTGCTGGGCTAGCTCTCTCTCCTCTTGATCACACTGGTGCCGTGGGGGACAAAGTGAATGAAAAGACTGTCAAAACTATAATCTTTTTCCAGTGGTCGCTATTTCCTTGCTCTGGGAGTTTCATCCCAGGATAGTTTTCCCAGTGGTGAAAGCAGGACATTTGTGCAGTTTACCATGTATGCCGGGGAACCATGAGCCAGCGACTGGTGAGTGAATACCAGAGGCTGATGGACGTGAAAACTTGGGGAGAGGGTTAATGAACGTCACCAGCTCAGCAGACTTGTCCAGGTCAAGGTGATACAAGTTCTCATCCCTTCTTTGGACAGCATTACTCCAAGGTTTGTTGCCAAAAAGGAACAGAAGAGGGGGTGTATGTCCACTTGCTGGGATGCTGCCATCAGGTCTGGTGCAGGAGGGCAAAGGGAACGTGAGCTGTGGGGACAACGCTGAGGGCAGTGCCATGATGTGCTGTTTGCAGCCAAATTACAGCTCTGGCTTTGACTGCAGCTCTCATTTTCAAAACTTTTAAATGGGCATAAAGTGCCATACAAAATAAGCCTGATTCTCCATTCAAAACAAGGAGTGTAGCTTACAAAGTGATTTAAATAACAGTCCTTTCAGAAATGTCTGTGCAACATGACTTGGGTGATTTACCTTATAACTGCTCAAAGCCAAGAGTGTAATGAAATTGTGAGCAGAAAAATTACTGTAGTGCTTTTTGCCTTTTGCTATCTGCTGATTTATTGGAAATGTCTTTCCTTCAAATAATTGTCTTGTTAACGCACGTGCTGCCAGCATCCTAGGAAAGAAAAGGTAGGGGAAAGAGAGGCAGTGAATGTCGTTCTGTAAGAGAGAGGAGTTTTGCAACGGCATGTCTCTGCTCTTCTGACATGGGCTGTTTAAACCCTAGACTTACATTGCAATAATAATGAGATATCCCCAGTGTTGGTTCTCTGCCCGGTTTGGGACTGCCTATGCATCTTCTCTTTGCAATTCAGGATCATGGGTTTGGATCTTCATGACTAAATTTCATGAGTAGCTACATCCTTTTTAATAGGGCTGGTAGCGATAGGACAAGGGGTAATGGTTTTAGAATAAAAGAGGGCAGATGCAGAGCAGATATAAGGAAGAAGTTTTTTACAGTGAGGGTGGTGAAACAGTGGCACAGATTGCCCAGAGAAGTTGGGGATGCCCCATCCCCAGAAACATTCAGGGCCAGGTTGGATGGAGCTCTGAGCAACCTGATCCAGTTGAAGATGTCCCTGCTCATGGCAAGGGGGTTGGACTGGATGACCTTTAAAAGTCCCTTCCAAACCAAACTATTCTATGATTCTGTGATCCTGCTAGTGCCGTACAGGCACTTAGAGTAGCAGAGGTGAGACAAAATACAGGGAACCTGTACCATATTAATATGGTCCTTGTGGTGTCTTATGGCAGTTATCTCACAGACAGCAAAGGACAGAGGAAGGAGGGGAACTCAGACCTGGCAGGGAGGCTTTGCTGTACCACACTTGCTTCCAGCTCCTGATACAAAAGCCTGACTGCCTGCAATCTTTTTTGGAAGAGACAGAAAATAAATTGCTGCTGTTGGAACATTTTATTTGCACTTGCAGAATATTCATCCAGGGAGCAAAGGAAGCACCAGAGGAGTGTGATGAGGGCTCGTTTTTTTCTTAACAAGCCAGTAGGAAATAATGCCAGAATCAGACACAGTGGAAGATTTTTGACAACATGGAAATTCCTCTTTGTGCATTGCCAGCTAATTCCAGCTCAGTGCGATTCCTCTCACCTTGAATCAACAGCAGCTCCCAGCACTGCTGCAATTTCTTAATCAGTGGCTATTCAGTACAGCTTCATCATTTGAACCTTTGCATTGTAGAGACAGACAGAGTGTGGCGGCTAAATAGCTCTTGTTTCTGTCCTGCTGGAAGATCACAAAGAGACAAATACTGGCAGAATTTCTGGATAGTGTCTTTGTTAGTTGGTATGTGTAAATTCTTTTGGAATGCTTCATTAAAGCTTTTTTTTTTTTTAGGGAAAACAAGTAAAGTTGATGCAAAGAGGTGTCATTGATCTGAATACTTTTATACAGAAAATTAGATTATTTCTAGCTGTCAAAGTTTCTAGAATATTTTCCTGAAGAGATATTAGGGACTAAAAGTCTAACATATTTTGTTAGTTTGGGATAAATTTATGTACTGGAAGAAATGAGATTGTGTCTGAAATAACAGGCATGCGAATAAATGATGTTCCTTTTGAAGTGGATGTGTTCTCTGGTCTCTCAACATGCTTCAGGTCCACTTTGTGCTCTACTGGTTTCAGACATTGTGTTGTCTGTCTCCCACTTTCTGTGCACACGTGTGTCTGCATCAACAGATGGAGACCGTGTTCATGGCACAGCAGTGGCAGATTTTGTAGCTTCATCTGTTTCTCACTGTCATGAGACTGAGCAGGCATCTGCTAGTTATTTCTGGTGGACATCCGAAAAGGAGGTTGAAGGATACAAAAAACAACCTGGCTTCAGGTTTTGAAAAGTACGTAGGCTAAAGACAGGGTCATGGCCACTGTTTCTCGTCTCAGTTACACAAGTTTTAGGGTCCTGTGCTGTTTATAGGCTTCTGCTGTAAAACTATACCTGTGTTTTTTGTGTGTTTTGGCCTTTGTTATGCTCAGGCTACAGCACAAATAGAATTTCATGCATGTGAAGTCCCACTGATTTCATAGCTTTCTGTTTCCATGTGAAGGGTGTGTGTATGCAAATCCATAAAAATCTACACAAAGCAAGTCCCGAAAGATGAGCTGAGGCCTTCACGGGGAGACTTAAAATAGTTTTCCAAGAGGCTGTAAACTGTGCAGAAGAAATGAACCCTGAGACAAGAGCTGCTGATTGCAGGAAAGAATTCAGACCGTGTCTAGAATTTTCCTGGTAGGAGTTAAGGAATGGTCTGTAGGTAGACATCACATGAGGGTTGGCTCAGCAGTTGTAGAAGCTTTAGCCAAAGAAATGGTCCAGCTGCAACAGTCTTCATAATTGCAAGACTGAGGCAGAGTGTGACTCGCAGCCTGACTGCCTTGGGCTTGCTACTGAAGGTGAACTGCCAGGGGAAGGGCACAGAGAGAGAAGTCAAGGCATCACTGGCCGTGCAAGGCGGCTGTCTTAATGTGACAGGATTCAGGAAAAGTTTTCTATCCCATCTGCAACCTCTGAAAGATGAGAATGCACAGATGTTCTTCATTCTCTAAAACAACACAGAAACACTCTTGAAAGTGTTTTGGGGCTCCTTGTTTCAGCTTTCTGTCTTCGCGCGAAAGGCAGGGCTGAGAAGATGGAAGGGAGGAGGAGTGCGAGGAGGAGGCAACTCAAGAAGCTCATCTTCAGTGGTAGTGGATATCTTTCTCCTGGAAAAGCGATTGTATTGTTAAGGTTTGGCACAAGTCCTTGAGGTGTGTTTTGGGGCTGGATATAAATATGGGGCCACCTGGGACAAGGAAAAAAGTAGCAACCCCTGTAAAATTATCAGGTGATCCTTGGAAACTGCTCTCCACACGCAGAAATGGGCTGTGAATAGGTTGGCGGTGTAGCCTCTTGAAAAGCTCACTGAGCTTGGACTCTGATCAAGATAGTCAAGGCAGGTTGAAGAGGCCCCGAGACACATGGAATTTGACACTGAGTTATTTTTTTCCCTAAGTAAGAGAGTGGCAGCTTGTGGGAGAAGAATAGTGAGCATTCAAAGTCTTGTAAATATATGTTATGCCTCAAAGTTGTGTTAGAAGGGGAATTTTTCCGCAACCTGGCCAATTAGGCGAAGTGATAAATATTTGCATTCACAGATGCCCTGTAATCCTTGCTCTGAGAAAAAAGGAAAGACAGAACAAGATTTTGAATTCGCTACTTGCTAAAAAAAAAGGACTTCGGGCTGCGCGCAGATTCTTGCTTAATCTTTGTGGCATTCGCTGTTTCATTGGACTTTTTTTCTGCACCTTCCATTGATGTCTGGTAGATGGCATTAGCGTATAACAAATTTCTGAAGTCCTTTTCTTATTGGAGGGGTTTTATTTTTCATCCATTTTACAGATAATAATGCTGTCTTATTCAGGCTATGCCGCTTTAAAGCATTTTTTTTTACTCAGGGTTTCAGTTATGTTTTGACTAAATGCTTGTTTCACTCAACGTGCCTTTTTTCCTCCTCCTTGTGCCATATAATTATTATTTCTTTTGGAGGGCATCAATCACTCAAAAAGAAAACAAACTTGATATCTTCGGCTTACTCTGAATTTAGAAGCTCTGTTATACTGTGCATTGTTTATATGCAGTGCCATATTTATTTCACATTCTTCAGGCTTAGAAACAGGGAAAGCACTCTGAAGGAAGAAGAAAAATTGCTCACCGAGAGAGAAGAGAAGATCAGATACTCAGAGCAGTGAGTAGAGGTGCTTGTATATGTGGTGGAAGACATATTGGGCTGCTCTGGAGAGACAGCAGAGAAGAGCTCCATAAATATCTTTTATCTTTTTTTAGTACACATAAGCATTTTTAGCTAATTTTTTGCTCTCCTAGGAAAATTAATAGGACTTCCATGACACAAGGGCCATTTTGCATAGGAAGACAGGCAGTTATTTATCATCTCCTAGGGATTTTCTTTATCTGGACCAGGTTTCACCCACTATGGCAATACGGTTTATGAGTCTGCCAGTAGCCTTAGCTTCATCGATAGGTAAGACATCTTTCGTGCTGAGATGTACGTATTCATCCTTGCTTTTAGCTTCAAGAAGCAGCTAACGTTATGAGCAAACATTTCAGTTAAATGCTGGTTGAAAGCTATTTGGAGCAGTGGACCACAAGCGCACTACTTTTTTTGCCACATTCTTCCCACTGTGGAAAAAAAGAAGTCTAATTTTCTTCATAAATAAGCAGGCTTCCAACAAAAATCAACAGTTTCATAATCAGTTTCTTCTCAGAACAAGCCAAAGCCCTTAGTTCTCCAAGCTTTGCATAACAGTAGCAGAAGGGAAAACAGGAGTGCGAGAGAACTGTTTTGTGGGCAAAGTAATGATTTTAAATAATCCTCAGGAGGTATCTGCTTATGAAGACCATCCTTGACAGATCAGATATGCTTGATATCAAATGACTGAAAAATGATAGAGATATCTTTGAGATTAATTTTGTATAAAGAGTATATAGTTGCAAAACATCCTAAGCACCAGGTTTTATTGAATCTGTGTAATTATGGGCAAATCATCAGCATAATTTTCTTGCATTTTCAACCACATTTTCTTGAGTGAAGTATTTAAGATAATTATAAAGAAATGCTAGCACGTAATTGTGACAGATTTTGTATTTAAGGAATCCTTGGGTTTGTCTTTATATAGCAATCCAAATAATTTAGGATAGACAAGGCCCTGTCTCTGGGCCCTGATGCATGAGGCATTATCGTGGTGCAGACCTGCCAGCCCTTACTCTCCAGGCGTGGTCCCAGCCTGTGTGCGTGGACTGACCGTTTGCACCTCTGCTCCCCTTGGGCAGAGGGTGCTGTGCCATCCAGCTAGAGAGTCTGGCCCTAACTCTCACAGCGTTAAGGTTGGCAGGAGTTTAAATGGGCAGCCTGGCTTAGTTTTCGAAGTACATAGGAGACATGGAGATTAGACGTTAGACTGGATATTAGGAAAGACTTCTTTACTGAAAGAGTGGTCAGGCATTGGAACAGGCTGCCCAGGGAAGTGGTGGAGTCACCAGCCCTGGAGATGTCCAAAAATCGTGCAGATGTGGCACTTCAGGACATGGTTTAGTAAGCATGGTGGTGTTGGGTTGACGGTTGGACTTGGTGATTTTAGAGGTCTTTTCCAATCTTAATGATTCTATGTTTCTGTGATTCCAAGCGTAAGGCTGATTGCCTTCTGGTGCTCATTGAAAGAAGTCACTGAAGCAGGTGTTCTGTGAAGTATTTTATTTGTGGGTTACTCCAGTTGTTTGTGGGTAGAATTGGATGTAATGTGAGTTACATAAAATGCTCATGTAAGCGTCTATTACAGAAACTACTTAAGACGCGGCTTATGCTCAAAGGCTTTGTTTGAGTGGGGGCTGCCGGTTGGGTGCATCCACCATCCCCAGAGCCTGCGGTTGCTCCTTCAGCAGCCCAGTGCAGCCATGGGTCCCAGCCAGCACCGTGCTGGTGTTGCACAGGCTGATCTGCTCACACGCTCCTTGGCAAGAGTCAGGAATTACTCAACTTTTGTAGAACTGGTGCGGCAAATGCGTTTTCCCCAGTGCTGAAGCCAATTCAGGGTTCACTGCATCACCAAAGAACTGACGGGGCCTGATTTTGCCCCAGTGACAATCTCTCATCATAAGGTGCTTACAAATCCTTTATCGAGATGTGCGAGGCTTAAGCATCACTTAAATATTTGGTGCTCACTGCATTGCAGTGGGCGAAGAAATGCAACGCATGTATTCTGGTCACCAGCTTTATTTTTTTTTTAATAGCTTCCAAAACATGTAGGTTTTGAGCGCATGTGTCTGAGAGATGTCTTGGTGCCTGCAAGCATTCCTCGTTGCAAAATACATGGACAGCTTGAGTGTACAGCAGATGAGGAATGTGTGTGGGTGTATTTCTGTCCTTCTGCCTGCAACAACCTGCAACTTTGAGCATAAAGGTGTCACTTCGGTAGACAGCAGCGGGGCTTGCTGAAACCTATCAAAGGAAGATTGACTAATTTCACATGGGGATCACCATCTGTCTGAAACGTGTGCCGACCTGCTGTAGCTCAGCGATGTTTACTTGGTTTCTGAGGCTGGCAGATGGAGGTGCCCTTGCCGGAGTTTCTCTGAATCTCCCCAGTTTGTTATTTCCCCTCTCTCTCCCCTTCCATCTTTATGGTGGTCTTCTGTTATTATTTGCAGGCAGGTTGTCTTACAGCTGTTATTGCACCTTTCCTTGGCCTCTGTCATCTCTTACACAGTTACTGAAATAGTGCTGATTGTGGACTGCTATCCGGTATAAAAATAGCACGTTGTTATAATGTAGAGCATTAAAATTCATAGACTGTAGCCAGCCTGTTCCTTGCGCTTTCTGGACGGGCCTGTTAACCTTTGAGAGATTTGCTGTGGAATTCCAGCTGTAGAATAATAAAAACAGGTAAGTGAAAAGGAGCCCTACTGGGAGAAAGTTTATGCGCTGGGATGATAAACCCATAAAACTCTGGGGCTGTTCCAGACCGTGCTCCCAGCAGCATCCCCTGCAAACACTCACGTTCCCCCACCGCTCTCCTGTGAAGCCTGACTACCTGGGTGACTGAGGTGAAAAGAAATGCACCGGCTCTGCTGGTGCGTGGCGGGTAGATCGGTTTAACCTCCGCGTGGCAGGAGGGATGGAGACGTCTGTAGAAGGAGGGGGCTTCGCTCAGCAGCGCCGGTGCGAGTGCAGGGCAGTGCTGCTCGTACGAGGGGGAGGATGCTCGCTTGCTGGAGCCGCGTGTTGAGAAACGCTTAACCGCTGCCTGCTCAGACAGGAGCTGTTGCTGCAGATTTCGCATCTAATCCCACTGTAGCAATATATTACTTATTACTTAAATATCACTCTACTTAAATACACGTATATGTTTTCACACACAGTTGGGAGGAAATGCTATGCATTGGTTTCTCTCGTGCTGATCTTCTGTAAGGCAGGGGGTTACAAAAACATTAAGCCTTTTATTAGATCGTCTTTGCATTTGGAAGCAGGTTTTGTGGGAAAGGGATTTAATTTTTCGTTTCGCCTGTTTCCCGCCTTGGTGGAGGGAGGGTTTACTCCAGCTTGAGTATGCTCCTAATGCACAGAAACTGAGAAGGCAGGACATGTCTGAGCGATGAGAATAACCCCCACGGGCACCTGGAAACAAGACAAAATCAGATAAGCTTTTTTTAATTACCAGTTAGTGATTTCATAGAGTTAAACTGTAAGTGCAAATACATCTCTGAGTGAGGGATAGCATGAAGACGGTGCTACTCTTTGAGAAGCATCTGCATAAGCTTTTGTCTGTCATTTTGGGGGGAAAAGTAGGCAGTGAAGTCCCTCATGTTTTAGATTGCAACAGCTCTCTCGCCTTCCCAACAGCTGTTTTGCCCAAAAAGTAAGTCTAGGTGCAAGACACAAAGCCTCTCTCTCTCCTTTCCTCTCCTTGCCCTCACTCCCTTTGTGATTCTCATTGGACAACATCAGGAAATCCAGGTGGGTATTTTTAGCCTGAAAGAAGGGAGAATGTAGGGCAGAAATGATGTTACCATTAATCACAGCAGCAATGAAATTTCACTCCAAAATATACGAATGAGACAAGGTTTTCCCTGTGTCCTACTAATGAAAAAAAGATCCTATTGCTGCCAAACTGTTAGGGTCACTGTGCTCACGGGTAATCCAAGGCTATAATTATAAGGGTATAGGAGAAAAAGATGGGGCCAAGGACCAAGCTGTATGTTGACTCTCAACTCTGCCGAGGCAGGGACAGGACATTTGTTTCCCTCTCTTCCATGCTCTTATGGGACTGAACATTTTTACACTCATCCTTAGTGTGGGTCTTCTGGCTCGCACAGGTTTGGAAGCAGCAGCAGCCCTCTCCAACCCTGCAGTGAGGGCTAAGCCTTGCCTGCTGCTGAGTTAGATAAATATTTGGAAGAGGACAGGAGACCAACTGCAGACGGTCCCATCAACTTTCTTGGACATTGCAGCGCTTACGGCTGCTGTTGAACATGCAGGACAAACCCCTATCCCAGGCTCCAAGAAACTGGTTAGGTATGGGAAAGCACAAGGAATCTTCTCAGAAATGGAGAGGTAACAGCTACAGCGATACAGGGATCTCCCAGTTCAGTGCTTTTTCCCCTTTGCGACATCACATCCTGCCAATAACTGAAGCAGAGGTGCTGAGATTGAGAGGCCATCGCGCAGATCTCTGTAGATAAATCTGAGTCTGGAATTTTTGCACAATGGCCTTTTCATGGCCCTTGGAGTAAACATCCTCACAGATACGCCTCTACCATATTGAGTTCTCTGGCAAAGGTCAGGCGTGATTACTGACATACAAACATGCATTTATTTCTCAGGCCATTACATCTTTTTTCCTTCCCTCTGGCTCACACTTTCTGCACAATCTCAGTGTAGCTTAGCGTTCCTATCAATTTGCTTTTTAAACTTTCTCTGTTAAAACTCAAAATATGTGAGTATATATGCGTGTGTGCGTTTATATATAAGCATAATTATTCTTTACTCTGCTCCATCTCCAAGTATCTGCGTGCTGTCATGAGCTGCTTTGTGAACAGTATGTATCTTATCACCTCTTGCAGAATATAAGCAGAGAGAAAGAATTTGCAAAATTTGGCCACAGATTGCTCATCATTTTGATTACCAAAACTGCTGTCTCCTGGCTTCTTATTCTAGAGTGGATGTTTTATACCAGGTTTTAGCCTGGTGGTGAGTGTTGTCATGGGAAGATGAGGGCAAGAGTTCTCTTTTGGATCAGATATGATATATGAAGGTTGCTGCTGGTCATCTCCGGAGGCTCACGCGATCGTTGAGAAGTCTTCGTGGGCAGAAGGACACACCACGGCTTGTTAAAACAGACGGCAATGGCCAGGGCTGCTCACGGACCGACAGGCTGCCTTGTTAGGGTTCTGCAAGAGTCCTGCTAATTTCTTTGTAAAAATACAGATATGCTGTTTACGAAAATTGTTCTGCCGAGCCAAATTTGGGTGCATCAGGTGGTGTTAAACTTGGTGATATAATAGGGTTTCTAAGTGAAGGCAAAACAGCCGGGAGTGCAAAGGGAAAGATTGCTCTGCACAGACTGCTGAACGGCGCAGCTTGACCAGCAACCGCGCTCCGCATTAAACGTCAGCAGCACGGCATATGCACACCCCAGAAATCCCCACCGCAATAGACCTGGCAGAGAAACTGAAGCTTTCCCCCCAGAAGATGATTATTGCAGGCCTGAGGTGAAGATTTGTCTGCGCTGGGGCATGTGTCTGAGCGAAGCTTAGAGAGCAGCTTGTGCCTCAAACCTGATTTCTGAAAGAACGAAGGGTGAGGCTGCTCAGATAAGAGTAGTAAATTTGAATACTGTTAAGACTTTAATAAAAGAACAATTATTGGCCTCACCAACTGAATATTGGCTCTTATGTCTGTATGAAGTTAATCTTCACGGTGATTTTTTCTTTCTTCAGTTTCTTACGCCAGAGGGGGAGAAGCTGGGGAAGGGGCACATCTTTGTGTGGTGACACCCATCCTGCTCCCTTGTCGTGCTGCAAATGAAGAGGCTCTTTTGTTTGTCAATGAAGACCTTTCTGATTATTGATAAATCATTTCTGGATGGGGAGTATGACACGTGCTGGCTGGAAGAACAGGGCTCTGTAATGGTAATATTGCATTGAAATTACAGCCCACCTAGTTTGAGAATGATTCAGGATAATTACATTAATGTTGCCGGAGAAATGAAAAGGAACACTTTCCATTTTACCTATTAACAAGCTCTACTGGCTTTAAATTATTTCTGAGAAGGGCCTGCAAATGGCTGAAGTGATCAGAATAATTACAAAGCAGTGGCGGGGAGGGCTGGATGAGGTCCTGGCTGTGGCTCTTTGGCTGACGGGTAAACGCTGCTGCTGTTGTGGAAAAAGGAGCACGGCACCGAGCTTTCTGGTCAGGCACACTGCAGTCTGCAGGTGGGCTCAGGGGGTCGGCAGGTCTTGGACCCTAGGGAGAAAATAGCCATTAGGAGTAGCTTGCTCTCAGTGCAGGTGCAACACATCAGCCTGTGCAATGTTAAACACAAGCCTGCTGTTGTTCCAGCACACTGGATGCTTGAATTTCCATCCTCCATCCGCGGTGTTTTCTGCAGCTCTCCTGAGCCTCTGCCGTGGGAGATCTACCTGTGCCTTTGGTGATGACTTTTTGCCACTTTGATCCTTGTCTCGTAGCAGCGACAGAGATGCTGATGTTTCTGAACTCCAGACCCTGAGCAGCAGCTGTCTGGGTCTGGCCTCTCATAAAAGCTCAGTCTTTCGCCTCCTCAAGCCCTTCACCTGAACTCATGTTGTGTTTTCAACATTGTGCAAGCGACACTGACTGCTGCCATGACCTCCCATTCCCCAGCTCACCTGTAAAATCACTGTGAAACCAGGACTTTTTGTTGGGTTTCCCTTGGTTTGTTTATGTCATCGTACTGTTTGCTAGCTCCAGGTGAATAGGAGGAGCAAAATTTAGTACTTAGTTCTAAATAACTAAGTGTCGTGTGAAGCAAGGTCTCCTCCTGTGGGTCACCTCTGTTGTTATTGGAGCTTCGTGAAATTCCGAGCATCCTTGAATGCCTGTCTGCGAGAGCAGGGCCACAGCTGCGTTAGCTCTGCCTCTCTTTGTCTTTGCTTTCTGAAAATTAGAAGATCTTGCATCTCGTAACCAGTCCTGTATTTGTAGCTTCTTACTAAAATGTAGCTGTGTTTATCTCCTCTAAAGAAACTAGAGCAGTGGGTGAGGCTGCAGGCGCTGCGGGTCTGGCTGCTCCCAGCACATGGCTGCGTGCACAGACAGTCGCTTGCTCCCCAGGCACACTCACAACAGGCTCCTTACAGCCGAACACACACACACGAGTGCTTTTTCATTTTCTCCCATTTCCTTTTCACTGGTCCGACAAGCCCGTCTCAGCCCTGCGTGTGATTACCTGATGACCTGTGTGCCTCCATTCATTCGCAGCTGCGGCACTTAAATGGGATTTTGCTCCCTACCATCACATCAGACCTTTGTTTTCTGCACACACACGATGGGAAGCATTCCTCTCCTGCAACTCCTGCCATTAGCTAAACAAATTTGGGGAACCCCCACCTCCCCTCCCTTTCTCGTTACATTGCTCTCCATCCTCTCTGCATGCTTTGGGCTGGGCGAATCCGTCAGGAATGCCGATCGCCGCCTTCCCACAGCTTGCTGCTCCTGACCCACAGCAGTTAGCTTTCTAATCCATCAGCTACCTTCATTCTGCATTTAAGGAGACGGAGCTCCAATGAGTCTTGGCTTCTGGCTTTACACATGTGTACGCAGAGATCTGTTACATGAGTCCAAAGCTGAGGATGATTTAAAATAATGATAATTAGGCAGATGGTTTCTTTCAGTTGAGAGTTTGAAAATATTTGAGCATTTATGTTTATTCTGTTGTGATACTTCAAGAGATTTAACAGATTTAAAAAGAGTAATTTGGAGGGAAAGCTCCAACAAGGGATTGCTTAGTTATCTCCTTCAGATATTAAAAATTTCATTTTGACTTCTTCCTCCACTCCAGGTGCATGCACACCTGCATTTACATGCTGATTCTTTCTGCACATTGGTTTTCCCCTGATTTTCATAGGAAGGTTTTGGGAATGTTTCAGCAAGTCCCTGAAAATCTGCTCGGTATGAAAAACTGGTGAGTTTTGGTTTGTATGCAAATAGGTATTAACAGTTAAACGGAATTGGGTATGAATATTGCTAAGTCAGCGGTAAATACTAAATCATTTTCAGCTGCTTCTAGAAAATGCTGGATGCCAAAATGCAGGACAGGTATCAATGGTAGAGAAGGAACTTTCCTTCCTCCCTTTTGTAGGGGTCTCCTATTTCCTGGTGTAGAAATTCAGGGATCCAGGTGGAGTGGCTCTCCTGCACAAGAGGGAAGTCCTTACACGTTGCAGTCTCCAGCTGCAAAGGTATTGGAGTTGGGGGGAGGGAATTTGTTTTTATCTTCCCAAAGAGCTCTAGTAGGTTTTTTAATCCTCATAACCCTGCCAGTATTAAGAAATAACAGCAGTTACGACGCAAGATAGTTATGTCGACATCAACTTAAGTTTTACGCTTGCAAGGTACATACATTTTTGGTAGCGCTGGCAGTAATACAGATGATAGCTCAATAAGAGAAAAACAGAACATTCCCTGAGCCACAGTTCTGGTGCTTGAAGCATCTTTAAACCCTGTATCCAAATGAGAAAGAGATAAAAACAACCTAGTCAAAGTGGCTTAGCTTGAAGGAGCATTTTATGTGTTACTTGATGACAAAATAGTTAGGCATTAATGCAGTTTACAGTAAGACACCCTTAAGTTATCAGTGAGGCTGCTGTGATGCCTGACAGATTTAATGTAAATATTTATAGACTTGGCCTACTAATTATGCCAATGGAAAAAATGCAGTATTAATGCTGTCACCTCCCCATGTCTCTACCTGCCAGCACGCTGCCAGCTTGCATAAATATGCTGAAGATAGAAAGTATGGCACATAAACAGAAGAGATCATTTACATTTTTAATAAGGGATTAAGTTATCTCCAGCAGTAATTCCAGCCTGTGGTCCACAGACGTATGGGAGGCCTGTAGACTATTCCCAAGGGAACTGTGAAAAATGACAGAAAAAGAGAGGTTTGTGTAGGGTACATAGACATCTTTCTCTGAAATTGTTAAAGGTGTATGCTCTTCCTTTGGCAAATGTTTAGGGGTCCACACACTGAGAAAAATTTGAAAACCATTGATTTAACGTTTTTTTTGTAAAGAACTCAATAATTTCAAAGTGCCATACTGCCATGTGGTAAATGATTTGACTGTTGGTCCTGCCAGAGCCAGGCTGCCATAAGAAGTCCTGGACCACAAAGCACTGAAGCATGTGCTTAACTCAAAACACACGTCGATCCGCTAAAGTCACTGCCGGTCACCATACGTCACTGGTTTGCTGAATAAAGGCCATGGGGAAATTTAAAACAGAAGGCAAGGACAGCTATCATCTTGCAAACAGCTCTGCAGATGCCCGATTGTCTTGTACAACGGAAAATCTAATTATGTGAATCTGCAGTTTGCATTTTTTTCTGTTTCAGTTTATTTATACTAAGAGACTCCAAAGGTTTTAGGCGCCGTTGGTTTCAGCCGTTGCTGGATGCCAACCCAAAGAGTATCATCATTGCCGTTGATAGCTCTCCTGATTTGCCATCCAAACGTCTGTGGTTTCTGTTCTGGCACGAGCAGGCTCCTCACAAGCTGTGCAAATAAGTCTGAAATGCTGTCACCAGTGGTTGTACGTCTGCAGCTTGCATGCATGCCTTGCGCTTGGCTTATAGCCTTGAAAACTGGGGCAGAATGACCGGGTGGCTTCCTATTGTCTTCTGCAAAATAGCATCTCGTTCCGCATACGGCCCCGCTGAGGTCGGTGCAGTGGGGGTGCTGGTCCAGGTTGCCGGAGTCTGGCATTGCCAGAGCGCGTGGGCGATATTGCTGAGCGACGTGTGGCTCTCTGCAGGAGTTAAGAAAGCAGCATTTTTGGTAGCAGGGCAGGGTGCAGGTGAAGGCCATGCGTGGTGTTACCACAGCAGTTCTCAGAACAGGTTGGATGGATGAAGTCCTGCAGGCTTGCCCCCCAGGCAACCCATGTGGATTTTGGAAGATCTCATTGCTGGTGCACAAAAGGCAGATCTCACCTTCGTACGGTAAATGAGACCTCACTACAGACCTAATCCACAACCCATGGAAGGCAACAGGCTTCCTATGGCTTTCAGTGGGCTCTGGATCAGATCGTGCATAAGGTGCTCAACCATTTCCAATCCCCAGCTGCATTTGTCTCTTGTAAACACCCCATCTGGATGCTGCACCTCTATAAATCACAGCACAGAATAACCTGGTAGAAGTAGAGTGTACGGTTTTGAAAAGAAACATTAAGAGGGAAAAATATAACTCTCTCTCTTTAAACTGTCTCTTTTCTGTATTGTTACCTTGACAACTCTGCTGCTGTGTTTCATCTTTGGTGGGACTTAGCCGTGGTGGAATAAGGGGGACATCCATGTGTGTTTCCACATCTACTCTGGTTCCGCTTCACAGTCAGATGCTGGGCGCAGGGCGTCTCAAGCCGCAGAGCCCACGTCCGCTGCCTTGACCCATCATTTTGCTGTCTGGAAATGATTACAGATATTAAGAACTGGGACCCATTCTGATGAAAGGTATAACATTATATCTTCTGCTGTTTCTTTTCCTTAAGCCAACACCAGAGCAGAGTTAATGCTCTTTAAAAGGAGATGCGAGGTGCTTAAAATATTTTTAAGGGTTAGGACAGCTGGAAAGCAGAGACGGATGAAAGTACTCAAAAATAGTTGTATTATTTTTAGTATAAGCAGATACAGGAGTGTGTGTCAAGATTAGGATACAGTTCTGATGTGCTGAACTGAGTCTGGAGATGCTAAAAATATGCTTTCTTTTCTCACAGTTTTTAGAAGAGACAGAGGTGAAGGTAAGAGGAGAGTAGTGGTGAACTGAAATTTTAATTTCTCTGCTTCCTTGCTTGCTGGGATTTGGCAAAGCTGGCTGTTCACCTGGGCGCCCGCGACCCCCGACACCAGCAAAACACGCCAGGCAGGGTGAGGTGCTCTCTGTGTGAACGGGATCCCTCCCAGCCCCTTTTTCCTCTGCCCTAAACAAATCCCCACCAACGTAATCCTTTTATTCTTTTTAAGCGAAATGGCTAGCTTTGTCGCAGCAAAGGCGGGACGTGCAGGCTGCCGGGCCGGGAGCAGCCGGGGGTGTCTGTGTCTGAATGCGTGTGCGGAGAAGGGGGCTTTTAATGCAGAACACATGTGTTTTCAATCGCTCTCTGGAGCCAGCCCAGTAGCTGTAACTTGGCCTGACAAAGCCTTATTGAAGTACAGACGGCGTGGTTTCAAAGCGGTTAGAAAAAGAACGGGAATGCTGTTCAGGAAATTCTTCAGGCATGGGCAGGGACTTGGCTGCGGTTCTGCTGGTGGAAAATCTGACAGGGGCAGCTCCTGAGCGCTGGCCGGGCCTCGGGCCACTCCGAAAGCCGCGGCCGCATCTTCGCCCGGGCTCCTGCACCCCTCCGGGGTCCGTCCCGTCCGCGGCGAGGGAGAGGTAAGGGCTGCTGGGCTCCTGCCCGCCGCAGCCGGGGCCGTCTGCTGCTCCTCCGCGCTCGTGCCAAGGGGCTGCTTGCTGTCAGGCTGTTGTTCGGGGAAGAAGAGCCGGGACGGGGAAGTCGGGGCATATTTGCGAAGGGATGGGAGTAGTTCAAGGCTGGGTGGTGGTTTCTGGCTAACTTTGCTTCGGCTGTAACTCTGCAGGCGAGGCGACTCCCGCGCTGCATCTCTGGCAATGCTGCAATCAAACAACGCCCGACTTCTTCATTTTGGGGAAGAAGTATGTATATAACTTGAAGCCACCAGAAGGCTGGCTCCGTACCATGTGTCACTTACAGATGTTGATGAACAATGCGATTCAGTCACAATAAATACATGTGTATGTACATTGTATTATAGTTGTTTAATGAGTTGAAAGCATGTTTGTTTGGGAGTAGTTTGGCAATGCCTGGTACAGCTAGCTTGAGAGAGGCAGTAATTCAGTAATAATCATTGCCTTGTGATTTCTCTGCGTATTTTTTTCTGTATTTCATAAAGCATGAGCAAACTGCTGCAGACAGCATAGTCAGAAACCACGCAGAGTAGATTAGAAGGAAAAACATTCATTTAGTGGCTGATCTATCTACAACCCCTCTCCTGATTTGCATTTCTATCCCTGAAGAACTTAAGAAACATTTATGATAAAAAGCTCACTCCCTCTTTAGGAGCCTGCCAGATTTAGGCAGCGCTCTCTCATCCTTTTAGTCGCAGCATTAAAGCCTGTCTTGCCTTTGCAGAGGCATCAGCACCTTATATGGCAGGCTTGTGTTTGGGAGCTGGGGCACGGCGCGTTCCTTGGGGCGGGTGGAGGTGTCGGGAGGAGTCGTCCTCGCGTGGCTGCAGCAACTTTCTCGCCTCTGCCGGTGCCTCTTCCTCGGATTTTCACAGCAATGCGATTTGATGGGTTGAAAATGCTTTTTAGCCGTGTTTTATGGCAGTGTTGGGGTTTTTTTTCTTTCAACAAGGAATGAATTAAAGATATTAAATTATACAGCGGGACAGCGTTAAGCGTTTCTGGCTGGTTCATGGGTGTAGAGCCGCAGTTTGCTTTGTCTGCGTCCTGCAGGACTGCACAGGCAGGGATTAAGCAGTTGTTCATCTTGGCGATCCAAAAAAACCAGTGACAAGGTGAGGTTCGCCACCAGCGTGCATCAGATCCCGTGTATGGCAGGGCCGGAGATTCCTCCCAGTAATGCTGGTGAAGCGTGTAGATGGGCAGCTCCAAGCCATCATGGCAGGCTCAAGCAGATGGCAAACCCTGCCTGGAAAGAGTGGGGTTCAGCAGATTTGGATCTTTAACAGAGTGTTATCTGGTCCAAGGCAAACAGATTCTATGGGGTTGAAGGGAAAAAAGAATGGTGTTTGGGAGCAGCTTCTCCTTGCTACTGTATCTGTTTTTTCCTGTGAAAGTGGTGGTCAGCTGAAATGGGGTGGTTTGGGCCAGGTGAGGATTTTGCTGGTTTGGGGTGCAGGAAGAGCACCCTCCAAGGGGCACAGGTGTCCTGTCGCTTCCTGGGGGCCCATGGGGACGAGCGGAATGAGAGGAAGGGCAGAGGTGAGCTGTGGAAGAGAGAGGTGTATCATGAAAATAAAGAGGCTTGATAAGCTCAAAGTCTGCTTTGCAGAAAATACACCTGCGGTGAAAATGCTGTGTTAAATGAAGGTCTCATATGATCTGGACTGCTTGAGCCTTCGCAGGCTGCCATCTTACCCTGCAGACTTGGAGCTCTATTGCTTTTTGCAGCAGCTGTTAATTTAGGCACCCAGTCAGCCTATTATCTTCCTCACTGCTAGTTATAAGCTTAGTTTTTTAAAAAAATAAAATTTGAGTTCCTGCCTCTGATCATGCGGATCAATCTGATCATTGGCATTGAAGAGCCAGAGGCACAAAGAGACTGGAATACGTCTGTCTTGGCAAGAAGCAGCCCGGGCTGCGCTGCCGTACCTGGCTTTAGGGGTGCTCCTGCCCCACGTCTGGGTGAGACGAGCAGTGCGGGTTTTTCATCAGGTGTGGGATCAGTCTGGATCGTGGGGTGTCCCGAGTGCCCAGTTGGGCTGTTGGCTGTACCCTCTCCTGATGGCACCCCAGAGGAGACGCTGGTATGTGGGTGTGAGTCTGGACAGGGCAGGGGAGGCTCTTTGCGATGCCGTGAGCTGGGTTTGGTCACAGGAGGTGATGGTTTCCTCCCGAACTCTGGCAGTGGCTCCTGAGCCTCCCCCTGCCAGAGGTGACCTTTCTGCAGCTCCGCCTGGGTCAAGCATTCCAGCTTTGCTCTGTGTCCAGAAAGACTGAAGACTGTGTGCATGTGGGGACAGAATGTTGTGCATCTAAACTGACATTGGAGGGTCTCTGTTTTGGAAGCATGCAGGTAAGAGAGCCGTTAGCACACCCTAATACACGTATTCCTTCTCCGGGTCCTTCCCAAGAGCAAACTCCAAAGCAAGTGTGTCTGTGCAAGTGAATGAATGGATAAACACAGCAAGCACATCGTGTGGAGGGAAGGTGGTGGAGGGACGATGCAGCAGAACAAGTTTTAACTTGTGAGAGTAGGATCGCTGCAGAGGCTGTACTCTGGATCCTGGCACATGCTCAAGCCCACACTTCTCAATTTGTGCCATGCCGGTTGGATTCCAGCTGTATAAATCCATATTACGATCCTGCTTTGCACATTCCTACAAGCCGTATCTCTTTTCTTGGTACTGTGGGGCGAGAGTGTGTTGGGGCAGAAATCTGCGAAGTATCACCTCCTGTGGCTTGCCTTCCGATTCGAGCTCAGCTGGTGGTGCCCCTCTGCCGCTCGCACAGCCCCCCGCAGTCACACCTGCTGCTGGCTGTTTTAGCGTAGTTCTCCTGTTTGTTCATCCTGCTTTGAGACGCTCCAGTGGGAAAGAACATTCATAAACTTGGCACAGATGGACACGGGCTTGTGATTGCTTCACATCGTCAGAGTGGTGCAAAGGAACCAGCGTGTGAAGGCAGCAAAGCCGGTGTGATGTTTGCATGCAGCGTGAATGGATCGCTACAAGTTGCGGGGCATTTTGTGAGAGACATTCCTCCTTGACTAGCTTGGTACAGAAGAGAACTCACTGCACAAACTTTTTCTTCCTTGTTAACCTTCTTTTCCATTTCCTCCTTAATTCTGAAAAATAAAAATGTTGAGACGAGGTAACTATCAAGAAAAAAGTCTAAAAGTTAGAAGCAACACTCGTAAATAGGAAAACAAACATGTTTTCTTCTCAGAGAGGAGCGATAGTAACATCACATTGCTCACAGACTCTTGCAGCATCATAATAAAATACCGCTTTTGGTTTAGGAGATGCTGTTCAGAGACGGAGCTGCCTGTTACTTTGTTCTGGCAAACTCTAAAATGTTTAGAGTTTTGCTGTAAGTGCTTCTTGAATGCAGAGCAGTGATGGAGCAGAGCAGAAGTCCCATGTTCAGCTTTTCGTTCAATCCATCTTCTCAAAGATACCGGTCGATAAACTGAGGCTTTTGCAGTGCCCTTATCATCAAGCACGTTTATTGTTGAAACGCTGTCAGCCCTAGCAACTGGGGAAATTAAATCAGCTCTCAAGATGTTAGAGGGAGGGTTGAGGGATCTGGATTAGAGATGCTTCACCAGAAAATGAATCCCCAAGGTCCCCCTGGCTGCTTTGTTGAGTGAGTCCCAAGATATCCTCAAGATACAAGAAGTGGGAACGAGAAAAGAGGTATCTCCTACTGGACCAGGCAGAGTGTGCACCGATGGACTGTGAAGACCAAGAAAAGCTTGTTGATGTGCTTATGTGTGCCAGAATCAGGATAGATATTTGAAGAACCCTACATGTGATGTACCCCACTGATAGAAACTGATCAGAAAAGAAGAAAACTTTCTTTAGGATGTTTCCTTCCACTTTTTGTCTCCCTGGCCATGTATCCCATTGCACTGATACCTGAGAAGAGGGCATTGAGTGATGATGGTCCTCCCAACTCATGGGAGAGCTGTTCCCCATGCAGAGGGGTGGGAACTGTTGACAGAAGCAGAGGGACAAGCAGAGAGGAAAGATTTCAGTTTTGGGGACACCCATGGCAGTGGCAGAGGACGCGCTGGCACACCCATCGGGGTAGAAGAGCCGGAGTTCGTGGCTTAGGTGGTGCTGGAGAAAGAGCTGTGAGATTGAACGACCCCAGCAAGTGTTTTGTCCTTTGAGCAGCTCCCCAGTGCTCAGGCCTTGCTGGCCAAGCTGCAAGTGAGAATTCATTTTCCGGAGCCAGATCCTTTTATGGAGACCCGGACCGTGGTCTGACCCATGTGCGGGGCCATAAATCGCTTTTGGGTCATGACGCTGGTTGCTTAACGGGCTTGGGGGTGTCAAGTTTGAGAGAGAGTTTTATGGGGAGTGGAGAGGCAAGAAGTCTTGTTTGTAGATGGTGGCTCTTCATGCGAAATTTTGTTCTCAGTGACGCTCCAGAAATGTTTGTTCTTTTGAACCTGGTGGATAGCGTGCACTTAAAAGACAGAGAAATTAAAGAGGATGAATCTGCAGAGCATTCACAGCTGGCAAATACAAGTACATTGCCTTCCAGTGATGTGGCAGAGAGCACCTCTGAAGGTGTTTTAGGGTCTTTTTTTCTCATTTCAGCCCAAAAGGAAAGGTTTCTGTTTCAAAAAACAAGGAGAGACACAGGAGAGGACGTCGGTGATACAGACACAAAGAGAAGGCAGATGTGGGAGATGTAGGTCCAGGGCCCGAGGGAATTTGAATTGCTCTCTCATCTCCAGAAGCGTGTTCCCATCGCCATGCTGCAGGTTAGCCTGGGGTCGGGTGCTTCTCAGTTTTCCGATGAAGCTGTTACACCTCAGTGATATGCAAGCAGGCAGGGAGGAGAGATGCTGTGTCGGACTCGGGGGCTTTTGGTCTATGCTGTAGCGAGTGGTTTCGATGAGCTCTAGAGCGTTTTCGGCAGCAAATTTCGAGTGGGCTCGTAAGAGAAACCACCTTCCCAGATTACATCCCCCTTTCGGCTTAAAATCGTTCTATTCCTAAACATACAGCATTTAAGCACTGATCAAAGAAACCCCCGCGGCACAGAAACATTATTGATTCCTCTTGTTATGCCTCACCCTGTTCGTAGCCCTCATTGAGCCTGCGGAGCCAGCATGGCCAGGGGATGTTACAGCTCTGGTGTTTGCAAGGGAAAGGTGTTTATCTGTCCTTGTGAGTATAAAACACTTCTTCTGCCTGCTGAATCGTTAATCTGGGTTGTGTGCCCTGAGTGAGCAGCTTTCTGCCAGGGCGGGAGGGAGGTGGTGGAAGGGAGCAATAAGGATTTGCCGTAACTGGTGCGGTCTGGTGTGATTTTTGGAAGCTCGGTGCCAGTTCTGAGTTGCGATGCCTTTCAGCTGAGCCTGGTTTCAGCTTCACTGAAGGGAACTGCTGAAGCTTCTTTGCCAGGAGCGCTCTGCCAGCAGCCTGTGGGGGTCAGGGAATGTGGCTACATGACTCTTCCAGTGGTCTTAAAAAAACCAAATAAATCTTTCTTGTCATGGGCCATATCTCCAAGGTATGCTAAAGCGAAAGGAGAAATAGCTTTTCTAAACAGACTGGATTTTGTATCAGGCAGTTTGCAGTGTTCCTATGTGAGGAGTCAGCGTACAGCTCTTGTGCAAAAACTTCTTACCCGTTTTTCTGCAGCAGCAAGAATTCCTTGGAAAATTACCCAGGTTCCAGGCTATACTTTTTGTAGTTATGGTAATGTTGTCTGTGGCTAAACTGCAAAGAATTGGCATGCTGCTTTTTTTGTATCGTAAATGGAATTGTACGTGTGCTAATGGTGGTCCAGTGCTGTGCACATGTGCGTTTAAGCCCTCTCACAGCAGGCAGACGCTTTCAGATTTGACTTTTGGAAGGAGTGCTTCTCTTTCCAATTTCCATATTTGTTTTGGTATTATTTTTGCACCACTGTTATGAAATTAGGTGATTGTTCCTCATGTTTTCCTGAAAAAAAAAAAAAATCCCATTAAGCAACTAGCAGCCTTTCCCCTTAGCTCAGTAATTGGGAAAGAGAGGATACCTTGCAAATGCAAGCGCTGGATATCCTTTCACAGTAATACTTTTTTTTCCTAGTGCCTTAGTTCTTTTTTGTGTTTGAGTCAGGAGAAGTTGCCAAAATGTAAATTATGACTAGCATACTTTTCCATCCCACACAGAGCAGATTATTGATCGCGGATATAGCTTGTTCCTCGCGTAGTTGCCTTGCAGGCCTTCTTATTCTACTCGTTTGTTTAAGGCACCTCAGCGCACCCTGTCCGTCTTCTCTTCCTGGAGAACTACAGACAAGAGCATTTTCTTTTGGCATTCACAATTCAGGGGGGAAATGCTAACTGGGAATCACACAGAGCTTTCACTGTAGCTGTGCAAGAGTTTGTATAGGAAGAACATGCCATCTATGATTCCCATGTTACTTTCTTGTTATAAATTTATGCTGTATTACTAAGCCGTGCTCATCATGCGTGTTATAGTGCTTTAGTTACTGTATCTCTGTTAGGGCAGCTGTGAGCTAAATATTTTATTGGAACCAGAGAAATTCTCAAAATCAGGTTGCTGTGTGGACACAAGTTCCTCGTTGTGGTTATATTCTGTTCCTATGAATTCTTCTGATATCTGCAAAATTTTGCCCCAGCTGCATATGCCATTTTCTCCATTCTAGAGACTGCAAGTGAAGAAAAAAGAAAAAAAGGAGAGAGAGAGAGCATGCAGGAAAAGAGATGAAGAGAATAAACAAGTTTTGCCATAAAGAGATATTTTGAGCTGAGTATTTCATATTGTTTCTTACTGGTCAATCTTCTTCCGTGATTTGAAAGGGTTACTGATGCAGTTTATTCATTTTCTCCAAGGGAGAGGCTGCATTTAATGTGTGCTTTTCAGGATCCCCAGTTAAAATATTAGGCAATAAAACCCTTGACTGTACAATAGTTGTGGTTATAATTTCCCCCAGGTAGTGGAAACCCTGTAATTTATTGTTGTCTAAGTTTTCCCTTTGCGCAGATCAGAGTGGTGACAGCAGTGTAAAAAGCCCTGTTTTTCTCCAAGTGTGAGTATTGGTTGGTGACCCAGCTGCCTCTGATGAGCTCTGTGCTGCAAAGCCCTCCACAGCTGCTGACTTGGCATCTGTGGGCAAAAATACCAGTGCAGACCAGGTCGGATCTGTGGTCACCAACGTGCTTTGCTCCCCTTGGCACAAGCTATGGGTCTGCCTGTGCCTGGGGTGGTTTTGGGGTACACCGGGTGGTCTGAGCAGCAGTGATTTATGGTGAGCCCACTTACACTATTGAGAACTGCTCTTTAATACAGACACACCTTCCCTCGGTGATGGGCTTTTAGCGCACGTTGGCTAAACCGGCTGAGCCAAGCCGTATTAAGAAGAGGCTTATTTACTGCGAGCCGTTGGCTCCTCCCGACGTGAGATGGCTCTCTGCACTACTGGCGTTGCAGATCTTCACGGCATTAGCTGGGGCTGGGGTAGTCTGAGGCTGAGGCATGGTTTGTGAAGGCATGCGAGATCCCTTTTTATAGACCAGCTGAGAAAGCTGGAAGAAGCGCGCGGGCATGACCGAGGCTGGCCGAGGTTTGCCTTGTTCTAGTTCGAGTTTTGTGAGTGCAGGCAGCACCCTTGTTGGAAGGGAGGGAGCTCAGCCTGGCTGCTGCCTGCAGACGGGCAGTGCCGGTGCCCGGGATCTCCTCTGACCGGTGTCCCTTGCAGCTCCTCGCTGTTGCACAAGTCTGACCTGCTTTTTCTGCTTGGTGGACTGCAGCCCTCAAGCATAAAAGGGGAAGAAATGCTTAAAAATGCAGTGGTTCAGAAACCTGAGAGGAATATGATAAAGAGTGCCTCATTTGTTATTATTTTTTTAAATCTTCCAGTTTTCAGCCACTGTCGTCATATTGGGGGTGGGTTTAACAAGGCTGCTGACATTAGACCAGGAGGCAAATGGGCACCTCCACCCTCCGGGGAGCGTCGCTGTCGGGATGAGAGCAGGCGTGCGGGCACACCAGCCTCCCCACGCTGAACACAGCCTTCCGAAGTCTGCCGCTAGGTTGTCATTGCTTTATAGGTCCAGATCAGGAGAGGTGTCAATGCCTCTGATCTAAAAACAATTTAGAGCAGTAAAAGTTTAAAAAAAAACCGTAACTGGTTCTTCAGGCAGCCCTTGCCTCAGATGTGTGGGCTTTAGCATTGGAGCAGCAAAGATAAAGTGTTAACTTCATCCCTGGTGCGATGCTACTAGAATAGAAGTTATACCATGATGAAACTCAGCTTGCGTCAACCTGCGATGGGCTCTGCAACACTGCTGCATTTTATTAGATGCTGACGTATGAAGCTGTTAGCAAAAAAGTAAGGAAAAAAACAGGAAACTAATGGTAAGCAAACATAACGTGCTATCAATGAGCATCTATTTTCTGCCATTGTCGTATTCTGCCCTCGCAGATCGCACTCCCACAGAGAGGAACTCGCATTGTTTCCTCCTGTTGTGTGAATTTTGTAATTCACTGAGTACGCGCGTCAGTGCCAGATACCCTGAGGAAGAAGCCTGTGGTGTTGAATCAGTAGTGCAAGAATGCGTTTGGTGGCTTCTTACCTGTCTAGAGTCTAAAATGCAAAACATTCAGCAAACTGGGTCTTGTTAGAGATGGTATGCTACCCTCAGCCTGTGCGCCAAGAAAGTCTGGAAGCGTAAGAAGCTGATCCCCAGGGTAAGCCCATGAAAGAGGCTTTCTGCACCCCGAAAGCAAAGGGCGAGAACGTGAACACTTTCGTTTGTGTGGCCCGAAATACCCCCACGATCACAGCCCCGGGTGCAGGCAGCCGTTGTGCAGCGGCTGTGCTCCAGGCCCCCGTCCCAGCTGACTGCAGTGTCAAAGCACCCCCCGCTTTCCATCCACGGTGGGGACAGCCAGGTCCCCTGCCCGGAGCCAGCCAGGTACCAGGGTATAGGAGGGGGGACGGTGCTCGCCGCGGGGCACTGTAAAGCAAATTCTTCTGGGGATGCAGCTGCACCGCGTTCCTCAGCGCCAGCTTTTCTTCCTTCCCTCTTTCCTTGGTTTTGGCCCCGATGGTGTCCTAGTGTGCCATGCCCACCCAGGGTATCAGAGTCCTTGTAAACCGGCGTAGATATATGGGGATAATTTGTCAAGGATGTGGCAGCTGGAGAACCTTGTACTTCAGCTTTACTTCACAGAATCATAGAATGGTTCGGGTTTGAAGAGACCTTAAAGATCATCTGGTTCCAACCGCCCTGCCACGAGCAGAGGCATCTTCCACCAGACCAGGTTGCTCAGAGCTCCATCCAGCCTGGCCTTGAACACTGCCAGGGAGGGGGCAGCCACAGCTTCTCTGGGAGGGGTGGGCGAGAGGAAAGACAAACATTTCCCCTTTGCCTCTTTTCTTTAGCCGGCAGGAATGATTTTATTGGAGATCTTGTTTTGGTTTGGTTTTTAGTTAAATTAAAGCCTCTGAGAAGTAATATTGCATCTTCAGAACAAACTGCTGAACTCAACTGCTTTTACCAAACGCATGCAAAATTTTCCCCTCCGGATCCTTGGAGGCCCTGGAGTGCCTGCCTTGCAAAACCTGGGGCGGTGAACGGAGTCTCTCGAGAGTCGTCTCCATAGGATGCCTTTAGACAGTGTGCTTACGTCTGTTTAGAAATGTATATGTATATATACACATTTAACACATAAATTCTTTTTTGGTATGTTACTGCATATCATAAGCAGAAAGAAAAATAATGCCGAACCAAGATATCGAAAGAGATGCTGCCCAGCTGGTAAACCCTGAAAAGAAAAACAAAACCTTCTAAGAGACACAGACACAAGCAGTTTTTATTATCAGCTTTCTGTTGCCACTTAATAAATGTGGTTATTTCTTTGTGATCATTTCAGATGCCTCAGGAACAGTACGCGCACCGGAGCACCATGCAGACCTCAGAAGGACCCCAGGTATACAAAGTGGGGATTTATGGCTGGAGGAAGAGATGCCTCTATTTCTTTGTGCTGCTCCTAATGATTTTAATCCTGGTGAACCTTGCTATGACCATCTGGATTCTGAAGGTTATGAACTTCACAATTGTAAGTAGGGGTTACCCTGAAGGGTCTGGGGACGATGAGGGAGGGTGGTGGTCTTTCCTCTGAGCATGAATTCGGATACAGCTTCAATAACGGGGTGGTTTAGTTGCCATGGTTAGGCGTTATTACAGGGAGGAGCGAATTTACCCAATAATCCTTTTTTTCTGCTGGAGATGTCTTCAATATTGCCTAGCTGAGGAATCAGCTCAGCATTGCAAATCATGTTCCTCCTACCTGCATATATATACGTGTATATATGTAAACAATATACACCACTCCCCCATTTTCAATTATGAAGTGTTTTAAAATTAATGAAGTTATTTTGAACGGGCATGTAGGAGTGGGTTTGAGCCTTTCTCTTTTTCTGTTTTTCTTCATGACTGGGAAGTTGAGAAACTTCATTTGCCTATTTCTTAGGGGAAATTCACATTGTTCCGTAATGACGTGCTTCCACAAGCTTCATGAAGAACAGTAAAATTTCCAGGATGGCTGTCTGGGTATGATATTTAGGTGGGGCGTATCTTTATCCTCGTTGTGCGGTGGCTGGTGCCCATCACTCCTGCCAGCAGCACTCTCTTGCTGTGCAGAACCACTGGCCGGGGTTAGCTTTCCAGAAGCTCCTAGAAAAATGTTGGGCAGCTGTACTGGGAGGTAGACTGCACTGGGGCAGATGGTGCCTTCTGGGCACAGAGCTCTGTGTGTATTGCTTAAACTCTGTTCAAACTCTTTCTGAGATCTTAAGGGGTGCCTTGACCTTGAATTGCCTTTTTGCAGGGTGAGCCTCACCTCTCCTGCTCAAACAGACTGGAAGTCAGGATGTGATGAACCAGGCACACGCCACGTCCAGGGCTAGTGAGCCTTTATGTATGGCAGGTCCTGGTTTTTCAGTGGATAATTTGGCCAGGCAGAGTGAAAATGAAAAGACTGGTCCCTTCTTCTTCAAAGCAGTCATTGCCACCTTGGTCAGATGGAGTTATTTTAAGATCATTTGAGTCTTCAGGAGAAACTAAGTTTGAGGCTTTAATCCTGGATTTACTTCATGAGAGAACTGTAAGGCTAAATTCCCCTAGACGACTCTCAAGGACTTCCCCAGCCAGGCTCTGATGTGAGCAGCGTGTTTGAAGTCTCCCGGCAATTCTTTCTCTGCTTTGGTCTTGCGAAGCCCTGAACAGCTGCCTCCAACATTATGGCATTAATGGCCCATGAGAAGTTGAGTAAACAATCTTTGACTTACTGTAGCCAGCAGACAAAATGCTGTGTCAGGGGACTGTGTGGCGTTCATTTTCTCTAACCAGGGTGCTGTCAAGGTGTGCAGAGGATTGCAATGCACGTGTGCTTAGGGAGCAAGCAATTATAAAGCAGTAATTCACAAAAAGCTCCTGTGAGTGAGTGAAGAGTGAGCCAAACTGGAGCAATTAATGCTTCACCAGACCAGTTATTTAATCTTGTGAAACTGATGACAATTCAGTACATATTTTGTGCTGAACTGTGGTCTTTAGATGAATGTAGTTGAAAAGTAGGCATTTCTGAGGTGATGGAAGACTTGGTCATATGCTGATTATACAGGCAGTGGTATGGCTATCAGCCCAAGCAGAAAATAATAGAATTTCACTTTTCAGGAATACAACTATTTCTTTAAAATAATATAACCTCAGTATGTCAGTCCCACGCTTTTCACTGGTTGTTGGTGGTCAGTCTACTCTCTACAAGCTGCTTGGGAAGCCAGGTGAACTTCTCTGCTCCTTTCTCCCTCACAGCCCGCTCCTGGTGCATCTCCTAGGGATGCTTACAGAAACCTGCCCCTTCCAGCAGCTCTCTCTGCCCCACTGGGATGTACACTGGCTGTTGGGGGGATGCCCTCTGTGACTCCCTGGGGATTAGTCCAAAGTAAACTATATTTGTATATGGTTTTAGTTGATTCATATTTTGTAATGTCAGTAGGCGATGAACAGCTTTTGGTGGTAAAAACACAGACTACCTAGCACTGGCTCCTGCAGTGGGAACTGCTGGATGGTTTTAGGCACGGCCACGTGAGTCAGGGTGTGTGTCTCTGACACTGCCAACTGCAAATAAATACAAGAACAGGGCGTGTAAAATGTGATCCGTGCCCCCACATGCACCCATTCGTCTCCTCGTCTCCTGCCACTCCGGCAGCCTCGCCAGCTGCTTTGGACCCTGCTCTGCAATCCCTCCTGCACCATTCCTCGAGGCTGAGAAAACCACTTTGCCAAGTGAATTTTGAGAGGCAGAGTTTTATCTCTAAATAACAAATGTAGGAAAATTCTCAAATGAGGAGATGCAAATATGGAAAAATCTTTTAATTTGTTCCTGTTCTGATAAGAGGAGCTGAGAGTCCTTCTGGGACGGGGGAATAATTTGAGTACTCAGTAAGCAATAGCTGCTGCTTAGTAGGTCTGAGTTACCCCAGTGCTTGCAGAGCAAAAAAGGGGAAAGTTTGTAGTTTTGTTCTTGTGGAAGATGTAGTTTTTCTGGTATCTTTCCACCCCTGAGCTCTCCTCCCAGAACCTGAGTCTGTTCAGATCCAGAGGACAGTCCTGGCATGTACCAGAATTTAATGAGTGCTCATTATATCCGATAAGTGCTCACAGTATTTTAATGAGCACAGCAGACCTGCTCAAGAAAACTCGAGAGTGTTTTAAATGCTGATAATGGGGAGTGGAGAAGGGAGTAGATGAAGCAAGATGATAGCAGGGAAAAAATCCCCACCTTCTCATGCATGTTGTAGCAGTGCCCATCCACTCCACTTCCACGTCAAGCCCTGAACTCCCTTTCTCTCCCCTCTGCGTGCCCTGCTGGCTGGTGCTCCAGGAGACGACTCCTGTAAAATCAAACCATGAGCTTCCAATCCGTGGCTTTTAATAAGCAAGGCATCACTAATTTATTCCAGGTTTTGCTTGCATCTGAACGTTCGAGGCTTGAACAAACTTACGTGTGGCTGTTGCTTTTTACATGGGGCTGTGGGAGCAGTGTCACGTTCGCGTGGGTCAGTTGGTCGCTGTCTAGTCTATCCTCTGACGCAGTCGTTCACTTCTCATGTAGTATTTGATCCTCAATTTGTTTCAAATGCCTTTATCAGGCACTGGCTATATGAAAAACAGGTCTGGAGGCGACCTCAAATATCATCTGCCAGTCCCACACGTGGTTCCCTGGTAGCCAGGTCCATTCATCCAGTTCGTCTACATCAGGGCTGCACTGCTCTGGGACTGCGGGAAGCTCTCTGAAGGTTGCTACCTCTAAACCTTACATTCATTTTTAAGCCAAACCACGGAATGAATCTGGACCAAAGCCACCAATTTGGGTTGAAACCCAAATGCGCCCTGAAGGTGGCCTAACTTAATTGAGGTAGAAACCACCATCCGGCACTCAACTTTCCGATCATGTAGAGGAAACTCCATTCAGATCTTGGACAAGCCTGGTAGAAGCACGTGGTTTGCCCACACTGGGTTTGGGTGGACACTGATGCCTGCGGGCTGTGTGTGTGGCTGAGCCTGTGGGTCTGGCACAGGGGAGGGCTCAGCCTCAAGCCGTGTCGAGCTCCGCTGGGGCTGGCACAGCCCCCACAAGGGTTCCCACATGCCAGTCTAATGTGTGATGCTGGAACCAGAGCTCATAACGGCCTTCCTCTTTATGGCCCACCTGCATTAGCATCCAGTGATGTAGCTCTTTACTACAGAGCCCGTAGTGCTCTGCCCGTGGCTGTGTATATGAGCACGTACATCTCTTATGCTGTATGCCTATGATGTGCTGGGGATTTCTTGTTTCAGGTGTTACTAGTGAGCTTAAATAATTTTTAAAAGCTGCCTGTTGTATTAGTTTCTGAATATTACAACAAAAGATGTGCTTACATAAGCAGAGCAAACCAATATTCTTATTTTATACAGTACAAGACTCAGAGGGCTCGGGCAATGGGCAATGACGGTGCATTGACAATGCCTAGTATTTTAAACAGTGTTAGGAGCCTAAAGCGTTATCTGTTAGTGCCCCTTTATAGCCTCTTAGGCAGCAGGACAACAATCTCTGTAACAGGAGAGACAACAACTGTCGTGTTGTGGCTGTATTTAAATGGCAAGTGTCCACCCGCTTGTCAAACCACTGAGGACCCTTTGCTTTTCTTTTCCCCTTCCCTGGTGTTTCTATCCACAGTTGCCTGTTCATGTTTCCATATGGCATCCTGTAGTTCTAGACATTGGCAGGTTCTACCAGACTGTGAACAATAATAAATGGAAATATTTTTCCCCTAATTAGTTTGCAATGCTTGAAATTCCTGGAGAGCTGTCTTCTAAGAATCATCCAAAGCAAAGGCTCCAGAATAGTCTTCGTAAGGAAAATATTCTGCAACTTTGGTATTCAGGAGGCCCTTCACAGGCCAAACGTAACATCTTCTTCTGAGCTAGGAGAGCATGTGCTGCTTCGAGGTCTGTGCAAATCCGTGCAGACTGCTTATGCCATCTAGGTGTGCACCTTCAAGGCAGTGCAATGTAGAAATGGGCAGGCACTGACCCACCTCCTTCTGTCTTCCTTCGGGTGCAGAGAAAGGGGGTCTTCCTTTCCTGGCCTGGCCAGGCTGAGGTTGGGGTGCTCCTGAACCACAGCACATGCAAACCCTGTTCTCCTTCCAGAACCATGCAAGGTTTCTTGAAGGTTTGGGTCCTTTAGCATGAGGTTCAACCAGATTTTATTATTTCAACTGAGCAGGAACAAATGGCTGTGATTGTTCAGATTTCTCCTTCTCTTGCTGCAGGCGTATGCTTTAGCATCGTTGAATGAAACGTTAGCAGTTCAGAGAGACAAAGTGCTGCTGTAGGTGGCATAAATGCTAAATATCATTATTATCTTGCTTTCTTTATTAAAAGTTGATAAGAAAAATGAGCTTTTAAAATTTGGTTATGAACAGTTATTTCCAATACAATTACTCCCTCTTGTGTGTAAACTACCTGCCACATTTTAATTACAGGGAAACAGTAGGGTAATAACACGGCAGTAAAGATGGATTAGAGTTAGGAAAACTCATTGCCCTAACAGGCAGGATTCTTTTATTAATGATTTAAAGGAATAGACTTTGTTCTAATTATTTTTTAAATTAAAAATTGCCTTAGAAGAAAAAGACTGCACAGTTTATGTTCCTTTTTCCTCATTTCTCTGGGATCTCTTTAGGTGCAGTGGTGAGGCCAACATGGGAAAGAAATCTGATCTGCTTTTCAGCTTCTGCCTCGTAGTGCAACTGTAATTGGTCAGCTAAAATTGTTTGGGGTTAGAATTGATATTACTATATCCTTATTGAGGAAAAAGTGAAGTTCTTTTTCCCAGTCTGTCTCCTTCGTGCACACATGCATGCAAAATGGTGCACTTTTCCATCCTAATTCATGTTGCTGTATTTACAAAACAAGTAATTGTTCTGAGACTGCTTGCATGACCCAAGAGCTTTGTGTGTTTCGCTGCTTTCCTCATTCGCATGGACTGTGTCTGCTGATATAAAGATGTTCGTCTTGTAGAGGTCTGACAACACCAGCAATACTGTGAGCGACTGCACTATTAAGTGAAGAAGTTTCTACAGGTGAAATCTTCACCCCCTGGAATTTGATAAGAATCTTGGCACTGGCGTCAGTGGATCAACCCCTTCACCGCAACCCTTTTTATTTGCAGGTTTTTTACAGTAAGTTCTAATTTCCTTCCTCCTGGATTGAGGAAAAAAAGTGTTACACTTTGACTCTTTTTTAGAGATCTGATTTTCATTCCTAGACAGTTTCTGTTTCTGTATGAAAAGCAATTGGGATTACTTATCTTTTTTAATGATACATACGGTACTTTTTTGCCTTCACTCCTTTGGAGTTTAAAATAATATAGGTAGTTTTAAGAGGATATTGCATGATGTTATTACAAGTTTGACCCCTTCATCTTCGCATCCTCCAGAGTGTCATACATTTGGTACTGATGACTTGCTGAGTTACAATGCATCAGTTTCTTCTAGTGCTGCGCCTTTGAAAACTCAGTCTCTGATAGTATTTCATTTTTATTATCCTAATACCACATTTTCTCAGCCAGCATAAGCACATAAGGCTTTCATCTTTCTTGTTACCAAAAAGTGATGAAAGGAGCCCCTGTTTTTACTGCACTGTCTCTACTCTCTGCTGAAGCATGGAGTTTTTCAGAGGTCTGCCATAGCATTGGGTGTACTTACAGATGATGTCGTGGGAGAAAAGAAATAGTGAAAGAGTAAGTCTTCCACTGGTACCACTAAACCAAACTGGATATGCTTCACTGCAAGCATTTAGGTAGTTCTTTGTTTTATTCTTTGACTATTACGCAAGGCAGTCTGTGGTGTGCAGAGTTACGGTGGCAGGTGGCCCTTTTCCCTCAAATATTTTGGATTGGGTTTTGTGAACAACTGAGGCTTAGGTGACTGCGCTTCCATCTCAACGGAAACACTTCCAGCTCTCGCTGCTTAAATGTTTCTAAGCCACTGTTCGTACTCAAGCCATCTGAGCAGAAGTATGTGTCCAGGAGACAGGAATACCTCAAGCATATTTAGTGAGGCAGAAGGAAGCAATCTTATTTACTGGTATCCCTGCTGGGGAAGAGGCTGCTGCATAAGCTCTGTAGTTACTGCGGACCAGGAGTGAGAGATATCATAAATGTCCTCATAGCAGAAAAAGCTTTGATTGGTGCTGTTTTCCTACCAGACACCCGAGAATTTAGCCCTGAAATCCAGATATCCAGCACCTCTTGGTTAGTACTGCTACTGATTTGAAGGAAACTCAGCAGCACCATCCTCCTCAGACTTGCAGTTCAGCGCATGCATGCAGGCAGAGCATCAGCTGGCAGACTGGCCGTATGGACCATGCCGTCGAGCCTCAGTAGCCAGTCTCCTGCGTATCTCCGCAGCCAGAAAATATATCGCTGCATTAAAAACGTGTTATGGCCTTGTTTGGCCCCTCCAAGAACAGAGGGACCACAACAGATGAAGAGGGAGGAGAGCAGCGGGGATTTGGGTGGTTTGTGATGTGAGGTTGAGCATTTGGTCTCTGGCAAAACGCTTCATTTCCAGGCGTTTCTGTGTGTGAACGGTGTCCCATCTGGTTGTGCCCCCAGTCACCGCTGTGCTGCGGAGTGTGATGGGAAGCGTTCTCTGACCGGGAGGAGCTGCTCCATGGTGCGATGGCAGCAGGACCCGGCGAGCAGCGAGGAGGGCCTGGGTGGCCTGGGCGGGGGGTGAGTCACAAACTCCTGATCCCAGATCCCGCCTTCTGCCACCTCTCTCCAGAGGGGATTGTTCTTGGCTTCTCTTTCATCTGAAGAAATAAGATATTTCACATTAGCATTCGTCTCGGTGCCAACAAAAGATCTTCAGACGAGCAGTTCTGAAGCAGAGAGAGATTTGTCTCTTAGAGTACATGTAAAAGGTATTATTATAAATGTGCAAAAGAACAAAAACAAGCTCGCTGCTAAAATGCCAATAATCAGTTAGTCCTCTGAATAGCTTACAATCTGATCCCTCCCCATATTCTCACAGTACAGTAGGAGAAATGATTTAATTTGGGAATCCACACAGAAATGATGTGCCAGGCTGAGCTGCAGAGTGAGTTTTCCACTGCTGCTTCTCTTGTTTCTTGCGCCTTTTTTTCCTTCTTCTGAGCTTCCTGACATCCCTCCTGAACTCTTGGCATGGCAGAGAGCAATGACCTTCTCAGCTCTAAAAACCTAGCTGCCATTGCTGTAACAAAAATATAATTCTTCTGAAGCACCTCTTCTGCGTGGTTGCCTGAAGGCTGAGGAGCTGCTTGGAGTAGCCTCCATGCCTCTTGCAGCTTGTCCTGGAACTGCAAAGCCATCAGCTTTTCAGATAGCTGCTGCTTAAAATGTTGCTTGGCATTTGGTCCTGAACTCCTGCTGTTCCCATCTTGTGTTGTGGCGTGGAAAGGGGACGGAGGCGGCTCTGCCTTATGCTGTAAGAGACGGTGCAAAGTGCAGGGTACTGAGCAGGAGAAACCTTCGCCTTCTTGGGGTGAAGCCCCAGCTTGCAGGCTAACTGCTCCCCCTGAGCTGTGATAAGCTTGCGTTTGGCTAAACAAAAGGAGCAAGAAAAAAGTGGCATATCCTCCGTGCAGTTGTATGCATTTACTTTATTTGCCCTCTGTAATAATCAGAACCTGCTCCAAAGACTGACGGTTTTGAGGACGGAATTACAGACCTGTGGTTGTGTGGAGTCTGTCTTTCCCCTCCTGTCCTGCAGACGCTGCGCTATCTCTTCTCCGCGTGTAGGCTACCATACCTGATTTGATAGATTCATTTAAAATACTTGCTGCCATTTCATGTGCCTGTTCTTCCAGAGCTCTGCTATGGAGATGAGCTTGAATATATGATTTGAATTCATCATAGCTTGCATTTTAGTTCTGGTCATTTCCACTTCAATTACATATTCCCCATTACCCATCCTGCCTTCGCTGCCATGGTCAACAGTAAGATGGACTGAGGTAATTATTTGTATTGAGGCCCGCGTTTCTATGGGACTACACTCCAGTGCACTTGCATGAAGGACAACCTGTTAACACTGAAATGATGTGGTTGCAGACAGATTTATAGAAGAAGAATAGATTTAGGCAGGTAATTCAGCCTTGACCTCTTGAGTTCTCATTACTTCACATCTGCCCAGCACTACTGCCCACCTCTTTCCTTTCTAAATGAGATTCAGTAACTAATAGTGAAATTATGGCAATCTGCTATATGAAATTTGTGATTATTTGCATTTAATTAAAGGCTTCTCTTGAGAAAATGAAGGGCGGCTTAACCTCAGAGAAGCCTCTATGTCTCCAGTAATTGCTTCTAATTGAAGTCTTTAGAGTTTCCACCCAACCACAGGAAAAGGAAAAAAAGAAACCCCAAACTGAAAAGTTTACGCCCACACACGGGGTCCCTGTAAATTATTTTATTCTCATGCAGTGAAGGTGACTGAGGGTCCTCATAAATGATTCTTCAGTGTGGGTTAACCAGCTGAAATTAAAGTTTAATTACTCAAAAGCCTGGTTTGTGGTGTGTTCATGCAAAGTCCAAGGGCGCAGTCCATCCTCCCGAGCTGGCCGTGCTGTCTGACATGTCCCCGCAGACGGGCGCAGGGCGGGCGGGTGCTCGTGCCTTGCCTCAGTCCTCCTGATCGTTTCATTTCCATCATGGGTTTCATACAGTTCTTGTTGACTTCCGATGGTATTTTGGTGATTCTAGAAAAAAATTACAAGCCTTTCGACTTAGCATGTGCTGCGAAGCACGGGAGAGGGGCTCTGCCAGTGGAGGTTGGGTAGGGAACATCTCCCTAATTCTGCCTGATGACGACGGTCAGCATTTCTGTGCCGTTTCTGCCAGCGCAGTTGCTCTGGTTGCACCCTTCGGCTCTATTAAAATCCCTCCTCGTATTACGGGTCTGCAAACAGGCGTGATGAAAATAAAGGTGTGACATGGCCGTTTTCTGCTGCTTATTGTCTCCACTGCTGGCGTTGTTCCTTAATGCCTTGTATCACACAAGTCAGCAGGAATATGCGTCTGATTTCTGCTTTTTATTATCTTGAAGATTCTCTTTAGTGTACGCTGAAACACATAAAATCTCTAGATGGACTGAAATCTTTCAGTGGCCTCTTAGAGGGCTACAGACAAGTCAGAAATGGAAATGTCAATGTTTGTCAGCAGTAGATTTGTCATCTCTTTTGAAGCCACAGCTACAGTTAAATACATGAAAACATGTGTGAGCTCCTCTGTTATGTCTTAGCAAAAAAACATGCTTTGCAAGGTGCACCTCTTCATTTTAGGAAAAAGGAAAAGTGCTTTAGTTCTATACCTAGAGCCCTGAAATACTTTTTCATGTAGGTGCAAGCCATATAGATGCATGTGGGTGCTGACGTTGAGTCAGATTATTTAGTCAGGTGGAATTGTTTCTGACAACAAATATTTAAGCTTTCAAAACAAGACCTTAAAGAATTTTGTTCTGGGAAACTAGGAAATCAAATGCCTCTTACAGGCTTTACTTCCCAGCATGCTGGAAAGGGAATTCCGGCTAATTATGTATTTGTGCACACTAACCACTTCTGAATCAAGCACTTGTTTACAGAGAGGAGTGTCATCAACAGAGACTGATAGAAGGTTTGCAGCAAAGCCTTGGATCTCGTGAAGGAGAGGAACCTTAGCCTGAGCAGCTGATGGCTGGATTATAGGAAGATTGTGTGGATCTCAGCACTTCTGCTGTGGTTTTGCAGAAAACTGCATTGTCTAGAAGGAAGAACGATTCAGTTCACCAGCAGATACAGATTGTAAGGCAAATTTCATCTTTATTTGAAGTTATGTGTCAAAACCTATTGACCAAGGATGTTTGTCTTTGTTAGTATTATAAAGGATTCGGTCTTGTACGTTGCCCAAGAAAAACCCTGTATGTTAGAAGGCAGATGTGTTTAACTCCTTACTTCTTCCCGGTGGAGCCACATTTATTGCCATTACACCTTTCTGCTAATAGGAAGCTCTTCTGCACAATGGTTTGCCTTATCAGTCCTTTCTCCTTCGAGCTAAGAATGCGGAGCTTTTACATATTCAGGGCTAAAATAGCAATTCTCTGTGTGGGGAGACGGAGGCCAGTGAAGAGCCCCAGTGCCAGCGTTGTGCTTTGCGAAGCCAGGCACCCTGCGCTCCCTCACCCGCGGGAGCAGTGCCATGGTCGCTCCCCATCCTCCCAGGTACCGGCCAGAGCAACTCGCTGTAACTCCTAACAGATTTGCACCCACCAGAATGGCATGAAGAGATTCCCCTGCGAGAGCAGTCTGCGCCAGGGGAGGGCTTCCCACTTTGGGGGAAAAAATCTGCACTGCAGGTGGGGTCAGAGCCTGGGGCTGGAAGGCAGTTAATTCCATTCTGCCTGTAGACTGCTGAATAAAGATGGAGCAGCCAGTCATTTGATGCACGACTCGGTTCTCCTCTGACAGGGATGTAAATCCATGGCATCACTTCGGGGTTGCACAGGTATAAATGAGAGAAGGACAGGCTGGCAGCATGCGGCTCCAGAAGGCAGGCTGCATAGGAAAGGGTTTTAAACTTTGAAATATAGGCAATATCTGGGCAATTGGAAAGAAGAGTGTGTCCTCGCTTGGGGGGGTTGTTTGGGTTTTTTGCCCCATAGGGAACAAAAGAGGCTGTTGCCTTGGGTTGGTAATTATAGGGTGACATGTTAAATGGATTTCACTCACCTAATAAGTTTGTCAGTTTAAAACAAATGTATAGATGCTGTGAGAATTTATGCAGTACAAAACACAGACAAGGACCCAAGAGAGCTCTGGGAACAGAAATAGCTGGAAACAACTACAGATTGGTGCCCCGAAGTCTTACAGAAGCAGACTCCCAGCTTTGGGAAGTTGGCACAGGAACCTGGAAGTGGTGGACAATTACACGTGAACCCCAGTAAATGAAAGTAATCTAATCTGTTGTACTCATTTCTTTCTTTCTTTCCTTTTCCTCATTTCATGTTTTCCTGTTCTTAAAGCCAATCCATCCAATAAGAAATGTGAAGTTACGTGGCTAAATTCACTGCTCGGTCACAGTTACCACTGATGTTCCTATTGGATGAGCTGGCTGAAATGCTTACTGAAAGCAAGTGTAGAGAGATGAGGAGAGTCATGGTGGGGACATGGCCACCATTCATCCAAAATGTTTGCAGTAGCAGCACTGGGAAGGGACTACGCTGGTGCAATCTGTAGTTCTTGGTTTTGTTTTAAAGGTCTCTAATGAGCCATGTGTGCAATGCATTTCACCCTGGGAAATCCCACTGAAATCTGGCGCTTGGATTTCATTTCTCGTGCTGCTATATTTAGAGTAGAAAGCAGATCTCTCAGCGTGACTCCTTCTGGCTCGGAGAAGCCCTGTGAATTGTCGTAGTAATATACACTAATCGCTTACCAAAGCTGCCAGCCCCCTGTGAAAATCCTTTAAAATGATAGAAAGAGAAAGCCGAGCAGTTGCCCGTACTCCCAGGCTGCAGTCCCGCCGGCCGTCGTGTCTGCGCCGTGGGGATGAGGGCCAGGGGGACGGATCACCTCGATGGATGTGGTGTGGTCTTTGTTTCTGTGGCCTGTTGCTCGATGGCTACTTGTCTCTACCTCCTTTTTTATCCTGTGGATAATGAGTCTGATCAGAGGTATCTCCACTGAGTTTTAATGAGTAAATTAGAGGGTTTAAAAATCTGCAGTCGATGGTAGTCTCAGAGCATGCACCTTCCCTTCCTAACTGTCCATCTGTGTTCACTAGTAAAAGCAACAGGCGGTCTGATGTATTTATTTTTAATAAATTCCCATCTTTCTTGACCTTAGTTCCATTAAAAATCATTCACAGCCATGCCATGTCAAGCATTCAACATCATTTTATTATAATTAAAGGCATAAACCATCCTTTTCAGTACAGCATTTGCCCGTGCTGATGCCTGCCAGCCCAGCTGTACCCCGGGTTCTGCAGCTGCAGTGCCAGGACGGTTCCTGCTTTGTGTTAAAGCAATGTGGTGGCATGGACAGTTTTAAATTATGGGGAGGGGAGAGAGGTCATACACATCAGTATTTGCAGTGTAATGTGAAAATATGGCATTTTTATACTCTGGTATTTTTAAGTGTATTTCAGGTATTTCATATCCATTCTGTACTTGTCTGTATAGGAAAAAAAATCTTTAAAACTTAAGATCAGCGAAATCACTACAGTTTAGTAGAAAAGACATCCAAAATCTACTAAATTAAGCAGAGAACGTGTCCATCCTAGCAGCTTTTTGTTATCTTTCACAGTTCTTGGATAGGGGATGTAATTTTCTGTGATCGCTCAAAAAGATGGCTGGATATTTTTTCTATTAAATTCTGAAGGACTTAAACCTTTTCCGGCTTACCTTTGCTATTTTTCATGTTTATATACAACAGTATAATGCATCAGCATTTTTATATGTTTCCCATATAAAAATGAGCCGTGCTTATAGAGGCTGCCAGACTTTCTATTCCGCAGAATAACTGGAGCATCACTGTAAGTTGACACCAGCCTAAAAATCACATTTAGATGCTGAAATGTCTTATTTTATGGCCCCGTTGCTATTTAGTAGCTAAGCTGTGCCCTTTGCTTAATTTACTGTCGTACTCCAGAAGTACGTTAGTGTTAGGGGGTGCTACTGCAGAGGTCCTAGGGCAGCTCTGCCGCGTTTGTGGGTGCCCTGAAGTCAGCAAAGCTGCGTGTTGGCGAAGGAAGTGGCCAAGCTGCGATAATTAACTGGTGAGTTAGAAATGGTAAGGAGACCAGTCTACAGTGCTTTAACCTTCTTTCAGCAGGTTTCTCCTAGCAGGGATTGGAATATGAAATGAATACTTCTTTGCGCTCTCCTCTGTATTTAGCCTCGGGAGGTTTCTGATAGGTTTTGGCTATTAAAGACAGCAGTAAATGCCTAGCTGGAAGCTACCTGGCATTCATAACCTTAAGCTATTTAGGAAAGCAGAAAAGCTGAATGGATTTTTTTTCCCCTTTTTTTTTTCTTTTTTTAAGAGAAGAGCTACAAGAGCAGAAGGCGCTGCCTGCCTTTCAGGTGAATTCCACTCAGGATGATAAATTATGTCTGAACTGAACCAAAATGTTCCTAATGGCCTTAGTCAAAAGGCCTATTACAGGATGTCTAACTCGCTTAGATTCCTTTCTGCTTTAAATCGTTAATGATTAAGTATTTCAGGGCTAAAGTGATATGCACTTAAAGGGCACTTTGCTTTAAGGTTAGCCAAACTTAAAAATGAGCACCTCAGCTGAGGAATACAGACTCGCTCGAGTGACCTTCTGGCAGTGGAAGCAGGATATTGCCTCTACAGGTGGATGATTTTGTGGGGATATTTGCAGGGCACCAGGAGGGTTTATGGTAAAGCAAGCAGGGGGACATTTTGGAGCAGAGAGAACCAGCAGCTTTGGCTTGCCCTTGTGGATTGTAAATCACACTTCTGATATTGCAGGGAGAAAGTTTATTTGTCTTTCATTATGACATTTGGAGGAGTAAACCATACAATGACATAAAGCACATAATCCCAAAGGAATGGCTAGTAAGTTGTAAGTCATCAGTCCTGTGCTGACTTATGCAGTTACTTGCTTTTGAGCATGATTTTGCAGCAGTGAAGGTGAAATCTGTCTCGTAGTCACTAAGATTTGGACTCCTGTCCAGTTCTGTGCTGCTGGCTGCCGACCAGGCAGGGTGTGGAAATATGTGTGAGATCCCTGTTCAGAACCGTCAGCTATAGGAACTTGTGACTTTCTTAGATTTTTAGTCTTGGACTCATTTAGGTTGGAAAAGACCTTTAAGGTCATTGAGTTCAACCGTAAACCTAATGTCTCCTGACAGTCAATCACAGAAAATTCCAAGTCATTTCACATAGTATTGACACTCGCAGCGTCTGTGCTCAAATGGATATTAATGCCTGCAGGTCCAGTTTAGCTTTCGCTAGGATCATGGATGGGTTAGTTGGACTTGAGGTTTGCCTGCTGATCCTTTTCCATGAGTGTCATCAGTATGCTGATTCAGTGCTTACACACGCTGTCTTCTGCTCAAGCACAGCATGTGACCTTAAGATCCAGTGTCTGTGGTCAGACTCACCCACATCTGCAGTCAGGGCATTGATTCAGGGCCAGCAAGCAGCACGCACACGAGCGGATACTGAGCAGAAATACCATGCCCCATAACAAAACGTATGTGCACGCCTGAGGTACGCACTCGAAGTGGGTAAGCTGGCAGAGACAGCTGAAAGAGCACGTTTTCCAAAGTATCTACATTGCTCCTCGTGGTGTAGAGACAGGCTCCAGGCATCTAGGGCCGTAACACTGCCATTTTCCGTCATTTTTATTACAGAATAAAGAACATATTCTTTATAATTTTCCAAATACCCATTTTCCTTTGGTTTTTCCCTGCTTGATGATGCAACTCCCCACTGGGGATTTTAAGCAAACGCTGTTCCCAGTTCGTTTGTGATGCTGTTACTGTGCATGCCTGGCCCAGAGCACCACAAACGTCTGGCTCCTGCAGCAGATTTCTGTTCCCCACTGTGTCGCTTCCCCTTTGATATCTGATGAGTCAGCAGGTCTTTAATTGCTGATCCTCTTAGCTGGGAGTGCTCTCGTTCAATATGTTAAATATTTGATTGCCCCAGCTTTCCAGATAGAGCAGGGCATACACTGGGATGAGCAAACTCCTGATGCAAAACCCGCTGCGCTCCGGATGGGAAGCCTGGGAGCCCAGCCCGAGGCCGAGCCTGGGGAGCGTTGCCCAGAGCTCGTGGAGCTGTGGGGAGCTGTGCCGGCCGGGTGGCTCGGGCTGCCGGGGGGCGATTCGGGACGGCAGCAGCCGTGCGCAGGGAGCCTTGCTGCCGGAGCTCTGCGGGTCGCCGGGGAGGCCCCTGCGTGGCTGGGAGGGAAGCGGGGCAGCACGCCATGCTCGCGGCTGCTCCCAGAACTCCTTTTTGCTCTTTTTAAAAGAAGTAATGTAGGCATGCCCACTGGGATACTCCTGTGCTTGGTGGATTGTGGAGTGTGCCTTCAGGGACTCAGTAAGATGGGATATTATAGCCAATAAAATTATCTTCTTGTAACTTACCTGAGAATTATGCATGTATTTCACACTCAGTGAGCTGAAATAAGGGCACTTTTTGTAGCACTTTCCAAGTATTTTAAATGAATGTGTTGTATAGGGACAGTCTGTTGTGTCTTGCATAGGAAAGCCTGGCTTCCAGGCAAGGCTGTTATTGGCATGGCCACTGGGCAGAGTTGGACCTCTTTATGAGGGTCTCCCCAAGAGCAGAAATCCATTTCAGCATTCACAAAACACGCAATGCCTGCCCACAGGAAGCTGGGACTTGCTGGCTGTAGATGCCTCCGCGCTTTGGGGAGGTATCTCTCCACTTGATGCTGTGTAGGAGCATGCAGACTCTCACATCGTAGCAAAGCGTGAACATCCCGAGGATCAGCAGCAGCATAGGCTTGAGGCAGTAGCTGCAATGCAGTCTGTGGAGGAGAATATCCCAGATGTACATCTCTGCATCTGCCTCTGGGCTTCACATTCCTCTGAAGTCTCACCGCCTCTGCGTTTCTAGGGGAGCATGGAGTATTAGGAGTAGTATATAGAGGAGTATGTAGAAGATCACGGAGGGCAGTGCTCACTTAGCACACACATTCTGTCACTTTGCTTGTGGGTGGCAGTGAGGAGAAGAAAGACCTTAGAATAATGGGGAAAGGAAAAGCCCTGCAGCCTCGCATTGTTAATCTTATTAGCCTGGTCCTAATGTAAGAGAAGCTACTGCAATGCACACGCTCAAGCAATGGCATTGAAAAAATCGCAGAAGTTTCCCTCCCACTGAGTCAAAGAGAAGTAATCTCACTCCCACCGAAAGGATGAAATAAATGTGGCTGCTATTAGAGCAGAGCGGCGAACACCAGAACTATCATTTTGTAGAACAGATCTCTTAAACGGGCCTTTAGACTGAGAAAAATAGGTGCAGAATAAAATTCTGTCCTGAAGCAAACTTGGCAGTACTGCGGCAGTGAGAGGGAGGAACCCGATGAGTAGATAAGTGGTGTTTTCCCACATTATTCAAAGTGCCCACTTGCTGAACAAGTGGAGCAGAAAGTTCTCGGTGGATGAGGAATGGGGAGCGAACAGTCCATCCGCCTGGAGCCTTGACTTCCACCAGGCCATTAATATCGGGGATGTTTATGACCTTCCAGTCAAGCAAGGGAGAATAACTCATCAGCAGCCAGGTTCAATCCAGCTAATGTTTCCAAGATTAAATGCATACTTGCAGACCAGATCCGATTGGCAATTTTATGGTGAGCTCTGTCTGTTGTTATAATTTTCAGTGTTTGGTTCGCTGCAGGTTTCAAGCTGCCTAGCATAAGTTACGGCACTCTGTGCAAAGAGAAAGCTGGCAAGGAACGTGGGAGAGCTTGAAAGTCTTCCTTTGCTCCGAACAATGCAGACAATTCCTGCTGCGATGCCCTGTGAAGGCCATCCTCCAGTTCAGTATCTGGATTCAGCAGACGCTGGCACCGTGAGCCGGTCGCTCCTGTGTCCCTTCAGCCACGTGCAGCCCTCCAGGAGCTCACAGCAGGGTTCCACACGACTGGTGGGGCAGCTGATTAGTGAAGAAGACCCTGTGTGGTCTTCAGGGACCAGACTGGCCATTGTTGCCCCGCGGCACCACAACTGTTTTTTCCAGTATGCCCCTTACAGGTTTGGCCAGTATCTTCATTAATGGAAACGAGTTGATGGTCCAGTCCTGCCCGAGGTAACTGAGCACACAGGGAAAGCTCAGCAACTGCCAGCGTTAAGCACAGGCCAAAGCTGCAGGCTCTTACACAGTAGTGCGTGCTGTGTTCTAGATGGGAAAATCAGGGAGAGAGTTTGCCACTGTACACAAACAGCTCTCAAGAGTGGATTTGTAATGGAGGTGGGCTTCCAGTCACCGACTCAGTGCCCATGTCGGGGAAGATTTCCGCAAAGCCAGTTTACCTGTCTCCTGTTGATAAAAATAATTGGAATTATTGGACCTTCAGAGCCATGGAGAAAGTAATGGATGACCAGCTGCACTTCAAATGAAAAAGTAATCTGTGGAATAATTGCTGCCAGTCAACCTGAGCCCAGCTGTGAAATATTAATGGCTTGCTTGATCAGTCTATACAGAGCTCCTAGAGAGCGGCACAGACCCAGCAAACGGCTCAGGATTTGTAGTCAGCCAGACTATTGACAGGGTCGGAAGAAGATGTTCTAATGTGGTATTTGCTCTAAGCAAGTAACAGTTACTCGGTCCTAATGTAGAAACTTTTTTGTAATATTTATAAGCTCGGAGACGCCGGTCTTACGCCTCTCCAAGCACCCAGCACCTCGCGGCGGACGAGCAGTGGCAGCCTGGTGCTCTGCAGATCTGTGCACTGCCGTAACGCTCAGCAGCGCGTGACAGTCTCGGAGGAAAAAAAAAAAAATTGAACAGAGGGCTTTCTATATTTAACACTAACCCGTGTGCCTTAGAAAATATTTGAACAGAGTGTAGAGAGCTCGGAAAGACTGAGAAGAAGTGAGCTGCCACCCTGATCCAGCGAAGGGCTGCACTTCAGGCGTGTGAACAGTCCCGTTTGCTTCAGAGAGACTTTGCATAAGCTTAAAACACTTTGTGAGATTGAAGTCTACTGAGTAGGAGTTCATAAATAAAAAGGGAAAGCTCTGCACCAGATTTCGCTTCCCAAGCCCTTGAAATTAAGGGAAGTTCAGCTTCAAAATGGGGAGCCAACCAGGGAATGAACGCAGGCAGCTGTGATTAGAAACGCTGCAAAGTTTTGATCATACCATGAGATACGGGCGTTGTGCTGCATTTGTTAATGGGAGTGGTCGCTTCTTTGGTGTCTCTTCCCTGCCTACCTCCTCCTGGTCCCAGCAGATCTGTGCATCTGAGTCTCCATCATCACACCTCTCCTGGATGTGGGAACAGGACGGTGCCAAACCTCGGAGAGAAATCTGGCTCTTCTCTGAAGGGGATTTCAACTTTGTGATTGGGCTCTGCCTTCACTGCGTGTTGCAGAAGAGGAGAAAATTAAATCTGAGCATGAAACAGGATCTACGGGACATCTGGCGGGTGTGAGGGAAAGCTCTTCCCGATTTTCTGTGAAGGCTGAGTAGCAAAAGGAGGAACTGGACCAAGACCATGGCATGTCCTCCTTGGTTTCTGTCTGCCCTACAGCGTCAGGGAGAAAACATCCCCTACGTAGAGTGAAAGCTGTGACTGATCGGGCTCTGTGGGCACAGACAGTTCCTTCTATGGACAGTACCAGAGTAGGATGTACACCCATAATAAATGAACACTGAGCAGAGAGAGACAGGAAGGCATCAAAACCTGTCTGTGTCCCTGGGATGGGTGTGAGGAACTGTTTCTGTTATCGAGGAGGAGAGTTCCTTAGTGTCTTCTGAGTAGCCAAGAGAGAGAATTACGATCCTTCAGAAAATAATTCAGGGCATCTAAGTTATGCTGCTGCACTGAATGGCACTTGGAGGAATGTCTCCAGCCACCTCATCTGAGCACGAGTTAGGTCCTAAATTTACTTAGTGTGACTGTTCCCAGTGCATCAACTTCAGAAACTTCTTTCTAAAACTGAGAAACTCTAACCTTAAAACTGACTCTTTTCACTGCAAGGGTTGAGGGATGTGGATCTCTGTAGTCACCCTGTACAGCTTCAAATTTGGATGATTTTTGGCTCTGTGAGAAGCAGGTGGCCCAGCCATCACCCAGGACAGCGCTAGGGTTCCCCTCCTCCCTGCAGCTCTGCAGCTGGCCTGCTGTGCAACCTCCCATCATGTCCCTGGCCCTGTTTTCTCCCTCCTAATCCGTTGCAGATTGCCTTTATGAGATTTTTGGGAAGGGACAGCTTTTGTATAATAAGGTGCATTATTAGGTTTGTAATTATTGTGTTCATATATATCGTAGCAAACCTAGGCTCAAATTTCAATATTAACCGGTCGATTCCAGGCTCCGTAGTCCATTTGGTTGAATATGGAGCAAGTAGTACAATACAGACAATTTTGCTGTTCTGGACAACGTGGGCTAGAGGAGCAGAGTCTTCCAGTGTCTGTAGGCAACATCAGAACGCCTGTTGAGCCATATGTTTAAGATGACTGCTCTAGGTATTATTGCATTATAAATAGCAGCTAATAATAGTAGCATAACAGCAAGGTTCTCAGCTGATGTAAATTGGAAACTGTAATTCCGTAGAAGTTAATGGAGCTCAACTGATTTACACTAGTTGGCTGTCTGGCCCTTAGCAAATGATTCTAAATCTGATAAAATTAAATCAGATTCAAAGTTCCCTCATACAAGAGAATATTAAAGCCTGTCACCTGCTGTCAGACTTTTGCACGGCTGTCAGGCTTTGTAGCTGGGGCTTTAAGATCCCATTTTAAGTTCTTGATTTTATTATTTGATGTTTTTTCACTTCTCTCATTTTGTTTAGTTAGTTAAATCTTTGCTTCCCAAAAAGAGGAATTAGAAAAATCAGCCATTTTGATGGATCATTATGTGCCATTTGTTAGTATTCACCAGTTGTTGGCAGAGATCTTAAAGCCATGGAGATTTGTGCCCTTTAATTTCAGTTCAAAATGCAAATAGACATTGAAAACATCTGTTCAGCAGCCATGGTGGAGAGGTCTGCAGCCTCAGTGTTTTTCCCTTGTCCTCAGTAAAATACTGTAAATTTTATTTAATACGACTGCCTCCAGCCTATAAATCTAAAAAAAGCGGGTCTTCAAACATTGAATTAGTTTTCAAGCTCTCATTGGTGTTGCCCAGGGGGGATGTTACTGGCTGTGAGCTGATGGGTGGCATGGATCAAGAAAGCGACTGGTTCTGGGGAGGGTTACACGGTGGTCCAGAGTGATGAGCGGGTTTAGGAGAGGTTCATCCTCAGAAGAGTTCTTGCTGGTCTCTCATCTGCTGCCATAAACGCACAAATCATCGTTCCTACTCTCGGTTCTGTCGCAAAGATCCAAACTGGCTTCAACACTTCTAGTAGCAGGTTTTAGAAATCCGGGCTGGTTTGACAGAACTGGGTCGAGGGATGGTTGGGTGTGCTGTGCCCTGCGTGGGGGTGGACTGTGGAGTGGCTGAGCGTGGGGGTGAGGTGGCGACTTCGCAATCACTCGGCTTTGTGCAGAACAGCACAGCTGACAGCAGCGTCTGCTCGGAGGAATATATTTAGATTTGCTGGTTTTGAAACAGAAACCTAACCTAGCAATTGCCCCGTGAGTCACTGTTGCACTCTTACCTGGGTGCCTGAATCAGAACAAAGTCACTTGAAATGAGAAAGCTTCAATGCAAAGCTTGCTGGAGAATTAGGACGACTGGAAACAGCCACAGGCAGGATCTCTGAACAAGTCCCCGGACTGAGACTGCTCGGATGGGTGGAAAGCACTTCTTGCTTGAGGCCATGCTGCTGTGAATAGGTTTGGGTGGCTTCCACAGATGTTGATGTGGGATAAAATGCTGGAAGCTTGTTTGAAAACAAGTGTAAAGCTCAAACCATAGATTTGTTTTCTTTCCTACACTACTGTGTGCCAAAGTCTCTACTAAAGTGGAAGGTAAATGAAATCAAGATCATCTCTGCTGAATTTGATTAAAAATATAATATGTGTTTAAAATTCATGGCACAGAGCCGCAGCTGCTCATGCACATGTGCAGGGTGCAGTCAGACAGCCTATGGTCGTTGTAGGAAACCGGCATTAAAAGTTGCATCTGTCCTTGTTTGAGTTAGAAGGTCTTGATGCAATTCTTCTTATCTGAAAACTTTCTCCCCGGAGTCATCTCTCCAGTCAGTCCATGGTACAAACTGCTTCCCATTGTGTCATTTCTATCTGACTCATTCATAAAGCTGAAATCTCAGGGGAGACTTGAAAGAATAAAACATAGCCTGATTCACGTATATTGCTCCTACTTCTGGTAGTGAGCTCAGAGAACCTACATGCTTTGAAAATACAGAGCGTTGGATTTCTCGAGGCAGAAAAGCATCCCTGGTGTATCTGGCCGTGAATCAGCAGTGGCATCCCTGTGCCGGTGTGGCTCCTTCCCCGGAGGGAGCAGGCTCCGGGCTCTTGGGTGCCAGCAGCAGTTGCAGGATGGACCGTGTCTCTCGTAAGACCCTGCTCATGTTGTAGTTTGTTGGTGAGCAGAGTTCATAATTGCTGCAAGTATATTTAGACGAAAAAGCAATAAAATATGTATATATAAAAGAAAATGTCGTGTGCAAGCCTAATGGAAAATGAACCCTGCACGGGTCCCTAGGAATTCTACGTTACTGGTTTTTGTAAGACTAAGCAAAAAATGCAGCGGCTCTTTGTGCTAAAATTGTTGAATTACTTTGTGTGAATAAGGGTAACAAGATTTGGACGACACTGGGAGGGAGACAGGGAAATTAATTTTCTTGGTGTGCTGCCTGTAACTTTCAAACAATTCTGGGAGACTCCTGATAAGGGCCAGTGAGACTTGTTCTGGGAACAAAATGATGTTAACCAATCTGCGGGTAAACTCCGGCTCGGCACTCCACTTGTCATTATTCAATCTGTCCTGATGAATAACACAGATAAAAGGATACTCTAGTCCCATGATGCAGAGGACTGATACACACAGTGAATCATAATCAAGCCGGGGACTCATTTTTTCCTTTTTTTTTTTTATTTTTCAGGTAAGGGAAGCAGTTAGCAGCTTTTAAATGGCATCATAAATTATTTGTTCTCTTTTGGCAAAAATGCTTACTTGCATATCATAACGGAAATCATCTGGGCTTTTGAGAAATTATTTAAGACGCGTTTGAGCGTGTGTTGTTATTTTTTGTTTAGCCAAGCTCTGGGCCAAGTGTAATTTACTTGAGATTAATTAGTCCAGAGCTGCAAAATGGGCATACAGAGCTAAACTGCTTTTGTGCGGTATTACCCAGTTTTTAAAAACGAAGTTACAAATCCCCAGATCTCTCTCTCATCCTGTACTTCAGATCAATGCAAGTCCAAGCTTTTGCTTTGTAAGATATCATTTCCTGATTACTAAATATACTGAATATATTCCTGAGTTAGACATTGCCTCTACTGATTGCATACGTTTTGAGAAGTGTTTTCTTAGACTTGTGTATAATAAAGGTATTATAAAGAATGCTTTTAGGACTTGTAATGCATCGCCAAAGACAGGAGAAACACATTTCCACTCATTCCAACTGCAGTACAAGGGCTCCTCTACTGTCTTCTTGAAGGAAAGGAATAAGGAGAGAAGTCAAAGCACAGCCCCGATAAATCTAAGTAAATTTGCTTGAATATGTTTCTGAGTAAGTTTTCCTGGGGCGTCAGTTAACTGTGCAGTCTCCATGAACAGGCAACAAGTGGCGTCCGTCTGTGCTGGTGGTGGTCACCAGGCTGGCTTCGCTCATCAGATCCCGCTGCTCCCTTCCCTCGAGCCATCGCCTTCAATCCTACTGTGCCGCCCTCAGCTCTTGGAGCTGAGTGTAAAGAAACAGGATACTCCATTAAGGCACATGTTAAGGAAGAAGTTGCCTTCTTTTTCCTCTGATGGAAAAATTGTATATTAATTTGTAAATATTTGATTTTCATGGAGTCACTGTATTAACAAAAAGTATACAGAGTTCACTTTCGTCAGTTGAAATAAGCTAAGGCAAATTTAGTTCATAAAAACAGTTTTTGATTCTATTGGCACAGTTTTAAAATATATTTAAAATCTTGTTACTTGAGGTCTGTGAACAAAACAGTAATTTATGTTGTCAAGAGCAAAGTGGCTTACAAAAGAGGTTTGATAGACTATCAGGAACAGCTATACTTTCAGAGAGAAAAGCCTATTAGATCTTAATCCATCTGATAAGCATATTACTTCCACCAAAGCCAAACTGCTTTTGTATTCTGTAAAAATAATTCCATTTAGCGTAATTGATTATTTTACAGCAGGAACCGAGATAGATATTGTTGGAGGAGAATCAGCCCATTAGTCGTGTTTTGGAGGTTGTGCTGGAGAAGACGGATTTTGATAAGCTCGAGCTAGTCTGAGCGATTTGCAGAGCAGATCACTAGCCAAGTTGTCATTGTGCAGCTTCTGTTCGCTCTCAAATATCAGCTGAGCTATTGTCGTTGGGTACAAGATAATAGCAGTAGCTGCACGCAGAAACCAACTTCCAAGTGATGGAGCGAGCTATCATCGTGCCTTGGTCTGGAACTGTATAATACCTTTGGAAATTGTGAGGCAGTCTATGCAGAAAAGGTGCAAAAGGCAAGGATCATTTTGTTTCTGCAAAAGCGTGATTTATAGGTGCTGCGGATTCCACAATACGTCAGGAGTATTTGGTCCCTGGTCTGGGGATACTGGGTGGGGGCTGCAGCAGCCGGCTGCTCACCGGTGGCGAGGCGGGATGCCTCGACAGGGTTTTGGGAAGAGTTGTCTGGGGCAGATGTGAGTTGAAACGGACTTGCTGCAGTGCAGCAAAATTTATTTTATGTAATTTTTTTGAGTGTAATGAAAAGGTTAGCGTGAAACTGCTTTGTCTGTCTGTTTTGTCTTGGTCTTTCCTTCTTGTCCCTGCTTTCCCCTCGGCCCCGCCTGTGTATTACTTTTTTCCTTAGCTGCGTGATTCCACATTCACCTTTTGTTTATTGCATTCCCGACACAAATGGAATCACACACTGCTCGGTGAAATGTGTCGCTGCCGAAGAGCACGAAGCCGTGTTTGTGTGTGAGGACTTCTAAAGGTTCTGTTTAAAAGAGCAGGCTGTGTTTAAGCGTAAGTATAATCCATGTCTGATGACATTTCAAGGTTATGGAAATCCAGAATTGGCTTTTACACTCAATATTTAAACTTCAGCAATGCGCATAACTACTGTCTTCATCGTGGTGGGCTGCTGCAGCAGGTTAATGCACCTTTAGCCAAAAATAGCTGGAAAGTGTGGTTCCTCGGGGGAATGCTAAACAAGTTTTTAATTGTAGTACAAGTATGTCATTGCCTTTCTAATTCAAGTTATATATGCATGAGAGGTTACAGGGTGCCAAAGGGCTCGCCATCATGATATATTGCCCCTCAAAGCAGCCCTGAAATATAGATGTAGCCCTGACGAAGCTGTAAAAGCTCTTTACTGGCTCTCTTTAAACAGGTGAAGAATTAGAATTTGATGCATAGTATTTCTTTATAAAAGTAACTTTTTATTCTCATAAACTCCAAATGGCTTCCAGAGCAGAATGAAAGTAAATGTAAAAGTTCATGACGAGATAAGGGAAGGGAAAGAATATATTGTGGTAGAAGGGTGTGGAATAGGATTCTTTCTTTCTCGTGGTAGTGCTGGGGTTATGCTGCCCACAGGCTGAGCAGCGCTGGAGAATGAGGTTTATACTTCAGCAACAACTTTCAGTTGTTGGAAAGACATTCATTGAGCTTCCCCTGCAACTGTGGCAGCAGCTCAAACCTTTCTAAAGAGCAAAAAGTGGTGCTGGGGAAATACTCCCAAGTGTCATCCGAAAATAGTCATTTGAATGCTACCCAGGGGCTGTCTCCCGAGCAGCCCATGGGCTGTTTGCAGAGCGTCTTGTCGAACCATCAGCAGTGCCAAAGGAAAAAAAAAAGGGCAAATTGTCCTTGCATTTCCAGGAGTGAGTCTGTCCCTTCGCCCCCCGTCCACAGCATGCTGCAGAACGCGGTTTGCCAGCTGAAACCACGGCAAGCGCTGAATTGTGCCCAGCTGGGCTGGGGCTGGGGCTGTGGGTTACTCTCCACCAGCACACAGCCCGGTTGCGGGGCTGGCTTCCCAGAGACCCTGGTTCGTGCTGAAGCCTGAACTGTGAAGGTGAATCTCTTTGCTGAATTCATTCCACTCGCCCCTCTGCTGTCTCCGAGATGCATTTCTGTCTTTATTGCCATATTTTGTAAATGGAGCGAGCAAAACTTCAGGTATGAAAAAGATGTGTGAGTTCAGATCTTCAGCTAGTGAAATGGAAGTGGAATTAGATGAATTTGTGTCAGAAAAATGCTTGAATGAAGGCACAGTCAAGACTTTTTTGGAGAGACTTCTTTTTATATTACTGTCAAAACCATGAAAATTTGCCTTACAGAAATTGCTAAATAAGGAGGTAAAAATAATCTGTGTGCAGGGAGGAGTGTGTGTGTTGTAGTCCCGTTCAAGGCCAACACTGGGTTTACTCATTTCTTGGAGTTTGAACTGGGACTTTCAAGGGGGAGGATGGGGTAAGTTTTGCTCGTCTACAGCCAAGCATGCAGATATAACAGCCTGAATTACGGATGCAGCTGTGTACAGATGCGCACATTTTGTCGTGAAACTTCATGCAAGAATGAAGGGAAACCCAATGTGGTGTCGGTCGGTGCAGAACCCGGCTGGTGGCATCCCGCGGAGTTACAGTGGCTTTTCCTTGACAGGGAAAGCGTGATAAAGGGGGTCTGATGAGCAATCACAGATTCATATGAGAGCACGTGGATGAATTTGATTGGGATGGACAGGGAATCAGAAATCAATTAATGACTGGTGATTGCTTCGTTCACAAATAGATTTCAGATTTTGGCAGCCTTTAGGAAATGTTCTGCCAGGTTCGGTGAGCTCACAATGTTGAAAACCAGGCAAGAACATGCATCACTTAATTAGTGCTCATCTTGTGGTGTAGTCTTAAATACCTGAAGTAGAAACAGGAGAACAAGTCGTACCTTTGCCATCTTGTGCCCATTTTTACTTTTTTTTTTTTTTTAATTTTCAATCTTAATCATCTTTTCTTCCTAATTCTTTGTTAAAATGTGGGATATGGGTTTGGATGTGGATCCTTCTCCTTTTATACATGAGGTTGCTATGCTAAAGTGCTCATCTCTCCACGTGAATTACAAAAGGGTTCATTATCAAATTCCAGAAACGTGTGCGACTTTATTATACAACCGATCCTCGTGTTGAGGAATTGTTACTTCGTCCCGTGAATTGCCTGATCTCTCTGACTATTGTGGGAAGGACAAAAGCAAGAAGCTTGAATTACAACCTGGAGGAAGAGGCAAGGGGCGGGCGTGCTTAGATGCTGAATGCCGTCTGCAAACTTCCAGCCTCCCTGCAGTTCAGGGTAGATGGAAAACATTTGTGCAGCTGAAGATGAGAGCTTTGATACCCGGAGAAATGAATACACGAAATTCTAAAGGGATTAATGACTCCAGTGTGCTTATAGCGAAAGAAAGTAAAAATATTTACTTTTGAAAGTATGGGAAGTTAGGAGCAGTGTTAGTAGGGAAGGAGAGTTCAGGAGAGGAGCTCAGTGAGAGCCGAGAACATGTAAATATTATCCAGCAGCTGTATAAACGCGGGAAGCTAAACATGCCTTTGGAGATGGGTAGCTGTTAAACACTCTAAACTGCTTTATGAAAATTATGAAAGGTTTTTCTTCCAGGAAGGAAGGGAGACTTCTTCGTAAAGTTTCTTAAAAGCAAGAACTGCGCTCTAATGTGCAACGCTGTGCCTTTACTTGTCCTAGGAAATCTTCTTTCTTGTGACATGAACCAGGATTTAATCTAGCAAAACCTAATTCTAAATAAATATGAGTGAACTGAGTAAGGTCTCAAAATTTTGAACTGTAAAATATGTTGTGCGCATAAGCAGAAAGATGGATTCATTTTTAGAACATGTACAAAATTTACGATATATCAAAACCCAAAGTATTTTCTTGTGCATTCACACGTGGTGAGGTTTGAAATGAGCCTTTTGGCCATTTGGGACCCTCGGCAAGGCACCGGTGCCCCCCTTCCCAAACTGCCTGCCCCGTGCCCGGCGCGCAGGGTCACCGCGTCCCGCCCCAGTGCCTGCAGAGTCGCGGGGCTGCGTGGGGAGTGGCCAGGCATGGTCAGGACCACCTAGTCAGAAATGGGGGTGGCTTCTGAAGTTTCTCCCAGGAGCAAAACTAGATCCTTAATCTAAATATCTTTTGAAGTTTGGTGTTGCAGTGCTTTTTGTGGGGTTTCTGATGCCGTGTGGGTTATCACCGCTGCTGTATGTGCAAGTGCTGAAGTAAAACAGAACTATTACTGTTGCTCATCAAGACCAACTGCAAGTATGGAGACATTTATGTAGTGTACAGCATTAAAGTGAGTAAATCCTAAAGTGAAATGGTTTTGGTTAGTTGTGAAAACAGAGGAGAAATGGGCATATTTACAAAGGGCACATAACGTCCTTCTTTACTTGTCGGAGGTGGGACGTGGGTGAAGGAGTCTGTTCCCAGCCTCAGTGAGTTATGGTGATCTAGGGATGGGGTGAAGGCGGTTCTTTCGTTAGGTGCCCCGCTGCTGGTCCATCCCACCTGAGACACAGTCTCCAGGCCTGGATGTGCCTCAGCAAAGCGGTCAGATGTATTTTCCGGGACTACCGTGTGCTACCAAAGCCCAGAGAAGAGGCTGTGCAGCTGCATGCTGCTTGTGGGCTGCAAATGCAAGATAATTTATGTTAGCTGAACTCCGTTTATGAAGTTATGAATATTCTTTATAGTTACCCAACTTTTACCACAAGTTACAAATACGAACAAGCATGATAAAATAGCTCTGTAGACACGCATCAGTGCATTTGGCTGTGCTGACTTATTTGTGTGCCCAAGCCGTCGCTGCGTAGACTCAGACGTGGGTTTATCTGGCTGCAAACACCCAGCACTTAGGCATCCAGTCTGATTTTCTCTCAAAAATTTTAGACTGCAGCCTTTGAAAGGGGCAGTCAGAACTATCAATTACTTGATAAAGCTAATGGTCTTTTAGGGACAGGGATAATAATGAAAGTAATTACTAATGGGGTTTCAGCAGATTAAACGGACTCTCCAGATGACTTTGAGAGACAGTTCTTCCCTGTCAGCATGGGTAGTGAAATATTTGGAGGTGTTTTTGAATGATATCTGTCAGGCTCTCCTTTTTATTTTCCGTGTAGCCATTAACCTCAAGCAGTCCATGAATAAGAAAGAAAGAACAAAAATTAGTATCTAATTTAGAAGGCTGGACTATATTCTTGCAGTGTCCTCAGGGTTTTGATAGCACCTATGAGACCCAACTCCTCTTACTTAATAAATTCTGGGTGTAAAACTTCACTTACTTACATCATATTAAAAAAAATTTGGAACATTAACTTTAAGGAAAGTCGCTTCTGCAAGCTCATTTTTCACTAACTTTCCTTGCTGTAGAAACATACATTACAGAAGTGTGTAATGAAAGTTTTTGCCCTGTGGCAACGGGATATTACTTTTACTACTCTAACTTCAGAAGTGAGGCTATAGTGCGGGGAAAAAATGAATATCAATGTCACAGAACAGTCGGAATAATATTGAAGTGGTTTTTTAGCACTGCATTTCTGATACAGGCTTTGACTCAAGGAAGCCGGCCCCTCGGCCGTGCGCGTGGGGCTGTGCCCTGTTGCTCTTAAGCGGGGCCGCTTACCAGCTGTGAGCGCGTGGAATAAGGCTGCCTGTCCGGTGGGGTGGCTGCGCCAGAAGCGAGCTGTGCTGGAGTGCTTGGCTCTGTTAGGGATGCATGGGATGTTCTGCTAAAGGCCACTGGAGAAAGAAGAGCAGTGATATTTCTGTGCTCCCAAGAAGCGTGGATGCGAGGGAAGGCGGGGTTAAATGCAGTGACATTATTGTGTTTGTAGCATTGCACGGAATATTTAAGCTGTGAGTTCACTTTACATATTAAGTGCGTTCATGAATGTATTGCAATGAAGATAATGCAGAAGCTCATCAAGAGCATGGAGAAATTCTGCACCTCTTGCAGCGTTCAAGGCTGAGCTGGGCTGCCTGGGGCTGCTCCCTTCTTTTCTCTGCTTTGCAGTTTGCAGTAAATACCCTTTGGCCAGGCTGGACTGGAGCAGCGGTGGCATCGGTTTGAGCTGTGTTCCACTGGCCCCGAGCAGCTCCAGAGTGACTTCCAGGGACATGTTGCCCCAGGCCAAGGTTTGGCTGTGCTGGCACTGCCGTGTCCCACTGATGGCTTAGATCCCTCTGGGCTGCCAGAGCAGGGCCAGGAGGATACAGCACCCAGCCAGTTCTGACCCAGGTTTTTAACGATGCTTCGCTTCATTATACATTGCATTTCTTCTTGACTTATGCCCCATGGTATATATTGTATTGATCTCTTTTCTTGACTTCTCTGACTGTATAGTGATTTGTCTTCTCTTGCTCTGCTGACCACTCACAGAGCACGTCATTAGTATCTCATGTCTCCCCTTTTGTTTCTTTTCATGTTGCTGTCTTTCTTTTTTTCTCTGTTGTCTCATTCAACAGCTCACTCTCTTCCCAGCGGCCTGACTTGCCACATACAACATGATAGAACAGCCCTTTTGCAATAAGTAGTCATGTAATTAATTTCTTCTTTTTCACAACTCACTTGAAGAAGCTACTTTTTATACAAAACTGATTTTTCTCTTTATGGTGACTGATGCTAGAGTCTCATCTTTTCCCAGTTTTAACATTTACGCATACATCAGGGAGTATTTAATATGGCAGGTTTTTCCTCATTTTCGATGAATATTTTAAGAGATGCAGCATCCATATTTCCTCTTGAGAGCTTTGCGTAAAATCTCACTGAAGCTACCGTATACTTTCATCAAATTTTGCAGAACCCTTCATTACCCAGCAAAATATATGTGATGCATTATAGCATAGTTCTAGGATATTACCGCCTGAAAATGCAGCCCATAACACATAAACTGTATCTCCAGTCAGCCTTACCCAGCCACCTCCTTGCCTGTCAGCTCATCTGTCCAGAAAATGTTCAGTCAAGTTCCCACTGAGATCAGCAACAAAGTTCTAGACTACCTCAGATCACTTTGAATTAATGGTGTAATGAATTTAATTAAAACCTATTAATGTCACATTGGGCTTTTAGCCATGATTTTAAGAAATCATGGGGGAATCAGACTGCCAGAATTTCTCAAAGTATGTCTCAGATGAGTTTGAAAACGTAATGAGAAGTAATTAGAAGCACGAACAGAAAATGCAGCAGTGTTAACGCTGCTGAGAGCGGCCACTGGCTTAAGGAATCAAGAACGTTGCACATCTGATGTGAAAGTGCCTCTGCCAAGTTTCAGATATCCAAAGAGAGAGTTGTTGTAGCACATCCCACAGCAGGCATCTGACTTGGGCAGGATGAATCACTCTCCGGTGGCTGCTTGCTATTTTCGGTGGCTGCGGAGTCAACCTGTGCACCTCGCTGGGCTCCTGCACCTCACGCTTGGGTGACTCATGGTTTATGAAGGTAATCTGGTTCTGATTCTGAAAGGGCAAGAGCACAGGGAACAAAGTGCGACTTGCAGACAGCGCAAAGTGCCATCTGAGTTATTTGGACTGTGAGTATCTTATTCCTTACCCAGGTAAAGTATGAAACAGCCTGACCTGATGCTGATTTCTAAGCTGAAATTTCACAGTTGTCATTAAAATGCCCGTGTCCTCTCTGCTCTGTGCATTCAGGTTGATTTATGGTGCTAAGGTTTTTGTTTCGAATGGTCCTAAATTTTCAGATCGTTATCTTCACCAAATTTTTGCAAACTTCAGTGTTGTTTGAATGTTTAGTTTTATCTCATTGTGGACACGCAGAAAAGCCAAATCCCAGTCCAGGCTGCTGTGGAGTTTCAGAGTGGCTTTTCCTGCATCTTTACTTTGATCACACAGATTCTGTGGTTTCAAAGATTAAAAGATTTAAACTTACAAGGTGTGAGTTGTCAGGTTGCGTTCAGTGGGCTCTTTTGAAAATCGCAGAGGTGGCGACTGTTGACCGTTTACACCACTGGGAATATCCTATATGAGCTTCCTCGGGTATTAATTCCAGACTAAGTAGCTCCCACCTGATACTGGAAGAAAATGGCCAGCTTGTAACAAACCAGTCCCGTCGCTGTAAACCATCAACGCGCAGCACTGGGAAATGAGATCGGCATTGCCAGTTGTAATTTGAGAGCTTGGGAGAAGCAAACTGAGAGCAGTTATATGAATATTATGATCCAGGAACTCTGTTATCTTCTAGGTGCATCCATACCGATAAGTGGTTATTATTCTGTTCTAGCTGGCTGACATTTATGATTTTCAGGATTTAGACTGGGGTTTTCAGTTCATTTAAATCAGATGGCTGCAAATAAGCATCTGTTATGTCTAAGTTTCCCAGAGCCTTTCTTTCAAACCTGTTATTTTCTCTGAATCAAATGCTTAGTTCAGCACAGCCTGAAAATGAAAACAAACTCCAAATGTTCTCCGTGGGATATTTTGGGAAAGAAATCTCTTTGAAAAGATAAGAACAAACTATGACTGGGATAAAATGCATGTACCGATATTTGTTATTTATCCAGAGCTTTCTAAGAAATCATTAATAGAAAAAAGTACTTCTGGTCTGCCAAATTATACTGCAGAGGTCTTGAATTTTAGTTTAGGTTCTTCGGTAGTCAAGCGGATAAATGGTGTGAGGGAAGACCACGCTGTCATGCTTCCCCATCTCCAGGTTTTGTGCACTTTGGGCTGGGGTTCCTATCTGCATCAAAAGATGCTCTAACCTTTCTGCCTCAGTTCTCTCCCTTATTGATTCAACTGCTGGGAACTGGGACAAAAAAAACTCTGTGGTGATGCTGAAAATAACCAAATGGAGTTCTAATAACAATCCTCAGCGGCGCTCTCTTGCCCCATGCAGATGTTGGATTTTTCTATAATGGCATACATAAAATAGCATGAAAGTTTCTTACTATTTTGAGGGGTTTCTAGAAGCGGGTAGAGGAAGAGGTATTTTCACTGAAGAATGATGTTTAGTGATGCAAGACTTTAGGGTCTCTGATAGTGAAAGATCAAAGCAGGTGAAAGCAAAACCCCAAAACGACTGGAGAGTTTGTGATAAATATTGTTCTGTAGCGGTGTCACTGGCACAGAATTTCCAGGACCTCACACAACAAATTTACAGTGCAGACTTCAATAATTATCACCACAGATTTGAGCTGTATCTCTCCCCTGAGCTTATTCAGTTAGAAAATTTATTTTAGTCACAGTTTTAGCTCCGCATTAGATGGAGTCTGAACTGATGGCTGATGAGAGCAATCCCAGCAGGTTCACTGAGTTGTGGGCACTCAGTCAATGTTTTAGATGTTTTTTAATATAAAGTACTTACAATTTATTTAATTTTCTTTTGAAATTTACTTGAATTTATTTATTTAGTATTTTAGAAGTGGATGGGTTTTGTTTGTATGAGAAGCTGAGCAGGAAAGAAGCAACATGATAACACCATGCAAATAATCGATAGCGGTCGCAGTATTAGCACGGTCTCTTGAATTGTCTTCAAGGACCCTCCATAATTGTCTCTGCAAACTGAATTAGCAAGATGGTTTCACTGACTTTTTTTTTTAGTGGCAGCTGCCTACCCAATTATAGATATATTCATTAGCTCTGGTATGATTTCATTAACCGACGTACATTAAGTGCCTATTAAGCAACTTGTGTTTATGTTCCTAGACAAGCAATGATGCATCTTCTGGTGAGGGTACTTATTAGCTCATTGGTCTGGATAAAATGGTTTTTATTTATATTTTCAATTTGTCATTACTTGTGAACTGTACCAGCTGAGGGATGAATGTAAAAAGGTAATTAAGCTGGTTAGGTTTAATTATTTTTTGTTTCAACTATCTCTCAGAACCCCAGACCTGGCCAGCCAGGCAAATGAGCACTAATGAGTGAAGCCACATGATTAAAACATCTGTCACTGTCCTACCGGGTCGATTGGAAGCTTGGATTGGCTGCGTGCTCTGAGTGCGATGATTGCTATGGAAAGCCAAATAAGCCAGAGTTAATGTGCTCCTAATCCTTCGCCTGTTGACTTGACAGTGATGGGTAGCAAACATGCACCAATGAGCAGTAATGAAGTCACTTTTAGATTGGTTCAGCACAGGTTTTTCAGTCTAATTAGGTAGACAAAAATGTTAATTTAATCAAAGGAATGTGTATTCATTAAAGAAGGTGTGTAAGATAACTGAAGTAGAGAATTAACTCAGTCAAGAGGTAGACTATAGCACCTGACTGAATTGTCCAGATTATAAAAAGAACGATGTACAATTTTCTTCTTTTTATTTTTTTTTTTAAATAAAGGTATAAATCTATGTTTTTGTCTCTGGGAGTCAGTGGATTTACATCAGGAATCAAAACAGTCTCTCTGTAGTGGTGTGTATTAGCTGGGGGGTTTTGGACTCGGAGAGAGAAAGCAGAGAGTGAATGAGGTGTTTGTTCTGCATTCCAGATGGCATAAGCCGCATTACCATGTTATCGCTCAAATGAGCTCATTAGCTTCTTTCTTCATGGGACTTTGTTTAGCAGCAGTGTAGTATGGCTGTGTTTCTCTGATTTTGGTTGGTCTTCCTTGGGACAAGACTAATGTGCAACAAATGGAACAATTTTTTTCATGCTATAACCCCAATGGAGCTATGTTGAGTGGTCTTTGGGGGCAGATCAGGAAAAAGCAAGAAATAAAGATTTTCAACCATGAAGAAGTAAAACACAATGCACAATGTCTTACCTTGTCTGATTGTAGCTCATCTAAACCCAGTAAAAAGGAAGGATGACTCTCTAAGATTGCTCGGCTCCTGCTGCATAGAAAATAATTAAAACTTTGTATTAGAGTTTTGTAATAATTTTACCTTCCCTCACCTCACGCACAATTTAGATTTTGGATTTATATGAGAAATGTTGCATGGCAGTTTGTGTTGGGGGATTTGAACCTTTTTGGTGCATTCTGAATATGTCCCCTATCCTTAAACCCACTGCTTGCCTTGAGCTCTCTCCATCCCACCACGCAGAGAAGCTGGTGCTGATTGATGAAACATTTCCCAGAACATGATAGGGTCTGTAATTGTACAGAAACACGTGCTGACCCATGAGAAGAACATCTGGGAGCAACAGACATAGATGCAGTCTCAGTGTTGCACGTAGCCAGTTCCGAGGGATTGGCCAGAGCAAGTATTATCTATAAATTTAAAACATAAATATGTCAAATAATTCTATTATATCTAATTAACTGCGTAGTGCTTTAGTTGAAAGAGTAATTATCACATATTACTCTGGTGGAATGTGTTTGTGCTGTTTCTTTTAATGGCTGGGAGTTTTTTGTCTTCTTCCTTCTGGGAGGATGGAGAGTGTTCAGTGGGTGTTATGGGTCAATGATGTATTTCTATATAGGATGTCTGGTCGGTTGTTTGGGAAGATGTCTGGGGAGAAGGAATATCAGCTTGTGCTGGCGTACATGGATTAGTTTAGAACATAATTTTCAGAGTAATGGTTAATGGGACTATTTTAATTCTTTTAATGTTTGTGTGCTGTGAAGCAAAGTTAACAATTATACTTTTTATTGTTTGTTTGTTTGTTTAGTCCGTGGTTACTGGGATGGGTCTTGTAGGGCAACAGATGGTAGAAAGGAGATTGAGGTAGAAATGAAGGTTTCTTGTTATAACTAACAGTTTTTATGGTTTGTAATAGAGGTTTCATGTCTGTGGTTAAACAGTGTAAACACTTTTCATTAGCATCTAAATTTAACATAATTTTCAGGAAGACACAAGTTCTGGTAACTGATGACGATGATTGATATTGATCTAACAATGAAGAAAAGCAATTAAAATACTGAAAGTTAAATTTGGGAGAGAGAGATGAAGATGAAGCTTTTTAATTTGGGGTAAATGAATCAGCAGCATGCATGACTGTTTGGAAATGTAAAATTTTTCTTAAATGGTTATGAATAAATTATCATGCAGCTGTACCATGAGGTGTTAACAGAGCCCATGTAATTGGGACACGTGGGCAAAGCAGTTCTGGAGACATGTCTGAAGGAATCCAGACAGGGTTCTTGCTTGCTATAGTGAAATATATAGATGTTCAAACCGATCGTGGTATGCAATCCTTTTACTTTTGCCTGATCAAGCTCAGCTGTTTTATGAAGGCCTGGTTTTCAGATGACGGGTATTAGTGTGTCCTAAAAAATCCAGATCCTCTCGTTTTTTTGAGTTTGCAGCCTCCACATGATTGAAGTGCCAAGTCCTACTCATCTTCGAAAATCTTTTCATACTAATAAGAAAAGTATCATTTTGAGAAAGGGAATATGAACTAGTTACTTGAGTTTTAGCTCAAGGCACCTAAATAATTTTGTAAATTTGACTCTAGGTCCCAATGATCTACATGCCATACCTTGCACATAGGAGCTGGATCTGTGGTACTGGGACAACCCCCAGTGTCTCACTTGGGGGAAGTTAATGGAAATTTTTTCCTGTAGGAACTACATGGTGAGGTCACCTACAGAGGGGGAGAAATGTGTACTGCAGGGCTTTTGGGCCCTGACAGAGGGGCTTGGTTTTTCCTTTCATTTTCATAGAATCATAGAATCATAGGCTGGAAAAGACCTCTAAGATCATCAGGTTCAACAATCAACCCAACACCACCATGCCTGCTAAACCATATCCTGAAGTGCCACATCTACACGGTTTTTGAACACCTCCAGGGATGGGGACTTAACCACCTTCCTGGACAGCCTATTCCAATGTCTGACCACTCTTTCAGTAAAGAAATTTTTCCTAATATTGAATCTAAACCTCCCATGGGGAGGGGATTGGAGACACTAGAAAAGATTTCAGAGGCAGGTGTCATTTAGCAGCTGCTCCCTATGGTGCTGTGATGGAGCGGAGAGGATGCTTGGTGGCCATGTACACCTTGGAAATTTTTCCCTTCTATTATGCTGTTATTAGAGATTGGCAAGAGCTGATCCTGATGGGAGTCTTGTGTGAAATTCATTGCGAGTTGCTGTCGCTTTTTGGCTGCTTTAAAAGTGCTAACCATATGCTACACAGCTCGGCACAGCCGTGTTGCGGCCTCTCCTTGGCTTGGCTTGGCTTTTCTGCTTGGCACTGGAGGTGCCATAATTCATTACTGTACCTGGGAGGAGGAAGCGGGGAAGAAAATATGTTGGCTTAAAGGAAGTCCTAGGATCAGTGGCATCGGGAAGTCAGCGAGTGTAAGGGATAAAACGTGGGCTTGCTAACTGATGCTCATCCCAGCCCCTGGAGCTGTGTCGGGACTGGACCCTGTTCCACAGTGTCGTATCTCCACCCTGAGTTACCCGTTGCTGTAGCCCTGCTTCACTTCTCCATAGCTTGCTGCAGTGTGACCCAGGCAGGGGAAGAGCCATGTATCACTTGTGATTTCTGTCGCTGAAGTGAGTGTAGGCAGATAGTTCGTTATTGCATGGTTTAATCAGAGAATCATAGGTTGGAAAAGACCTCTAAGATCATCAAGTTGAATGGCCCACCCAACACCACCATTCCTACTAAACCATATCCTGAAGTGCCACATCTATGTGTTTTTTAAACACGTCCAGGAATGGTGACTCCACCAGCTCTCTGGGCAGCCTGTTCCAGCCTGACCACTCTTTCAGTAAAGGAATTTTTCCTAACATCTAATCTACACCTCCCCTGACGCAACTTGAGGCCATTGCCGCTCGTCCTATCGCTAGTTACCTGGGAGAAGAGACCAACACCTCCCTCACTACAGCCTTCATTCAGGTAGTTGTAGAGAGCAATAAGGTCTCCCCTCAGCCTCCTCTTATCCAGACTAAACAGCCCCAGTTCCTTCAGTCGCTCCTCATAAGACTTGTTCTCCAGACCCCTCACCAGCCTCGTTGTCCTTCTCTGGACACGTTCTAAAAACTCATAAGTGTTAACAGAGCACCTGATCTTCAGAAACTAGGAAATCTGCTGCTACTGTTGTACATGTTTTAAATATATTCCTAGCAAAACTGCCTATCCTAACGCTTCCTTTATTCTTCACTTGTTTTCCTTTCTCCTGTCTCTTCCATTCCTGTTGCCCATCAGGCAACCAGCACGATACAGAGCTGCATTCAGAGCTGGTACTGCCACCTCTGCCTGTTTTCCAGCAATGCAGAGGAGACCAAACCTAGGATGGTTTTCTTTCTCGGGTTGACAAGTACCATAATCAGCAGCCCTGCAAGCTACTCTGGCAGAAGTTGGGTGGGCTTCCACATGTACACATCCAAAACCCATTTTAATTTCTTAGAAATTTAGAACTTTAACAAGTTTGCAAAATTTGCAAAGCTTCTCTCTTTAGAGCTTTAGAGTGCCAGTTCAATATAGCAACTTGAAGAGTTCCCATTTATTCTTTCTTCATCTGATGTAAGTGCCCAGGACGGGTTCCGTTAGTTTTAGGAGGACATATTGAGTAGAAATATATTCAAATGGCATTCACCAGTTTTAAAAACATTTATTGCTACTGCTTCATCTTTGGTCTTAGCTCTGACTAATTCTTTTTTTCTTACGTTTAATGTGGGGATTATGTTAAATTTAAAAAGAATAATTTTACATTAGTTGTTTTTTAAGAAGTTGCACCCCAAGGTCACTGCCTGAACTTATGTCTTCTTTTTAAAAACTATGAAGATATCGATCTCTTGAATTTGTTTAAGTACATTTCAGTGTTGCAGAGGGATGCCAGCATATTACTCATTCTCTGGTGTGCCTTAGTACTAAAAAGCTTTTGCCTATTTCTGTGGTGACTGCCCAAGAACTTTGTCAGTTGTTCCTAGCTATGGTTTATCAGAATTGCTGTAGTTTGTGAAAAGAAACGCTTTGGCCATGCTGTCTTTGTTAGCAGGAGTCAAAAAGTCAAAACATGAAATGGTAAGGTACCTTTTTGAAATTTCTGCAAAAAGACTGTGGAAAAATCTTAACATTTGAAAACAAAGAGAAAGAACTCTAAAATTTGCAAAACGTCTGCCATCATGTGCATGTCATTCTGAGATAATCATGTCAAATATATGCTGTTCTTTCCATCTAAACAAATGGATTCTATCAAAATAAGTAATGGCAGGAAATATCTTTGGCCAAGGGCTGTAATAATAATAATAATAATAATAATAATAATGCAAGTGTGCTTTATTGCAAGGAAGAAATGTTATAGGAGATTTGAAAAAATCATAATAGGAAACAATTTAAGCGTAACTGTGAAGTTGTTATTTCAAAACTAGATGTAATCAGTTACCAACAATACATGGTCTGGCTTAATTAACGGTTGAAGTACGTGAAATCTCTAGGGGGTCTGTCTGCCCTGGTGTTTAGGGACGTACTATAACTCAAGGTAATTGAATAGCAATTAACTTGAGTTAATGAACGTGCATTCTTGGGAAGACACACAACGGTTAATGGATCAGCCCAGAATGAACCACAATTAAGCACACACCCGTTGGTTTTGCTGAACAAGCATCTACTGAATGTCCACACTAGAATATAGAAGGCCATTAATTAACTGGAATTAATAGGCATTCTTTTCTGCTCACATTCCAACCAAAAGACACTCTGTAGATAATCCTAAAACAGCTGTTGAGGTTTCATGGCTAAGGCAATTAAAGATATTACCTCTATTAAACACGGCACAAGCTTTTGTTAACCACAGGCCTTTAAAACAGTGTGAGCAATAAACAGGCGTTTGGAGCCTGTGAAGTGGAATTCACGTTACAGTAGTGAACTAAATGAACTAACGTGGAGACTGACTTCCATCAAAATTTGAGACAATACGGAGGAGAAAGGCGGTTTCAGCACCGCCATGCACGCGCTCCCATTGGGCACGGTGTCAGCACGTTGCAGAGGCGAATACGTGAACACGCGCAGCCGTTAACCGGTGAGTCAGGGTCTGTGTCTGTCAGCTGAAGGAGAACCTGATTGTCAAAGGTTTTCTGTTTGTTCACAAAATAAAAGGCAGCTTTATGCCAAAATTGCTTCAGTGATTGCAGGGACAGATAAGATGTTCCGTGTAACTTGAAGAACACAAATATTTGAACCCAGGCCCAAATACAGCTAGGAGCCAAAACATGGAGAGCTTATGGATTGCAGTGACTCCTTTTGAAAGATTTACAGTGAGCTTAACAAGACACTAATCATGCACAAAGTCAGTAGCCAGAGGGGAATTTAAAAAGCCAATGTATAAGTAAGTTGTTTGTGTTATCCATAAGTTAAGTAAACATAATTGTATTTTTCAGTGATATGGGAATCTCTGCCTTACTCAAACAACATAACAGTTAGAACATAACAGTGTAAGATTCAGCAGAAAAGGGAATCATTAAAAGTAGGTGCTATGCAGGCAAAACGGTTACTTTTAGTGGTGTAGCAAAGCGGAGTTCAGTCCGTTCAGTGTAAATGAGAAACTGCTGCAGGATCCCTCTGAAAGTCTGGTACCCCCACAGACCTGACTTGCTTGTTCGGCGACGGCTGCGTTTATTCTTCATAGCCCCTCTTTAAATGTTGTTTTGCTGGAAAAGGAGGGCACGTGATGAAACGATGACAAGAGACCTGCAGGAAATGAAATAGCTGAAGGCTCATATGAGTAAATGTGTATTGTGTGATGCAGTTTTTTGTTTAGAGCTCAGTGGGGTGCTGCACTGCCGGAGTTCTAGTGCTGCCTCCGCCAGCTCCTCCGCCTCGGGTGTCTGCGTGGCGCTGGGCAGTGCCATGCAGGTGTACCAGTGCTGGGTTTGGAGGAGCAAGCTGGATTTCCCTCGGCAAGGGTGGTGTGGTCTGCAGGCAAGGTCTAGAGAAAAATGGAGGGGTTGGAGGTGCTGAGCACTGTTGAGCTCAGCACATGCGTTGGACCGGCAATGTCACCCTTCCCACCCATCTCCCAGCCCTTTGCCTGGGCCCCTGGGACACTGTCTTCTGACATGGTCGCAGCGAGCCCGAGAGCCCTGTGGGGCCATGGGCTCAGTGTGCCTGTGGTCTACGAGAGGACCAGCTTGGGCACGCACCATTCACAAGACCTGCTGTGGCCTGTACCAGCCCGAAGAGGTTTGGAATCTGATCATCTTGACCCACCAATTATGGTGACGAAAATAGAAAATTATATTAGCAGGGGGTCGTCTTTCATGTCACAGTAAATAAAGCAGTGTATAGGTGACAAGGAGTTCTGCTGAAGGTGACTGGGGTCCTCTTTGGCACACCCTTGGTACTTCAACTTCTTCAGAACGGGCAAAGGCGGAGGCTCTGAACTAAATTCTGCAAGTGCAATTAATGTGTTTTGTTTCAGTTACCTGCATGTCATTCAGGGAGCTGTCTTGAAAGAGGCAAATTAATCACTATTAAGAATTTTATACCCTGCTATTTTCTCGATTTACTGATGTTACTTTCCATTGCTTCTCCAGAAATACTTAGTCTGGTGTTGAACAAGCGAAGCTATTATTATATTCACTTACATAAGATTTTCTTCCCCCATGACAGCAATCGAGAAGGGAAGAAAAAAACAAACCACAGACCTTTAGCAGGACTTTCACAAACTTGCAGTTTCGTAGTAGATGTGTAAGAGATAGCACTATGTTGTAGAAGGAATGCAGAGGAATAGAAAGAGGTGACCAATCTGAGATACAAGGAAAATGCTGAGATCAGAGAAATGCTGAATGAGGGACAGGTTTGAGTCAGGTTTTCTTTGTGGCTTTCCATAGCTTTACTATAAATTTCAATATTTGTGTTGAAATATTTGCTCTAGACACATCAGTAAGCTTTGAAAATACAGGTTGTTAAGGAGTATGCAGCTGAATCCCAGTTTTCTTTCTATTTACTTTTTTGAGTAGCAGAAATACTCCCCGTGTCCATATAATTAGTGTTTTCATGTTTGTTTTCCTTTGGTTGAGTCTGCCATTTGAGATATTCCTATAGTTCTTTCATCATTTCACAGAAATTAAAATTCTGCCCAAAATAATTCAAACTACCCTTAAGTTACATACAAAGGATTTTCAGCTCCCAAACAGATCTTTTCAAGCTTAGTCTTAAATAAGGTCTTTAAAGTTACAAAGACTTCCACTGCCGCTTCTTAAGAACTGTGGGATTTTTCTGTTTTATTTTGGAAAGGATATTGCTGACTACTAGTAAATATTTAAATCGTTTTTCACTTAAGAGAAATGTCCTGTACTTAGGCAGTGTCTTGTATTTTAACAAACTCTGGGACTTCTGACAAAGTCGTGCAACGTTTTGATACACAGCATTTGCTGCTGGCGTTTGGTAACAAACGTTGCAAATAAACATTATGACATAATATCTGAGCATTTGAGGAAGAAACATGGTTTTCTAAGGAATGTGTCCTACAGCCTACAGAAGCTTAGAACACTAATTAAAGACATTTTTGTCAGACGTTTCATAATTTAGAAATTGTTCGATTAAGCAGCAATATCCCCTAGGAGTGTCTTCTTGTGAGCTGATCCCGTGCTGCATGTTAGGGATTTTAGATATTTTTTGAGGATTTCCTAGAAATATACAGTGTGTTGCACTGATTTCCAAGACAGCTAAAGTCTTTAAGGCCCCACCAATAACGGAAAGAAAAAAATTTGATGTGTTTTATAAACCTGGAGTGAGATAATAGCCATGCTACGTAGCCATAGTTATATACTATACATTTCTTTTAGTGTCAGCAGGCAGACTTGAAATAACCAATTAGACTAATAAACTATAACACTTGTATTAATAGCTCTGTCTCAATAACAAGATCGCTGACCATGCTTAGTGTACTTACTCTCATTACTAGGCCCATTCAAGAAAGATATTTATAGGTGCAGTTACTCAAGTATCTCAGGACTTCACAGCGTATCTGACAGCTGGCATTGAATAACACATTTAAAAGCATATCACCAGTAATCCATCTCAATTCCTTGTTTATTACCTTTGCAACTTGCTAGCTGTTTTGTCAATAAGATACTGCTGCTAGCGATGTGACTTTATTCTTACATGAATATCCCAAATTTATCATAAGGCTCTAAAATTCCTCCGGTCACCAAAACGTTCCATTGAGCCACTTAAGCTCCCTGAAACTGCATTCTTTATCTGGAGCCTGGGAAAAATATTTTTTGCCCTATATCCCTGAGTGTTTTTGGATTAAATTCACTAAAGTTGTCAAGGAGGTCAGTGATGAAAGCCAAAATAAGAGAGAGAAATCTAGTTTAGGATCGAGGTGGGTGGGCAGGGTGGGAGGTGACAGTGGTGCGGAGCTCCTGCCCGTCGTCGCAGCCGTGTCCCAGGGAAAGCTGCAGCCTCGGTGCAGAGAGGGAGAGAAATCTCGTGGCTGCAGGCAGTCTGGATGCTCAGCCAAAGGACAGCCGAAAGGAAATACAAATGTTTGCCTCGGCATTTTTTGCTCTGTGCTTTGTGTTCTTTTAAGGAATAAAAATTCCTCCGCGAGCGTTTTTGGTCCCTAACCAAGTGCAGTGCTTAGCAATTATGTGTCATTATCCCCCGGTGGTTCTTCTTTCAGAAAGAAAAGTCTTATCCAGGCAGTCACAAGCACGGGCTGCCAAAATGACCAAAAAGCTGTAAGAAAAGTCTCAGTTGCCCTCAGAGCCCGGTCTGGACCGCGATGGAGAGCTGGGTTGCCGATGAGAGCCTGGCTGCCTGCAAAGGGCTGCGTGGAGGAGCATACCAGTGCACTTCACCCAGCAGCGCTTGCTGATCAGAAACATTTCACTGAGTTCATTATTTTAACATTATTTTAATTTAGCCTGGTCCTGTCTACCATCTCCCCATGTGCTGCAATCTGTACACAAGCGTGCTGGGCGCCGGTCAGGGCTGCCCCATGGGACTGGGCAGCTGCTCCTGGCACGAGCTGCATCCTCCTCCTGCAACTTGTTTGTTTTCTTGGAAAAGTTCCTAGGGAGCATAACCAGGGCCTTCTGCCAGAGCTTGCAGAAACCCACTGGAGAATATGTGTTTAAATTGGTGGCATCGTGGGGGTGCTGGTTGACAAGAAGCTTGACATGAGCCGGCAATGAGCGCTGGCAGCCCGGAAGGCCAATCGTGCCCTGGGCTGCAACCCCAGCAGCATGGGCACAGGGCGAGGGAGGGGGTTCTGCCCCTGTGCTCTGCTGAGACCCCCCTGCGAGTCCTGCGTCCAGCTTTGGAGCCCTCAGCACAGGACAGACCTGGACCTGTTGGAGCGGGGCCACAGCAATGGTCCGAGGGCTGGAACCCCTCTGCTGTGAGGAAAGGCTGGGAGAGCTGGGGCTGGTCAGCCTGGGGAAGAGGAGGCTGCGGGGAGACCTCACAGCAGCCTTCCAGTACCTGAAGGGGCCTGTGAGAGAGCTGGAGAGGGACTTTTTACAAGGGCGTGGAGTGATAGGACAAGGGGTAATGGCTTCAAGCTGAAAGAGAGTAGGTTTAGATTAGATACAAGGAAGAAATTCTTCACTCTGGGGTTGGTGAGACCCTGACACACGTTGCCCAGAGAGGTGGGAGATGCCGCATCCCTGGAAACTTTCAAGGCCAGGTTGGACGGGGCTTTGAGCAACCTGACCTGGTGGAAGGTGTCCCTGCCTGTGGCAGAGGGGTTGGAACTGAGTGATCTATAAGGTCCCTTCCAACCCGAACCATTCTGTGATTCTGCAGTCACACACTCTGCCCGGCCATGCTCTTTCTGCCAGGCTGGAGGCAGTGGGCATCGCTTCTTACTCTTGCTGCTGTTGCTGCAAAACTGCGCCAAGGAGCAGCCCAAAATGCACGGGGCCTGACAGAAGGTTCACAAGAAAGTAAATCCAGATCTGAGACACTTAGTATTTATTATAATAAATTTCATTATTTAGGTGATCTTGGTGCTGGTAAAAAAGATTAAAAAGCTGAGGTGAAGTTACACACAGCAGATAAAGTAAGTAAGTAAGTATGCAGATTGCGAGTCATTTAATTTGTTCCTGCTGGTGTCGTGTCTTAGAAAGGAGCAGAAGAAAGAAGAAATGCAAATATCCCCAAATAAGGCATATCCCCGTAATGAAGTGACACACAGAGCTATGCTCTCTAAAGGCCAAAGCGCAGTAGGGACAGTCGTTTTCTTGTGACTTTTAAGACTCTCTGAAAAAGTGTTGAAAAAAAGGCGCTGTGTCTGCTCTGCTGTAGTTTGCTGATGCCACTTATGTATTTTTGCATGTGATTCTTGGCTGTTCCACATAACCGCCTGATTTTCACGCACATAATGTTGTACTCCTGACTTCCAAGAGAATGTCTTGGCATCTGGCAGAAGTCCCTTATGACTCAGTAAACACCCACTCCATAAATAATTTGAAATTAAAAACACCCCACGCATGAGTTTTGGGTAGGAAAAAAAGCGATTTTGCCTTTATTTTCCTCAAAAAGTAAATAGTAGGAAAATTATCTCAATGTTTTCCGGTTACTCAAGAAGTATAAACTACCACGATGATAATTTTGGAAATTATATCAGGAAGCGCTGTCTTGCAGGATGCTTCTGGGCTAGGATTGATGACTAGCAAGCTCCTAGTTCCCATGCTGCGTAATGATCATTATTTTTATCCTAGTGAACACTTTTAAATGTGCACTAAAACGTTGTGCAGGAGACAGGGGCATTAAACATAATGCGTCGCCTGGCAAGGAGGCAGAGGAATGCAAACCACGGGGAGAAGAGAGAGTATCTGAAGTCTGAATTGTTGGCATTTGAAAGTTGCTAAAATTAACCTGTTGTTTCTTAGGAGCAGGATATGTGTAGTTCCTTAGCTGCAGTGCTGTGACACAGCAAGGTGCTGGAGATAAACCTTGGTAGCTCTTCCTTTAAGGCAGCTTTCTTGCGCGACTCGGTGGATGCCTGACTTTGTGCCTCAGTTTCCCCTAAGAGGTTGCTCACGTGTGTGAGCACGCACGCAGCGTAGCGTGTGCCGTGCACAGGTGTGAGAGCACGTACAAAGTGAGTTGGGTAGCTGTACGTTAGGTCTGCTGCTAAATATTTTGCTTCTGGGAGTTTGGGGAGAGTAGAGGATGACGAGGAGTGAAGCTGCTGCTTACCCTCCGGTCCCCCGTAGCTGCTCCTGGGAGGTCGCAGCCCATCACGGAGCGTTAGGGCAAGCCATGGGGGCTTGGTTGCTTTGGCTGTGCATCCGTCCCCCCGACAAGGCACGGTGGGCACGTGCCGGGGTTTCCTCCGCACACCACGACTGACAGCGGCTGCAGCAGCTGCCTCAGTGACGGCCACCGCAGCCGAACAGCCACGGGCGCCCTGCAGAAGCCCTCCGTTCCCTACCGCTCCACGCTGGGGCCAGGTACCGGGTGAGTGGGAGTTGGTGGAGCTCTTTGAAATCAGTATATGCGCTCCACAGATCTGATCTCATTCTTTGCCCACCATTTGCGGTGGCGAGGGACCCTAAACATACCCATATATTTTCCTCTATGAATAATTATTTGCTGGCAATTGTTCAAAAAGCAATAGAAGCAAGATACTTATTTCAGCCTCTTTGGGAGCAGCGCTTTCAGTTCTCTCATTTCTATGCTGTCCCCAGAGCCTCCCTTGCTAACAACAATGTCATACACACACTGTAGATAAGTCAGGAAGACACTTTAAATTATTTTTCAGTATATTCTGATAGTGGAAGAGCTAAATCATATATTTTTGTGACAAATACAGCTATAAACATTCTGTTGTGGTTCCTTAGCCATGAGGGCAGCTTCTTCACAAGGGAACAATGGATTCCTCTGAACACAGTGAATTTGATTTTAAAGCAAATTTCTTTTGACCGACCTGTCCAAATAAATTGAATGTGCCCAATCTTCTATCTCTTATTGGAGGTATAAGTCTTGATTAAAAAAAAAAAAAAGAAATCATTAATATAATCCCTGAAGCAACTCTACAGCGGTAGAGTTGGAATCACATTTTTAGATTTTATTTCACATTTTATTTCATGGCATCTGTTTATTTTTTTGCCTAGCAACCCATTTATTTTCTGTTTGAATCCTGTTGCACAGTTTAGGTTTATCCCAGTTATCCATAGGCATCCAGAAAAGATGCCTAAGTCCCCTTGGAAGAGCTCCGCAGCAGCAGGGAAGAAGCACTTCCAGGGAGTGGTTTGGGTGCTGGGTGGACTCCGTTGCCGTTTTCTCTCCCCTGACTGTTGAGGTAACACGGGGTGATTATCTTCCAAATGCAGGCTCATCAGTTAAATGCCTAATATTAGCTGAATCCAGGCTCAGAAGTGATTAATTGAGGTGCATTGAAAATATTCCTCCCAAATCACCCTGTTTTCTCCCGGTTTTGGAAATAGAGGAGATAATAGTAGAGGAGAGTAAATGAAGTGACTGAAAATACGGATTTGCATCGTGATTACCCTACCTCCGGAGGCTGATGTTGCCATAGCAGCGCGTGTGTGATGCAGGGGCGGTGGGTTTGGAGAAGGTCAGTGCAACAGGCACCTCCACCAAGTTTCCCTGTAGTGTGAGGATCAGTCTGCTGAGACGAGACCAGCCATCGTGCCTTACGGACGGGACCTGCGAGAGCGGCCGCAGCCCTGCTGGCTCACGCTCCACTGGTCCTTGTGGGTTTGGTATCTCGAGTGTTGGTGTGGACCTTGAACAGGGGTTTGAAACCAGAGCGGGTTTGCACGAGCCTTATTTCTCTGACCAGACCTGGTATTATGCTCTAATTAGTGGCCCTGAGTTGTTTTGGCACATTCAGATCAGACAAAATTGACCCAATAATTGGCCCCATTTTCAAGAGCTCACCTTCAGAAACGCTGCGTGAGTCCTGGTACTTTCGTTTTCATGCTGCCAGCTTCGTTGCTGATCAGGGGAAATTGCTAAATACTGGATTAGTCTGAAAAAACTGACTTCAGAATGTAAGTACGGAACACAACAGGGATCTGCTAAAATCGGAAAAAAAAAAAATCCTCCTTTTCCCTGGAAGCTTCTTCGAACAATATAAAGATGAGTGAGTTCACTTTAGCCTTGGTGTGACTTAGAGGAGCGATGCTGCAGAGCGTGTTTCGTCCAAGATCTTTGTAGTTTAGAAAAAAAAGAAGTGTTTATTCTTCATTCAGTGATTAAAAGACTGTCATAATTCGGGAGTATTAGACCATAATTTATAAAACCTGTTTCTGAAACTCCTTGAAATGTACAGTGAATTTATGTGCTGATTTTATTGTTAAATTGCTGCATTGTAGGAGTACTTGTTCCTATGAGTACAAGAATCTTCTTTTCCACTGCTGAGTGAGCACAGATTTCTGCAGGATGGGACTTTTCCCTTCTACTTGGCATAATTATGGTAATAAGCTAGACTAAAAAGGATGGAGAATTCAAGGGACACATTTGGAATATATGTTGATGATAAGATGGGAAACCTTACCATTTGTGTTGGAGCAAAAAAGCAGAAAAACGCTCAAGAGAAGCACATGGCTTCTTTTAGAATGCTTCAGTGCCGAAGTGCTCCATAGCAGGGAGCTGGGAGGCCTGAAAGGTGAATTTTCACCTCTTCCCTGCTGTCCCAATGGAAAGGGAAATTATTACCCTAGAGAGGAATTCTGCACGTGATGGTTGTGCTGTCGTAACAGTGTTGGGATTCATAATCATTTCCTCGAGAGGTCTGCTAGTCTTTTTCCCTGTAAAGATGTGCTCTCACATGGGGTGGCTTATTTCGCAGAAGTCCTGGTTTTGTTGTGCCACACGTGATCGTACTTTGACTAAACTCACTAGCAGTTTGCTTTGGAAAAAAGAGGCCTCCTGCCCAAAGGAGTTCCAGCAATATGCAGTAAGTCCTGAGCTGAGTTTTCTTCAAGCTCTGGCTGAAGGATTTGTTTAGAAGTTATTCCAGCACTAGTTTGGATCTGTTTCAAGGTACGAGATTTAGTTGCTTTGGCCAGTTGTAACTTATTTGAAACACTGATTGGAAAACCAGATTTGGCCCTGTTCTTCCCGCTTCCTAAGAATTTTCTCCTAACTTCCACTGAAGTCAATGAGTAAGTTTATTTTGCCTTCAATGACGGCTTCATAGGTCTCTTCGAGTAATCGTCATAATTAATGGTATTGGCTCCGGGGAGCGCTCGGTCGGTGTGGGAGGAACTGAGAGAAGGGAAAGGTGCTGTGGGAACGTGCTCGTGGAAGACATCCCTAACGCTGTCGTGGCATGTGACTCTGCCGGGAATGAAGTCAGGATCTGCTGCATCACAGCTCATTGCCATAACTGCGAGATGTCCTCTTGGTTCTTGCGCTCTCCTCATTGTATCCCCTCTTCTCATCTTCTGCCACATTTTCTGCAGTCCTGCAGAGGAACTCACAAAAACAGGAGTTCCCACTGGAAAAGAAGGGCCCTGAGCTTTGCCTGGGCTTGGTTTGGGCTGAATTTTACATTAACCATAATGGTCTGCAGGCAATTTCCTCTGCCTGTACATAATTCCTTGGTAAGTTAGCAGCCACCTGACTTTCCTATAGCTGTCACAAATGACTTCACACCTGTGGAAGGAAGTAAAAGTGACTACCTACCTCATACAACTTTAACAGGAGCTTCTAGAGGTCATTTTCCAGTGGGTGACTCCCACAGCTGGTCTTTGCTTGTTCAGCTCCGTGTCTCCCTGTGACTGATTACTGCAATGCCAGAGGTTACACAGAGGTGTCTTCTCACAGACTGTCACGAGCTTCTGGAGGGAGCAGCGAGTTAGCTGCTTGCTAGTCTTGCAATTTATAATGTTGTTTTAGTGCACCAGTTGGCTGCAAAGATTTTAGCTGTGCTTCATCTGCATCTCCCCCCTTCCCTGGAGAGGGCAATATACTGACTCGCAGTGGTGCAAGGCGCCTGGGGTCACCTTCCTTCACCCGCTGATGTCTCAGCACAGCTATGCTACGCTGTGCCTGTCGCCTTTAAATGAAAACACTACAAGTAAGACATCTGATAGAGACATCTGAGGTCGATAAGCAGGCAGAAGAAGAGGGACACAAATGTCGGCTGTGGACATGAGACCTCACAGTGCAACTCAAAGCATAAGCGCATATCCATGCCTAGAGGGATATGATCACATACACTGCGCAATACGATGTTGGCTTGGTTTTCTCTACTGTCCGCACAAACTAGAGTCCGTAGGTGAGGTCTCAGAACAAGGTCTGATGTCAGAGGAGGAATCTGTCACACGTCATCTCCTTGCCTTGGAGTGGGTGTTGCTCTGGACTGTGCTGTGTAACCAGCTTTAGTTTGATAGGACTGGTGCTGCTGGTGGGCTTTTAGGCTCTCCTGGCTTCCCTAGGAAAATACTGCTGCTGATCCACAGCTGGATACTGGGGTCTTTAGTCAGATGACAAATTAACTGAAGAAAATGAGGAGAAGGGGGGGGCAGATCCTGTTAGAGCAAGTAGGTGTTTGGGGCTGTGAAGAACTGACAACGATGGGTATCTGTACTGACCTCCCTTAAATCTGTGGAATCTGGAAACATTTAATGTCAAGTCAGAGGTAGAAGAACAGCACAGAAATCTTCCCAGTAGGGGAAGAAAAAACAGGTCACATGCATTTGCTTTTTTCCCCCCCCTAACTTTGGATGTATTGAGCTGTGTAATAACTTGCACATATCTGGAAGTGATGCAGAGCACAGCAATCAATAATACAAGCAACGATAATCAGGTGTTTCAGCCATCTGACATGAGCGGTCTCCGAAGGTAATTCTCTCCCACAGGACACTGCCAAACATAACCTCAGTTTATTTTTAGTAAAAAAGTAAAGGCTTACCTGCCATGCAGAGACAAACCTTGCCAACAGTTTTTCTCCTGAAAAGGGATGGAGGTGCAGGAAAAAGCATGGGGAGAAACCCACCGGTGCCGGTGGTGGCCGACAGACATCTGGAGCTCTCTGTGTTCCCCAACACCGGTGTCCCTAAAACTCTTAGCAAGACCTCAATAAACAGCAAATTTGCCTCTATGTTCAGAAATGCCAGGGGAACCAAGAAAGCGCACAGGAGTGTGAGGCTGAGTTTATTGTTTGTGAAGAACAAAGCATGCTGGCATGCAGGGCCGCAGTGAGTACGTGTTATCACCGCCGTGGTTGCTGACCAGGTTAAGCTGTGGTGCGAGCCCAGCCTGAGCTAATAGAGCTGCCCGTGGATGGCAGACACCGCTGGAAATTACCCTGTTCTACGCGTGAGCAGTCCAGATTGGTGCAGCCAATGCCGCTTCCAGGTATTTACCGCAGCAATTGCGTGTCTCTGCTGAGGTTGGCTGCTTTTTCTTATTCTGTTGACTGAATCTCCCTGCTACCAGCCATACAATTTAAAAAAGCAAAAAAAATAAAACTCACAAGTGTTAAAAAGGAAAGCAAAAAAAAAGCTAGTTTTTACCTGCATGGGTAGCCACGGTGCTAACCACAAGGCAGAGAGGAACCTTGGTGATCACATAGCAGCAATGCTGGGCTCTTCCCCGAACACTAACACCATCATTTGTCACTCCTTGTTAAACTGAGTTGCTTCTCAAACTAATAAAAAAAAATACCCTTTCTCACTCAGCATCACCAAAATGACATTTATGTTATTCAGGATTTTACCATTACTCTCCCCTTTCAATATAGAGCAGAAAGAAACAGCACGTAAATTTTTATGCCTGCACATTACAAGGCATTGTATAAAAAGAGAGGTAGGGTAGATGATAAAATTGCTGTGAAAGTTTTCACCATGCCCTAATAAAAAGCCAAATAATTCAAAGCAGGTGGTGATGGAGAGTTCCCGACTCTGTGCCTCCTGTTTGGGACTTGCCTCCTGGAAGCTTCCACAAAGCTGGTTTATGCCTGCCCCATAAAGCCATTCACTCTCTGCCAAGGAGTCCACTGATAAGAAGGGTAGAAACGATGACTGTCAGATGACAGGGTATGAAATAATCAATACTTCTTTTTTTTTTTCCCTTATTCGCAAGCAATAGAGTGGCAGATAAGGATATATACCAATCACAGACACAATGTTTAATAAAATCTTATGGTCTCTGTCACTCTGGCCAGCTTCCTGCTACATTTTATAGGTCACGGTTCATGAAATTTCATAGGAACTTTCACAGATAGTCACTGTAGCAGAGTATGACATTTAGTTGTTATTAAACCATATAATTTAGGAAGGATGAAGATGCTTTATCCAAAGCAATATGCAAGGTAGTCTTATGTTGGATCTGTGTTTTGGGAACTCTGTGTAGTTCTACAAGCTGCATATTTTTTTTTCTAATAGGAAATAAAAAATGAATATGATTTATTAATGATGGTATTATAAGAGGCCAGGATACTTGTTAACTTTCAACTCGGATTACAACCTTTGCTTGTTATTTGACCTGTTGACCCAGACTGTCACTAAAAAATCAGGAGAAACATGAGCAGCAGAGAGTTAATTGTGGTGAGAGTCAGTGCTGAGCGTTGCATCCCGATCCCAAACACCAGGGAAGTCAAGAAATAATGTCTGATGAGTGCAGCTTTCATTAGTTTCGGCAGCCGCAGGAGAAGAGAAGGGTGTGTGGGGTTCAGAGCCTGAGAAGAAGAACATGGGAATGTGGCTTTTTTTCTCCAACCCAGTGCTTTTGTAAGAGAGTGCGCCTGCTTGTGTGATATAAATCAGATGTGGTCTTGATGTATTGGTTGTAGTACATTGTCCCATAGGCCTGATACCTCTTTTGGGATATATGGGAACTGCTAGCTGTGAGCTAAATGTCCCATATGTGTGTTTTTCATATATAAAAATGCTGTGGAGGGCAGCTGTGAGACAGAGGGTGAAGGAGAGAAAGGAAGATAAACACACAAGAGAAGAGCAGAGTGGAAGGCTAGATCTATATCACTGCTCGGGATAAAATAGAGTTGTGAGCCACAGAAATTGCTGGTTTGCCACCGTCTCAGTGGTGACTTGACCAGTCCCTTTATCTGTTGGTCCATGTTACTGATGAAGCATTGTCCCATTTCAGCTCTGGAGCGAGCCGTGGAAGTGGTCAGGATTGTGTCTCCACAGAGGTGGTCATTCTTGCAGCTGTATGGAGCGTATACCAGCTCGCATGACCTGCAACTTTTCTTGATGAAACCAGACAAGAGCTTGCAATGTGAAAGCCCTCAGGGTTTGTAACCTTACTGAAGTATCTATTTTGGGAAAGAATTTGTAGAGTTTTTTTAGCAGCACAAAATGTGTGAGGGTCTGGAGATAGCTGTAATAATTTCCACTCACTCAAATCGCAAAGCATACCACTATCAAAATTTAATCTGGGTTCTTTGGAGCATAATCATATTTCACTCATTTTCCTTCATCCTTTTGCTCGAGATAAATGAACCCCTTCTGTGCCACCACCAACCCAGAATTCGTAAGCCAGTATTTTACACCCGGGACAAGGAATGTAGCAAGTGGCACTTTATGGCCCATCTCTCATTCCGCTCCCTTCGACCGTCAATAGCATTTTCAGCATATGTCTCTATTTAAAGTTTCCTCACAGCTTTCATTTCAAAATGAGATGACAGCAGTTGTTTTATTGCCCAGTGCTCCTGAGCATGTCTTCGTCCGTAAGACACCATGCTCTGGCAAAACCGAGCTCTGCTTGGCAGGGCACACCCTGGGAGCAATGCTGCTTGGATCAGGAGAACCTCTGGCAAGTGACCAGTGTCACTGCTGAGCCCGGCCGCGTCTTTGATTTTTATACCCCCCCAAACTGATGCCTTTTGGCAATAGTTCATTCAAATCTGGTTTGGTTAGCCGTTTGCCTTGAGTGACAGCAATTCCTCTTGCAGTGCTGGAGGTGCACACGCGATGGGAGGAAGAGAAAGTAGACAGATGTGTTGTATTTTTTGCAGCTGGATTAGTAAGCGTGCAAGATGTATATCCAAATACATGTAGTTTTCCTGGCATTCTCTTGATCTTCTTAGGGCTTCTACCCCCGTACATACCCCTTTCTAAAATCCCTGAAGCAGTTGGGAGTTGGGTGCTGAGGTGGCTCTTTTGGTTTGGGCTTTGGTGTCTAAGGACATGCCTAGCAGCGACTGAGGAGGAGGCAGCCCAGCCCCTCTCAGTGAGTCCTGAAATTGTGTCATCGGATGCCAGGGAGTCAGTGTGGGATATCTGTATTTATAGCTCAGGAATTTCTCCAAATTACTACTCCTGCCGTTCTGTGGCCTGCATGACCCTTGTTTTCAACGTCTTTCTCACTGTAAGATGAATCCCGTTGCTGTAAGTGCTGATGTGTGCGTCCCTCATTGCAATGTCCTGCACACGCTGAGCTCCAGCTCTTGTAGGTTTTCTGATTATTGTATCCTGCCTGATCTTGGAGGCCAGAGGCATCATATAGCACCATCCTCCTGCTTCTCTAGCCTGGAGAAATGGAAAAAAAATCCACCCAGGTGGAAAGATTCTTTAAGAAGTATGTTTGAGTGTTATCGTGCCTGCTCTTGACTACCCAACTCTTGGTCGTTTCCCAATCCTAATTTATACATGTGGAGACATAGCTTTTGCTAGTATCAGTCTCAAATCCTAGAGATGTCAGTCAAATTTGTGCTGAAAGGTATTCTTCAGACCATCTTCTTCTCAGAAAAAAAAAAAAATTTACCTCAATGCTTGCAGACTTTGACAATCACCCTGCGTCTTAGAAGTAGCACCTTGCATTAGATGTGGTTTTGATTATACATTTACCTTTGCAGTTCCCTCCCCACACCGTGTTTCTTACACATACACTTCTATCTAAGCAATTATAGCCTAAATGGACCTAAATCCTTCATCTTAGTAAAAGTGATGACTTTCACAAGTTAAAGGTGAAATGTAGTTTGGTCTAATTCTGCTTTGTGCCAGTGGATCTGTATACCTGTCTTATTGCATAAAAACCATAAGAAAACCCTGTATAAAATTTTGACATATATTTTGTTTGCTATTATGGTTTCTCAGATGTTTCATTACATCTTAGACATACATAACTAAACAATTTCTAAAGAAAATGGACTATTTGCATTTGTCTGCTGGAGGCCTGCTGCCAACGCTTCGCACCATTTGCCAAGAAGATTTTTGCCGTGGAAGCGCAGGGAGCGATGGGCACTGGGGGAGCCCGGTACAGGGCTGGGGAGAGCGTGAGGACTCACATCTGCAGCTACAGAATCCGAGTAAGGAGAAGGTAGAAATGCGTGTTGCATCAGTCAGTCAATGCCTGGCCAATGGACTTTGCAATGGCTGCTTGAAGGGCAGGAGAATAACTCTGGAGACCTAAACATTTGGATACAGAGGCTCAGGTTGCTGGGATGTGCTTGGGCTATGCAAGGAGCAGAGCGAGGGCTCCGATCCTGAGCTGGTCGTTGTGCGAGAGAAAAGTTGGGAGTTAGCCCAAGAGAGGAGAGCAGTCTGTTGGAAGGATATTCCTGTTGTGTAGTTGCTTCTCCCAGAGCAAATATTTGCATAAATGTGTATTCCAATAAAGCTGTGTAGCATCTTAACAATATTGAAAGCACGGGGAAGACTGAGAGACTTGAAACTAATCAACAGAGTTCCACATCTTTTTGCTTAAGGCCCGATAGCCCTAAAGAAACCCCACCAAAGAGTCTGTATTTTGCAGAGATTTCCCCAAATAATAGGGGTCAAGTTCCCTGCCACGTTTTATCGCAGTACTCCTACATAGCCAAACCTTATTTTGTCGGTTCAGTGGGGTTAATCACATATTCTCTATTTGGAGTTCAGTGGAATTAATCACGTAGTCTTTATATGGATTTGCTATGAATGAGAAGGTATATTAATATACAGGCAGCGAGTGAATATTACAGTGAATAGTTTCCTGTTAACACAGAGCATCGCTGCGTCTCTCTGAGATGACTAGCTTAAAGGAACATCTTTCATCTGTGTAAATCGTTTACTGGGGGGCATTGCAGATTGCTCGGAATAGAAATTTTTTTCACAGAAATGGAGCTTAAAAGGATAACAGAAGTAATTGCATTCTCTAGTGCCTCCCAGTGCTTTACATGTTCTCCTCTATGGGGAAAAAAAATCAGATATTGGCAGCCTGGTGAATTTAGTAATTGTAACTAATGGGGTGTTTCTTTTTGTCTGTGTTTTAGGATGGAATGGGGAACCTGAGAATCACGGAAAAGGGTCTAAAGCTCGAAGGAGATTCAGAATTCTTGAAACCTCTCTACGCCAAAGAAATCCGGTCAAGACCAGTAAGTTGTTGGGAAAGGAATAAGCACATTTCTGTAGCCCTACCTCTAAGAAACCATGAAGTGGCAGGGCAGCATGGTTATTGGACAGATTACTTTGACCACTCTACACAGATGTAATCTGGGGAGTGAGTGGGTGTCTTTGGGTACCTCGATCGAATACTGTATCTGCTGGGCAGTTGCAAGGTTGACACACATGGGTTTAGTTTGTAGCTAAAATGCTTCCAGGACCTCTGAGATTTCACATTGTCTTTTTGTCTCCTATTGAGGTAAGTCATAAACAACCCTCGAGTGAGGGACCAAGTGTTTCTGAGGTAGTGGGATGGCAGGCAGTTGTGAAATCCAGCTCATATTTAACTGGTTACTCCTTTTCTGCAGAGAGCAGAGAGGTGCTGCCTTGGCACAAGGGCCTGATCTGTTGTTAGCTGGCACAATAAACCCATATTATGGGCTCAGTCCTATTTCATGTTGTGTTTTAAAATTATGTGCAGTTAAAATTCAGTGCTCCTAGGAGAGACTGCTTGACATAAGTGGCAAGGATGTTAACAACTGAAAATGAGAAAGAACCCAAGTGTGATTGAAAGAGCACTTTCATAGCAACACTTCATTGGTTGTCAGTGACTTTTGCTCTTTCTAATGCAATCCTGTTTGTCTGGAGCAGCTTTAGAATAACTGAAACGATTATAGAGAGTTTCCAGGATCTTTCTCAGAAGATGTCATCTATCTTGTTTCCTGATCCAAAGTGTTAATTTGAGTCAGGTACCAACCTTCCATTTTGATAACAATGGCAGATAGCTAATTAAATAAAGTTAACATCCCTTTATCTCAGCATTTCAGTAGTCTTGTAGAAATTGGAACTTGTAGCATAATCAACACAACATCCAATACAATATCCAATTTAATTATTGAAGGTTGTAACCTCTGTAAGATGGCTAGGAATTGATTTGAACAAGCATAATCACTTAGGAAGAAAAGTTAATGAGAAAACGTTCATATCTATAAATGTTTTCATCCCTGAATTAAAACGGAACTGCAGAACCTGACATGTCATACACCTTGTAACATAAAATGTGTGGAAAAGGTGCAGCACTCGGTTTGATAAATAGACTGACAAATTGCTATTTACATTTCTTTTTCTCTAGTTAGATTGCTGGAAAGAATATTTGGTTTCTAAGAGAACTGAGAACCACTTATTAGTTCAGAGTTTACAGTTTGCATATTATGGTATTGATCTACATTTTAGTACGGCAGGGGGGACAAAAGGTGTCCCCTTCTTGAGGTTACGAAACTTGTTTCCACACCACTGACAGTGTAATGAATGCAAGGAACAAGAAATACAAAGTAAGGCCTGTGTGTGTGTTCCATGTCTTATCCATCCTCCAGGATTATTTTTGCGGTTAGCCAGAGAAGTTGCAAGCCAGAAGGCCTGATCTACAGCCTAGAGAGTCGGAGCATCTCTGCTGGCTTCAGCAGAGGAGTCCTGGAAACTGTACTAACTAGAGAGTTACATAAACCATGTGCGTAGTTTCTCTGACTGCTTGGAGTTAAACTGGAATAGCCTGTGCTGGCCTTCAGCCTGCTCGCAGTAGTGCTGGAATGACTGTTGGGCTGGGGGCGAGAGGGGCAATCCTGTTGGTTTCAGTCACCTGCTGCTTTCTGGTGCGTTGTGTGAATTTGGGCTCTTGCAAGAAAACGGACGAGTTGCAGTCAATCAAAGGATGATAGTTACAGAATATTTTAAAGTATTATTAAATGATCAATGCTCTGTTTTTTTAAAGAACGGTAGTATGACCTAGTACTCTCTTGGAGGGAAGCGTACTAGCAATTCTTGAACTTGATGAATGTTGCTAAAATAAAGTGCCGAAGTCAGCACTCAGTAGTACAGGTGAACATCCATACTAATTCCATAGCGATCTTCTCTGGGTTTTCAAGAATGCATAATGCAGCTTTAAATATGCAAAGTGTAACAGGAACAATATGACAAATAACAGTAAAGAACATCCCAGAAATAAGTTGACGTATAATATTTTTCATATTTTTAATTAAACAACCTAAGAGTTGTGTGCAGATAATGGTTTTACATAAAGCTCAGAAGACTTTCAGATGCTGGTGATTTATAGAAGACTTTCATGTGAAAAAAAAAAAAGAATTCATTTCACTGTCGTTCTGTGTAGCGGATGAAGGGGCGTTGGTGCGGCGTGGAGAAGGCAGGGGAAGAACCGCTCTTTGTGTAAGTGGCTGCAGTCCCGTGACCGCCGTGGAGCAGGTTTTCCCACTCATGTCTCTCTGCAGTGCTGCTCCCCACGCTGCCCTGCTGTGGGCAAAGCTGGGCAATCCCTGCCAAAATGTATCCTAACCATGAATTGGGATAATGCTGGAAAGCCTGGATTTGTTACTGGTGTCTCTTCTCAGCTGCATCTCTTCAGTGCCGGGAAGGTGGTGATTAAAAGTACACACAGACTTGCTTTCCTAGGAGCTGTGCCCTCTGGTTAAAAGATAGTTTTGGATTTCCACTTAGAAGGGGATTGCTTTTTCAAATTAATTTGGCAAGAAGAGAAGACCAAGGTTTAGAGAGGAGGAAAAGCCCTCAAATGTTGTTCCAAGAGACTGACTGTGTGGGAACCTCTGAGTTTCTGTAGTTTGTGCCTTAAAAAGCACTAGTAGGTACTGCTCCCTTCATCACCTTCTGGGCAGAATACTTGCATTTAGCTGTGCTCCTTTTGGAAAGTAACTCACTGCAACTGCAATTACAGCTGAGAAGAACTGAATCTGTTGTACTGTGGCACGCAATTGATGACAATCCAACAAAGGCATCTTTCTCAGAGTCCCGTCAAAGCTGTTAGCAGAAGGCTTGGACCAGCGTGGTTCGGTCCCGTGCTGGAGAAGTGGCCATTAAAATCCCTGACATGAGCTGGCTTCTTAGAGCTGCTTCCAGCCAGTTTCTTTCTGTGTCACCGCTGCCTCCTGTCTCAGGAGTGACACCTTCCAGGCTCGCTTGCCTTTCCCTTCACCTGTTCCAAGAGTGACCCCGCAAATCCCTCTCTCTTCATTTAACGAGCGTCTCTGCTCCTGTTTTTTCCCCCTCCTAGTCCTGGCTCAGTAATACTGGGTTTGCAGTGCCTCCTGGATTAGGAGCCTAGTTCTAAGCATCAGACCTTGCGAATAAACATAACCTTGTTTACTGCGTGAGCCTAAAGTTTATCTGGAGATTAATGAATAGTAACTGGTGGTAGCAGTGTTTGCACCCTTGTAGTCTTGTTTTAAAGAAATGAGATAGATGCATTCTCTTTTCCGGGAGTGATCAGAGCATCTTAAACTCCCAGCTGAACATATTGCACACTAAACAGTATTTTCCATGCCACTTGCATGGAACATGAGCATCTTGCTGCCTTTAATTAAGAAGTTAACTGGACCATGAAGTATTGCCTGTGTAAATAAAAGTGATTTGTACTTAGTCAAGAAGGTGCATTAGGAATCCTCACATTTCTTTACTTGCACATAAATTATGGAGATTATTAAAAATTGGAAGGGTCATCTATAAACCCATCTGTAGCTCAGCTGCCCTGTCACTCTCAAAATGTAGCTGTCTTTCTAACTGTTGTAATTTATGGTGGACTATCGTGCAAACCATCTGCTTGCTTATAAATCAGACAAACTTTGACTGAAAGTTGCACGCAGCAGCACAAATCGTTAATTTTATGTGCTGGAAAGCAATGGCAACAGTTTTGTGGTCTTCAGTCTTCATTGCCTTAATTTGAATAGAAATTTAAAACTGGAAGTTTTCCTGCCTTTGTTGAGAAGAGCTGCTACCAAACAGGTTGCTTGAAGCTTCCAGCGAGTACAGATTTCACTTTCTTAGTGCTGCTGGGGTGTTTTGAAGCTTGCTGGGGTGTTTTAGAAGGGGCAAGACAGCGAACAGGCTACGTCCATTTTCCATTCTAATAACAACAGAAATACAATCCTGTGCTGTGATCATACAGGAAAATCAAGTGAATTACTTCTCTCACGAGCTGTGTGACATCCGACGAGATGATAATCTCAGCTTTAGGAAGCAGAGCAAGACATTGCCGTGATAGGATTAGGATGTTTTTACCCTTTCAATGTTCATTTCAAGTGCATACATAGAAAAAAATAAACCTCAGTTTGCAAATGTTTACACCTGGGCTTAAATTTTCTTACCCTGAATCCTTTTAAAGACAAGCGTATGGATTTGCCTGACAAAGATTTTTTGGTGTATAAAGCCCTTGACAGGGGTGCTGCCGGCTCCGCTCTCCTGTGGACTCTGCTGCTGGTGGGGGGCTCTGGGAGCACAGACCTGAGCGTGGGCACCAGCCTTCGCTGCCTGGGGGAGCTCCGAGCTGTTCTGTGGTTGCACAGGTATACGTGATGGCCAAATTCACTGAGCAGATTTTGAGGAGATTTGAAGTGTTTTTTAAAAGAGATCTCTTAGTGTGTTTAGCTGGTTTCAGGTTGAAGGTCTGCTTCCCATTATTTTTAATCAACTGAAAAAAGAATTTGAAACAAGAATCCTGTACATCAAAAAAAAAAGCCTGAGGCAAAGTACAGTGTCTTTTTTTTGTATTCCTTTCTTTGAGTGATGTTAGAGGTCCCTATCCTGGTCCCTGTGGCAATGAGTATCTCGCTGAGAGCAGCGTGCTTGCTCAAAGCTTTGGAGCAAACCTGGTCTCATTTGAAGCCGTATGAAATAATTAGTGACTACAGTGGCAGAAGGACTGGGCCTGCCATTAACAATTGGCTGTGATTCTCCAAGGCATTCTGTTTCACCTAAAAAAATCACAGTCGTGAATTAGGGCTGATAACTGCTGTTCTCTTTGCTGGTGTTTAGTAAGTTCTCATCAGCATAAAAGCTAGACCAGCAAGTGCATAAAATATGCTTGTCTGTACTTTACATTTTCCCCAGTCAGTTTTTGAATGATAGAAATTATAAAGGAAGCTTTTAAGAGTGATAAATAATTATTGTGCCAATGTACATGTCTCACTGTGTTCAGATCTGGAAGAAGAGTGGTATGATTTTAAAGCACAAAAGCAGTTCTGCAATGGACGCGTTCTTTTGTATTATTTGCTCTGCAGGTCTGCCTGCCTCAAAGCTGAAAATACGCACTGAAAAACAATAAACCACGTATTTGGATTAAACCATGACATGTGCCCACAATGGGGCATACCTGCCTCGTAGTCATAAATACATATTTATAAGCAATATGACATAGTAATTTGGATTATAAGGCAACATTCACCCATGAGGAAAGGCAGTGCAGATGGCAAGATAATTGCAACTTTGTATGATCCTCAAACTGTGTAGTAGAAATCTAGCTTTCAGTAAAGGCTCAGATAGATAGCGTGAAAGAAGGCTGCTGTTTCTTGGGGAAGGAGACAGAATACTTACTTTTCTTCCTTTGTCAGAGTTTGCAGAGCAATGAAAGGATATTGAATTAGTTCCTGATGATTTGGTCTAGCAAAGTGCTTAAGGATTTCAGCACGCTCTCTGAAACCATCACAGGGTGGAAATGAAGTTTGTCTCACCGTGCTGCTGTCACTTAGCAGTCCCTGCGCGCTCCCACCACCTCGCTGGCCATTACTCCTCCCAGCATTTAGCTATTCTCTTAACGACCGGTTCTCTTCAAAGAAGAGAGGAATCTTTTGGTTTACACATTAGGATATGAACGAGCCTGGAAGAGCTCCTGGCAGCTCATGGAGACATTGGTCTCCTGTCTCTGGGGCAGATCAGCTGCCGCTGTGGCTTCGGGTAGGACAAAGTCACGCTATCCGAGGCTGACTTCTGAAGCACGATGCTTCCTCCAGCCACATCTTCATAGCTTACTACTTCTTGGTTGATATTTGGCAGTTGATGTTATAATATTGTTTAAAAGCCGTAGTAATTTAAAACAAGAACAAGGCTGCTCGTGATGGCACAGTGAACAAAAGAAAGCTTCTTGCAGCCGTGCCTGGCCATCTCATATTCTCCCTATAGGGCTTGTTAAGTGTTGGTTGTGGCCCCGCTCCAGATACCTGGTTGTTAGATTCTGTGCCAGTGTGCTTTTGCGATAAAAGTCGCTCTCAGTTTGGTCGCTTTGAGTCTTGCTTGCCCGACAGCTATCAGCGGAGTGGAGAGCTGGCAGTCAGCAGGAAAGGCAGTGAAAATAAACAGAAGCAGCCGAGCAGATTGCAAAAGGCATCACTTTGACAGAAGCACCCTCACCTGATGCGCAGGTATCGTTGCCATTGCCGTCCGAAGCAGATTTGAGTCAGCGTCTGGCAGTAGGCTCTGAGCATCCAGTGGGATTTATAAAATTGATACGGTCTCCTCTTAATATATTTCATTCTTAAGCAATAAAATCCAGAGAGCCTACTTCAGACTGAACCTTGGTTGCCCCGACACTTGGGGGGCAGTTAGTGGCTCTGTGATTTTTCCAGTGTGTTGAAAAGGTGGAAGTTTAAGTAAATTTTACGGCAACGATGAAAACATTTCCCTTTACCTTCAAAGTACAATTGGCCAGAAGTCTCTCAGCCGCGAGTTATGAAGGAAGTTTTGTAGTCTGGCTGAAGGAGTACTTCCAGTAACACCAGAATTAAATCTCGCTTTGTCTGTTCCCTGTTGTTTGTCTAACGAGCTCGTGTTATGTGTTGCACGCTGAGAGCGTGAGAGCCAGAGTATCCCGCCAGCTGCAAAATCCAAGTATCCCAAAGAAGAGCAAGAGAGGAGGCTCTGAAGTAACGAAACTTTTTGAAATCACTCCACAAGTTGCATTTCAAAACGAAATCTCGTGGAGGCTGCCTATGGCATTTTGAAAAGGATTTCATTAAATGTTGCTAACTTGTCATAAGCTCTCTTAAATGGAAGGGTAATGGCTCATAACATTTGTAAGCTTTTTAATTTCATGCAATATGAGCAGTGTAATCAACACCTATTAAAGTCAATCAGCTGTGCCAAGTGGGCTACCCACCTCAGCTTTTGTCGGTGTTTTCATCATGGGTACACCTCTGAACCAACTCTGGGAACAACGTGGTTGTACTTTCTTATCCTAACACCAGTGGAGATTTTGGGTCCAGAAAACCCAATGTGGCTGTTGCAGAAGTATCTGAACCCATAAGCTGAATAAGCACTTTATAGTCAGTGGCTTTCACCTTCCAGGGAGGGAGTTTGGGCCATGGAGCTGATGTGGACCAGTTAACAGCTCCAGAGATAAACATAAAGGAGATGGAGAATTTCCCAAATGGTCTCCCCATGTGTTGGACTTTTTCGCTCTGACAGGTGAAATTTCTCTGCTTGAGCTGGTTGCATCAGGAGAGGGGAGCAGTTCAGATCGTGTGTTTGTTTTGCTCTTCTGATCCGATTCCCATCTCCTCTTCGTATTAAACATTTGCAGCTGGACTCTGCAGTCATAAAACAAGTGAAGTGCATCACAGCTCGAAGTGAGGGGCCGGGTTAAGGCTCGGTGCTCTGCGGCGTCTGAGCTTTTGCATTGCATTTTTGCCATGATCCCAGAAATTGCTTGCATTTCAGCTGTGAAGAGGACATTGGGGCTGAGTATTGTGGTGGGACTGTGTTTGAAATGGTGCAAATCAGCTAACATCATGTTTTCAACTGGGTCACGACCCCTGAGACAGGAGTGCAGGCACTAGAAGCTAAAAGAACAGAATATACATTTGTTTTAGTTTATTCCCCCAAAAGGAAAAAAAAAAGACATAGAATTATTGATCTTAAAGTTTGAATAAAAAACGGCTGAGCTGAATGAATTTGACAGTCAGTTTCTTGCTTTCTATGGACATGCACCAGTCTTCTTGTGTCTGTTAATTCAGCTTCAGCTTGGCATCTTGAATTTGCGTGCTACGTCTACGAATTAGCTGGGAAGCTGCTGTGAACCTCATTTTTCTTAATTAGCCATTTATTATGGCCTCGGCCTCTCAGTATTCCTACAGGTTTCAAAACCTTCAGGAGCAGTACATCATCCTTATTTTTCTATGTTTAATCTTATACTAAAAAACAAAAAAGCACAGGGGGTTTTCGGGGGATTCATGGGTGCAGGGCACATCAGTCACAGCCACTGATTGATGGATTTCTGCTGCTGGCTGGTATTGTCGGACGGGTATTACTGTTAAAAGAGAAGTTCTGCTGGTAGTTGACCACAACTGACCTGAACCAGCCCATGGGACTGAATGCGTTCGTAGAGTAGCCTTGAAATCTCAGTCCAAAACTTGATCCAAATTTCATCTTAACAAGCTGTAGCCTCAGAAAGAAGTAAGCCTTACAAAGCACCTAAAACTGCTTGGGGAAAAACATGTGCGATCGTGCACTGCTGTATTTCTCTCTCTCAGGGGCAAAGGCCTCGAATTTAAGGCTTTACTATGTCTAGACATCGCTGCTGACAGTCAGGATTCTGGCTACTTTGGAAAGGCTGAAACACAAAACCAACTTCTTAATACTAAAAAAGAAAAGGGAATAAAACTTTATACAGTATGGATAGAGAGAAGAGAGACACAAATAGACAAAGGAAACACTACAAGACAAATAGCAAGATCCAATTATAGAGAAAAAGAATGTTTTTCTGATACTTCCAAGAAGCCTCAAGAGCAGAGCTTCGTGTCTTCTTACCACAGGACAGCAAACACTTCTGCAACTCTTCTGCTGATCAAAACTATTTCAGCAGCAAAGTTATGTATTTTGTAAGGCAAGCGTTACTTGACGAGACGAGCTGTGCTGTCATTAGGAGGTGCAGGCACACACAACTGGTTTTACAGACAGGTCGGTTTCTGTGTGCTTTGATTTGCAACAGGAAAAGAAAGCCAGACCTTCCAGGCTTCATTTACCCTTTGCTGTGCCACTAATAAAAGTTTCTCTGATTGTTCTATTTCTAAATGACAAATGTTGGATTTGGAGAAAGAAGAACACAGGGTAAAACAAGAACAACTTTAAATTTGCTCCTGTTCTTCTAGGACAAATTGGTTGAGGCTCTTGGGAGAACTGAGTTGCTTCTTTTGAAAGAAAAAGTAAGGTTTCTTTGGCTGTTAACATTTCCCTGTCTGGAACATCTCTATTTTTGATCTCTGTTTGTCTGAGGCCATCCCTGGCCGTCTGCTCCCATGTATGCCAGCACCCTTCTGGAAGGGACAGTCCCATGCCAGCACTAGTGGCACAGTGTTGGAGTGCAGGACACTGCTGTATGTGAGCAAATAAAAATGGCTATAAATCTACTCACAGAGACAGGCTTTCTGACTTGTCAGTAAATCATTGATCTAGGCTTTAGTCCAACCAGATATTTAATTATGTGCATAATTTACAGACATAAGTAATTTCATTGACATCAATAAGGCTATTCGCATGCATAAAGTCCGGCGTACGTTGTGTTCTTTGCTGGATTATGCCCCATAATTTCTGCCTGTATTGCATGTGTGCGGCAAAGCGAAGCCACCGGCAAGAGCCCATGCTGCTGGTCCTCGTACAGACATGGAGACAGACGCAGCCCCTTTCTCCAGAAGGTTTTGCGTTGTCAATAGGTAGACAGAGAGTGGGACAGGAGATGGGGATGAGGGTGAGCAGAGCAGCTTGCTCATTCACTCCTACAGCAGCCGAGGACTGGTGTGAGGAATCCTCTGTCCATGTGCACCCTCATTTTAGTAGATCACACGCCCCAAGTATAAAGGAGTGTGGTGATAGAGCTGGCAGATATTTTTGTATGGTGTAATGTGATATGGTGACAAATTGTCCTTCTTGGGGGGGAATGCAAAGGAAAGCAGTTTCCATTATGCCTATTTTTTTCTTTTGTTTCTTTCTTCATTTTTTACTGAAGGCTTTCAATATAAAATGTCACATGTCGATTGAGTTCCTCTTGATTTGCCGTGATTCCAAGTCCAGTGAACTTTTTAGGTGTGCTTCCAGTCTGGCCTTAAAAAGTGGGATAATTTTCTGAAGCAGGTTGTCCAAAGTACTAGCAGGGAGTCTGTTTCTCTCTGAAAGGAAATAATCTGTGGAACAGAAAGAAAATTCAAAGTGTTTAAATTCACAGTATTTCTTCCTTGTGCATCCATCAGGGCACAGTCTTTATTTGCCATCCTTCCATGGAATAGCAGAAGATTCCTCACTTTCAAACCTTAATTTTTCCCTGATCAGGAGTAGAGCAGAAGCATCCATGGCTTTTGTCTTCTCACCAATGAGGTTCCCCAGATAGCATTGACTGTGTAGTGCTGCGGTCATCCAGCTTCCACCAGAAACATCCCTTCTAAGGATAGAGAGGTGTCTTCCTTTGTGAAGTCCTTCATTATGGTCTACAAGGGAAGTTTTTGTTTAAAGTTTATTTCAAATGCAGCAGTGAGAAAATTTGGTTTGTAAATCATTGTCTGTTTATGAAAATGGTGAGTAAATGCAGGCCAAGATTTGCACAGTATCTTAGTCAGTGCAGGATACTTTGTTGGTTTCTTAATTTGTAGTCTAAAACTATACAATGAAATAGCTTTTATGGCCTAGGCTTTTTCCTTTCTCTGTCTCTCCAGGTACAGCTTGATATTCTGCTTCTAGTTCTTTTTGTCCTTGAGCAAACCATATACCATTTCGTTGTCTCGTTGTCTCTGTCTTGATTTAGACAAGGGATGGATATGTCATGGGGCATTTCAGAAATAAAAGTAGTTAACATCTAAGTTCTGCTGCTCTGCTAAGAAGCCAGCAGCAGCTGCAAAAGATTGCCCGTGGCACCATGAATGGGTGGCTACTGATTGGAGAGAAGCGTGCTGTTCACGGAATCATCCATATCACTCTTCACAGTGCCTGGCAAGTCCTCTTTTCCAAGCACTAAGACAAGCTGAGCCGTCCTCTTGGATGCGATCTGACAGGACTGCAGCCTAAGGCAGCACAGCTGAAGAATAAGATGTGTTTTTCCAATGAGAAGCTTTGTAAGACATCGGTATTTAAAAACAGAGAAATAAATAAAATTACAGACAATCGGGTTGACTGAGGGGAGAAGGGAGGTCATTTGTCTGACAGAACAGCATATCTCTCCACCAAGGCTTTCAGTTCTTCAGCCAAAAGCTCTCGTCTTTCTTTTGATTAGGTTGATCTGAAAGAGTGCGAACAACTCATTGCTTAAAATCGTTATTTTTTGAGGTACATCTTGCAGATTAGAAGTATAAAGTGGGCATAGCTCTTTATCACCTTAGCGCAGTTGATATTTCCCTGTAAGGAGATTCACTGTTGTGTTGTACACACAGATGAAGCCACACGGTGAATGGCCAAATAATCCATAATCCAAATGCACACTAATTGCCGTGAAAGCTCAAGAGTAAGTGATCAGCCTGAGCTGATTTAGTTACTTGGTTTCCATAGAGCCATGGCTGGAGGACAGTGGGTTGGTGGGATGAACCTGTGGTTGAGTGTTCAGAGCTTGTGTCCTCCACTTTTGTGCAGAACATCCTTCACTGTTCAAATGAAGGAAAGGCCAGACAGGCCAATGGCATGTATGTTGTCAGTGCTGCTAGGTTGGGGAGCACCTTTTATTGCATGCTTACCATTGCTTCAAGCCAAAATATTTGATCTGTATTGCTGCTACTCTCTTGAAATTCCTAACTCCTACTCCAAACTGACTTTTGCTGTACATGTTTCCGTAAGATCCCAACTGTTATTTATAAATGATGAACCTTGATGTTGGTACACAGTTGGGAAAGCAGCAGGCTTTTTGTTTCTCTCTGCAACATTATGCGTTATGCAGCACTCTGGGAAGCATAGCTTAGCTGAAGTAGAAGAAACAGGAACAGGCAGACAGGACCCTTCCTGCACCCTTTCCTGGTGGGAGCCACTGGTTGAGCGTCTTCACTGATCAGTTTTGTTCCTCCAGGGTTTTGAAAGAACTTCAGAAATAAAAACACTGGGAGGCAAATTCCTTCTGTTTAAAAGTGGAGACAGCCAGACAGGCTGAGCCACCCTGCTGGTTGCCCGAAGAGTAATTCGGGTCCTTGGCTTTTATATGCTTCCCTGTGCTCTGTTTTACCTTCACACATCCTAACCTCTTTGGCTGCTTTTGCCATTACTCACCGTTTCCCCAAACAACATTCCTGTCTTCTTCCAGGCATGGAAAAAGCATCTGCTGCTCTTTCTGCGAGCCTGACATCTCTTGAAATACCACTCCCCAGCTCCCCAGTGGTGTTGGTTAGGGATGTATTTTTGCTCATCGGCCCCATACAATGGCAATACCCTGCATTCCTCTCGTCTCTTCACCCTGAAGCAGATACTCAAGAGTGTCTGTTGAGGGGCAGCCATAAGATGCAGTCAAACCCCATCACAGAGTGCCCTATTCCTGCTCATGCAGCTGTCCCACTGATCAGACCTTTGCTGTCATGCTGTCTCTGTAGGTACATGTGTTCGGTGTAGCAACGTCCAGCATGATTTAGCGTCTTTCCTCCAGATCAATCCAATTTCATGTCACATGTTTAGCTGCATCTGTCATTTTACCTTTTCAAGTGCACCCCTGCCTTGGCTGTTAGACGTTCAGCCTCTCCGAGGCAGATGGAGGTTTGCAGTTCTTCCTCGCCGAGACGGGTACTGACGGGCACTGATTCACACATGGACCCTTGGGGCACTGCAGGTCAGGGTCTGGCCCCTGTGTTTGTTCCTGCAGACAAGCCTCTGTCTAGTCATGTAGACTGACAGAGCATCCTACTTGAAGCCGAGTATTGATCATTTCAGCAGAAGCAGCAAAGTGGTTAGATAAAAGCAATTCAAAAACAGTCTGTGCAAATGTTTCTGTGACCTCACAACCCTGTATCATAATTAAAGCAGAACAAATTACTGTGGTATCAGAGGTACAGTCTTGGGCCCAGCCTTTCTTTTCTGTTCTTCCCATTTTGCCAGATGGGCCCATACAGAGTTTACTGAGTGTCTTTCTGCAATAAATATGCCCACAACAAGGCCAAAATATGGTTTTCATCAATCATTTTATACCTGCTTCAAACATGTCATACCAGTCTATGTGCTTACAGCAGCTTGGGGGAAAAAATAATGCAGACAAACCACAAATAAAAGCAAGAATTTGAATAGAAAACTTGAATTTTCTATCACCAGGAATGGTCAGATGGTCTTTCTTTGCGTCTTGTACAGTGGCAAGTGCGCAGTCTCCAGTGTATAAATAATTGCAGATCGAGGAAATGAAATTATTACTCCCATGAAGCTATTGAAAAGGAGAGCACACCGAGCCCTTCAGACCTCTTTCCTGATGCACAGACCCGCATTTGCCCATGGAGCACAGCAAACCTGAAGGATGGGTCACGTAAAGAAGAGCCTTGTAATTGCGAGAGAAGCCCAGAAACAGAAACGCTTTGATTGCAGGAACATGTCCAGGCTGAACCTTGTCATTTCACGGGCCAGATGCATTGGAGAGAACTCCACTGGGTAATCACAGAAGTGAGGATGGCCTTCTGCGTCCTGCCTCCCAACCGTAACCATGCTGTAATATAGTTGCTTTTGCAGTGTAATTGCTTTCTCTGCAGGGCTTCTTCCTATTGATTCTGCTTGTGTGGATTTAAATTGTTTGCGGGTTGGAACTAGGCTCAAGTTGGTCTGCATCTCCGCTTTCCTGTGCTAGGCAGCTCACGTGACAGTTCTATCTAAGAGGCTTTAATGATGTCTAGATAGCATCACTCCCTGGCCTGCACGTATGTATTTGATTTGAGGAGAGAGGCTGGATCAGATAAGTTCAGAACATCAATAAATACGTGTATTTTGTTTGGTGACACTTGTTCAATTTGAATCTTTTTCCCAGGAAGCAGCTTGTGTTGTGTCATTTTTTCAGCGTGCTGTGTAAATGCTCTGCATCTGCAACTGTCGAGGATGGTGCCATCCCATAGCAACGCCATCTGCTCGTTCACAAAGTGCTTTTTTGCGTAGATAAAAAATGTGAGGTGTTATTCATAATTAGGCAAATCACATGCTGTGATCTGTGATTGATTTGATTTCTGTTGCTGGCTACCTCACGTATGTCTGGGTGTCCAGAAGTGTTGTCTACATATCAGCATATGGATGCAGATGAATAGGGACTCATGAATTCTTTTTCCCAATCCAGACAGATGGAAATGTTTTCCTTTCTTCTTATTAGCAGCAGCTGAATTTCAGTAACACCAGGGGCCTCTTCTAGGATCCTGCCTGTGTTCCGTGCTGTACGTGCATACGTAAGTTGGCATGGCCATTTATAACCTAATACAAGAAGTAAGCGACCCATGGCATGCAGCAAAGGAAAGTTATCATTTCAAAGCAGTGTTCAGAGATAGCCGTGTTATTCGCCTTCTTGGAGGAAAATATCTGGATATATAACTTGGTGTTATGCAGCGCAGTAACAAAATGCCTAAAAGGTGCTGTGAGCGTCGCAGAACCCACGTGTCTCTGCTAAATCAGACTTTAGGAAAATATTACTGTGCCTTTCTTAATATTAACAGTATGTACTCTTTATTGTGTATTCACCTCATTGAGTGAGATCCTAATTGTTTCTGGTTGCACTGTGGTCTGAGTAATGCTGATAGTAAGAGAAAGTAACTCAGAAATTACTAGCTCTGTGTAATTTTAATATTGTCTTCAAATGCCTTTCATAGATAGTGGGGTATGATTTACAAGCAGTTTTCAAAGATGTTTAAGGCAGGCAGTAGGCATACCAGAAAGGCCGTAAAAATGAAAACACATGAACAGGGGTCTGCACACTTGTCTGGAGTAAAAGTTACGAGCAGTGGAGTAGCTATATAGTTGGATGATTTAGAATTTTTTAAACCTCAGTAGAGCTCTCTCCTTTTCTCTCCCTCTCTCCTATGGCCCTGTACCTACCTACAGTGTGTTCTCTTCAGCAGGAGATCTGTCACCACTGGAGCGTTGACCATAACTTGCATAGCCCGAGGCAGAAAAAAGGCTATAACTTAGCACAAATCCATACTCCCGCTGCTACAACACCTCCTATAGACACGGATCTGAGCGGGGCGAGCTGCCGCTGAGCTGCAACAGCAGTTCGGTATTTCTGCAGAAGAATTCAAGTAATTGAAATGGGTAGAGAATACTTGTTTGATTTTTACTGGAAGTGGTGATCAATGCGCTGAGAGCCTAGGACCGCTGCTCTCCTCTTTAAGAGCACCACAGTTTCTCAAATCCTGCTTAGTTTCTTCGAGGGAGAGCTGTTCCCCAGTGATGCAGAGTTAATCATCAGTGCACGCTTGATTGACGCTGGTGTAACACCTTTGGGTGAACTCTGAGTGCAGTGGAGTGCTTGAAGCATTTTCAGAATTATTTGGTCATTTTGCAAGTTGTGCTGTTCTCTTAATTTCTTCTGGTGTCAGGGTGTCTTGCCAGAGGGCTCCTGGTGCTGAGCACGCTTAATGCATCGGATTTTTTTCAAAGCCAGTAATGCTCAGTTCACTCCCACCAGTAGAGAAAGTTTTGTGAATGTGCAGCAGCTTTCAGATGTTACAAATCCCGATTTCCCATCCTCATGGATACTGACTAGAACTCCAACATGCACAATTGCATCTTATTTTTATGTGTGTGTCTATCGGTTTCATCATGTCATCTGTAGTTTTCCTCTTAAGTCAATGAAGTAAAAAAGAATGGCAAAGAATTCGAGGCAGATGTAATATCTTGGAGAATTTTTTGATGTTGTTTGTAATGTCAGCAGACATGGTGTAATTTAATTTTTGGAAGAATCTCAGCTGCAAAGCAACTGATTAGGCATCTTGAAGAAGCAGCCACATTCTCAAACCATTGTGTGCGTGAGATTGTTACAGGTATTCTTCTAAAGAGAGAAACCCCTGGACTGCTAGAACTAAATCGCTCTGAAGGACTCAAACCCCTTGGGCAGCCATCTAAGAGCAGAACCCAGTCATTTAGACCTCACATCACAGACCTGCCTTCTTTGCACTTTAAAAAGAAGAGTTAGAGTTATAATTGCTTTAATTCAGCAGTGGGAAATTTATCTTTTATTTCTGTTGTTATTAAAATGAACTTCAAGAAATGCTGTAAAAGAGGGAGATTTGTGGTATTGGACATAGAACTCCAACGTGCACACTATCTATGCCATTAAAGTGTATCACATTGGGTGGGACCACAGGATTTTCTGAGCTTCATACTACTGTAAAATGTATCTTTCTGCAAAGGTGACTGTACCTTGTTTGCATAGAAGGGGGGACTTGAATTTTTTGGTTTTAAGCATTTGAATACTTAATAAAATGTCAGAAGTTGGAACACAGCACATTGAGTCAGCCCATGATACCACATTTATGTTTGAGTGCCAGTAGCAGGTCAGGGATGTATCAGGTCCGTTACGGATCCAGGTTGCAAGACGTGGGCACGTTAAACTTGTGAAAAGTGTTTGTTTCCAGGATGAAGAGGATGCAGACTGCATTTTGTTATCTCTGCTCTGGATCTGTTGCCTCCTTCCTGAAAGCAATCATCTTCACATACTGGGACATTTTGTAGCATTTGTTTAATCTGTTTGTTACCAATTCCATTCACGGTTTGCTTTCATTGTGCTATGAAAAGCTTATGCTGTCAAATCAGAAGTTTTACTAAAAAAGGGATTTAGTTACATGAACGTTATATTCAACTGTTTGAAGGACAAAGTCAAGATCAAAAGAGACTCAGTGATTAAACAACAAAAAGTATGTTCAAATCATATTAAGGGATGTTTACAATCTAGCACCTAGGGATTTAGCTACATGACTTAAATCTTTGTGCTAGAAGGCTTCTGGGGAAATTCCTGTTCTTGCAGTGGGGAGCTAGATCAGAAACAGGAGGAAGAGCTGTTGGTTTTTCCTTTGAAATAAGCACAGTAATGGTTGGCTTGCAAGTCTGGCCCAAAGTCTAGATTTTCTGTTGATGTAGATGAAGGCCAGGCTGCTCTTCCAAGCTAGATCTTAGGAGCATGGTTCACTGGACACTCCCAAGTTTGTCTTCTTCACAGCCAAAGGTAGATGCTGTCCAGTGTTTTGTCTGTTTGTTCTTCAGGAGGTGCACGACATCTGTAGAACGTTCTGGTGAGGTTTGCTGTGATTCAAAGTATCATTATAAAGGTTGGAAAAGAATTCTAAGATCATCAAGTCCAACTGGTGCCAGTTGCGTGATCTCTCCAGCGTCTGTTACCAGTTCTGAAGGCTTCTGACCCATTTGTTTCCTCCCAAATCTCTGCTTTATGGGGGCACCTCTGAGCTTCTCAGTGTCAGACACTCCCTGAGGGAGTTTCTGTTCTCAAGGCAGGGGTGGGGGAATGAAGTGTGTGCTCAGGGTCAGGTCTGTTTTTTTTGACTGTGTGCTCACAGCATGTTCTGGAGATCTTTGTGGTTAGGAAGCTCTGCATTTAGTGTCATGCAGTGAGAGTATCACTGGTGCTCGCCTTTGAAGGATGAGCAAGTCATGTGGGAACATGCAAAACTGGGTCAGGGATACTAATTTAAGCACGCCTGTGTCAACCGACCAAAAAAGACAGAGTAAGGTTAAAAAGTCAGCTTTCCTGGTAGATCTCAGGACATGCTTGACAACTGCAAAAGCGAGCTCACAGGCAGTGCTGTGTCCCGGGCAGTGTGTGCTGCTTGCTGTAGGAGTTGCGGCAGAGGTGACGTTTTTGTGAGTTTTCATTAGCAAAGTTAGCCATTCTTGGTGAAGGACGTCTTGTGCCCTGAAATGATTGCTTTGCGTCTCAGTTAACGGGCAATGAATATCTGCCGCTCCAAACCGGACAGAACTGTGAGACATTACCTCGTGCAGCTGTGAGTTATTCCTACCAGTGGAAAATGCAACGCAGGAGAGTGAGTATCATTGCTGTTATTACTATTACCACATGTAGCTGCTAGTGCAGTAGGACTGATTTGGCTTCAGGAAAGGAATAGATTTGTTATAACCCACGCAAATATTCCTCGTCAGTCAGCAGCTCCTTCAGACAGCACCCAAGGGTGCAGGCGGTGACCGTGCTGTTGCGGCTGGGGGCCGGGTGAGGGAGAGCTTCTGCGCTCGTTGTGAGCTGGCTGCTTGCTTTACAGAACATGAGCCTTTGCCCTCCGAAGGTCCAGCTGTGTGTAGAGCAGTGTTTGCTTTCTGTAATGTCAGTGAGAGGTACAGAGCAGGAAGATAGAGCTCTGAGTGGCTTCTCCATAGACTGCTCCTTGCCAACCTGGCTTTTGCTTTAATGTTTTAATTTTTCCCATTACTTTTTCAAGCCTGCAGGAAATTCACCATTTCCATTATTTCCACAAGCTTCACTTGCACTTACTGTGTGAAGTCGTTGAATCCATCAAATCAAAGCTACTCCTTTTGACCATCCAAATTACAAACACACTGACTGTGATGCATTATTTTAAAATTGCCTGTTAAAATTCAAAAGGATTTCCAAGTATTTTAATAATTCCCTAAAACAGTCTAAGGACATCTGTTAAAGTATTGAATTTCCTTAAAGACAGCACTGGTTGGGATTGCTTCAGCTGCAAATTAGGGTTGTCAGTCAAAGTGCTTTTTCTGGTTTTGTCTCTGATCTAGGAGTTTTTAGCATCTCTTCCAGAGAGAGCCAAAGAAAGGCAGCTAGAGAGCAGTCAGGGCTTGTTTTGCCCTATGTTTAACCTAGCAAACAATCAGTCGGTACCTTTTGCAAAGTCTTCTGTGTTTTACTGAATGCCTCACTGCTTAGTGAGAAAACAAGCTATATTGCTTGGAGATAGTTTTGCACTTTTCACATTCTTTGTTCTGCAGCATGTGTCCGATGTTTTAATACATGGAGTAGCTGTGGCAACTTCTTTTGTGTGTGTACAAACATCTGCATTATTGTTAGGCCATGGGGTCTGCTGATGAGGGGATGGAGTAAGAGGCAGAATCCTGTATTTCCTAGGTAGGATTTCCTGGAGAGAGGAATAGTAGATGCATAGTGGGCTGGAAGTAGATAAACCGCCCAAAGAGTCCTTAAAAGTTCCCAGCCTCACCTACCCCTAGAAATGGAGCTGCCACGTGGATCAGGGTGGGATCCTCCATCAAAGTCCTGCAAGGAAAATGCCTGAAATAAGTCAGGATCAAACAGCAAAGCATGCAAGAGGGGAGAAAATGCATCCTGCTCCCATCGATGCCGCTACCTCAGTTTCTCCAACCAAAGGAACCACTGGAAAGAAACAATAATGTAAAATAGTGTCGGAAAGGGGGTGACCACTGATTGAATTTGCAGAGTTGCATAGGAAGTTAACTGGAAGGCTGGGGGTCAGTGCCGTGCTATGGGATGGCTACGATGGACATGAACTGGGACTCTGCTAACACCACACAGTTAACAGAGCGTTGTTGTGAAGAGGTCAGAGGCGTAACACCCAAGTCTGGGGAGAAAGAGCAAGTCAGTGGCAGCCAGTGGGCTGCGAGCAGCATCCGCTCGTGCGAAGCGAGGTGTGGGGAACGCCTGTCGTCGTGTTTGTGATTGAGAGGAAGAAGAACAAATGACAGAGATTTCTCAGGACATCAGATAGCAAGCAGGCAGGGAAATATGTTGAGTTATTGTGTGATCAGTGATATCAGATGTATTTTATCTCACGTGTGCTTTCCTGAAGAATTGGGGTGAACCCTTTGGAGAGAAACAGGTAGACAAAGAGAAAAATATTATCTGCTCTCCTTTTCTGAATCCAAAAGAATGCTTACTCCAGTTTTCCATTCACTTCTGTTTTCCTTTCATCAATCCCAAGAGTAAAATATACTTATTTCTTTAATATTATTTATCTGGAAAGATTCAGAACTGGATTGTTCCATATTATACTTCAGAAATGTGGTGTGGCTCGTACTTACAGTGTTGTAATTACTCAGATGTGCTTATTGCGTGCTGATATTCTAACACTAGGTCTCTCAAGTGTTGTGATAGTTTGTGAGAATGTTACTTCACTACATAATCATTCATATTGTGGTGAGGATGCCATATTGGTCTAGATTTCCATTTGCTCAAGTGCATCAGAAGACTTAATTTTGTGTCACGATAACATGAAAGTGTAAGAGAAGTGAAGGGCTTCACCATTTCAGTTACAGTTTCTAACTGCTTTAAAAATCTTTTAATGCTTTAATTATTTTTATTCTGCGTGATTGAAGGAAGCTGGCATCATCACCAAGCTTGCAACAGAGGAAACATTTTTTAAACGTTCAGTGTGTAAAAGATGTCGGTGGTGTTACCTTTGCAAACAGAAGATGATGGACAGAAATTCTGCAGAATTTTCAGCAAAAGGGAGTAGTTTTTTCAGCTCTTTTTCATTTCTTAATGGAAGAAGAATTATGGAAATGAGAGTGAGCGTTGCATTAAGTGCTTGAAATGTTCCTTCCCTGCAGACCAATAAAAACATAAGTCTTCCATTAGGGAAATTTAGATTTTTGAAGGCTGCATGAATCTGAGCTCTGAACCAGTGAATGAGATGACTACGCTGGGATAAGCATTTCAAGGGCTGATTCTGTATTTTAAGTCTTCGTAGGTGGATACCAGCTCTTAGCTTGTCTTGTAAGACTTCTTTGGAGCAATTTTTTCTGTGACTCTTTTTATATTAACCACTTGGCTTATCTTGTAGTACTTCTCTAGTGCAATCTCCAGTTATGCGGATCAGTAACAGAGTTTCAAAGCCGTGGAGACTGAATGGTTTTTGCTACCTGAGTTTGGACTAGAAGCCTTCCTGGCCTTTTTAAAACACTCTAGCTGCTTGCATAGCTCTATAAACAAAAGTCAAATAGTGGAAGTCAAAAATGTGACCTTTCTGCGCTTCCTATGGTGTGTTTAGAGTGGTTATAGAGTCTCACCTATGACTATAGGTTATGCAGATTGTAGCTATCTGCCTTTAGAAATGTCCTTCCTCTGTAAGTGTGAAATGAAAATGTAGCAGTAAACTGATGTCACGGGGGGGTGTTCGGATTAGGTCTCTAGTCAGGGCTACAGAGAATTCATACCAGAGCAAGTGGATATTCAAGTAAAGCCATCTTTTTTTATGTGCTATTAACCATAAAATAGTAATCAACATTAATTTCCAGGTTCTAGATGATCACAAATAAAAGTGAATAAAAAAGAGCAAAATCATTACCAGTCATTAACACTGCTCCTTACATCTAACTTATTAATCATATTTCAGTTTCAGGTACTATATTACTTAAGCTGTCAAACACATCACAGAGGTATATAAGGATGATTTGTCCCCAGTTAGTGTATGAGGTGACAGAGACATCAAGAGCTTCTGAAACTTGTCCAATGTCTGGAAATGATTAAGTGGAATTCTTTCTTTTTATTATTTTTATTTAGTTGTCAGTAGTCTGAATGTAGCCATAACGGTCTAGTTATAATTGCTCAAACAAATCTCATTTCCCCCTTTTTTGCTGAAAGGCTGATCCCGTGGGTGCATGTAGCTCACACAGTGAAGGCCCCAAATGTAATTTTTGTGAATATTTGTTCACATGTGGGGCTGGTTTTGTTTTAGTTTTTTGAGATTTGTTTTCTGCGCATACTGCTGGGAATCATTTACCCATCATTAGAAGTGTTCCTTGAAGCTCCAGGCCATCACAGGACTCCCCTGAGTGCATTCCTGTGCTCCTGTTATGTTTTATACGTAGACAACCTAGTCCTTCTGCCATAAACCAGAAAGATGGCATCTATGCAAGTATTAGTTATGTTCCCTGCAAATTCAGCAGGCAAGGAGAACATGCCTGCACTATCCTCCATCTCCGTCCCGATTATTCATGCCTAATGGAAAGATTTTGAAACACTGGAAAGGGACTTTGATGGAAAAAGCACATGGACATGAAATTTTCAACTCCTTGCTGATTTTCTTGTTGTTGTGTCCCCTCTACCAACCCTATGGCTTAGTCAGTTGATGAATTTAATCAGCTGCCTGCTTCAGACATTTTGAAGAGATACTGGCAGTGAATTTCCACCTCGCACATTAGATTTTTGGCTGATTTAAGTTGGGGTCACCCTGTGCTAATACCTTAGGCGGTTAATAGTCCTGGAGAAACCAGCTGTGTGGGCTGGAGCTGCCTGTAGAAAACACGAGTTCCTGGGCATCTTGGATGTGTTTGCATACAGAAGGAGCCAGATGGTTTTCTCTATGGGTTTTCTTTGGCTTCGCTCGGCGGGAGAAATACCTGAGATGGATGCTGCCAGGTATCTGTGTGGCTCCTGCGTGCTAACAGCTGCTCTAGCTCTTCTCTTAGAGGTATATTTAAAGCATAAAAATGAGAAAATGAGAAAAAATGAGAAATGGACAGAAATCTGTGTGGTCACCTGGGGAAGACTTCACATCTTGTGTATCACCAGACCTGGTGGGATGGGTCTGGTCCCAAGCTGTCATCGGAGACTAGAAAGTGATGGCGGTATTTGCCAGATGGTTCATAAGTGCTTTGAGATCAAAGACACTTTCTACACATTAATAAGGTTTGTCATTCACAGCCTTTGGGCATGGCTGTGTCGTGGGCAGACACAGTCACCCGTCGGAGTGATCTGAAGTGGTGTGCAATATTGCAGATTTGACTCTGAAATGCACTGCTGCAATCAGTCATCCTCCCAAAACGCCATGACCTTCAGGGAGCTTAGGTCAGGTCCCGCAACACCTGAGCATTTTAAAATAACAGGTTGGTTGGCTTACACTGGCAATAAAGCTAACCATCCCTAAAACAAGGCTAGTCTCTGGGACATTATCCGGGCCAAACGGAGGTGTGCACTATGATTCTATCTGGGACACTAAAAATTAATGCGGGGTGGTCTGCACCTCAACCACACGCCCAGCTTTGGGGCCATCAACAGCAGCCCAGCAGCGTTAGGCAAAGCTCCAGGTGTCTCGAGCAGGCTGGTCTTGGGCAGCCGTCTGCGTCTCATGTGCTTGCTCTCATGGTCTCGTTCCAGGGCAACCCACTGTACTTCCAGTCGGCCAGAAATGTGACAGTGAACATCCTCAATGAGAAGACGAAAGTCCTTACTCGCCTTGTAACAGGTAAGGAGGGGGGAAAGGCTACGTGGAAGGATGAAGGAGAGGTGAAAGCGAGTGTGTTGTGGGATGCTGCGTTGGCTTTAGGATGCAGGAGGGGAGCCCAGGTGTCTTGTGAAGTACAAATGAAAACTTTGCTCCACTTTGTAGAAACAAAGCTAGAGACATGAAAGCCGTGCTGGAGAGGCAGCTGGCTGGTGCTTGCTGACAACAAAGCAGACCGTCGTTTTCGTTTGAAAGCCAGTCCAGAGACAGAAGGGTTAGTTCTACGACTTCAGGGTCAAGAAGAACATATGCAGGCTGACATTTCTGTTGTAACAGGCACAGGCTTTTCCTGAGACACTTCTAACTTGTGTGAGATCTTGGGAGCCCTGCTAATTAACTGTGGCTGGATCGGGACACTTGGCAATTTAGAGCTTTCTGTGCCCTTCTGCTGATGAAGAACGCTCTCGTGCTCCAAAGAATTAGTGTGTGTGATGGGGAAGTGGGTGTTTCATAAATCCCCAGTGCACAGCAGCCTTTGAATGAATGCATGTGTAATTTGGGTTGAAAGAGCCTAATGCATTATATATGCTAATATGGAATATATATATGAGATATAGGATAGATATTTATTTATTGAGATTTATCTAGGGACCAGGAGAAGTATTGCTGTGTGGCAGAACCAGTAATCCATAAACATGTTGTTTCTACGTGAGACCGGGTTGTTTGGTTTGCTTATATAACATCTTGGCCTCTAGTCACAGTATTAAATAATTAAATATGCAGCTTCAGTAAGCAGTGATTTAAGCAGCATGCATGCAAATTGCCTGGAGGAAGGAAATAAATTCAACCCCAAGCTCCCTGATTCTCACATTCAGAATGAACGTGTTTAGTTTGTTGGGTCTCTGTATATTTTCAAGAGTATTTGGTTCACTTAAGCACCTTCGTTTCAGAAGAGCCTGGGAGGACGCAGTCAGTGACGTCTCCCGGCATGATGTTCTGGTTATTGAGCTCGTTTCTGCGTTCGGCAGCAGCTTTGTTTTCGGCGTGGAGCAAAGATGTGGTCCCGTGTAGTGCGTGCTGCAGTGATGAGTAGGCAGGCAGTTAATTAGTGAGATGCAGATCAAACTTAAAGCTTGGAAGTACTGGATTTTCACAGAATGGCTACAGGATTTTTAAGTTTTTCCAGGGATCTCGGCATAGCCTCACTTTTCTGCAGACTGAACCGTGCGCATGGTTCTTTTGTGTGCCCTGATGCCAGTACGGATGACCTGTGCAGGCAAACGCTGGCTATAGATGGAGTTAGAAACTGCCTGTAAGAAAATACTGGCTTTCAGCTCTTACTGCTCTTGTCTTTTGAGAAATGAGACTAGTCGTGAAGATGGCCAGAAGTAATCCGAAGTCCCATCACCTACCTTGTGCAGTAGCATACTCCAGGGAGGCTGTGGCTGGGACTGGGTTGCACAGAGCTGGTAGGTGCTGATTTGTCTACAGTTTAGCCTGGGTCGGGCAATGGACCTGGGCTGAACTTTGCAGCCTTCGAGCCACAGACCTGCACAGATTTGCTGTTCAGGCAGCCGATGTTTATCAGGCTCCACAACAGAACGCTTTGCCAGCGGCTTTCCAGCACTGCGGTGCGCAGCAGCCTGCAGGAGAACCAGCAGAACTCAAATACGAGCTACGAAGGAAAGTTTTACTTGTCCAGAAACTTTCTGAAATGTCGGAGACCGTGCAGTTGCCACAGCCTGCACGTGGTTGAAATGGCCTGAAAGAAAACATTTGCTCCTGTGGTGGTGTTTGTGGCTTTTTATTCTTTTTTTTAAGTTGGACACTGCATGACACGGATATCATTTTAATCCAGGTATATTTAACAGGCAGAGAACCAGGAATTTTTTACATCGCAGCTCCGGTCCAAGCAAAACGTATGGGGGAGCTTTGTTGCCTCTTGCAGCTGCACCAATACTCTCGAAGCATGGCTGGATTTGCTTATATAAACTTATTATGATTCATTGCTATTTCATATGCGGGTCTGTCTTCCTGTAAAAATTTCCCAGCTATCCCAAGCTTAATGGTGATTTTATGACACACATAAGCATTAACAAAAACATAAATAGAAATAGTTGAGGGGTTGTTTTTTGGGTAGAAACAGTGCCCTTTTCTAACGAGAGGTCACCCTCTGAAAAGCACAGACCTCCCTGTTTGATGTGTCGGGTGGGGGTTGTATCTGCAGAACTATTAGGATAATCTCAGCAGATGGGTTTAATAAATGTATGAAGCTACTATGTGATTTTCTTATACTTTTCCCTAAAAGGTTGTGCTAAATCTCTTCTTCCCTCTAGGTCCCCAAGCAGTGGAAGCACACAGCCAAAAATTTGAGGTGAAAACCCTCTCTGGAAAATTGCTGTTTTCTGCAGATGACAACGAAGTGGTGGTTGGAGCAGAGAGATTACGAGTTTTAGGTAAAAGATTATTCACTAAATCACTGTTTTAATATGCGCCTCTTCAAATTTTAGTATAGCTTTGGCTAACTTTCCTTCGTACTTGCGGAAAGCTTCTTTTGGACGCAAAGCCTTTTGCTGTCTTTTTGACTTTGAATCTTCCCCAAGCAGGTAATGGCCAGGAGTTTCTATCTGAGGGGTTTCTTGACTTGCACAATATGTTATATCCCCTCCAGAAAAACTCCCCTGAAAGTGGTTTGTCTGGCTCAGTGAAGCAGCTTTAAAACCAGCTTTCAAAACTGAACAACTTTATCCCTTGGGTCTGGGATGAAGGTCAGTGAGGGATCACTCTCAGGATGCTTCCATGGCTGCGGTCACTGTGCGTAGGGAAACCTCAGGCTTTGTGGTTTTGATCCCACCACTTTCACCAGCTCCTCCTTCATTCTAAAGCAAACACCAAGGAGGAGACCTCCAGTGAAAAAGTCAGCATGAGTTAGGACCCCACATTAATTTTCTGAATAGTTTGGTGGCCTTTATATCGGTTATCTTTCCTTAGCACATGTGAGAGCACGTTGTGCATCTCTGAGCCGTCTGCAGCTGTGCCTCCCCAGCTGCCCTGCCTGCTAGGCTTTACGTTGGTAGTTCCTCATAAAAGCTGGGGATGCACTTTGAGTTTGGGGAGTGGGGGTATTTATTGTTTGTTTTGATTTTTTTTTAGTTAGAGAAATGAAAAATACAGTTTAAAATGTATTTGATTGTTACATGAAATGACTTTTCAGAGCTTGTTCAGAGCAAGTTCTCTTGCTCTCCAGTTCAATCCATGCACTTTGGTTAGTCTAAGATTTGCTCATGAATGTTTGCACGTAGGACCAGGGTGGGTAGCTCAATGTTGCTAGCAGTGAGTCACAGAACAGCGGCACTGGTCTCTGTGGGTGCACGGATACCTGTTTGCTGATGGCTTGATTGGATCCGTTTGCTCCAAATTGTTCCTTACTTCTCTAGTAAGCGCCTAAAAACAGAAATCGATGAAGGAGCTTAGAGGATAGTATTTCTAATTCATGTTATTTCTACGTATTATGTAGCATATTACTAGTATATTATGTATAATCTAAAGGAGATTAAAATGAGCAGCTTAGAGGCTAACCATCATGAATGGTACTTTGTACCCAACCCTTAACGTTTTTCGTTAGCTGATGTCATGCTATTCTAGAAGATTCCTGTTTGTAGACAGGCCAGGTCTGGCTCTTTGCAAGTCACTGTTGTTATGTACTGGACTAGTTCAGTCACCAGCTATACAAAGTTAGGTGAGTTTTAGAGGATAAATGTTAAACCTCACATAATTAACTATCTTTTTTAGCTTAAAGCTATGAAAAGGACCATTCAAAATTCTTGCAGTGTTACAGAGCTGGGGAACATTTGTCACAATCCGTGTTCTACCACAAATTGCCCTTCTCACTGCACCCTTCAGAGCGAAGACATTTTACAGTCTTTGTGCAGGGTAGATGAATTCAAGAAGCAAGAGTTTTTAAGTGTTTTCTTGGAGACCATAAAATGGGAGAGATTTGTATCAGTGGTTCTTCAGAAAAAACACAGAAACTTTTCCTTACAAGTTGCAAGTGCTCCTTTTCTGATTACATACTTACAAAGATATTACGTTTTATTTACCTTGTACTTTGGAGAAACCAGTAATTATTTTTAGTAGTTAGTTTTGAGTTTCTGCCTTGTTTTAGTCTCCAGAAGAAACAGCATCGAAAATATTGCTAACTACTGTGGTGCACTTTGATTTTTATCTGCAGCTGAGTGTTTCTCGGGGTTTATTTGGCTTATGCAGATCGATCAGAAAAGAACAGGTAGAACGGTACCACTGGCGAAGTTACATGGGAAGTATTTCAACGACCTTGAGCTGAAATGCTTTCAGAGTTCATGCTTGGCTTTGTTTTTCTCCAGCTTTGCTTCCCCAATCTAATTTTATCTCCAAAAGTGTTTGCCATGGCTGTTTGCCATGCTGGGAAGTGTTGTACCATATGTTCGCATTTCTTCCAGTGTTTTTATCTGCACTTGAGGCTAGTCGAACTTGTAGTACACAGACAGATTCCTTTGATCATTTTTCTGGTGTTTGGGATCTCAGGTGCTGTCGGTATGTGTCTGCTGACACCTATCTACGCTATGTAAATAATCTCAACTTGTTCTTGCTGAACACGTACTTGTTGTAGAAGGAGGTGTATGTCTGCAATCTGGCGTGAAAGTCATCTCACAGGTTAGAGCAGCAGTTATTGGGCTCGTGGCTAACTTTTAATCTTGTTAATGAGAATTACTGCTTTTCTTAGTACGGTCTTCAAAGTTGATTCTGAAAGTGTTCTACACAGTAATGCTGAAGCCTTGTCACGAGAAAAGTGGTGCTTTCCTTCTTTGAAATGGACTCTGCTCTGTGTAGCTAAAGGATTTTTCAACATTAGCAAGGCATTAGAGAGGGAGGAATACACAGAATTATGGATTAAAAAAATACAAGCAGGACGTGCTGCATTTGATGGTGCTTCAAAAAATTGCACAGCATGGGTGGTGCAGATTACCAAATGCAAGTAGTTTTATTTTAATTGTATTTTGAGGGCTTTTTTTCTGATTTTTAACCATTAAAGGACACAGAAAGACAGAGTTGGTCGCCTCTGCTTTTCATGCATGATGTAGTTTAGAGTACTTCAATGTTTTTATTTGATTTAGTGAATCCAGTGAAACATGTCATCATAGGACAGTTTGGAGGCTAAAGGGAACTTCTGTTTGAGAACTAGGGCAGCCCTATGAGCCTGTTGGCCATGGTCAGCTCTGATAACATCTCCACAACCTTTTCCAGACACAAGCACAAATTCCCTCTGCCTTGCTCAAAGCCAGCCAGGAGCTCAGCAGCTCTGTTGGTCCAGATGACTCAGAAGCAGCTCATGTTTGCCTACAAACAGTCGTGTAGAAGCTGAGCCGTATGCCAAAGCCAGTCTGCCCTTTTTCTTCCAAGCTCATCTGCAATCACCCAGCCATCTCCTCCGTGCTCGTGGTGAGACTGGATGGCAGCACATCCGCGCTGTTAGCACCCCTTTCTTTTACAAGCTTCACTCCTGTAGTAATTGAGCACCTCATGGTCTTTTAAAAGATACTACAGCAAAGCTCAGAGCCATTCTCGTTCTTCGGAACTGTGAATTTGCAAGTTTTGCAAGGCTTAGGTTTTGAAGGCAAAGCCTGCCACTTCTCTTCCCGCTGAATAGCCCCACGGTGCTGCTCCCGGGGCTGTGGGTGCGGTGCAGGGCAGACCTTCCGTGCTGGCCGTTGCTATGTTGTGCTTTGGCAAACACCACGTAGCCGCAAGCTAACACCTCGCTGGATGTCCCCCGCGGGCTCGTAAACACATACGGTCTGCGTTACGGGAAATGAGTGAGCTGGTGCTAATTGAATTCGTATGTGGTACGTCATACAGCGGTTCCCCTTCCCCCCTCCTGCAGCAAGGAAACGTGTTCAGACCGTCTGAAAAATGGTGCGTAAAATATACTCTTTAGTTAAAAGAGCGTTAAAAAATAGCTTTGATATATATTAATTACCAGTTTCATTTAATAGCATATTCAACGTTATAGCATTTATAAACAAAAGACAATCATAAAGCATTATTCTGACTGTTAATGAGCTCTATTTATTCTCCAGATTAGTTTTTAAATATGCCCTCTAGATGCCACTTGATACTAATTAAAAGAGTTACATTAGTATCTCTATAGAAAAGCATTTTTAATTAAATCTAAAGCAATTTAAATTAGCATGAGTTTTTACAGAAATTAAACTCTGGTCAGATGCTTAATTTAGCCTTATAAGACAACATTTGATGACATGCCAGTGTCAGTTCTCCTGAGAGCCTTGACATCTTTTTTGGAGATTATTTTTTGGAGTTTGTTTTCAGGGAAACTTGCCAGTATACTCCGGTGTTTAATATTTATGATGGATTTAGCCAATTTTTTTAAGACTAAATATTGATGGGAATCCACATGCATTGCAGTGAGGTGAGATAAAAACACGAAAGACGCGTTCTTGCAGCTTACAGGCTTTCGCAGTCCCTGGTTTTGGGTGGTGGAGGGAGGTGTGTGTGGGAGGTGGGATTGCATGGGCTGGATGCTGTCCCGTTACAAATCAACCACGCTTTTTAGCTACTCTTAAAATTACCATTTTGCTTTGCAGTAAGGGTAGGATTAATCATAAAACCTCAAGGTCCCTTTTCTGTAATAGAAGAATACAGGGATTGCTCCCAAATTGCTCCCATTCTGGGTCCCTGGAAAATGTGTCTTTCTCTTAGACATTTGTCCTCCCACAGCATAAGCTTTTCTCCAATATAGCCTAATGAGAAGAATGTGGCTAAAGCCTTTCCCTGTGGCAAAACCTAACTAAAAGAGCTGTATTTGGAGTGGGGTAGGATGCCTTCCATCTCCCAGTATAAAGTCTGCAGGAGACATGTGACACCCCCCGCCATTCATTGCAGTCCTCCCCAGCACCGTGGCTAAAACCTACCTTTGATCTCGCCGACCACTCATGTGCCCTCCCTCCAGCTAATTAGCCCGTAGCTCTGTTTCTACCTTGTAGCTCTTTTCCACCGTAGCATTTTCCCTCTGTGCGATGAGCCGTGTGGCGCGTGCAAGTGCTGACCACAGGTTGGACTTCCAGGAGTGTGAGTTTGGGAGCGTTTTTTGCTGTGGTTTCTCTCCAGGTGCCTAGGAATGCACCTGAAAAGAGGAGTCAGCTGTTGAAATGTTATTGCAAATTTATTAATAAGTTTGGAGTAATTAATTCCAAGGCATATTTCCAACATTTTATTTATGAGCTGTATGTTAAGGACGTCTAAGATTTTAGTGGAGGACCACCAGTGATAAAAGAAACATAGCCCAAGTTATGGTCAATGAGATCACTGCATGATTGTCTCCTAGAATGCTCTTTTCAATGGGAGGGTTTGGGTTGGGGGTTTCGGTTGTTGAGGGCAGAGGAGTAACCGGCTCTGTGTTTGCAGAATACAAAGTGCTGGGTTTCATCGCCCGTGGAAGGGTTAAAAAAGCATTTGCAGTGTACTGCGCTTTGGACAAGAGGAAAACATGATTTAATATGAATGTGGTGAGCTGACATGTCTGTGTAAGCTAGCCCAGCTGTCTCTGAAGCTTCACATCTACAAACATTTTCAGGGAGCCTTGTATGAGCTTGATCTGGGAGGAACCCTGCAGGGCTGTGGCTGCAATGCCAGCCTGGTTAAAGGACTCTGCTCACACTTCCTCAGTAGTATAATTTCTGTAGCTTCTTGGCATGTCCTTTCTAGCTTGTGTAGCCTCTAGCGTTCTAGCCTTTCGAGCTTTCTAGCTCGCAATATTTACAGCAGAGTAACTTTAAGGACTGCAAGAGTAGTTATAGTCCATGAAAATAATCCACAAAGCTATTTGACTGGCACCAGTCATTTTGGAGGGTGATGTAAGCTAGAAGTTTAACGACTTCCATGAATTACCACCCATTTTTCCTGCATGCACCGTTCTTCAGAAGCAGTTGTTTATGGGTCAGGACAAGCACGGTTGCCCTTTACAGCACCCATTATGATTTCAAAGTGGCATTTTGCTGATTTGTTTATGGCAGAGTGAACAACTTCTCTAGCCAAGTGCTGAAATCAGGCCTAATCCAGAGGAAATGGAGCTTCCTGGCCTCACCGTGTAGTCTACTGCAACGTTATGCCTGAGGAGAAGTGCCAAGCTTGAACCTTTGTATTGTGGATTTTGTATGTTTTCCTGAAAAATATGTCCTTAATACATCCTGGTGTCAGAGGCCTTTCCCAGTTCATCCATGAGATGAGCTGCTGCTGGCTCGGGCTGCTTCACGGCACCTGGGGTAGTAGGAGTAGTAGTTGCTCCAGAGCTCCCTTCCGTGCTGTGGGCAGGAGAAAGGAGGGTGCCGCGGCCGACGGCGCTGCTTGCGAAGCGTGGACAGGCGTTGCACCTTGGGCTAAAGATGTAGGAACTGCTTCACCAAGCAGCTACGAACATTCACTGCACACTCCCTGTAGGTAATGAAGTCTAATGCAGTCCCAGAGCATTTGCCAAGCTGTCACGTAGTTGTTGGTCCTGTGGAAGAGGAACAGAGAATAAAATGAGGAAAGTGGGGAAATACGCTGACAAACAAGAATACCAGGTTTTAGCACTGGCACTAGCAAGACTGGAGAGAGTCTCCGCTGTCTGTAACATTCGGTTGTGGCAGCAGAATTTCATCAGATTCCTTTGCATTCGTTGCAGAGCTGTGATGCTGGAAAAAAATTATGTTTAGCAAAATTCAGGAGGGAGTGGGAAATATGTTTCCTATCAGTGATTAAAGCCACAAGAAATTTCTTTCTTGCTCTCAGTTAGGGGTTGTGCTATTGCTGTAGCAATGTAAAAGTCAGGTGTCAAAAAGTGATTTAATCTGTAATCAACAATGGCAAAGAATTTTAAAAATATATAGGAAAAAAATGGTTGGATTGCATTGGGGGGGGG
>Ga0065711_1000008_pt1 | contig 170913 bp, 63 predicted proteins | sample Hoacrofraction12_FD_59098 | JGI IMG/M metagenome (GOLD analysis project Ga0065711, IMG submission 59098) | Hoatzin crop microbial communities from Cojedes, Venezuela - Epithelial fraction 12 v2 (version 2) | ecosystem: Host-associated > Birds > Digestive system > Esophagus > Crop | place... | reverse complement strand
CCTCTGTGGGTCATCTAGTCCAACCCTCCTGCCGAAGCAGGGTCACCTACAGCAGGCTGCACAGGACCTTGTCCAGGCGGGTCTTGAATCTCTCTAGAGAAGGAGACTCCACAACCTCCCTGGGCAGCCTGTTCCAGTGCTCTGTCACCCTCAGAGGGTGACCCTCAGTTTGTGCCCATTGCCCCTTGTCCTGTTGCTGGGCACCACTGAAAAGAGTTTGGCCCCATCCTCCTGACACCCACCCTTGAGATATTTATAAACATTTATTACGCCCCCTCGCAGCCTTCTCTTCTTCAGGCTGAACAAGCCCAGCTCCCTCAGCCTTTCATCGTAGGAGAGATGCTCCAGTCCCCTCATCACCTTTGTAGCCCTCCGCTGGACTCTCTCCAGTAGCTCTTCATCTTTCTTGAAGTGGGGACACCAGAACTGGACACAGTACTCCAGATGAGGCCTCACTAGGGCAGTGTAGAGGGGAAGGAGAACCTCCCTCGACCTGCTGGCCACGCTCCTCCTAACGCACCCCAGGATGCCATTGGCCTTCTTGGCAGCCAGGGCACACTGCTGGCTCATGGTCAACCTGTTGTCCACTAGGACGCCCAGGTCCCTCTCCACAGAGCTGCTCTCCAGCAGGTCCGCCCCAAGTCTGTACTGATGCATGGGGTTGTTCCTCCCCAGGTACAAGACTCTGCACTTGCCCGTGTTGAACCTCATCAGGTTCCTCTCTGCCCAACTTTCCAGCCTGTCCAGGTCACGCTGAATAGCAGCACAGCCTTAAGTTCGCTACAGGAATAGTAAATTAATACACAGATAAGGGGAGGTGCTGAAGTTCTGACTTGCATAAATAAGAGAAAGCAAAAGAGAAAAAGACAGAGAGATAGATAAATAAAAAAGTAAATAAATACCATCAACACCAACTAGGAAAAAAAGAAATTAAATACCAGGAAATCTTAATATCCCACACAAGTCACTACAAGGAAAGCTTTGGATTAGGCTTCTAGAAACCACAATTCAATAAACCAACAGTTGTCAAACTGGTAGCAGACATGACGGCTATTTCCCGTCCGGTGATGGCCATTATGGAAATAAATTTACTAGATTGCTAAATCAGTGTGAAAAATGTTGCTACGTAGGTAATTCTAGTGGAGGCCTTTTTTTGCCCTATTTATTATTTACATTAAAACAATGCCCAGAGGCTTTAAGCAGGATTGGAACCTAGAAACAAGTTCAGACAGCTCTGCATAGTGTTACCTAAGCTTGTTTAATAGGTATGCATACATAAAATGCACGTGTGTATACACACACACACAAATACAAATCATCCTTGCTTAGTACACATACAAACATACAGACCTTATTTACATACTCAAAACCATTATTTTACACTGTCAGGATCATAAAAATATATAGGTATTTATATAGTATATAATGCAATGACCTCCTGATCCGTAAGTGGGCTGAGTAGACAATTCCTTTTTATAAAAAGCCATCTAGTACATAATCATCTGAGATCTGCTATTTTTGTAAGCAAAGTCCATAGTACTAACAGAAATGGACATCATACACATTTTAGTATTGTTAATTATTTTTCTCCCGCTTCTCCTACATTTTATAAATTCATTAAATACAAAGAAAAAACCAAGTTGTACTTCTTTGTTAATTACCAGTATTTTGAACTTAGGATAAAGTAGACATGTTTTTTTGCTAGTTTCTCATCTCTGTGTCACAGTAGCAAATAATTGATCAAGACTATAGTAAAAATCCTTAAAGTGGGATTTTTCCTTATACTTCATGTTAAAAGACACGGAGACGTGGTTTCGCAGCAGCTCTGTTGACTAAGCAAGTAAGAATCTTCTTCATCTCTGACTAGAATTACAGAGTATGATGTTACGCTGTGGCTGTGAAATCCACAGATATTCTTAGCCTAGACACACAACTTGCTGTGTAGATCACTTTGCACCTTGTGACAACTTAAGTTTTGTATCTGTGTCTGCAATCTGAATGAGAGGGAAGGCAGAAAGATAAATCTATAATACATCTTCGTTCCATGTTGAGACCTTTGTTAATTAGGTCTTCCTCAATCATCATATCTTTAATTGGCATTTTTCTAATATCAGGAAGAGACGCCTAAAGTTTTGGTGTCTGATGCTGCATCAAAAGGCCACTGATAATGGCACAGCTCTATTCCAGTAGGACAGCATTTGTTGTCAATAGAATAATTTCTCATTTTAAAAACAAAGACTAAGCAATGAAGAACTTGCAGTGTCAGAGGCGAAAAAACTTATAGGGAAGAACAGAAGCAGAAAAAGTATTACAGGCTGTTTCTAAAAAGATGAATGTTCCCTAGCTAAGCAGACTTACCACCATCAGAATAGGAAGACAGAAGAATAAAAGAGGACTGTGCCATTGGAAAAACACGGAGACCAAATTACTCTGAAACATGCCGATGAAAGCAAAGAAAGGAACAGCACAGAAGCATTTTTCTCCATCTAGCTGTAATTTTGACGTGTTTTGTAAGTAAAGGGCACATATTTAAGAAATTCCTCTGTGCAGACTATGAGGCTAGGATTATAGCAGTCACGTCGTACATGTGGTGTTCTTAACTATACTGCTACAAGAGAGCAGATCCGAAGACAGAAAGCATGAATACTGGAGATACCAAAGCTAGAAGTAATGTCATGTATGACATACCGGAAATGTATTCAAGAAGCCAGATCTAGTACACAGGGCCTGGAAGCTTTTTATTTCAACAGAGTTAAGAAGGACATGAATGTATACTGCTGTGCAAGACACCAACTCTTGTTCATCCATAGGTTCCTGGACAGAATATTCCCAGATATTAAAAAATACCTGCACACATTCTTTTTTTGTTTTGAGATGTATACTGTAAGGTTTTCAGAGATGCAATACACCTCACGCTTCCATGAGCTTTCTGTAGGGTTTTTGGTTTGGGGTTTTTTGGTTGGGCAAGGACTAGGAAAACAAATGTAAAACACCTCAAGATCTGTTTCCTGCTTTCTGTATCTGGTTCTCTTTGAAGTTTTTGTCTTGTCCTGTAATATTTGCCTTATGCTCCTTTTTCATCCTGAAGAACCATATCTGCTGGAAGAACTTACTTGCTAATATTCTCAATCATTATTTTAAGAGCCCTACAGAATCCAAAACAATATGCTTCAACTAGGTATTAATGCATTTATTTACGCATTCCTTTGTTCCTTTCAAGCAAAATCTGATTTGGCCCTATGTCTGTATGCCTCTTAAAGATAAACAGGGCATTATTAAAAAAACAAAAAAAAGTTATTGTTTAGCCATAAGCCAATTGCAACTTAGTGATGTGACAACAGCTCTTATTTACACACAATTAAATCAAGGCTGTATTTGCACTATACAGTTTTAAGGGTTTTCTGACATCATGAGTTAAATTGATTCTGCTAACTGTTTAGGTCAGCTTTTTGATTCTATTTTATACCGAATGACATTAACTTACTGTTTTTGACTGCTGTACCTGTGTTAGTCAAGATAAACATTTTTAGATATTTATACTGAGAATGTATTCTAGATAAGTTTACCTCGCATTACCTTTCTCTTCAACAAAGTGCCAGCGATTAGAAGCTCATGATGTAGCCAACAGAACTGTCTGTCCAAAAATCTACACATCTGTTTAATAGAGAAAGAGAGAACATGGGCAGGAAGGAACAGTTTTTGGTTATCTAGAACTGGATATATTTAAACTAATGGGTTGTTTAATAGCATCTCAGGCTTTGATTTATTTTACATTGAAGGGATTCTGTCCCACATCAAAGATGTCTGTTGAAGAAAAAAAAAAGATTCCTTTCAAAAAAAAAAAAACCCACCTTTGGCTGAACAAATAATTTTCAATTTAGGAGCAGGTGACAGTAAGATATCTCCCAAGGGCAGAGTATTTAGACTTACATGGAACTAAACAAGTCTGTTATGATGAAAGCTGGACATTCCTCAGTGCTGGGCTCTAATGAAAACATCAATGTTTTACTAAGTTTTGAAACTGACAATTTAACAGTTTTACAAGAAACATTTAACATTTATCATAACTTTGTACAAGTTACATTTAGACAAGCGAAATAATTGCATAAAGCAAACAACTCTTGCATATAGTAAAAAAAATGCATACTCTTCTTAAGATGAATGTACATTTAAGAATGATGCCTCTTTGCAATGAACTGTCAGCAATAATGGGTTCCCATAAACAGGACATTGTATCATAAAAAGAGGAGCAGATTACTATCACCTCTGATGACAGAAAATACAGACTTTCTCTGACTGTGCTCAATGCAAAGTCCATCAGGTTGAGCATTTGCACGGACCAAATAACAGGAAATTGTAAGGTCAGAACAGAACAGGGGAAATTACTGTAAGACAACTATCACAAAACTGGAGAACAGTCGGGAAAAGCTGCAGAGGCAGGAGACAGATGATGTAACCCGGGAAAGTGGAGTTTTAAGTCTGGAAAAAGAGAATTTGAAGACCCTGCAGGTTACTAAATGAGGAAAGAGGAAAGAAGGGTAAAAAGGCTGGAGATGCACTTGAAAATAAATCAAATTAAGCTTAAAGCCTGGAAGGAATATGCAGCTGGAACAGGTTGTAGAGGGAAGACAGCACAGCAGAAAGACCACATAAGAGAACAAAGAGCCACTAGAGGCTGTAAGAAAGGAGATACTGAAATCCTGGAAATGTTAAAAGAGCAAATCTGGCAAAATAAGAATACGGTGCTTCCTTGAATTAGGTAGCCAAAGCTGAATATGAAACATATCCATATACGTGCTGAGATATTAGTAACTGGAATATTGCAACATTTGTCATTTAGGTAATTTCGGTTAATGACAGGAGGCACATTGACAGGAGTGATTGGCAGAAGACAATCCCTAGGTGCTCAGGAAGACGGCTGGAAGACAATTTGGGGAGATAGCACAGTTCAGGATTTCTGAGATGTCAAGAATGAAATGATGAAAAGGACAATACAAACCAATATTCTTGTTTGTCCTGTAATGCCTAAAACAGGAAGTTTCTACACTTCAGAACTATGTCTTGCAAATCTTACAGGTACTAAATGACATGAAAATTTGTTAAAACAGATAGAAACAGTTTTAGGAACACATGCTAAATTTTGAATATGCCTTTAACTGCCCATACGAACCATTGCTGTAAGAGAAATTGCACATGTCTATTTTGCAAAACATCATTTCCAGAAGTGAAGCTTGCTCTCATTGAAACACATTTAAATATTTGTATTCAGATGAAGAATTCACTTGCTTGTTCTAAACATTCATTATGTTAGATTCTGCAACTACAAGAAAAATAAATTTGCACAGAGGTTTATCACTATACCATCTCATTAGCACACAGAAAACTGAAGCTGTTGAAAAGGCACAACTGTGCCTTATGCAACAAAAGCCTGTTTATGAATTATGACTCTATACACAATATGCCTTGGGGATTGTTCCTGTTCTAATCAAATACTTGTGCAAATATGTTGGCCAGGAACTGATAAAGTATTTACCTGCAATAATTAGGTAAAAGAATGATACTATCAAGTAAAATATAGTTTCCTATATACTTGGGATATTTTCTTCACTCAGTAGCCAGCTTCCAAAGGTTTCACAAAAAAATTAAATCACATAGCTTAAATATTTGTCCACAAATAACACTGGTTAAATAATTCTGCAACATCTGGTTTCCTTTTCTGTTTGCTATTTGCGCCCTTTTTCTGAGTATAATTAGTCCTTATAAAATGGGAATAAAGCAAGTTATTGTCTTCTGGAAACTAATGAAGTATATCACAACTATAGACAAAGGGACTGTACTTCATTTTGCACAGCAGAGTTAAGATGCCCACAAAGAGAAAAAGAGCTTATGTTCATATGAACATGGTACTTGGAGCTCAGAGGCCTAGATTCACTTAACAAATTTAGTAAAAGGAAGTACTTAGAGTAACCACATAGCTGAAGTGGAAAATTTCAGGAGGAGGACAGTTCAAAGGGATGGGAAATAAAAGCACAGGGAGACATGACACGACACTTCCCTTCTGTCTTGATTTTCCATGTTGAGGGCTCTATGCCAATACAGATTGAATTTGTGGGTCAGTACAGATAATCAAAATGGGGGAAAAAACCCAATGTGTGAATGGTGTTTCTATGGGAGCTGTGGTAGCATGCACCAGTATTTGCATTTTCATTACAGTATTAATCTAAGACCAAAGAAAGGTTTTGTTCTCCCTGTATCTGTCAGTGTGCACAGGAGGACAAAGCCACACTCTGAAGAAATCATCTTTGAATTTAGGATTCATTACTGTAACACTTCAACCAGCAGAGCTTGAAAGGGTAGCTCCAGACCAAGCTGTTCAAAAAACTGTATACCAAAAAAACTCTTTATTTTGCCTAATTACAGAGGGCAAACCGAACATATCCCGATCTTTTTTCTACAAATCAATGAAGCTTTTGCCATTGATTTCCATGAACACAGGTTTAACATTAAAAAGTCAACAACAGCCACTGAATCTTGTTTAAAATACTGTTCTATTTTCCTGTTCTGACAAGAATGGAGATTAAACCATTTTATGTTCTCTTACATCATCTTTTTCTATTTGATAGAAAACCAAGAGAAAAATGAGAAGCAATGCTAAACTTAGCTAAAGCAGTCATTACCACTGGTCCAGTTCAAGTACTTGGTCTACGAAAAAAATCTATTAAAATAAAGGGTGGATTTAAAATTAAAATGAAGTGGGTTTTATTTCTTTAAAATTCATTCTGCGACCTCATAAAATTCGACAAAGGAGACTCTTATTGATCAGTTAATTATGTCTCTGTAATGCATAATAAAATATTATCTGCTTTCCATTTATGTTTTGAGATTTGGTCTGATTTTGCCTTGTAAACACAAAGTGCTATATTTGTAACTATCTGTTTATGGAAGACATTTTTATAATCAAAGCTTATTTTATGTTTCAATGATACATCACCCACAAAAGGATCCAGACCTCATACTGAAGCGTCTGGTTCATAAGCTACCTGCACAAGCTACAGTTTGAACCACAAACTCCAAAACGTAACAAAGAGCTTGTCTTTTTTCAAGAAAGCCTCAGCAGGACTGTGCCTCAGGATGTAACCTGCAGTATCCCTCAGCACTTCAGACTGTACAATGTATATGGAAGAAGAGTCAGGAATATACATAGCAGAGTCACACAGTCATAACACTGTAAAGCAGAAAATGCCTACTACTCATTGTGTTCGGTTTAATAAAACTTTATTTTTACAACTGTCTTACTTTTATCTTAAGAATGGGATCTAGACCTGCTGCATACCTAGACATGTATTGAACTTTACTTGCATGGATCAAATTAAAAACATGAATTTGCATTACCAGTTTGGACTGGCAATAAAGCCAGAATTAATTAAGTATTCTAGGTGTGCCACATTACGCCGCCTCCAAAAAATCAATTTGCTAAAGGAAATCTTCCTGGAGAAAATGTCAGTTGTGTACTTTTCAATATGCTTCATATTTCTGCATTTTTCTGCATTAATTTGTTATGGAACTATCTTTCAGATTATCCCTGCTTTTATTGTGTTTGGTGTTTATTTTTAAGTAGAGTCATAAATGTATTTCCATTTCATGCTATTTCCAGTTAGGAATAAAATGACAGTACTTCCAAGAAAGAAAATTACCAGGGAATCTGTTCTGCATTTGTAGGCAGGAGTGAGGCACTTTGAATGGAGAAGAAGAATTAAATTAGCCCCAGATATAAGAGCTGAATACTAGCCATATGTTTTTGAAGTGAGTATCTGCAAACCCTTTCCTATAGATGCTTTATAGTCTGAAATTTATACATATAAATATAACAATGTTGGTATAATCTGGTAAGAAGTTTGCTGCCCTACAGCAAGCACAAGTCCCTCCAACTTTTAGGCAAAACGTTTTTTTCTTTTTTCTTTGCCAAAGGGACCACTGCTTTTTGAATAAAGCATTTCTACCTTTCCCCAAAGCCACCAGTTTAGAATGAAAGCATATTCCATGTTTAAGATTCTATATTTACTTAGTTTAAATATTTATGGGTGAGATGTATATACAATATTGAATAAAACAGAAACCAGATTCATTCCTTAATGAGTGAGAAAGAATACACTTCATATGAGGCAAAAGGTAGTGTTAGAAATTGTCACTACTTCTCTAAAGTCAGCAACCACAAGAAATGTTCAGTCTGCTCAACTACTGTACGAATAGCAAAACCAAAAGAAAGTGTTATTAGTTTTTCTTCCATATTCTCAGATTTTTATGACAAAGGTTAGAATGTTCAAAAATGTGTTTAAATTTATTCAGCTGTTCTCATAGTTTCATGTTTCACTGGGCTGCTACACTGCATTATGCTCCCATATGACTGGATTAAAGCTATCTAACAGGCTGGTTATTAGTCCAGCATCTGAATACTTGCTCAGAACCTTCTTCATCAAGTATTGACAAGCTGCAAAAGTCATACCGAAATCTTCTTTTTTTTTTTTTTTAAGAAACAGGACATCAAAGGCATTTGTTAGAACAACACTTCTAAAGACTGCTCTTCCTCCAAAGACACTGATAAACTAAAAACGGTGTTAAACCCAGTTGTAGGGGGACTGGACAGCCCAAGGAGAGGTAATGGGATACAGAGATTTTGACCTTTAGGTCATCAATTTAAATTCAGCTCAAGCTGATCATGATCAGCATTCCCACATGATGAATATTTGTTAGCCTGTGTAAAGAAATAGACACAATAAATATTGGTGGACACATTACCAAGGTAACTGATCCCTTTTGGTAATCTCAGAAGAATACCTACACACCGAAATGGCACAAAACAATCCTGATTCCTGTAGTTTCATGGAATCCATCATCAACCACATATTCCAAAGCAATGTCCCAACCACAACCAAATTACTTATGACAGGTTTTGGAATTTTTTTTTTTTTTCAGTAGGCATGTATTTCAACTAGAAGCATCAATGATCACCACTGAGTTCACCTCGTAATAACAAAGCATAAGGTGCAAAAAACAGAAATAGAAAACTGTATTGAAAAATGCCATTAAATTCATTGCTGTTATATCCCAAGAACTACTTCTAAGCAGATTTGCTTGAACTGTTAGAAGTATGGATGTAGCAAAACCAGAGGAAAACCTGAGACAGCTGACAGGAATAACCAGAGGCATGGAAAGACAGCTCTACATGGAGTCTGAGACGGAGATATTGTTTAGAGTCCAGTTTAATAAATGCTGCCTGGTATGAACATATAAAATAATGAATATTACAGGCATTTCTTCAGAGCCTGGGGGTTATGAATAAAGCTAGGCACAAAGGTTCTTTCCTAGCCTATAAGAATTCTGGAGATTTCAGATTATAAGAATATATAATATATATAAGAATTCTGGAGATGTCTTGTTAGTATTAGGACAAATCCTTTCACAATTTCCACAAAAGCAGAGATACCCAAACTCTTGCAGACAATAGTCCAGTGGTAATGACAGTTGCCTTGGATGCATTAGATATTCAACTGGGTTTAAGTCTCTATTCAGCTGGATTCAGAAAAGGAAATTGAACCAAAGTCACATGTCTTAAAGGATAATGCCCTCACTATTAAGCTGTGGGTATTGTAATGCAGATTTCTCTCACGGTTTCTTGTTGAGCAGTTCCAATTTCAGTAAATTAATTATTTGCTATTTGAAATTAAAGCTTCTTAAACAAAGTGTCTTTAAACTATCCCTGATATGAGAGAGGTTTCAGGTTCGATAAAGCAATAATTTCTATCAAAAACACTTTTAACTTGAAAAATTCCCTGGCAGCTTCAGTATTTCCAAGAGCAAATGCAAATAAATTTCAGACATTTTTAAACAGTTTTGGTTTGTTTTTTTTTTTTTGTGGCAACACTAAAGAGGAGACAGTGAGACCAGGCCATGCAATCTTTTCCTGTTCATGATATCAAGTGATTTAAGGCTGGGAAATAATTATTACTAATCATCCATCAACAAACGTCTCATATAAATAAACATAACAAAACATGCAATAAAATGAGAAACATTTTCATTTAAAATTGATTAAGGGAAAACACAACAGCATTCATGTTACTTTTTTTTTTTTTGCTAATTGACAATGTAGTTAACAATTTTTATACCTGGGAGGATAAGGCCTTTAACCTGAGCTTTAACTCAGTAGAGAGTCCTCTTTATTGTAATTTCTTTTTACCCTTCCTATCCGTAATCTTGAAAATAGGCTGTACTTAAATTAATACTAATCTTCATGTGATTTGAATCATAAGTCTGTTTTTCATTTCTATAGCTGTCTTACATTTGTCTATTACCTGACTGTATCAAGATGCTTATTGATCACAACTTTTAAGTATCATAACTGCCTTATGCAGGGCTTCCCAAATCACACTGATTCAAAGCAACTGGAATCATGTAACATAGTTTATCCATAGTTCTATAAAATTTATTCATTCTTGAAGACCTCTACTCACCTCCAAAGTTTACCACTCTATCAACTCATAGCTTTTAAAATTTTCCCTTCTGTAGAAATGTTTATTTCCTCCGCTCTTCTACTCAATTTTCCAATTTCAGTTTTTTTTCAATCCTCTCTCTCCTCCTCTGTCATTATGTGGGTTATCACCATGAGTTTTTAGCTATTTATCCCATTTTCTTCACACTGGTATCTAAGCACTCCCTTTAACACATCAACAAACATCCACTTCTCTAGAGCAATCAAGTCAACACTGAGCTAATCAGTTCCCTACCCCCACAGGTCCCCATGCACACAAAATCATTAATATGATCCTGACTTACAATCTTTATCAATCTAACTTCTATTCACTGTGAAAGGAAAGTAGTGTTAAATTGTGCAAATGGTAGCCCATCTAAAGACAGATTATGAGACAGTGAAAGTCCTGTGTGTGGAAACATAAATGCTGCCAAATCAACTGCACATAAATCTACTCAGTCAATGACCAGGATACGGATTGCATCCTTCCTACTTCTGCTGAGTGCCATCCTACTATACAATAAGTTCCACTGAAGAGAAAATATATGCTAGCAAGGCAGAAAAAGACTTGTCTTTAAAACCAACAGCCTGTCATGAATCTAGGTTTCTATTCCCACCTCCAGCACCCCCAATTTACCATATTACAAAGCAGCAATAGTTCACATTTGGATACCAAACCAGGTGATACATCTACCACCAGAAAAGTAACATGTAATGAATCACATTATTTCTCCAGTGTTTTAAACAGGTAGAAACAATAATAAAAGAACTGCCAAGGAAATCCACAGTTCTAATGTTCTACTGTCTGTAGCTCTTCAGCCTAAAAATAATTCACTGATGTTATTTTCAAAATTAGCATTTCTATTAAAAAGAAAACCAGATTCATCTTAGTTGATCTTAGACATCGATTTACTCACCAGAATAATTCCACTGAGACAGATAAGTGCATTTTCATGAATAAGGACCTGCACTGCAGGACTTAATAAAAACATATACATATAGAAAAAAGTGATAGCCTAGGAATTAAGTCAGAAATTTTGACAAACATTTGTTTTAGAACAACAATGCAGTTAATTTAGTTGACTATTCCTGAGTTCAGATCTAATATACACTGCTCTAAGCAACTTCCTGAAAAGCATTCATACATTTAAAGCAATTTCATTAGAGCTTCAAAACGCACTGTTTCTGTCTATGTTCGTAACTGTCAATGCACTGTTGAACCACAAATTCTTCCTATCATCTTGTTTAATTTTAACACATTATTTTAAAGTTAACATGTTCGAAAAACAGGTTCATAAAATCCCTCAGCTCTACATTCAAAGGAGCTGTAAAATTAAACTAATTACAGGCCTGAAAATATGGGAATTCAAAATGGGACGTGAGCAGAACTGAGGCACCTCCAGCCAAAATGGCAATCCTCAAGGCCCCTGCCTCATCCTGGAGATGTCTGTTCTCCAAAGACAATACAGCTTTTGATGGTAAGATAGGCCAGGAGCAGTAGCTGCATCTCTGTGCAAGGCCAGAGTTTACCTGTGCGGCCAGGACTGAACACCTCGCTGCACAACTTACGTCTAAGCCTGACTGGGATCTAGAAATGAAGCCCACCCCTGCATAGATGATCTGAGGAATTTGATCCAACAGGTGTTCCCAAAGCCAGCCTAAGCCAGCCTAATAAACACCAACCAGGCAGGTTTCCTACAAAATTCTTCAGGTGTTATTTCTTTCTAAAATGGTACATGAACAGCAGTCATTCCTAGCCTAGCAGCAGGACTACTCATCCCAGAAGCAAAATCCCCAGGTCCAATTCCTACTTCAGTCTAGGACTCAAAGCAATGTCTTTTGGCAGAATGTTCTAATCAATAGGCTACAGGCTGTGTCAAATGCTGGGATGAGGTTAAGGATATATTAAAGATCTCCTGCTGAAGTTGTATCATTGTACAGAAAATAATTCAAGATTCATTGGGCCAGAGAAAGAACACAAGAGGGAGCAAGAGTCTGTAGCCTAGTGATTTGGGCACTCAGCTGGGAAAAGAAGTCCTGGTTTCCTGGCCTTTGCTCCATAGAAGGTTCATGCAATTTATCAAACCGCCTTTGCATAATGTAAGTCCTAGCTTGAATCTCGCTACATTTTCCTTTTTGATCCAAGTCTACAACATTTTGTGTAATCACATTCATCAATCTGAATTTTGCAGACACCAACATATCTTTTGTATGCTTTTAACGCTAAAATTTAAATAGAGAACATCAACAAAACTGAAAAACCCTAAAGCTTATTTTATATTAATTTTGCTTTATAACTACATAAAATACAAGCACTTACTTAACAGCATGTTAAAAATAATACTAAAATGCAAATACATTTATTTACCTGTGTCAATAAGGTGCTTTGAATTACTAAGTTTGAAATTATTTTTTCATCTCATCTTTCTCAGGATATGGTAAGATTTTTAAGAAGTTGTAACAATAGTAACAGACTTCTAATATCTTAATTCTGCTCAGTTTCAGTTTCTCATTCTCATTTCATAGTATTTTCATTTGCTGGTTCTCATTCCCTAGCACAACAGTGCTATGTCATGCAGGCGACTGTTTAAATCCAAGCAAGCTTACCCTGAAATTCCCACTCCAACAATTTCATGGACATATTTCTGTTTTTGCTAAACATTCTTCTTATAATAGCTTCATTTTGGGCTGAAGCCTACATAACAGGGTTCCTTTAAATAATATTCCATGCCTTGAAACATATTACAAAAACTGTTATATCAAGGCAAGTTATGCAACAGCTCTCAATGGTTTTAGCATATTTACTCTGTCATGCCATATGTGAGACTGCAGCCTCCACAACAAAACCTTTACACACTGAAGTCATTATCTCTGTGAAGTCTGCAACTGGCATTTAAAACTTATTGATGGCCTGGGTATTGGTGGCTCAGTAGGCAGCACTCTTGCCGGAGGCCCAGAAGGTCAGAGGTTCACATTCTGCTCAAAGAACAAGTTGGACATGTTCCAGGATTGTGTGTGGGCTGTGCTAGACTCCTAAAGGGGCCGTCCTTAGGACAGTAAGTGAAAACTTGTCTGTTTTGTGGATACCAAAGTCCTCTTGGAAATGGAAGAGGAAGAGTGAAAAACAAGTTTAACTTGCCTGAAACAAGTTAATGAAAATGAACGTACCTGAATTTAGTTGCATGTGCTAAATACGGAATGGTATAACTACAGTACACTGAACAGTATTAAACAAGCCATTTTGGTCTTTGTGGTCAACGTGTTGAAGACATAGGTACAGACTGTTAGGCGTGCTCAGTATTAACTAACCTAATAGCAGAATGACTTTGGATTCAGTTTCACATCACGCAACTATGAAAAACGCATGTGTAGTTTCAGTAAGTGAGGATTCTAAACAAAAATGCTTTAACGCTGGTAAAACTTCACAGCATACTATATCATTACTGAAAAACAATCTTCAGCCAAATATCCAAGTCAATACTAGCAACATATATAGAGAATAATATAAACAGAGATTCAACCTGCTCTGGTGTTAAACTTTGATACTTGAATATCCCAGATGTCTCCCTCCTCCTCTTCTTCTTTATAGACAGGTAAAGATGGATCTCTTGAAGGAACTGGGGATCACACTCTAGGCAAAGGTTGGACAGGTGATCAATGTACAGCATGAGATTTTGCCGTGGCTATGTGCCTCCAACAGTGACTGGATCATCTGGTTTAGAAAAACAATTCAAAATTGTAATATTTTCTAAAGAACTTAGGGAAAAATTAGCAAAAGGGAGAACAAATTATTTTTATAACATAGAATGTATTACAGAACATCTTCTCATAATTATACAGATAATTTCAAAAATTCATTTCTTATTTAACATTTAGTTGATTAACTTTTTAATTCCTTACACGTCAGCCTTTAGAGGATTGTGTCCCATTTCTATTGGCAGAATGTGTTCAATAGTTACTGATGAGACATGAAGTTATTCTTATTGGTGTCTAACACAACCACGAAAAGTGCCAAGGCCAGGACTGGTCCATTACTTAACAGGTTTTGGAGCAAGTCACTATTTATTAGCCAAATGGGATTCTACTCTGTAGTGCACTTCAGAGAGGTATTCACAGAGGTTAATGTTTGTTAATGAAGATTCATCTCCCAACACTCCCCTCATTGTCAATAGACTGAAAGAGCATTTTCTAAAGGACCATTCAGAGAACCTAACGTGAGACTTCTTCTAGCATTTAGGAACACCATCTTTTATCTACCTGTCTTGTACATAGTGCTTTTTTTTTACCATCACAGAAAAACAAATAATGCCCTCCTTCCCAGAAATATCCATTAGTATAATGGACCTTTAAGCTTGGTGAAATCAGCCTGTATTTAAGACACAGTGTTTACACACAGTAAAAGAGATCATGAATTACAAGCATCATGACATCTTCAGGCTACCACACAATTAATGTGTAAGCAATGCACTTCTTAAACAAAACAAGTTAATGATCGCATTATTTCTAGTTTAGAAACAGAGGAACTCATAACACAATCCCAGTGTAAATTTGCAAAGAATTATGAGTTCATTTTATATGAAAAGAAGCTATTTCAAGGAACGAACTATGTCCTCCTAACCTGGGACAACAAAATTGTTTGTTTTTTTTCTTTTCTCAGTAAGAAAGCAATTAGGTATTTTCCAATAAAAATATCCTTGTCCATATATAAACACTCCTGGTAATCATGTAATTACCTTACCCAATCAGATTAAATTGCTGTCAGTTGAGTTCCCACTGTTGATTAACTTTCACATACTCTAAACCTAAATGAAGTCTTTAGTTAAGTCACTTAGTCATTTACAAAGGTGTCTCTATGATTCCAAAAAGTATAACAGCAATATACTATTTGCTATAATCATCAAATATCCAAGGTCAAGGATAGATCACAGTGGACCCCTTTTTTAAAACCCAGAGAAACACAGAATTAAACTATGTTGCTTATTTTTGTGTTTCTTGCCATGACTTCTAAATGTAATAGTAACCTTTGACCCCCCCACATTAAACACCATAATTACATAATTAAAACTAATTATGCAATTTAACATACATATTTTTGTCCTACAACAGGCAGGTCAATTACCTCACTCATTGACCTTGGAAGCTTTCACAGTTTAAACAAAACAATGAGGCTTTCAATTAATTTTAAAGTACAAACAGAGAAGGAGCAGCAGAACCACAAGTCTTGAAGCTGATATTGCATAGATGGATCACTTACAAATCTCTTCATTTAGTATTACATAAAATAAATCCTTTGATAAAAACTCCTAAATGTCTGTCTTTGTTATATGTTTCTATCATTAGAAATGTTAGCACATTGTGAACAAACAATATATACACATGTATTGCCAAATGCAAGCAAGAAAGGCCATAGAATACTTTTTCCTGTCCCACATCTTTTCTTCAGTATAGTTTCCTTTGCTTCCTCCTACGCTTCTCTACCTCTCATCCTGTTTCACCTTCACTTTCTGAAGTCTTTTTCTTTCCCCTTTTCATTTCATTATCTTCTCTGTTCCATTTCTAGCTGTAAAACTTGATAGCAATTTATATATTCTTAAACTGCTGTAGCCGTTGTCTTTTCCAGTTTCCACTTTCAGCCCTAACCCCATTCATGAGATGGTGTTTCTCATCAGGTCCTGCCACCAGTGGCTCCTGCTGATGATAATCCAGCACACTGAGGGAACTCTGGACTAAAGAAAGCTACCGCTAAAACAAGCATGGGACGTGCTCTAAAAAAACATTCTAAATTTTCCAGGGTGGGAAGTTTGGTACAACTGAGAGGCACTTTATGAAATTATTGAAATATGTTTCCCTTGGATAATGTCTTTATTATCTGCATACACTTAGGTAAGCTACATATACTGTACTGAAAATGTTTAAAATTGTACAACAGAGACTTATGCAATATTAAGTTGTGTCCAAGGAACTTCTTTCTTTTCATAGAGTAAAATTAGCATTGTAATTCAACCACGTTTTTATTTTTCAGTAAAGTAAATCCCATTTGCCAAAGAACAATTCTTAAATCAAGTGTAAGCCCAGGAGCTCTACATTAAAAAGGATAATGTTCTGCTATGCTGTTTTTTCAATTGTTATCTTAGCCACAAATAGTTCCACCAAAGTTAACAGACTTAGCTGTGAAGTGACAGGCAATATACATATAGGTATACCAATCAAGCTTTAAGTTGTTTCCTCTTAATCTTGTTTTATGTGGGGATCAGAAAATAGCTACTGGCAAACACATATGCAAATCTTTGCTGACTTCTTGAAAGTAAGACAAAAATATCTAAAGTGCATTTTTAGTTTCGGTGTCATTTCTAACACCATTTTTTGAGTCCTTTCTGTTCTCTGCTTTAATTAGGCCTGACTGACTTGCACAATGAGCTCAAAAAGATATCAGTAAACCTTTGACATAATGGAAACAAGGAGCACTGAACTCTGAATGAGGAGTTACAAAAGGAAAGAAACAATTTAAGATGGTGGCAGGCCTTACTGTAACACTAAACCTTAAACTGGATCTTATTTATATAAAGTAAACCAATATATTAAAATAGTGCCACAAACTTCTGGACAATAGTTTGAAGGAAAATAATATAGAGCCTGTGTAGAAATTCTATCCAAGGGAGCGGAGGAGATTATTCCTTATACTCCCATTTAACAAAAAGATTCCTTCTGTTTTGAACAGAACAATATTCTAATTCAGCTCATAGAGCATCCCAAACAGAGCAGCAAAAGAATGTGTGAAGGAGTCCAAATACGGTGCTATTGAAACAGAGCGGGTTAGAGGAATTGAGACAGAATCCTACAAGTGGCTAAATAGCAGCAGGAGCTCAGCATCACAAACAGCAGGATGCTGTTCTTTCCAGACGTGAGTGACATAATACAGGCAAAACAATCAAGATTTTAGCTGATAAATGCATGCATTAGGAAAAGGCCTTGCTGTAGAACTTTCATACGCAACCAACGTTTAGGTAAATTCTGCAGACCTAATTTACACTGGAGAGCATTTTGTCTTATATGAACATGTCATGTTAATCATATAAAACAGAACCCTTTCTAACATAGAGACAGTAATTTTTAAGAGCCTAAATGCAGAAAACACAAGAGTATTTGCTTAATGATTCAGTAATGGATAAAGCTACAAGCTTTCAGTAGTTCGACACAGCTTCAACTCTGTCCTGAGCATTTCTACAAATATTAACTATATATAAAAATATTAACTCCAAATATCTAGGATATCTAGAATGAATAAGTAACAGAACCTATGTAACCCTACTGATTATACGTAAATTCCATTCTATAGCAGTAGTATTAGAGGCGCTTTAAGGTTCTGAAGGGAATAGTTGCATTTGTAAGAGATATATTGAGATATTAAAATAACATGCACAATGAAAAAAAGGATCAATAGATCATTCTGATTTCTAGATTTGATGGGATTTTATAACATGACATTTTTATTCTACACATCTATTTTTCACTCACAGTATTTTCAAAATATCTTTTAAAAGGCTGAGATTCCACTTACTTTCCATTTTATGCTATGAGCAACCAGAAAAAAATTTATTCAATTGCTTTTTACCCAGGGAAATGCAAAACATTATGTGTAAAACATTCATCTGTGTTCCCCAAATTCTTCCCTGTCCTCCACAAAACATCCTTTTGGAATAATTACTTTAGTAAGTTTGAAATAAATTACAAGTTTTAGGTCAAGAAAAGATTCCAGCCTGGAGTAGAGGCACACTTCCCCTCGACTCGGAGAACACTGTGAGACAAGAATTTCTGAGTGGTGGGGTAACTGCAGGAGGCCTGGTAGGGAGCAAAGGGACATTGAGGCACACCATCTTTTCTCCTGTGGTGGCTCCTGGTATAGTCTCCCAGCTTAAGCAATTTTCACAGCATAGTTTTTATGCATTGCATACAGCATCTCAGCATTCAATAGATTCCTTCACTGAATTCATCAAATCTCTTTTTGAACGAGTAAAAGCTTTGGCACTCATAGCATTATGCAGCAAGAAGTTGCACAGAATTGCAGTTTATACAAACAAATAGCCCATCCTCTTCCCCCGTGTTGGTTTTTCTTTAAACTCCCCAACTGCTAATTTTATTTCATACTCAGATTAATTGTGGTACGAGGGATCATAAGTAGCTGTTTCGAATTCGCTTCTTCATCATAGCTGGCTTTATACTTTCTGTAAATACACAGGCATTTGGGTAAACCTTATTAGTTCTCCAGTTATCAATTATCCAATTGACTGTTTTCATTCACAAATCAGTTTCAGAGGCAGTTGTGCCTTTGAGAACATGAGCTATAGTAATTAAGGAAGCAGGACAGGGAAAAGGTCAACCAGAAGCACAAAGCTACAGAGTTCCCCTGCCATGGCTGGGACAACGACATAAGAACATCATGACATTTGCAGAAGGCACCTGAAGACTCTATTCTGTGGGCCCTTTCTCAGCACATGACCACAAGTTCACCTATCATCTGATCACAAAACAAGCGTCTCACATCACATGAGTGACTGAGGGAAGATGACAGATGTTGTCTGTATTTTGACAATGTGATGGACGTGTAAATCTATTCGTGGTAGTTTCTTCTGCAGAAAGACCAGATTACAGAGCAGATAAAGTTTCTTGTAAGCTGGCTCCAGTCCACAGATCTTGTCACAAGCTGGCCATCGGTGATGGTAATGTGTATGATATCTGGAGATCTTTCATAAAACTGTGAGATCAGGAATTTGAAATGATGTAGAAACAGCCATAGTATTCTGCAGTTCTAGTCCTCTGCTTAGCTGAAAACCAACTAGATGCTGCTGCTTTTCTATTACCTGCAGCATTGTGCAGTTATTGAAATATGCAGTCATCTTGTTCTCATCATCACAGGGAGTGTGACTTATTTACATGTACGGACATATTGCACATTTATAGCATGCTTGGTACAGAGCAGAGCAGCTTTCTAAAAGTTGATTAAGACATTATGCTGAACTAAAAATTGGGCACTTTGTGAATATCTGCGTTTTGGCCTTTTCCCAAATGTCTTCCCGCCACAAAGTGAAAGAGGACAGCTGGAGTAGACTAACTTTCTGTACACAAGAGACTTTTTCCTTTCCTTTTGAAGGTATTACTTGCATGTTATTACATTTGCATAAAGGATCTTTATTCTTTCCCATATATAGTAAATTGCCTTCTAGTATGTGAATGTTGTATAGCCATTTGCCCCCCAAATACAAAACAGAACTATCCTCACTGTCATTCAAGCTTTTTTTTCCCCCCATTACAAAGAATTTATGCAAATCTATTTTTGTTTGGTCTGTTTTATGCTGACAGCAATTAATTCTAAAGCCTACAGCATAAAGACATACAAGTATCACATATGTTTTTAATCTACAAGCAAGTTATCCAATTATTTTAGGTAAACTTTATGATCACAACCATTCTTACCAACTCTGATATAATAGGTTTTCTTCTTCTCAATGGCTTAAAATTCACATAGACTGCTATAAGGAATATACTCTTGAACATTCCTCATGTTTTACCTCCTGATTTTGAGATAATAATATAATCAGTGAGCAAATTTTGTTTATACTTATTAGTAAAAAGACACTAAAAGCATGGTGGGAAATAATATTCCATGCCTTAGGACTCAAACAAGTTTTCTTTATAAATAGAGCTTGTGTAAATCATAGACCAAGTTGACAAATTTCATGGATGAGTCATGGTGAAAATATCAGATTTCATGGTTTAAAACAGATTAATAAGAAAATCATATTAGAATCTCAATTATCTAAAATCTGCATGTTGCTGAAGAATTAAACAAAAAATAGTAATAGTTCTGGAGTCCGTGCACTTATTTACATTTGCACTGAGTCACATATAGAGCATAAATCCTCCTCATCAACCAAGCGCCTTGTAAAACCTCAGAAATCTATATTTAGGTACATTAGGCAAGACACACTAGAACCAGAACATCAAGAATTATAGAGATTATAGTACATTCAAGCTATTTCAATGCTTTTTTTCCCATCAAATTATCCTAATGGGAAAATATTTTGTCACCTTATAGAAAAACATTAACTAAAAGAAGAAACAGACTTTGAAATGCAAGCTGCTATTTTCACAATTATTTATATTTGGTGCATTTAATTAAAAATTAGGGAAAGAATCTCCTAAAGAAGTTTCACTTCAACAGAATATCTTGGTATTCTGGTAAAAACATAAAATTCATACCAATGACAAACAACATTTAGAGTTAAGAGAAACTATCGGTTTGCATGTAAAACTTCATGGCCTTTAAGTCTTTCATGATGATGTAATTTAAAGTGAGGCCTTATTTAAAAGAGAGGTGACATGTAACCATGTGATTCAAAGAGACTTGCTGACTATGTAACTACTTGGCTTGATGCCTACATCTCTTCTACTTAGTTGTACAGACCACTTGTCATCTTTGCGTATGAAGACAGCCAATTTGTCAGACATTTGCTTTAATTCTTCTCCTTTGTCTTCTTTACAATATCCTTCATATACATCCTGGTCATCAATATCATATATCTGACTGGAGGATGGAAATTCATTTGTGTCTCAGTCTTACTTCCTTTGCATGCAATCCTCCTGGGTCTTATAGGATGTACTTAATAAGAACCACGTTATTCTGCTAAGTCCTTGAGCAGACTTTGAGAAGCAGTACGGCAAATTAGTTTCAGAACGTGGAAAGTCAGGTTGGAAATAAAAAGCTGCAGTTATCTGCAGTACTTTCTGCAGTTCAGAAAGTAAGAAAAAGAGGTCTAACTTTCAAGAAAGGATTTGGTGTTTGTTTTTCCTTTGGAAAGCTGGAGTAATTTATCCACAGACAGTAACGTGTTAGACACTAGCTGCAACTAGAATTAGCTTTTAGTTAATTCACATTTTTCATATATGAGCAACACACGTCTCATCCAAGCATATTTAAATGCCTTTGTTTCTACAAACTTAGAACATTATTTGCAACAAATTCTATACCATTCAAATATTTAAAGTTAAAAGTGTGTTTGAACATAAATAGCCCTTTAGATGGCTGGAAATGCCAGGTTTATAGTTGTCCTTGCAACCTTAATTCTGCCCCCTGGTGTCTATAATTTGTGTTTATTTCTAACTAATGATCACACATTATTTTTCGCTCTAGGATCTCAGTGTCATTCTGTTGACAGGCTAAAATATTCTTACAGAGTGAAGTTGCCTTTCAATACTACCAAAGGTTTTTAAATGCTGCCTTTGCTGAGCATGTCCCTGAAACTATGGTACTATTTGCTTCCCGGGCTTCTCTGTGCTGCTCATCACCATATCTGGGCATCTCTAGAATGCTAACAAACTGCTTTCTGCATCTTCTTTGTGATATGAAAAGAGCATTATTATCTGTGTAGGAAAAGATGGTGCACAGACACTGGGCACGGTTTCAAAAGTCTTTGTTTTATTGCAGATGTCTTGGTCGTTTGCTCTAATGCATTAGGCTTACTTGTGTAATGTTCTTCAGGTTTTATAGACCTTTTCATTTTTGAAATAGCTGTATAGACTTTAACATGTTACATTTGACAGATCTCTCTCTAAAAAAAAAAAGGGTAAATCTTATTTTCCTCATTTTGTAGATGTTCAAAGGTGACTTTTGCCTAGGCTGTCCAAAGACCTGTTAGAAATGGCCTAAAACTCAAAACTACTCCTGGTGCTTCAGCACTGGGTTTGCTCCTGATGACCAGACACTTTTACTAGCATAATGGCGGCGTTTTCATTGCACTGAGGTACTTTGAATGCTCCATACATCTGAGACAGGTCATGACTGAAATAAACACAAGTTCACACAATACTTGTATTTCAGTCTACACAGTTTGTTAGCACAGAAGAAATCTGTAGCAAGAAAATGGATAGGGCTAAGTTAACCAACAACATTAGTGTTAGTCTCTCCAACAGTGACTGTCCCATTTAACATGCCACTCCAGAATGCATTTAGTATAATAGATAGCAAGCATGGAACAGCAGTAAGGTGCTACAGAAAATGTGGTAAACGGCTGTATAACTGAAAAGTGCTGTAACGTACCAGAAAGGGCACCAAAATAAAAATTACATGAGCTACCTTAAATCTGGCACTTCCTAACTTCCAGACTTTTGATTTGCACTGTGATGACCATTTCATCAAGCTGTTTGGTTGACTTGCAACATATATTTGCTGTATTAAAAGACGAAAGTTACGGACAACTTCAACAATGGCTCATCAGTATCAGAAGGAAAGTTTGAGCTCTTAATAGTGACAGCTGAAGTACAGATATACACCTTTTAAAATAAACCTGTGGTTATTGGTGATCACTTCCAATCCTAGTGGTGTGCACTGAAAGAAAAAGCTTCTAGCTTGTATATTTGAGCAAATAAAAGCATTTTGGTTTGCTTTGTTTATTGTTTAGACACACTGGAGCATAAATCCATCACTTACTCCCTGAACAAAATCTGAGTGCCCTCTCTGAAGTGGCCATGCAAACTAAAAAAGTAGTGAAAATAAGGCTTTTGGTTCTTTAAACCTACCAGCATTTCATCCCTATTTTCAAATGGATCTGATCCAAAAATCAGCTGGTCTTATAAGGAGCCTTTTTGCTGATTCCAGTTAGGTGACATATCCCTTAGAGGAGTTTGAGCAATGCATATGGTCAGGCTAAAATATCAAATCTACTCTTTGTTTTTACCATCTCGTTTCCAATTACACAGACCTCAATGGATTTCTCATTATCTGTTCTAACATCAGGAAATCAGTATCAGCTACAAAATTTAATTAAATAAATTTCTTCATAGAAGCAATGAATGCATCATTAAGACCCAAAATTAATCTCAGTCAAGTCTATCAAAAACCTCCCATTTTCTTGGCAAAAGCAGATTAAAACTGAAATAATACGAAAATTCCAATTTACTCTCCAGTAGCGAGTTTATGTGTTTTGTGTCTGTATTTCATCCTCCTCAGTGATGAAAAATTACCATACTAAATTTTTGGTTCTTAACATTTTGGGGTACAAGAACTGCAAAAGACATGTTTGGTTTTCTATTGACACTAAAATGAGGAAAAAAACCCACAATATTTCATTTACAATCCTAAAAAAAAAAAACCCCAACAAATTTTGGACTAAATTTGGTCAAAACTTTGACATAACAATCTCTCCCTCACTTTCTCATATACTGAAAGAAATAAGTAATCCATGTTTGTAAAGTGTTTTAATGAACTCAGATGAAAATTACAGAAATGCAAAGCAAGTATAATTGTTGTTATGACGAAAACGTCTAGTCCTACTCACTATGTTCATTGCCTTAAGTAACACAGTAGGTAGCCTGTTATTACTAAAGGAATAAACTTTTTCATCAAACACTCTTTATAAAAATATTTCCCTGGAAATGTAACACAGCATGTAGCAAGACTACTACAATTTTCCATCACCTATGAGTACATGCAGCATAGGTACTGCATGTAGATAATTTTACTTGAGCTTTTTGGCAATAGTTCCTCTCAAGGAAACCTACATTAACCCGAAATTTAGAGTCTGTTATCCCCAGGCCAGCTTCATTGGAATTTTTAATATGGCACTGTCTATTCAACTGTTGTGTGTAAAACGCCAATAAACTGGCCAGAAAAGAGCTGAAGGGCTAATTGCCTTTTAACTCCACTGTGATGATAAAGTCACGTAGAAAGAAAGGAAAAACTCCCACTGCTTTAACAAGTTTATCTGACTGCCACTTTAACATTCTCTGTCTGCATACACTTTAGTGCATTCACCAATAAAAGGATAAAAGCATTCAAAATCCTGCACCCTCAATAACTAAGAAAGTCCAGATTCAAAACGTCTGCTCTGCTGAAATCAGCCCATTAGGTCCACTAGCTTTTTGCATGGTACCTAATTTCAACTATATAGTATATACCAAGAAAAATTTTTCTTTTGATGCAAAAGGTTATAAATCCTTACAAAACTGGAATGAGAGAAGAAAAGGAAGGATACTGTTTTTGAAATAATAATAAAAAGCAGAAACTGCTTCTCACAGCTGAAAGGTGAAATAGTGCAACCAAGTCAGTGGGGAAATTCCTACTGACTGTAATAGGGCAAAGATTTAATCTCAAAGTAAAATACAGGAAAATATAGAATAATTTAATTTTTAATGCTGGATAAATATATAATTTCAATTTTCAATTAATGTCTGTTCCTTCAACCACATTTTGCATTCTTTATTTCCCTCTTCAAAAATGCAGTTTTATAAAACCATTTTTTTTTTCATCTGATTATGAATGAGATTTTCTAGCTACCTCTGGTTTTCTGCACTGTTATTTCTTATTAATCCATAATTAAAAGTAGGCATCAAATAATGCCAGTTATGGAATTCAATATTTATAGACAAAAGGCATATTTTCCTTTGCCAGCTGAGTGATAACCATTCTTGTCCTACTTGATTCCACAAAATGAGGTGGTTATTAAAACACTTTTCACAGGACGACTGAAAGGAAGAAACTAGTGGTCCCTTAATTTTTTGCTAGACCTGTACTTTCACTTTGACAAGAGAAGGGAAACAATCAGGTCTGATACTAAATTGACCTGTTCCACTTAACAAAATAAAAGCAGAGGTAGAGGCATTGTGATTGCCAGCTGCAAACCACTGAGTGTTGTTTTTCTATTAAAAATCTCTTCCATGTTTTTCTTATTGTAACCTGGAAAGAATACAAAATCTGAAATCCAAAGGAATTTCTACAGAAAAGAATACTGTTAACACGAAAAGGTCCTCAAGTACTCACCAGAGCAAATGTTATATCATATTAAGGTAAAATTTAAAAGCAGAGTTCAAACTAAAAATGAAGTGTCCTTCAAAACAGACCTATGTGCATCAGATCCTATGCATTAATGTACTTATTTCCATACAGTTCTGCATTTCCCTCCTCTATCACTTCATAATTCATTCCAGATTTTGTTATTTCTTTCACATTTGAAGGCACATTGTTCCATATTTGGGTGATGAAAGACTGAACTGGATGGAAATACAGTGAAATGTTAGAGGGAGAATGAAAACAAAAATGAAATCAAATTTTCAATTTATAAGGTAGTAACAAAACTAAAGAAAATTTAGTGCTCAGGGAGGCCTAGAATGTTCATGCTCACAGTACAAAATAAACAACCTTGCTATCCTTCCAAATGTAAAATGCCAATACCTAAGGGAAGTAATGAATTTATCCATAACATTACGCTACTTTTAGGTTGTCACTGCAGCTCAGGGTTATTCTTAAAGCTTAGATCTTCATTAGTAGATTAGAAGGCAGAGTAAACTAAAAGATCAAGCTAATCCAGGATAAACTTCTTTTCCACAGTTCAAAGGCATTGGCCTTTACACAGGTTCAATTGCAGGGTTCTTTGAAGATGTGCCCTAAAGTTCATTAAAGAAATTTCACTGACTTGAACTGATTTCAACATTAAAAAGATAACGCGAGAGCTTCATTGCCAGAAAGAACCTGACAGACTGAAGGTGGTATTAGACTATTTTTTTTATTCTTCCACTAAAAGCCTTCTTCATTTAAATAGATCTTTGTGTTTAAACCCTTAAGAAACTTTAAAAATCAAATGAAAAAAACTCTTGAAAACACAGATTTAAAAAAATCCAGTTAAAAATCATTACTTAATTCTGTCTAGAGAATCCAAACTAAGCATCACTGATTTTTTTTTTCCCTCATTGACTGTCCTTAACAATATTTCCAGCTGGTAATACACACAGTGAACTGTCAGTTATTGCTTATGAAGCATCTAATCTGTGCATAGAGCTTTGTAAAGAAATATAATGGCAGAACAACTAAAGTCTTTAACAATGTAAGATTTACACAGATGTACATAAGCCTTGTCTTAACAATAGGTGCTCCATAGCCCCTGTTAATAGTAATGGGAAGAGGAAAAGACTGTTTAAGATTTTCTTCAACCTCTGCTGAAATCAAGAGAGACACATTTGCTGATTATAACTCCAGAGTTTCACTTGGTCATTACCTTTAAGTTGTTCTACCATGAACCTTTATGAGAAAATCCTAAACAGAGAACTGTCATATGTACCAAGGCTTACTTAAAACATCATTCTCAGCTTTTTGATGTATCCTGTGTTACTCTTTCTCTTCATAAAAGCACACAGCTGTCTCTTTAAGCCTATTTATTTTATTTACTTTGCTTTTTTGAGTTCAAGATTTTACCTTGTAGATTTTTTTTAAAAATGACAGAACTACTTGTCAATGTTTACACATTTAGGCCTTGTAGTAAAAGCTGTCAGGCTATGCAGCTGACTCAAGGAAGCTGCATTTTATCAGAATAATAGTATCAATTTCAAAATAATTATTTAAAAAAATTACAGGATGACTGATACTGGTATACATACTGAAGATAAAACGCTGAAATTCACATTACAGCTTTTGTCATTTAGCAAATCTCTTGCTGCATATTCAACCTTTTGCAGTGATGAAAAAGCAAATATTTTATCGATGAAAAAGATACTCAGAAACTAATCCTTCTTTCTGCCACCTAGCTTAATGTTAAATGCATAATGTGATTAAAGCCCAGACACACATAGATAACTTTTTTTTAAATTTACACAATGAATTTCCAGAAGTTTGTCTACTATCTTGCATACGATCTACTTCACATGTATGACACACACAGAAAAACCTTCTATAACATTATCAGCTAACAAGTTGAAACAAGCAAAATGTAAAAAGTTCCAGAATTAAATTATCCATTCAATTTGAATTTTGTATCTTATTAGATATTATTTATGATACAGTCCTTAATTCTACATACTATGTTTTTCCCCAGGACTCCTGCCTCAATCCGTACACAGAAGTGATGTCAGGTCCTCGCCCATGACCAACTAGTCAACTTTTTTGATACATCTTGTTTTCAAGCTTGGTTAATTGAATACTATTCAAACATTACTGTCTAAACAAAACTATTAATTTAATTCAGGCTTTTCTAGAGCAATCTTTATTATGACATTATTGCATTCATTTAGCTAAGTATCAGCATCCACAACTCCGTCAATTTGCAGTTATCCTCATCTCTCTGGACTCTGCTCAGTTACCACCATTAGGGATTTTGCTCAGCCAGTTCCAATTTCCCCTCCATCTTCCATATTGAATCATTCTTATTCATGTACTCCGACCTCCACTGTGCTCTCCAGTCCCACCTTACAATCCCCTCCTTCACAGTTCAGCAGTTGCAACTTTTATCTGCTGAACCACCAACCATTATTCTCACCTGCTTGCACACCTACCTCAGCTCTATCTTACCCCTGCAGCTGATTTACCCTTTGTTTTCTATTGAGATATATTCCCAAACGCTTTTTCCTCCCGCCTCAAGGTTTTTAATCAGTCTCAGTCCTCTCTGGATCTCATTCTCTCCCCTCAGATCAACTTATTGAGAAAAACACCAGCTATGGATTGACTGGTAACACAGAAGGCAGAGGAAAGAAAATCTCTCAGCTTCAGCTCTGGACCTAGCACAACAGCACCAGTCCCAAACTGAAAATAAGGGAAATCTTCTGCAGCTCCAGAGCTGATCATGCAGATGGAATCCTAGCTGCTAAAACCTAATGACCTCATGCAAAGTGGGATTCTTCGAAATTAACCAAATTTAACAAACATTTACTTGGACAACAAAAAGTACATCCATGAAATGAATACTAGCCAACTGCCAAAACTCCAGACACTATCTTGAAGCAACAGGCTCAGTAAACCTTTCCAAAGAAGTTTCCACTTGTATTGTTTACTAGTTTGGGTTGGGTTTATTTTTTTTTAACTTATATCCACTGTCCTGGAAAAAGCTGAGCCTTTTCAGCTAAGCACATGGAACCATTTGTGCAGAGTATAAACTTTTGAGACAGATACCTCACTTGGCAAGTGTCCCAAGTAACTTCCTAAAATTATCAGCTAAAGGAAAGGATTTTTTAATGGAAAAGGTCAGACAACCTTTAAAAGAAGAAAGGATACTAGGCCAGTCTGGAAACTGGGTATATATAATGCAGATAAACAAATCCATACTACTGCTTTATTGTAATAAGCTATTTAATTTGTTTCTTTTTATTGTCAAAACCAAAAAGGGAATTTTGAAGTGCTGTAATTATAAAACAAAAAGATGTAGAAAATTCCAGTTGATAATTATAACAGCTGAAAAACTCTTAAAAAACCCCCAGAAGAACAAGTTAATAAATACTGTAAAAGTTATTTGTAAAAAAGTTATGTAGATATAATTTTTATGTATTGATGTAATAATATTTACATACTGACATATATTTCATATACTGATACAAATGTTTATATATTGATATAATCTTTGGGTCCTTCTTGCTAAGGACAAAAACCACCTCCAGCATGATAGGAATAAAAAAATTGCTGTATATATAAATATTTAATAGAAGAAAAAAGGACATATAATACTTTCAAGCTACACTATTGCCAGAGAGAATGTTGCTATTCAGAGCTGATTAAATATATTTAAAGTTATCTTAATGATCAAATAAATATTTTTTGCTTTTGAAATTTTGTAAAATACTACTATTATTTGTACATTCAGACTGTAAACTCAGAGTAGTTGTACTGTACACCTTATTCGCAGCTTACAAAACATTATTCTTTAGTGTACCAATTGCTTCAGTCCTCAAACCACAATGCACAACAATAATACAATGTTCAGAGAAATAACTCTATGTAAAACCTAGCACATAGGCTACATAAAAAGTTCAAAATTGTTAGAGGTACAATTAGTCACAAACCAGATCCATACAAATAGACAAATACAAAATAATTTAAGAACAGGTCATAACATCTTCATAGCTCAGTTTATCAAAATAGAAATATAATAGTACCTACTTACAAATTATTTTGTGAAGTTTAGATTTATTAAAAAGAGCACACATTCTTAGTAGTAATTAACACCAGAATTTTTTTTATGATTAAAAATGCAATCGAAGGCCTCCCAGAGGAACACAATGCATAACCCACGTACGTAACACCTAAAAGAACGGGCTGCTTGAACAACACCCTTACGCTTCAGCAGTGAAGGTAAAACTTGCTTTTACAGTTTGATGTAAAAGGTAATGGTTGACTTTCAACTGACATTGATGGATTGTAGATCACACCTTCAAACCTAGCTGGATGAATTCCAGTTTTCATAGGTGTGATATCACTATCAGTATCGCTGCCACCATCAAATAATTGACCAGTGATGTTCAAATTGTAAGATTTTATTTTGAGTCTATGGGCTGCCATGTGTTTAACACTATGGTGTACCATGAGGGCCCTTAAAGTGTTTCCTTTTAATTTTTTTTTCTTCTCTTAGCTGCGTTATTAACTGTATTAGCAGTATTTCCTATTCTGCATTTCGGAAATACCTGCTTACACCAGTAATACCTTGTCTAACTGTAAAAAACCTAAAAGGAAAGTATCCACTATCCTACAGTCCATAAACATATCAAGCTCTTAGGCACATAAAAGTGAGACCCTGCAATCCCTGGTTAATACCAGATAGATCTCTGTTAGACTATTTTCACTCCTTCTACACACATCCCACCATTGAATTTGATCCAACTTAATCCTGTCTAAAATTAAAATAATGGTCACCTGTTATTATTTACTTTATTGAATGTGAATGCTTACTGTAAGAGGAAAAACACCAACTCAGTAGAAGAAATTACAGCAATCACAGTCATTTGAAATGTAAGCATTTGTCAGTTTTTAACACAATTATAAAATTAAAATATAAGATATTTTAAAATCAGATTTGCTGACAAAAAATGGTTGTTGGTTGTCTACAACGTCTGTTGAATTCAGCAAGTGTATTGCATTACTTTTTAGGGCAAGGACCACTCATAAGAATGCAAGCACATTTTATCTTCCTCGGGCTCTTGTGAATGACTGTTGTTTTGCTAAGATACTGTATTTTTTATCCTATGAGAATGCTATGAAAATTCAACTTCATTAAATTAATGCCTCACATAAAATTCAAAATTGTTGGTTCTCAAGGATGATAGTGTATGAAGGATAACTTTGTTAGCATATTGCATTTCTCTTAACTTTTAGCCTATTAACTTTCCTATCAGAATTCCATTTTTGTAAAGAGTGTGAGAATAAGATATTGGCTTTTTTTTTTTTTAAACTCTATGAATAAAGTGAAATGACTAAAGCCTTGGGTTTTTTCATTTCAAAGGTAAAAAGCCTAAACCACATTTTAGTCCATTCACTTACACCTTGACACCAACACATTCTGGAATCCCAGCTAAGTCCAGCATACATTGTCCTACTGAAATTTCAGATTAATAAAATATTTGAAAGGTGCATCTTTATTTCTACAAAGATTACTTTTAAATAATAACAACTTAAAGAATCCCTCAGCTGTAGATGTTGTTATATTTAGAATTCTAAAGAACTTTCTCTTTTCCTTAGATGAACATGAAGAACTATATACATCTGAAAACATTTATTAAACTTTAGTCATCTCATTTCTGCTTTTTTGTACCACAAACAGATGCAGAAATGCATAATATTCAGTGCAGACGTGTCTAAAAATGAAAGGCAACAGTGTATAAGCCAGAGTAAAATTCTTTCTCAGCATTAATTCAACCCTTTTTTCTTCCACCATGCATTCTTGCCCCTTCTACAACAGTCCTTGAAATTTAGCAGCTCAAAATCATATGTCTCTGTTAAGCTGCTAGGTATGTGGAAACAATGTTTTTAGGAGACCCACAAAATCAAACGAGATCAGACTAAATTATCTACTGCTGATCTGCACTGATACATTACTGCTAGTCACTAAACCAGCCACTTTAGGTCCTGAAAAAAATTCAAGGGGCAATGAACCATGATATGCAACTTCATTGAAAGCTAGTTAAGCACATTATCTGGCAGAAAAAGCATTTTCGACCCCCTTGGTTGTCAACTTTGAAGAGTGATAATTACCTCTTTAGCACTAGTAGAGACCAACTGAAGTATTACAGCACGAAAGCTCTTTCATAACACAGACTGATCTACTGACTAAAAATGCATTCAACTTTTTTTGAATTCTGGGATAGGAATTATGCCACAACATTAGTACAGAGGCCTACTTGAAGAAAATAAGGCTGCACTTCAATCAATTTCTCCACCATCATGCCTGTGCAGATACCTTCTCCTATATGCCAAGTATCTGAGATCAGATCAAAATGTGGGCATTGGGCTTTCATTGCTCCTTCTTGTCCTTTTGTGAAGATAGTATATCAGACATTGCTTTATTTACCTCCCACTACAGAGCTGCAGCTGACCAACTATGCTTTCTTCTCACTCCTCTGCTATATCACACACACAGTCTGTTTTCCTCTCAGCTTTATGCCTTCTAAGGCAAAAAAGGGACTGCAACAGTCATTTATACATAGTGTTTCCAAATGTTCCCAGATCACCTGCTAATTCTAAATGAAATCAGATTTAGGTACAATTCTAGAATTAGCCACAACTCCATTATATTTGGTATTAAAGACAGTATGAAAAGCTTATAAAGAATAGAGTGTATTTGTGCATGAGCTTCCAGAGGAAAGCCTTCATCTTGGAGGACAGCAGTGTGCACATGGTGAGCAAGTTAAATCTTCCTTACTTTGTAATGAAATTCTTAACAGTTCTCCAGGTCTTTTGCTTTGTATAAGTCCCCTCATGTTTGAGCCATGAGAAAACAACTGACACAGCTGAAGTTCCTCCACGACATTGTGCACAACGTATCTTCAAGTGATTCTTTCAACAGATCCAGAATTTTTTGTTTAGGTGGAACACAACAACTTAAATGAAGGATTCAGAATGACAGAAAATCCACAACTTTTTGATGTTTAATTGTCTTCCCTATTACAAATTTATCTCTCACCTGTCCTGTGAGCTTTTTTGGTGTGAAATATATGCTATCACTTGTTCCATCAGAAGTTTCCAATCATCCTAAGTGGCCTCATCTTCATGGAAGTGACTCAGCAGGCTCCTCTGGTGGGATGTATTTGGATGAGATGGATAACACAATGTCCTTGGCCCAGGTCTTGCTTTCTTCTGGCTGCCCAAGCACCTGCTCAGGTCTCTGAACTGTGCTGAATTTCTTTCTTGCAAAATTGTCAATCTGTTTTCCCCCCTTTTACCCCAAATATTTGCAATTTTCAAACCCTTAATGTCATGCCAGTGGCTTCTTAGTGCTTCATCTTCTGTTTTCCTCCTCAGTCATGACTGTTTGTCCTCTTTATGCTCTTCAGTCATCAGACTTTTACTTCGGCATCCCACAAGAGTTGTATTGCTAATTTCCACTTTCTGTTCCTGCTCTCACTTTGCGAAATACCACTGCAAAAAGCCTCATATTGATGAGGCTTCTTTTGTTACAAATTTGTTCTCCTCCTCCATTTTTAATGACTTTGTTAAAATTTTTCTACTAGACATGACTCATACCAAGATCCAGATATACCTTTGCTCTGAATGATCTTGATAACCTTTTCAGCTTGTCACGTATGGTCATATAAATTAGCTGACAATATGTAAGTACCAAAAATTAAACTTGGAAACAAAAAATATTTTTAAAAAATGTATCTACATGCAGACGTGGACCAAAAGAGGTACTAGAATGTTAAAGTGATAAAAACTGAGAATGTATGTCACTTATCACAAAAATGATAAAAAATAGAATCTTCTAGGTTAGAGACTTCAGTTCAGAACTACCAAAACCAGTGTTTCTTTGATCCACTGCTTGACATATACACGTACCTGAGAAGAGTGGGAAAAATAAACTGAAGAAACACACGAATCATAATATCTTTTTTTTTCTCATAAGAAGAAATTAGACAAAAGAATTGTTTCATGTACAAGTAAATCCCAACTTACTCTCTAGTTTCCAGCTGATGTAGTTCAAATAACCAGGATAAATACATGAGGGAACAATTTGAAGAGTTAAGAATAAAACTGAGTAAGAAATAAGAGTGTGGATGTCTGAATGATGTGATGAAATACTAGAAATTATTAAATTCATTAAAACTTGGCCTGCTGTTCATAGATTAATAATCAACTATAGCAATACACATAATATATTGAAATCATTATTATAAAGTAAAATACACAAAAGCAGCTGGTATGCCCTAGTTACGTGTTGCTTATGAGCTGAATCATGACAGTAAAGCATTAAGGGTGTGGATTAAAGGTACAGCTACAAGAGTTTTGAATTATGTTCCTAATTATGAATCTTGCAAGCCAGTATCTCCTAATATTGAAATATCTACCCCTGATATTAATATCCTAGCTTCTTTATGGACTCCATTTAATTACCAACATTTGAAAAATATTTTGGCTCTAATAAAATAAAACTTGTTTATTGTTGTTGCAACAGATCTATCAACCCTGTCCTCAAACACTCCAAAATCGCTTTGAGAATAAGCATCTTTAAAGTCTTTGATTCTTGGAATACTTATCTTTTCTGAGTACATCAAGGAAAACAGCAAATAAATAAATAACCCACCTTCAAACTGCTATACCTAAGACCTTTAAGTCTCAAACAAAAATATTTGACTGAGGCAGATTACAGTAAGGAGCCAAACTTTGTTTATACAGTACCATGCCACACAGGAAAATAAGAGCCACTACAGACAATAATACTTATGCTTTTTAATTCTCTTTAAACTGACAAAACTTCTTATAAATCAATATGATGCACATTAGATGTATGTCTTTACCCTTTTTTCTTATGTCGGTTTTGATCATCAGCGTGGAATACTACTTTTAAGTATAAGGTGAAAAGAAAGCAACAATACTCACAGATTGGTTTACAAAGCAAATGAGGTGAGAACTGTGGAACATTTCATGCACTGAGCTTCTCAATCACTTGCCCTCCTGCCATGCCTGATTAGCTCCCTATATTCTCAGAGCCACTATCATTAGTCACGAGGCAGGCACAGTTAACAAATTGAAATAAAAAAGTCTTTTCCACTCCTAAATTCTGGAAGCTTTTCCCACATCGAATACTTCATGGGAGACATCACTTAGAGGGATGCAAAATGATCCAGGACTTAATAACATGCTCAGTAATGTGAACTGCACATTAATAGCTCTGCTACAACTACACAGTATGTAGCTGTAGTGTACGCAACAAAGCCAAGAAACGCTAGTTAAATTGTGGATCTCAGCTGAGTTCAGCCTCTTGTTTCAATAGTCCTTTCCTGTCTCCACATTTCTCACTAAGCAGCTACTCTCACTGAATTATTCACCACTGTCTGTATAAATAATGACAGCTATGATTATCGTATTCCTTTGACATTCCACAAATTAGTACTCCTGCTAAGGTTTGTTTGATAAAGACTGTCTTATCTTCTGTTGTGAGCAAACATTTAGTGTGCCTACAACATACAACTACAGATTTTCTTACTCTGAACAAGAAAAGCAAGGAAACTAACTTTTGGAGGCAAAAAGCCTTAACAGCAAAACTACACATCAATCCTAGCAATTCACACTTCTAGAAATAACACCATTTCTACACCTACACACAAAAAGTGAAGTGTATCAGGTAATGATGGCTTCCAGAAGAGATACCCAAATTAAGTATCTATTTGCCCCATGCAGTCAAAATTAATGGTAATTGAAACTTTCTGAGGAAGGTGGGAAATCACCCATTTAAGAGCCAGAAAATGCAATGGCTCTAAGGGTGAGCATGCAGCTTTCCCAACTCTCCAAAGCCTGTCACAATCCTAACAAATTGTAGTGCAGTTTCCCCTGCCCCCCAGAAAAGGTCCACACAAGAATGCCCAAGAACTACTATTTTGTAGAACTGCTTTCAATAAATTTCCCAAAGTTCACATTTCCTGATTTGTGACACGTCCCATGATTCACTGAAAGTGAAAATTCAAAATCACACTGCTCACAACATTCAGAATTATAGATTTCTGTTACAATTGTACCTATTATCCATTCAAGGACTTATACTCCATCACGTTCTTCACAGTATAAATAGCTGTTGTCCAGAATTTTCACAACTTAGGATAAAAATATAAAGAAACAAATAAAGGTGAGATGAAGAGGTAGATACAACCCTGATTTGAATTACTGTTTATCAGCTTTGCTTGTCACTTGCCCCTCTTTCGTTAGACAGAAGTTAATAGCCTTTAAGGGTAATTATTAGTGATTTAAAGAGTGACATGGTGGTGAGTTCATAGATTTGGACATAGCTGCCCCTCACCTGGAGAAAACATGAGGGAAAGTGTGAAGTTGTTGGAGGAATAAGGTGAATATACCAGCAATAAAGGTTGGACTTCCTGACACAGCCAAGGAGGAATGAAATTGTGTCCTAGAATACTGGGTCTAAATGGTAGAGAGACAATTTCTTACTGAAGAAGTGAAATCCAAAATGAGACAGGCCTACAATATTGTTATTTACTGCATACTTTTCTGAGCACCTCGAAGACAATGTTTACTGACATGCTTTCATCCTCAAACCTGGGACTATTTTTTCTAGTGCATTAATCGCAGATGCTCTACAGAAAGCAAGCGGGTATGAAGACAGAAAACAAGGAATGTTCCTTGAGAACAAAACTACAGCAACATTTTGATGCACAATGAATGAGTTGATAAAATATATTCATAACACAGTTTGTACTAACTTTACCAGAGACTCAGGGCCACTCCTGATATGCTTATAGCATAAAAATAGCAACCACTACATATATAACACAACTGTAACACATATCCTCAGGCATATCAGCATTAACTTTTCTAAAGGGTTCAAGAGCTTCCTATGAAAACCTGCCACATAAGTTAATATAAGGGACTTGGGCAACATATTATCAAAGCTGGTGATCCTGAAGATTGTCTTACATTTTAGACAGTGGACATAGGAAAGCTCCAGGACAATCTCAAAAATATGCAAAAAAATGGAAATTGCATATTGGGAAAAAGGAGAGAGGTCTCAGTGACTGGCATTTGAGTGCACATACGTGATAGAGGAGCAGCAAAACCAGCACAGGACTAACATGGAGAATGTAAAGCACAGCTAGAGAAACTCTGATACTGTGACCTGGATAGCTGTGTGGATTGAATGCTGCCAAAACCAGGACAGGACATCAAGCAGGTACAGCACTTTTACTTTATATCTTCCACAGCCAGGAAAAAGCAAGCAGTATATATTAGAAGACAGATATGTAAGTCTGTAACAATGACAGGTCACTATCTATTGTCTCTGTTCCTGGAATAAACACACCAGGCTCCAAGAACCGACAAGTTAAAAGTGGTAAAGTTTGTCACTGTGTTGGACAGCTTGGCTATTCATAGCTTCTCACCTTGGTGGAGATGGAAGAGCCACTGACATTGGAAGACATTAGATCACCGATTAAAATATCTAGTAATAGACTTACCTTTGAAGAGCAGCTGTACGTAGTACTGTGAAACCTTACGTGCACATCTGGGCAACATTTGCTTCACACAAATAGATATTTTATTTGTATTTCATACAAAAGTTATTTTATTCTAAATGCTTTACCTACTTTAGTAGGTGCATTTATTCAATTATTTATTTGATTAAAAAATAATAAAGTGACTTAGATCTAAAATTGCCCATTATTCATTTAAAATTACAAAGTTTGGTTTTGGTAACATTTTTAAATACATAACTTTTCCCTTGTACAAATGCAAACATAAGTTTCCCCAAAACACATGCCAGTAACTATATCTGCCAAGTCTCATGTGCTAAACACAAAATTCATTCTTTTAGCCTATCTCATGCTCTCCTGCTGCAAGACCTCATGCATTTACAGCATGGTGCCACTTCCTCTCTCCAAATCCGTAACCTAATATGCCACATGCAACTGCCAGGCTAAGCAACTGTGTGTCTCCAGCGCAACTTACATGGCAGTGGGGAAGTGACATGGGCAAGTCATGCAAGAGAAACAGCAAGCTGCAGGGCCTGCATGGGCCAGGCTGTCTCCATCATGTGAGCAAACACCCATCTCCATCATTTACACAGCTCACATGTTGGGATTCCAATAAACTGAAAGAGCTGGAGTGCGTAGGAGGGACTGACATGTGGAAAATCAAATATGGAGGGGAAACACTTCTTTTATGATGCACAGAACCCGTTGGTGTGGTCAACAGATGGAATGTAGCCAGATGCTCATTACAGCAATGCTATTGACATTGCTACAATTAAGGTAAGAGTCACTGTTTCCACTGTAAACTCCTGTTTGCAAGAGCTTATAAATTGGCCATAAAACTTCACTTCAGGCAGAACCTTAACACACAAGGTCTCAGCATTAAAGTATGTTTCACATATATTAAAAAAATGGTGTGCCTTTCAGATTACATGCTAGCTCAAAACAGGTTTCCCATTCTTGTTATAGTATTCTCTGCACTCCTTGCACTCAGAAAAACCTTTGTGTCTACTGAGCAGGATGATGGAATTTTCCATTCTAACTACAATTTTCCATAGTGGGTAGCAGTTTCATTTCTTATTTTACTATCACATTAATAAGTTAAGTTGTTAGCTTTGGAAAACTGGTTATCATCTTTTGAAACAGTATTTTTAACTCACAACACCTCCTATATACCCATTTAACACAATCAAAACATAGCTTCATATAATAAAGCACCTTGGTTGAAAAGGATGCATTATAGTTTTTAGTCTATTTTCCTCACATAAACACCCCCCCCCAAGGTAAAACGAGTTCAGCCAGCTAATACAGTTATCCTTCGTCCCTGAAGTAAGAGGGAGAAACTTCCTTGGATTTCAACAGGAGCAGACCCAGGCTTTCAAAATACATGGGTGCCCTATAATTACTTCTTATTTATAGAGTGCTGACAGTAGGCTCAGAGCTGTACAAACAAAAGAAGACATGGTCCCTGCCCCTTGGGGCTTACAATCTGAAAACACAACAATTGAGGCACATAAAACATCAAGTGGTGATACAGTCCACAGTGGAATACTGACATGTTTGTTTTCCCACAAATAAATTGTTCTTTGAGAGTAGAGAGAAAAGGGGGAGATAGTCTTCTACAGTTTGCTTTTTAAGAGAGGATTTGAAAAAAATCATATTCCTAGCAACCAGTCTTAAAAATTTGCCATGAAATATGACTATGAGAAAAAATAATCTCTATGTAAGGACTTAGTGGACAATTACAGAAAAAAAAAGTTTACATTCCCTTTAGAAGGAGCTGAAATTCTGCTCTATGTCTCTATTCCTCAACTACTGAAAAGCACACATTATCCTTCTACTTCTGCATAGCATGTGACTGTGTATTTATAAATACACATAACTGCGTAACTACCCACCCTTCGTACTCTGATTGGTGAAGTTATCTACAGAAAGACAGGATACTGCACTTTTCAGTAGAGGCCCTGTGCTCTTGCAACTTGGATTGAGATATACAAAAACAGTGCACTTAATTTTTAAAGAACAAATGCAGCTGGGTTTTCTACAGCTCAGGGATGACACTGGCCTATCTGCTCTAAGATAGGGTCCATTTCAGCAGCCCTCCAGAAGAAAGAGAACATTTCATTCCATTCCCTTCCAGGCACTTTGCTGGTTATGTTCCTAGCAGACATCGAATCAGACTCATCCTATTCTACAGAGCAAGTCCTTGTTTTAGTAACAGTAGTTTTTCACTTAATTTAATCAGATCAGCTATAATGCAAACATCAGAGTAAGGCCAACTACTCCTTTCTCCTAATTTCTTCTTTTCTGGGTAGTGACAGCTATACGCTCTGCCCTGTACATCTCCCTACTGCCAAATTAAGTTAGGAAAAATGTTGAAAACAGGAAGACAGTTTGGCACACGCAACACTTAATCCCAACTAAAGTGCTAATGTTAATGCTTTTGAAGCACTCCCCAACTGCATATATGACAAAATCCAGTCAAAACTTCATAAGAGCTGGACTCTGCAGTTAGTAAACTCCACAGTGTAAATGCCTGAGACTACGGCTTTGCATTCTTCACATAAACTTCTTATGACCTATGGCTTCATGGCTGGATATGGTTTTTAAATTAGTCCAGCCTTGATTATTTATCGCACTGGGTCAGTGACAAGTTTTTTAAAAAACTATTCTTTAAATAAACATTTACACTGTTAACTTAGTAGACTGTAATGTCTTCACAGAATTATAGGGTGGTGGTTTGGGGTTTTTTTTAAAGTGACATCAAGACTGGAAGGCATAAAATTTGACCTATCCTGGCAGTGATCCTCCCTTCCATTTGTTTATTTTTCTAACCTGCTTGCCACTGGCAAAATTAAATTAATGAAAGGCAAGTGATATTAATACCAAAAAAATCAAACTGATGTATAGGGCATAAGAAATAGTATCTAAGAATTAACAATAATATAATAATATGAAATAATGTGCAAATTTATTTGTTACTTCAATGTCCAAGTAATTTGTGCCTTTCCAAAAATTGAGGGAATGTCTAGATTCTAAAAGCAGAAACGGTAACTCCTTCCATGAAGGCACCAGGAAGAACACTCCGGTCATACACACGGAAGAGAAGCACACCTGTACTGCATGGATACCCACAACGTACCTGAAGAGTGCCCTGGCAGAAAAAAGCTCTGCCACGGGACACAGTAGCCTTAACTTTAAGGGTCAGCTTCCAGGACACACACATTTTAGTTAGGTGCTAGTGATAGTCCAGCTGAGTTAGGGTCAGCACATCACAGATGCATGAATTATTATGGTTCCCTAGGTCTAAAGGAAGAATGCTTTAAGAAAATGTGAGTGCCATGGTACTTGCAGATCTGTTTTATACTCTGGCAGCTACTGACTATAAAGCTAGAGGGAAAGATTTTTACCATAAACTTTTACCATAATTGTGTAGGGGTTGCAACTGAAAACATTTGAGACTGAAATAATGTTACATTTCGAGGAACTTCTCAGAGGAGAGCTGAGCTGCAGCGTGGTACTGTGGCAGGCACACACACAGACACCAAGTCAAGAATGCAAAACAGGGCTTGTAAAATGAGTACACTGTAATTGAAGAGAAGGATGTTGCTGGAGGGGAGATAATGTCCCTGCCTGTGGCAGGGGGACAATGACAAGAAGATCTTTGAAAGTCCCTTCGAACCCAAACCATTCTATGATAAGGAACATATGGCAGACTAACTCAAATTTGCAGTTTTTCTCATATATCCAAATATTGAAATAATGTACCAAATTAACTTCAGTGTAATCACACTAGGGTTGAATATCAGATTTTAGAAGGGACAGTGAAAAATAGAGGGGAAAAAAGGGAAGAGGCATTTAATTTTTGACCACCCAACCACAGTGAAGTAGAATTTGTGCTGACAGCACCTTGCAACTAAATACATGAAAGAAAACTGAACACCTTCCTTTCGTTCACATTATAACACACATGTTCCTGAGTCTGCTTCATTTTCTATCCCTCAATATTATTATTAAACCCACTTATGCTACCTTAAGACATCTTTGCACTGTTACTACATTCAGGGGCAATGAAGAGTGTTTATACACTGAGTGGAAGTGAATGTAAATGCATCTAGAAGTATAAACTGGCATAAAGGACATTGAAGGATGAGAAATGAGATACAAGTCAACTCAGATAAGACTATCCAGACTTAACTACAACTCATCCACAAAGCAGCATTTGCAAAGTAGGTATAGATTAATTTTTTTTCCTGAAAATATTACAGAACCCTTAAATAGCCTGAAGGGGACAGTGAAATAGACAACAAAGAAAGAAGTGAAAAATATGTGGTGTGATAGAAGATACAGGACATGCTTTGTGCACTGAGAGTGCATTTGATACAATTGTGCACAGACTACAATCCACAGCCAGTTACAATAGATAAACATACAATCCTCCGCTTTTCTTGCTGGCCACTGCCACCTGCCTTCTCATGCTCCGGGCACCAGTGTGTTACGGATGAAGCCCACTACTTTCTTCTGACCTCTTCTATTTGATTTTTTTTTTTTTTTCCCCAAAAATCTTATCTCTGTAACATTCCTCTCAGACACTCTCCATTAAAAATAGTTATTCATACATGCAACATACATACATGATTTGAATATAAGCATTGGGTAAAGATCCATTAATAAGCAAACAATGCTTAAATCAAACCACTTAAAAAAGAAAACAAAACCAACATTTGACCCTTCTCTTGTAAGAACACACGGAATAATCTGATGCAAAATCCATGCCTACAGACCTGCCAAATACCATGAGTTGAGTGTGGGACTCATGCTTTTACACAAATAAGCAAAGAAATTTAACCATAATTTTCAAGACTATTTTTAAACTTCTAAAATCTGACTAAATTTTATTTGTCATATTAGGAAAAAAGAATCAATGAATAAAGAAATCTGTGCAAAATGCATTTTATTCTAAAAGACTTTTTGTTATCTGGAAGACCTATCAAATTCGCTATCATAATGGAGTGCTGCTCCATCTGCATCATCTCAGAAGCCTTTTCCTCTTCCATGTTAGGGGATTGTCGCAGCAAGCCAGAGAGTTTGTTGTGACTTCTGTTGTTTTTATTGAGGACTGGAGAAACCAGGCTTTGAAGTGTAGGTCACCTTTTGGAATGTAAATTACAGCAGACCAACGGCTGTTGCTTATTTACAAATTTTTGGTTTAAGTTTCAAATCCTTTTTTCTACATTTGATATCGCCTATTACACAGAACTAATTATATTTCCATCAACTTTGATCTCACTCATTCTGTTGCTCAGTTTTCACTGAAAAGGCTGCACATATTTATGATAGTCTAGTTGTGAAAAAAGGAAAACACCAGCAATTTCACTTTCTATGTCTTTAAAATAACGCATATTTAAATCCAATGCTAATTCATTTGCAAGCATATTCAACGAATTTAAACATTACAATATTTAATGCTTTTCTAGGTAAAGACATCTGTTGCTAGGGATTAATCTGCAACTGAACAAAATGTTTTATTCATGTCAAATAAAAAGCAATTGACTTAACTATCTGCAACAGGATACAAAACTCTCTTACAGAACTCCCCTGTTTGGCCCTTGCTGGGGTTGGCTCAGTCACAGGGAAAGGAGGAATCTTATCTTTTCTTTGATAAAAGGCTATTGCAGATACTGTTCTGATATCCAGGAAATATCATGTCTAATGAATAGGCACTTTGTTACAGAAGTTCAACTTCTGGTTAGAAATAATTTTTCAAGTGCTATATATAAGAAATGACAACTGAAATCTATCCAAAAAACAATAGTCTGTATGATTTATAGCCTGCAACGATGGGAGAACGCCATTTTCATTATGCTGAATCAGTAAAGACGTTACAGGGTGAATCTGTATTTGACCTTTGAAGAATTGGTTACATAGGTAAAATGCAAAGACCTCATGTTACTGAACTATTGAAAAGAAACAAAAAAATCATATTGGCTGAACACATTTGTATTCCAAACTCCTTGGATTATTTTTTTGTTTGCTTTAGCAGTATATTCCTAAAACAGCGCAAACATGCAGCAACTATGAATATTACAATCCATGCCAATGGATACAATTTTGTCATTGCCTTCAGTCTATCTGCTTTCCTGCTAAAAGGGGAGATCCTGCCTTCCTACGCCCCCTTTCCCTGCGCCTCCCACCTCCCAGTCACAGCCACGCAGTTCTCGTCATTGGCCTTTTTTGGCATTACTACTCATTTAGCTAACTGGTGAGCAGGATAAGCTCACTGATTGAACAAAGCAATCATTATTATTTCGTTTTGGTAAGGGTTAGTGTTCAGTGAGATCTGCAAGCTTAGCATGAGTACTAATAATGGCAAAAAGACCATGCAGCCAGGAGTCAAGCAAAGCGCAGGACCATCCTTCACAGCAGCACCAACAGGCTTAGATCAGCTTTCGCAGATAATAAAAAAAACCCCTTTGGATATTTTGTACTTTCCATATACACTGTTCTATAGCTGGTTTTTCATGCATCATCGCGGTCTTCTGAGAGGTATTTTTCAGTTGTTTGTATCATATGGCTATAAAATAATAAACTAAGATTAGTTGGACTGCCTTGCTCTCCTATTAAACATCTTTAAAATTAAACAGTTTTGCAAATTCATTTGGTTTCTATTTTATGAAGATAAGAAAATGGACAAGCCAGGCTCTTGATAAAGGAAGTTAAATCTCTTCTCCTTTAGCAACAGATTCAAGTCAACAATTATTGCAAAATAAATATAATCAAATAGCCTTATAACTGGCTAACATCAAATTAGTTACTATCATCTGAGTTCTTAACAGACAGAAGTACTCTACAGTTGGCCAATACAGTCTTACTAGTAATCTAAGGGGAGAAATCAAGGCAGAGCAGACAAAATTTAGGGTTTCCAAATAGAGTGAAAAGGTCCATTCACAGGTTCTCCGGACTGCGCTATTAAATTCACATACCAAAGTGTATTGGCACTGGTGGAGTCACCAGGAAGGTATGTGCTCTGTTCCTTTCACAGCAGTTCAATCTCCTATAGAAAAAGGGCATTTAATGATCTCCAGATATGCAGGTAAGTTTGATTCTTAAGTTCTCTGATCCTGACTGACTGCTGGTGAATTAAAGTCTCCCTGATACAAACCCCAAGTCCTATTTCTGAGAAGGATCATTTACATAGAACTTGTGATGCCAGCAAAGACCTTTCAGTTGCGTCTGGTAGTTTATCATCTCCACAACATCCCTGCTTCATGAAATGCAGATAGACAAATATATAAACTATTCTTACTTCTGTACTACCTGTTTATACATTTCTACATATTTCACTGACCATATACTCTGAGGTCTTGGTGAAAAAAATAATCTCTGTCCAAACAAGGGCCTGAACAATCTGATCTAACTTTGAAGTTAGCACTGCTTCAAGCAGGAATGCATCTTAAGTAAAAATCATGATAAGTCAGAGTACAAAATTTAAACAAAATATGAGTTTCTAAGCTTTGTGTAAAATTTTGATTTAAGCTTGAAGTCTGTCAGGATGGGACCAAGTGTTAAAGCAATACTGAGCACTAATCAAGTTTGGCTCAGCAATCATTTATTCCCTTTTGTCCATCAATGAACACGCTTTTAAAAACAATCCGAGCTGCCACTTGGTTGTGAAGTGCCCCAGACATCAGGATGGTTTACATACAACTGCCTATTCTCTAGGAACATAAACCAGCAGTAATTTTTTTTTTTAAATATGACTTTTTATGTACACATGCACTATTCAAGTACATTACCTACAGATTTCCCCTAGAGCTGCTTGCTACACGTGTATATCTTAGCTTTTTCCATTAAGCTGAGCTACTTATTTTCTGCAGTACCACCTGAACCACGCCTGTTAAAAAATGTCACTCTCATGGAACATAATCCCAGCCAAAATTCACATGCAAGATGTAATCTCAACAAGCCACTTGGAATCATCTCTAAAATAAATAAAAGCCTGCCTTCTTCCATGGGAACGAATCAGTATGATAGAAACGTCTCAGATGGATGTCTAATCTGTTCACATGAGAACCTGTCAGTAGAACACTCACTTATATCATTTTCATAATCTGTCATTAGAAGGAAGACTGATTCATTCAATTTCCGAAACTTCTGTTAGACTCACAGTTAAAACCTTTCTTTCACGCTTTCACATGTTTGCATGGAACTTCCAGCAACAAAATGTACTGAAAAAAGTAAAAAAAAAAATCTAATTCTGTTCACAAATTCCTATTTAGTTTTGCCTCTAAAAATCTACTTCCATTCAAATCCTTCCATCAGAACAAGTCTATAAGGTTTAACTACTAAAACAGGTTATCAAAAGCTCCTATTTATGAGAAATTTCTTTAACTTGTGTCAATTTTTCTTTTAAATCAACACATACAGATCTGAAACTACAACAGTAATCTTTCATGCATTTTAACACTGATCATATGTCCAAATGATTATTGAGAGTAATATAGAAAATATTCTATTTCCAAGACAAACTTCAAATGAGGAATCCAGATATCAACTTAATAAATTATTTTAAGTGCAGGCTAGTTAATGTTCCACATGAAACAGAACTCTGCATAAACTAATCAAATGGCCAACCATATCTTTAATCACTAAAATGCAAGTACTTCCAAGAAAAATATATCTATAGTACAAGTAACCAAAAATATTATTTCATGACATCTTAGATAATGTTTTTTTAAAAAAATTTTACTTTAGAAAAGCCTTTCCACTGACATTTTTCTCATTACTATTCTTTAAAGGTAAAGCATTCATACTTCAAGACTACCTCCTGGGAAGCAGAGATCTCTGCCTTATCTCCCTACAGGAACCAGTACAGATTACCCTTTTAGAATTAGAGCTAAGTCAGTGGCTTAAAAAAAGCTTAATAGACTAGGAAATAAATATAAGCTAATTCTGACAGCTCTGCTAATCACTTGATAAATCACCTTCAGAAATAATATTAGGGCATATGACAGTAGTTTATCTTTGTAACATCTGTCATCCAGAAAGGGTATCTATCCACCCTTTAAAGAATGTATATTTGAACCAAGACACTTCAAGCCACACCTCATTTTGAGTAAAATCAACAAAAGTTAAATAAAACTAGCAATATGACTGAGTAGTTTAGGAAAAAAATTAAAGCTTACTGACTCCAGCAGAAAGTACAATGGAGACTTTGAAGTGAGGCAGAATATCAAGAAAATCACTAAGTTAGAGAGGAAACTAAAGAGCTCTGCTTTCCTGCAAAATGTTGCGGTAATTTGAAGCCAAGCTGAAAATGGCGATACCACTAATATGACAGCAAGCAACCTAACTTGCGTTGTCAGAAGCAGTGTTACCATAATGATTTCACAATTGGTAAAGAAAAACATTGGAATAAAAAGCAGCTGGCTTGAGTTCTTCACAGGTAAGACCAGGATAGCAGTAACCAGGATGTGTCTCTCAGCTCATGCATGTTAGACACTTACTCCTGCATTTTTTAGAGCAGTGCGCAACCTTGGCGTTGTTTTACCATCACTTATCCTACATAAGCAGCAACTTTTGACTAGCTAGGAACTGTCAAAGTTTTCCCCTTATCTATGACTCTTCTAGCCACCACAATGCAGGCACTGTGTCCTCTAGAATGGACTGCCGTAACCTGGAAGTGATCTAGAAACATTACACCGATTTCCTGCCACAGAGTGGGATGCTGTAGGTACAGAAGCATGGAGCTCTGATCTCCCAGAGACTATTTATGCCTACTTCTAGCTCAAAATGCTAACTCCAGCTTCAGCCCTGGGCCAAAGGCATATCTAAGTAACAATGCAATGCCTTGCAGCAATATTAAGCTATATCTGAGTCTTTGACCTTTACCACCAGGAGCAGCACAGCTTTGCAACTTGATGAACATCTGCTCAGGACAACTTATTTCTGCAGAGTGTCACACAATGTCATCTCCATAAGGGATGAAAACCTGCATTAAATTCTGAATAGTTGTCACTTTTTTTTTTTTGAGATCTGGGAAGAACATGATTTAAATCAATGTGGTACTAAAATCTAGAACAAAAATTAGCAGGACAGACTAAGTGGTTAAGAAGAAAGCCTATGAACAGTCAAGACTTACGTGCATTATAGAATCACAGTTTGTGAGCATTAACATTGAAAATTATATGAATTCCTGTTCCAATAAGAAGCTAGAAATTAATAACATCCTGAAAGAATGAACTGTTATTATTCACTTCAATTTTCTGTGGTCATTATTTTAGGCAGTATGAAAACCATACAGTAAGCATCTTTCCTTGCTCTAAGAAACCTACTGAGATGTCAGGATCAATCTTAATGAAATAGAGCTATCAGAATGGTACCGTTACCTGTGGCAGAGGCCACCTGGGAAATGGGGGTCCGGGGAATACTTTAAGACGTTGTTACTTATGCCATAAGAATAGTGACCAGTTCACAGTCTGCACAATCTAGGCAGCCATATCAATTCCTAAAAGTATAAAATACAGCAGGATGCTATTTCTTAACCTTTAAAATCAACACTGTACCACTTTCCTCAAAGGATCCCTGTAATAACTTATCCATGATACATAAGGTTTCTTGTATTCTGACTCACATCTGCTTCTAAGTCTTTTATCAGTCACTCCTCCATACTGTGCATTTTGTTAAATCATCAAAAATCCCTGATTTGTGTTTCAAAGGAAGCACCATAGTGCTTAAAAATTATGCTAAAAGATGAACATCATAGATGTTCCTACTAACTTGAACATATGCCTTTTTGATTCCATTGACTTTTATTTTCATAGTTTAAGACACAAATATTTTTGACCGGGGAAAAAGCAAATATGAGGAAAGCAAATGTAGGTGATATCAATGCTACTGAGAACCTTTTTTTAAAAAAGCACCATTATTATCTGCAGCATGGAAAATAAAAACCAGAGACCAGCTGAGGTGTCAGTCTTTTAATTCATAGTAGGACAAAATTATTACCAGCTTTCAATCCAAATATGCAGTTGATGGGCTGGATTCAGAAATCAGGTGGGAATTTTGCAAACTATTTTCAGAAATTGAGATGGATTACTTTATCCCCATGAACTGAAGTCCCACCAGAAAATGCTACCCAGCTACAAAGGCAACCAGAACTTGAAAATAAACCCTTTCAAGATTTGTATCACACCTAGCAACAAAGCAGGAGCACGGACCTAAACTACGTAGTAGAGTCAAAGCTACATATGCAAAATTTCACAATCGAATTTCAACTTTAAGGTCTAATACTGGCTCAACTTTGGAAATAGCAAACAAACCAGACATTTCTTAAAACAGGGTCTCAATGCTAACAATCAATAATTATGTGAATTGTTTTTTACACTAAAATACGCAAAGAAAACACAAAGGTGTTTTTTTTTTACCACTGGGATATAAATACAGTGTAATTAAACACCGTGAGACCTGTTTTCTACCTTACAATGGATTTGGGGTACTCAACTTAGCAATCTCCTTTCAACACTTTTAATCATTATTATTATTTAATTATATCACAAATTTGAAAAAGAATTATTTATTATTATTGAAGAAGATTTAAGCTAGGGGAAATTTCCTTTTGGTTTAAGAAAACAAAAAGGGGGACTTGCCCCATCTTAGCTTCCCCCCCCCCAATAAATAAATACTATTTTTATGTTTATGACAAGTTGCCAAAACTTCAATTGGTCTCCTTGAGAGGCTGGTAGAGCTGTTTTAGTCACTACCACTTTGTTTGAAAAACTGAATGAAAACCAGGGAACCTAAAAATGTCTTGGTTTACATTCACTAATATGTAAGAGAAAAGAAAGAGTGATAATGGATACAGTGAGTGTAGCTATGCCAAAATACTTTAGAGTCTGTCTGCTTAAAAACAATGAAAAAGAAAAAGTCTGAAAATTTTCTTTGCAAACAGGGATGTTCTAATTGCTTTTCATTAGGCTAATTTGTTGGAACTGACAGTGGACCTTTTCAGAAATGAACTAAAGTCTTATTGAAATTTTGAAGGATTTTAAATAAAGCTTTCTGTGCTCTAAATTTACTGTAAATTCTTTGCTTTCCTAGAATGATCTCACAGTATTTCACCAAACCCATCTCAAGATTTTCCCACTAAGGGGGCTCTAATTCACTCCCTCTTTTCATGCCTCCTGGAGCCTCTACATTCTACAAAGTTCTTTAAAGATAATAGGGTCTGTAAGTCCCAGAAAGGAACAGAACCTAGATTAGAATGCTTTCTTCAGATTTGTAACGTGCTCCATGGCAGCTAGTCACACAGCAGCTTGCAAGCAGATAAAACAGGCGTGTTCTTTGAAAGTGTCACAATCGGTACATTCTCAAAACAAAGTGCTCTAGCACACAAACACAAAAATTTTAGTAGAAATGAGCATCTTTCAAGAAGACGAGCTTATGCTATTACTATCAGTAGCAATATTACAGTTATTGCTGCTATTATCACGAGTCATCTACCCTGTGCAAAACACCAAGACAGGTCTCTTTAGCAGGACACTGGCAGAGAAGGAAATGGGGAAAAGAATGTTCTATTTATTATTATTTTTTTGAATGTGAACTTTTCATGTTAGTTTTCTATGCAGTATTTTTTTCCTATTGTGTGGTTAATCAGTACCTTCACGTTGGTAGACAGGTACACATTTTTTTAAAATTCTTGTCATTAGTATTTCTTTCATAAAAACACTATCAGTGGTCTAGCACAATCTTCTTATCTTAGAATACGCTTTAATTACATTAATACCTATTTGTATTTCTGAAAGATCTTCTAAATACATTATTTATTAGCCATTTGGATCAAAGCCCATAAAGAAGTCCCTGTTTAAATTCCTGCTGCTTAAATGATTCTGGATGCACAAAATGAGCATGCTTTTCAGAAGATGACTTTCCATTCAGTTTTATGCAATGTATAAAGTTTATACAAAAGCCATTCCATAAGATGAGCCTCATGTAAGATATGATTTGATTTGGATGGTTACCATCTTAAGAAGCAGTATGTCTTGTCCGAGAATAATTTATCTCAGACTACAGACAATGTATGAGTTAATGATTCCAAGAGCTAAAAATATACTTGGGGTAATGCTCAAAAGTACATGTGTACAATATGTACATCAACAGGCAACAGTTAATTTTTCTAACGATACAGACATCAGGTCGCTCATGAAGATTCAAAAACCAGCTTCTGCAAATGTCAGAAAATGCTTATTTGAGTGTACTGTAAATTTAAAATACCAAAGTAATATATTTATTATTTTAAATACAATAGAAAGATTAGAAATAGATCATCAAGGAGACAAGCTAAACCCTATTGAAAATAAGTTCATATGTTTTTTTTAACTTCAGCTGCAACTGAATATGAAGTTTTGTTATCTCAAAAATGTTTTGACATTTGTTGAACTAAAACTGAAACACAATTTCAACCACAGTCAAACGCAGACTAGAGAGGAATTGAAAAGTTTACTGGCTCGGTCCCCTGGAAGGAAAATTTAGCAATGAAGCATATTTTTTAAAGTCACTAAAAAGCTGTGAGATTAGTTTCTCATCTCATGTATTGTTTGGAAATATACCTTACCAGACCCATTTATTCCTAATGCAATTTACATGGCATCCAGTAGATTCAAGCAGACACTGGAGCTGGTACTCTGTTTTCAAAAGAATGCCATTCATCGTTGTACATAACTGAAAATCAAATGAGAACAGATGAAACCAGATCTGAGTATTTCTTTAGCCCTACTTAAATTCTGAAAATCTTCAGTATCTGCCAAAGCACTTGGGATCGTTTCACCAACAGGTTATTTGCCCACTATACTTCACAGCATTTAAAAAAAATAAGAGATGGAAAGTTTCATGTAAATTTTCATGTTGCTTATCCTCATTAGTATTTTGTATCAGTAAGGCTTAATTTCATTGTACAGAATACAGAAGTAGATTTGCTATAAGGAACTGTTAATTACAAGTATCAAAAAGTATAAAATGGTCTGTGAAAGACAGCCCGTTTGGCAGCAACTGTGAAAAGTGAACCAAGGTATTTGAGGATTAATCTGCTGCTGAATATGGTCTTACAAGTGCAGCTTTGGAAACGAAGATAAAAGAAACTACTCTGTACAACTACAAATCACTTCAGATAAGAAAAAAAAAAGACTCGTAAGTCATCAATTAGGCAAATCATAATCATAAGGAATGATAAAAAAAAAATATGCTACTGAGCTACTACCAAGGGTCAGATGATGTCCTCTTATTCTGTGCCTTTTAGTTTACAACAAGTGCATTTCATCTCAAAAAGCAGAGATACTAAAAGAAAAATTTCTTTAGATAGATTTACACATATCTTGTAAGATTATAATTTAAACCAAGTACAAAGCTCAATTTCAGCATTCTTTATTACTAGCCATATTACAAAGACCAGAAAATTGGGAGGTAAAGCTGCTTTAGCAGTGATGCTTATCTGACTTCAACACATCTTTCTTCATGTTTCAATCAAAGAACAGCTGCTGTCATCCTACTGAGAAAACAGTGATAGCAGAACACATAGCAAGCCTTAAAAACTGCTAACACAGGAGCCTTATTGTGGAAATAACTCCTCTGCAGTTAAACTTCACATACAGGAAAGCTTGTAACTGAGGTGAAAGGATGGATTTAGCAGTAACATTCTTTCAAAGTCTTGTACTGCCTTTCCAGAAGGACAGCTGTGAGCCAAAACAAGGCCTTGTTCTACAGGTGATGCACCTTGATGTCCTCCAGATAATCACAGACATGGTCTTTCAACAGCTAGGCTGTCGTAATGATCACAAATTACTAAATACAACACTGTCCCATTAAAAACCCTTAAGACAAAGCATGATGTGTCTTAATGTTGGCAACAACAGTAACAAAAGTGAATTTTTTTTTTTTCAATAAACTACTTCTGATACCTTTAAGCTGCTATTTGGTGCAGGGGGGGTGTTGGGTTTTTTTGTTTTGGATAAGATTACAACAATTTTGTGTTATTTTTTTTAAACAAGAGTAGAAATTAATTTTATCATTCAATGAGTTATTTGGAGAAACTTGTTCCTTTAGGCAAAAGATTTAAAACATAGCTGTTTGAATAAAAATAATGTTCTAAATCAAATGCAGTAGCGAAAAGCAACTACCTCAGCAGTAGGACAGTGCATGTCCATGAGAGGCAGGATAGAATTCCCTGCACTTGCTAGCTTAAACAAGGACCTTTTGTAGCTTTATATTTGGTGCAGATAAAAAAAGAGTAAAAGTTTTGTAAACACAACACTTCAACTGATCTAATTTTATTCAGTTTTTAGATGAATGAAATCTGTGCACTTTTTAAAATATATTCACATTTTCTTCAATACACACAAAATACAAAAGTCTTCAAAAGTTATATAAATATTACAATTAAGAAATGAACTAATTTTAGGAGGGTGAGTATCATTCTCCTCTAAAAGGAAGATAAGGAAAATGAAAAGTGAAAATCCTTCTAGGATTTCACATCACTCCTATTGCTTCCAGGAAATAGCTGCTAATATGTAAAATCTCTTAAGATTTAAACAACAAACCACAAGGACCAACATATTGACCTTCAACCTAAAATAATTTTTACTGTATATTGACCTTACTCATACAGTTGTTTCTTTGCCTTGATAAATAAAACAGAATATTAAGCACACTGCATACTGTACCTTTGTTAAGATGAGAAATTCCCATGAAGAAACGTGTGCAAGGAATACCTCAGACCTGGATGTGCTCACTTTGCCAGTTGCTAACCACTTTGGTAAGTAAAACTTCCTGCCAATATGAACAACTAGATCCTTTGGGAAGGAAAACTGGCGTGCTCTACCTCATCATGTTGGCCCTCACACCACACAGCTAGTTAAAGAGACATTCACTCACACGTACTCCAGCATACACGTATTCTGCTTAAACTGTAGACAAACAGCAAACTGAGGCAATATTGCTCAGTACGTCCTTTACACGCCTTTCCTTCTTTCACTGACTCACAGAGGATGCTACTGGTCAAGCTAGTCTCACAAAATAATAAACACTATTTGACCATGCCTACAAAAAAAGATACAAACCATATAGGTAAATATGCAAATTCAAAGGGATGGGTAAATGCCAAATGCATTTACACTCATGTGGGTTCAGTTCAGGTATGAGTGATTGGAATGATTGACTCTGAAAGCTTCCAGTCACTCTGTGTAAATAGGGATGAATAAAAAACTTTGGCACGACTATTCATTTCCCTGACCCTGGCAGCGAAGTCAAGCCAACTGGCCAAAGGAATGTAGATTTAGACTTCCTTGAACATGTCAGGATGATAAAATAGTACATTAAACAATCTATGTATGAACAAAAATCCATTTCATTTATTCTTTCGACCCTGAACTCTGATATATTTATGTTTCAGTGGCTGTCAAATTTTCAAGCATTCAGAAGCTAAAATGGTTAGGTACTCATTAATCTAAACAGCACAATACATTTACTTTTTCAGGCTTGCAGTGTGCTTGCAAACGCAAAAATAAACCAAAAAAATGTAGCTTATATGGCAAGGCAATTAATGAGTTTTCTTTGAAGTTGTTGTAAATAGGAATAGCAAATCAAAACATGCCCTTATAGAACAGGCAAATTATGGCAGAAGCCATCTGCTCATTTTTATAAAATTGTTTTAAATAAGCAGATTGACCAGTTGACTGATTTCCAGCGATGACACTGTAAGCATCTTGATCTTTTATTTTTTTTTTAGTTCAATGGCCATACAGTAATTTATTGAGTGCTAGATAACCTACCAGATTCCTACCTGGAAATTCAATGAACAGCACTGTCCTAACCACAAAACCAAAATAGCTGAGTTTATACTTTTAAGGCTTCTGTGCAACAGGCCTTCTTTTCACTAAGTGGCAAACCCTTGGGAAAACACTACAGGCTTGACCGGGAATCTGGTACGCCTGATTTCTGCCCTGACATAAAGAAAGCTTAAATCTGGTGAATCAAACCTTGTCACATTTTTTTAGCATTGGGAATTCTTTGATGGTCTACTGGCATTTTGGTCATATTCTTTACCATGATACACCCCTGACACCACAGTAATGCAAATAGCGTACAATTCTAAGAAAATCAGAAGAAAAGGCAAATTTACTAGATTTCAAATGACAAAACCACAGCTATCAAAAGGGTTTATTATTTACTGGTATCTCCAAGCATGTGATTAATGAATCTATTGTCAAAGACATTTTGTAAAACAAAATAATAATAAATGTAAATACATTGAGTCACAATAATTTAGGGAAATCAACATTTTAAAACCAGATGCAAAAATATGTACACAAATCTTTGCTGATGCTTGACGTGCATTTGATCCACTTTTTCAATCTGCATGTACATACTGGGCTTTGTGTTCAGAATAGGGTACATAAAAGGAATTGAAAACATAAACCTTGATGTGCTATATCATACTGCATTCCAGTCTTACATTAAGATTTTTTTATGACATGTTAATTTTATTTTAAAATAGAATTCTTTCTCCTAAATCTGCAAAGCTTTTGATTATTGACTCTAAAGCACATAAATATTCACATTGTAAAGATATTTAAACTATGTGCACACCCTACCGATTAATAAATGCCAAATTCTCCCATTGTTTCCAAACTTTTGTCCTGTTTTGGATATCATACAAGCTGTCCTATACAACACAACATTGTCCCTGCCAGAAACTGCTAAAGTGAGAACAAACATTTAAGATTGACTTCAGCAGTTGCCTTGGAAATTAGCAATAAGGATCTAGAAGTCTTGAGTTATTCTTGATTTCATATGAATAATTTTATATTGTGCACTCTATATTAACAGATTATTTTTTAAAATCTCCTATTTTACAGCAAAGCAGACAAACAGAAATTATGATGCATCTTTTTGTTTGGAGGGAGCACAGTAAGATGGATTCCTGTGAACAAGCTACATTTGGAGTAGACTTCTGATTCTGTCAGTTACCAGCCCTTAACCACTTTTTTTCGACTGGACAGACCAGCAGAAAGCTGATTGTCAGACAAGGCCCTGGCTCTTTTATTTCACAAACATAAATGTGGATGATGATCCATCTACACTAAGGGAAAAAGTAATAGAATTTATCTTCCATACAACTTTCTACAGCTTTCCTGATTCCTCCTCAGCTCCTGCAAATTATTTTGAATTTGTGAAATTCTGACATGACTTTTCAAACTCTTTAGGACTCTATTCTACCTTTCACTAACTGGAAAACAGAAGACAAGGCATTATTAACCTTGAAAACTTTATTAAAAACATCTAAAAACTTCCTAAGTAATAGCAGTTAAAACTTGACTGACCATGACATAATTTCCTGTTTTAATGATTTTTATTGTCTTCTTAATCAGAGAGATTTGAAAAACACTTAGAATTGTAGAATAAAAAGTAACAGTTTCCCCAATTCAAAATTGAAATTCAATATGATATATATGATTTAATATGTATATGATACTTAATATGAACTCATTACTTGTTCACTATCTCAGAACAGCAGTTTCTACGGAATCTCTAACCTCATTACGTATTTTATTATATTTTAAACCTTACTACATTAAACTTATATATTTCTAACCCTACTACATAAGTCAGAATTCTCCATCCACTACAGGACAGTTCTTAAAAAAACCCACTGGAAACCTAAATGTCGCCTGTTTATCTTGTTTAATCTATATATCCGACAAGAAAAAAAATCAGATAAAATGTCTTCTCCAGTGTAGTTTCAATTAGCTTTGGAGGACAAAAGAACAATTTTTTAGAGTTTTCTGAGGGAGCAGGGATTTTTGAGAACTGACAAAACGCCATGAAGAAAGAAGAAAAGTTTTCTCACTGCTCATATGCTATTGCTAGCTCACAACAGCAAATAAAAGCATCTGAAACAAATAATAGCACTTACAATACTGTTGTTTTAATAATTTGTTGGGGTCTTTTCTGAAAATTTGACCTGTTCTTCACCTACTGAGGAAATAAATTGTGTGTTCCTTAATAGAATTCACCACGTAGAGCCGTAAATCCATTGTAGAAGAATTCTAAGTCTTGAGAAATGTTATTTAAAGACTCCAACTGTCGAACTAATCTTTTGAATACCTAGGTAATATCCCTGTACACTAGGAGTGGGATTTCTTTAATCTGTCCACTTGACATCTGCTATATCTACACCATTCTTTTTGTCTGTACTCTGGTCTGTAGAGGATTGAAGATAACTTAACTTACTGTGCCAATTATGACTCTTTCTACTGAAATAGTTTTGGTTATGCTTTATTATAGCAACATAACTAATATACATTATCTCACTCACTGCAAAAACCCCATCAGAAGATTCTTCTGTGGGCTGGCGAGATGATGTGTATACTGCATCTCCATCCATACTAAATCCCAGCCAGTTTATTTTGTGTTAATACCATCATCTACTGACTCATCTGGAGAAGCAGAGATAGTTTATATGTGTTAATTACCACCTTCAGCAATGAATAAAATAATTGTATTCTATTCTGGAAACTGGAGGCCAATTTCCTAAAGGGGCTTCAACATTCATAGCCTAAAGTAAACATCACCAAAACAAGAGCTGCCCTGGCACAACACAGGCACAACAAAAGTAAAAAGAAAACCTAGTCTTCCTTTCTGTTCTAGACCTCACCTCCCTTCAGTTTACTGCTTTGAGTTTTCAGCTGTGTGCTGCTTAATTTTATGTGCCTGCAGAAGTAAATTACACATCATGGTAGTTTGACTATTTGGGGAATTTAAACAAATTATTTAATAAATAATATTAGAAAAGTCAGGTTATAGTATGATGATCATGAAAGCAAATAAACAAAAACAAAAGGTAGATTATCTATTTTAGACATATTGCCTCAAGCTAATAAGTAGACACCTGAGGGTTTCAATAGCCGTGATTTTAATTTGGAGAAAATAAATTGGATCCAGGATAGGACTGCAGATTATGAACTATCAGCAAAGACATAGAAAATAAATTGTATTTGCAAGTGAGATTATCCAAAGACTAAGGCGTAGAGACATAAGAAAATGGAAACAAAAGAAACCTCAAAAAAAGTGGTGAAGAAGATCCATTAAAGAATAACTTGGAGACTAAAGAAATAATGACTATTTTTTCAGTCCTTCATTGATCTCCTAATTCTATCCCTAAATCTAACTCTTAGCATACAATTTACCTACCACCCTTATTGGACATAACCCATATAACTTGTTTTGTCATTCACCTTTTCACTCCTTCGTCTCAGATGCTCAGTCTTGCCAAAACAAACTACACCCCATCCTGGTGCTAAAACTAGCCAGGTTTTTCAGCTCCTTCGTACTTCCACCTGCCTGAAAAGATTCACACCAGTCAGCAAGTCTGTGTCTTGCAATCACAAGAAACAAGCACATGTTTGAAGAAACCTCTTTTTTGTCAGTCTGCAGTCTCAGAAAGCCAGTTCCCAATTTCACAGCCAGTCTCTCCCTTCTCACTGACTTCTCACCAACCTGAAACTTTCTTCCCTCCTTCTAAGGGAAGCAGAAGCAAAAGACATTACATTATCTAGCCAATATTATTACCTTTTGATCCAAGCATGAGATTATATATAGTTCTTTGATGACGTTTCAGTTCCTTTAGAAGAGAATGGCTAAACTGAAAGTAAATTATTACTCTACAAGGAAGAAAGCATATTTCTCCCGACCTCACCACGCTCCATCTCTGTTACTGGGGATAGCTGTATCTTGCTGTGATAATCTTGATTCAAGGATCAGTGCCTTATACAAGTTGTAGTGTTGTTACAGGTATTGAAACATTTAGTAATGTGACAGAAATCACACAATTCTTCACTAAGTTAATTACCACTAAGTTTTAAAAGAAGTAACATCATCTACTACCAGAATCTACACTTCACCATGTTACTAATATATTGACCCATTTGATTAAATTAGCCAAAAAAAACCCAAACCATAAAGGAGGACAAAATGAAATAATTTCAAAATGCAGATTTAATATCATACTGCAATATATATTTGTACACATCTCATATAAAAAAGCACTGATAAAAAACATTAAAAATATGATTTTAATATGGCCCAGTAATTTATTAACTGCTTGCAACAGTATTTGACAACAAAAATATACATGCAAAAACTTCATGCAAAACTGTTGCAAAGGCATTTGGAAAAGCAAGTACTTGTAAAAGACAATTAGTTTTCTAAGAAAGAAGGCAGGCAGTAACACGCATCTGGAATGACAACTGTAAGTTTCAACAGCAGCTTCCAGGAAACATTTACATTTGAAAAATCCCTACTTTGACCTCTTTTTCCCGACTTTGCTTGCTGGCAGATAGGAGTACATGACAAATGAACCTAATTTAAGTGGGCTGAATGCCAGATTGCCTGTTAAAAAAGTGCACCTGATTGTACATTAGGTGAGAGGTCAGTGACACTGAACACCAGCAGGTGTAATAACAACTGCAGGCTTTTTGTAAAGGAAATGCAAACAAGAATTCACCCCGAGGACATTCAGGACAGCACCTATCGGCTTAGGTACCAAGTGATTGGCAGTCAGGATTGCACATCAGGATACTTGGGTATGCTTTGTTAACCTGTATCATGACAGCACTTTGAGCAGTCTGTCACGAAAGATGGACTCTTTAGCTAAAATCATAAAACAACACGCAACTAGTCACTGAAGAAGAAAGCAGCTTTTCTACTATTAAAGAAGCCTCAAAATAGAATAAATCGTTCTGCATCTCAGCACCTGTTTTCTCCTGGCTACAAAGCCTTTATTCATCTGTCATCATTTAAAAACACCAGTGTTGGAACTACCTGATCATTAATCTTTGAAATATTTGCCAAGAGAGTATTAGGTTCTTGCAAACTGCACGCTCTACCCACAATTTGTGGGAAGAATGTAGAAAAACAATAAGTAAATAACATTTTTAAAACAGTGTTATTCCATCTTATTAAATTACATCAATTTGTCAAACACCCCTTCTGCTGATTCAGAGGTTTTATATTCCAGCTACTACTTTTTTGATCTAAGGAATAGTGACTGGTTGATAAACAATATTTTTCTTAAACAGAAGCATGCTAAAATTGCATTATCATACCAATACCAAAGCACAGAATTCATAGCAACCCAGTGCAGTCTTGTAACAGACAATCACAAAGACAATATCCAGTGCAGCTTTTATAGATTTGGGGTGTTTTATTTTCTAGAGTATCACATCCACCCTTTATTTCTGAAATGTTGGCATGTCTTTTGGTTAAGATTTATTTATTGGTTTAGAATCTGGCAAGGCATCTTTGTCTGTTTCAAAAATTCAGTCACAATGTTAAGAAGAATGTAGAGTTCTTGCGGAACAGGATGAATACTTTAATTAATTATTGTTAGCAGGATCCTAGCAAAAACCGTCTGTGTCATATGTATACGTAAATTTGATCTCACATAATAAAATTATGAAAAAAATAGCTTGTTTAGTAATTAGCTTACTGCTTTGCATTTTCTGAAATACATTGTTCTGAATGACGATACATGACAGATCCTGCTTGGTAAGAGAGAAGGCTTGCTTATCTTTCATATAAAAATATTTGTGCTACAATTAACTTTGAATAAAAATTTTCTTAAGATTAGGTTCTATCAGACATCCCAAGAGAGGCTACTTATTAAAAAGACATTTATTGATGAGATTTTTCTATTACACTAATAGCAAAATATAGCAGAGGTGGTTTAGATCTTGGTCATTATATTCTGATTTGTACTGGAAAGCAATTAATAATAATGAAAATGAGACCAGCATAGTTGACATACTCTCCTTTTCAAAAGTCCTTGTGCGTAATATTGTCCTCAAAGAAGTCAATGGGACAACGCAGTGATTACTGACCTAAGTGTGTTAATACACTGTAAATTCTTCAGGACAGTGGTGGCTTCATGTGGTACGTCCTTCCTCTTCAACAAACACGTATTTGGCAAGTAATAAATAAAATTAGATGAAACCATGAGAAAACAAAGACTTCTAAACCCAGTATTATAGTTGTAGAAACAAAGTGAAACAGCCACTGTCATTATTACTTTTGAAGTAAAACCAGTCAATGGCTTACAGATCTTCCAGCTGGTCAAGGCTGTTTCTGAACAGCTTTTATGCATCAGACCATGCACAGCCACACCCTACACTATTGTTTCACCATACTCAAAATTTATAGTCCAGTTGACTATTAATGAATTACTCCCAAATACAGAAAGCATACAAGTATGAAACAACTTACTTGTGGAGAGCTTGTTTTCTGAAAAGAAAAATTCAGTTTCATAACGTGCTTACTAATTCTTCCTTTAGAGAAAATCATATTCTAACACAATTTAGTAGCAACTTCAGTGCATCAGATCACATAACTTCACAAATTTGAATGCACAAAGACAGCATCTGAAATATTTCTAACACCAGTTTATTAACTGAAGTTTGCTTTGTAGGTGCTAAGCAGATAGTTTTGTCCAATCAGCCCATTTAGGAGAATGTACTTGTGTGTTAATCACCTGCTGCGCGGGGTAGGGGGGTCTATCCTTTGATCAAAGGGAGACATACTGGTTTTACTTTACATCCTGTCTCTCTAGCTCTCAACTCGCCCATAAGCTGGAGGGATTCATTTCAGGATTTTTCTTTATTCCCAGTATTCTGTTACTTGCTGCATACCACCACCCAAGACATCAGGGCTAAAACCAAACACTCTTTGTGGTACACCCATATGACAGACTTCAACATGGAAACAATATTTAAGTTAAACCTGTAAGATCAAGTTTGCTGAAATCCTGCAACACTTGCAGCTTTTGAACACTTCAACATCAGATCAAAGCTTGCCAGACAGAGTCAAGGAGCGAATCAGTACATTTAAACCTGTCAATGCTCAAGGAAAACCAGGGTACATTGGTAAAAGTGCAGTTGACAGTATTGATTCTGTCTTGGTGCTAACAGCAGTTAAATACAGCTAGAGAACTCATGTTTTGTCTCTGTAAACTATTTTTTTCTGTAACTACAGCAGGGTTCTCACTCAGCTTGTCTCAAAATACATTCCTAGAAGCTACACTGCTTTGAAGAGGGAAAGAAAGGGTATTTTTCTTCTGACTCTTATATTGAAGAACTATTTCCAGATAAACCTTTCCCACACTTTCTTCAAGCAGTATGACTGTATCTGTGGAGGATTCACATACAACTTTAGTAGCTTTCACAGTAAGACCTCTCCTTCCTACAAAACCAAAAGACAAGTCACTCTAAGACACTGCAATATTTGAACAAGCAGTCTTCACTACTTTGAATTAAAAATTAGAGAACTTCTTAAACAAGTAAAAAAAAGCCCATCTCTCTCCTGCAATCAGTTGCAGGCTTATTTTGGTTGACAGGTTCAATTCTAAAACTATTACTACTAGCAGAGATTTTTTTAGCATTTATCATTTTTCTTCAAATAAAAGGCAATTCAAGTTCTAAATGATTTTCCATCTATTAATTACACACTGGAAATACATTACAATCCTCAATCTAACCTGGTTTGCAACACTGCAATTGTAAAATAGTTAATTTGAATTATAAAATAGTTAACAATAAGACAGTTTGTTACTAAAGTTTCTACCTCTGACTTTAGAAATTAAGCAATTCAACAAATGAAGAAAAAGATCTCTTAGAAGATGAATGACCACCATTGCATAGAGGATGGAATAAAAACTGAGTCTGGTGTAGTAAAGAAATCTGGGACAAAACAGCAAACAGATTCCAAGCAGTTTTCTAAGTTTTTAAAAGGATGACCTGCCATTCGTACGTATTTTACAAATTAAAGCCACAGGATCTACATGCATTTCTCAACAACTTTGTCAGCCTCAGACAGAGTATGATTGAGGGTAAGTTAAACAGGGTGGATAAGGAGTTATGTTTTCATTAAATCTAACCACAGATTTAAAACATAGCTACAGCATAGAGTTAGGCAGTGATTAAAATTCGAGAGTTGATAAAAATTCTTTCAGTAGTATGACACTGAAGGCAAGTTCAGCATTGGATCAGGAACTGATCAAAAATTTGCAAAAGGAATAAAGCTTTTCACCTTTATCTTCTCCCCCCCAGTTGATGCAGCTAGGATATAATACTCAATTACACCAAAAAACATAACGGCAATCTCAGAGCACTTTCCACCCAAAAGGCTTGAACACAACTTCATCCAATCAAAATGTTGGGGTCTCTTACTACTTACACAGGTATAAATTCCTACAGGGGTATCAAGCCAATGTAAGTCAGATCCAAAGCCTGTAACTGCCATAATCAAAATCATCCTAGCTAACAGAATTCCTAAATCATTAAAAACTTGCCTCATTGTTTACATTTGACCCTATCCATACTCTTAGAACTAAAGTGAATCCTCATGAAAAGCTCACATGCAGGAGCCAGGTCAACAGATGTAAAACACTACACAAAGAATGTGACCATACTTTGATGGCTCCAACAAACAAAGATTTAGGCCTCAGCCGCATTCGGGAACAGTAGTCATCCGTAAACACTTACAGATAGACTTTAAGATCTGCTATAAAGAGCACAGCTTTCAGCTTTCTTTGAGATTTATCACCTAATACATTTTAAGGTCCTAGAGCTACATGTGACAAAATTAATCATATAATTAATATAACTGGCCCAGCAAAGACTTATTGCAAGATCTATCTGAACTGGTTTTGGTTGGGTTTTTTTTTTTTTTTAAGAACTGGTTTTTCTAGAATTTAACACAGATTTACTATCCAAAATTATAACTCCTATATAAAATGGAAAATATAATTTATTACTGATCTCCATGCTTGCATCTGGTAAAAATATGTCTATCTGCAAAATGAACAAAGAGGTTCTGATTCTGATTAAACAAGAAAAGCACACTGGTTTAATTTAAATAATTTTAATAATCTGATTACCTAAATTGGTGCAAGAGTCTTTGAAGATAGTGATTTCAGTAAGGGTCTTTTTGTTTTTAACTTATGGACATAATTCTTTTCCAGACTGAGCTCTTCCATTTGAAGATGTTACCACCACTAGCTGCTCTTCACTAACCATCAGATGGATGTTACCACACAGTTTCCAACAGAAAGTCAGAAATGTCGGAGCACGCTCTAATCCACACCAGGCAACAATAAACAGGCTTGCCTGATGACTGGGTATTCATCACTGTTTAAGCTAACTTGGCTCAGTTTGCTTGAAGTTGATATGGGATTGATGGGAGTGATTTCTTCTGTTGAGAGATCTGGGAGAGTAACAATCTCTAGCAGAAAACCAGTAATAAGCACATAAGGGTGGGTGGTAACAACGTCATCAACTGGCACAGCTGTTTGTAGAGTGCTCTGCCCATGGCCTAAGGGTGTGGACAGATATCCTCATCTACATCCAGATATGCTGTTGAAAGAAATTCCAGCTGCTTGTCCCTCTCCCTTCTGAGACCACTACTTCAAATCTTCCAGTAAAGTTGTTCAAGTGAGTAGCTTGCTTATTTTATTCAAAAAGATCTGGCTTAAAATAAAACTAGTACATGAACTGTTTATCTAGGTTGGTAGAACTCAGTAGAACTCAACTGAAGTTGCTCTTTGCCTAGCGGTCTCTTGAAATGGACAATTAGCAGAACAGATTTTTTTGAACAAATGAGAATACTGATATCAAAATGGATGCCTAATTAGAGTGGGACAGTATAGCAAAATGAGCAATATTAACAGGCCTTCCTTAAGTATTTCTAACCCATTACATTAATACTTGCTACTAGAGAACAAGTATGCAAATAGCTTAATGTCATCAAAGCAAAGTTCCCAAGATGCTTCATACTGAACTTAATTACATCACATGAATATTTTTCATAGATTCCTGTATTGTACTTCCTGTTATAGAATTAGTTCTAAATTATCATGTTTCAACCACTAATTCAAGGCTCAAACTCAAGACAATCCCATCCTGCCCAATGCCTTTTCTTTGGCAGAAAAAGAGAATGGTTATGCAAGTAGTACACACCTGCTGAAACAATCAAATGTCTCTTGTTTCTTCACATCCACATCTCACTCAGCTCAGTCTGAGCTCTGGCCACCACACCCAGATGAAGCACTTCAATTATTGCATGTGTGTGATCTCAAAATCTGCATTAGAAACCACTGCCAGAATAACATGCAGCAGAAGAGACAGGGATGTCTCTCAAATCTGGCTCCAGGCCTTGTGGCTGGTAGGACCGGATATCTATGATAGCAGTCATCACCTATCAAAGCTTCTCCTTGAGGAAATCAAGAGACATAGGCAATGACAACTGGTATTTCATTGATGTTAAGTACGTCAGCACAGGGAGGTTTTTGGGTTAGTTTTTCATGTTTTTCTTTTTCTTAAAAGAGGCAGCGTTATAGCACTGTAACTAACAGAGAACAAATGTGTTTATATTAAAAACAGATACTAGATAATTTTTCATTAGGTATTATTTTCTGTACTCTACTGAACATTTTGTCTTGTATTTTTCATAAACTTCCCAGGGCAATTTATATAAATCTCATGTTTCTTCAAAATTGGTTTTTTTTTTTAAATATATATATTTTAGTACTCAATTGTAAAATCTTATATTCAAAAGTTTGGGTCGTATGACCTTTGATTAGGTCTTTAAGTTCGGTGGTACTTCTGCTTCCAAACAAACCAAGACCTTCCAGGAGGAATGCTGTATTGCCAGTCCCATATTCACATACTCTAATATTCACAAACAACTGCTTGAAACTGTTTTCAAGACAAATAATAGTAATTTCACACGTTCACATGAATATTTGTAGAAGTGCAATCCAACAAAATGCAATTCATCATTGAATACATCTCTTTAAAGCAGATTTTTGCTACTTTTTTCAAGATGTTTGCCTAGCTTCGGATATTGATCTATAGCTAGATTATGTGATTACTTTTTTCAGTGTGAAGTCAGTGATCATCTACTCCTGTTTACAGCAGCAACAACATTCCAAAACCATTTAGGTGTGAAAAAACATACTGCCTTTTCTCACTTTCTACGGTGTTAAAAATTGCTCTAGTGTTATTTATTGTATTTATTACTATGGAAGATTATAAAAGAGCACGACTGATGATTGTAGTCCCTGTGGTTGTTGTCTTTAGGCCGACCACAAGCTTTGAAGTTCAGTTCAGCAGCTACATTTTCAGATTATTTGCACACCTTCTGCACCTGCAGTGAAGAAGCCGAGGCCAAAGTTCAGGTAGAATGGCCTGACTTACACAGCTAAAATACAAGTGACAGACAAAAAACTATTGAATTTCTATAATAAAGTTCTATAGCTAGACATGAGGGTGATTTGGTGTCTCATAAATACCTGAGATAAGATAAGATAAATGCCTGCTGGAGTAATGTAAAAGACATCCAGTTTGTACAAATCTATTTGAGAACACATATATGTATATTTACAGGATTTTTTCTACCAAGACTATGAACAAATCAAAAGAAATTGCTCTGAGTGAGAACTTAACAGTACTGAAATAAATAACAAGACTCTCACCAACCTCAGTGGGCCCAGGGTTTCAACTTCTGACCTTAACTCTAATGTATTTGGCCATAGCAGTGTTGTAACAGAAAGTTAAGAAGGTTTTTTTCAAAATAATGATGATCATCTTTACTGATCTTCCATTCCACAAGAAACACAGAAAAAGTTTAATGTTTGTCAAGTGACTCATGGATTTCCAGTGTATAATCAATAAAAAAAATAATGAAATACATACAGCTAAATAAATTCCTGTGTGCTTCTAATGAAAACCCTCTGTCTTCAACAGTGGGCAATTAATACCCCAAAATATTAGCAGTAGTAATGAAATCTTTAAGAAAATAAGAAAGGTAACTTTTTAACTAACACAAAATCTCCCAATTAAAGTAAAAAATAAAAATGTCTTCTATTATGAATAAAAGTATTTTAACAGGCATGAAGACTAATCACAAATCTGTCCACAGTTTGCCAAACAAACATTCCTAAGGAGGTTCCTCCTTTTGTTTAGTAAAAAACAAGTTGCAGTAAAACAACAATCATGTCTAAAAATTCACAAATTCAAAATGCCCTTGGGCTCCAGTAAATGTAGCAACACCCATTTAGCTAATTAAGCATAGACCTAGTATTCATACACTCTATGAGGGAATTAAAATGAACACTGCAAACAGTCATGCTCCTTATTTTTCCATTGCTTTGCATGCTACTGAGACTCAGTTCAAAGTTAACATGTTTTTTTCCAAAACAGGCTAAACAGAATATCCAAACATAAAGAGAAATAAATTATTTACAAAAATCTTGACTTGAAATAATAAAAACAAAAAGCAGAACAATAGCTAATAGTTAATGTCTTTAAACATATCCTTATATAGTAACGTGAGCAAATTTTGTTATGCTTTATACTGCTGTTACTAAGGACATCTTGAAAGAAAACTGTTAACCACATCCCAACAAAGACAAAGCTAGGTACCACATTTGTTTTAAAACAGCCTCCTCGTCCTTCTCCCTCCCCGAAAACATACAAAAGACATTCAGTAGTTAGAACTGAACAGTGACTATCTGCCTGAGCAATAATTAAGAGGCTTTACTCTTTGCCCATTCTGTAAACAATTCCTGCTTTGAAGGGTTTTTTTTACTGAATGAGACTGATGCTTCCCGAAGAATGACTCCACAGTGATTATCAAGGCAAAATTTTAAGATTACAGACTTTATGTTCGGCTCCTAAATCCAAATTTAGCAGACCAGCTTTATAATTTTAGTTTCAAAAACACTAGATGTCATTTGCTGGCAGGCACAAGCTTCAGTCCCTCTTTATTTCAGGTGTGAAGGTAACCCTATTCTAGGGATGTAACAGGCAATAAACTTGTTCAAACACCCCTAAACATCTTTTAAAACATCTGATTTACTTCTCATATACTTGTTGCAAAGTCCTACTGTTTTTCCAGTGTCTGCTGCACTTCAGTGGTAAGAAATGGAAAAGAAAAAAAAAAGCACTTGTATTCTACCTGCACACCTCAGCTGTGTCACAAATCATATTTTCTGAGTCACATGGCTTCAGTTACACATGACAGAATGCTATATGGGCTTAATTCTTAAAACTTCTCATCACCTCCTGATTTTTTTATTTTCCTTTGTAAGAGTGAGGAGAGGGGAAGAGATCCTGTTTCTAACAAGCCCCAACCAGTGCAGCTACACGTGCTACCAAATTTACTGGCCAGTGAGATATCCCTGAACACCCTGTCTGTTCCTTAATGAGTAACAAGCTCTCTATAACCTTACAACACATTCTCGTCCTGCCACTCCACATTTCCACCATCATTTCATGTCGCTCTTCTGTAGTATTTGAGTACTGAAGTGGTAAAGTTTAAAAGGACTTCACTGATTTTTAACTTACCACTTTTTGAACAATTAGAGGACCAGTCTGCACTATCCCTACTTAGGCAGAGTACTACCTCACGGCCTCAGGAAAACTTTCTATTGCACAAGACTATCTGCGTGCTACCTAAACCAATGTTAGCAAGTCCATATAATCAGCATAAAATTAGACTCGAAACAAAGCAAGTTCAGAAGCTAAACTTTTTGGTATCTCGGGTGCTTTCTGTTTTGTCGAAAAAAAAAATCCTCAAAGAGAAATCAACTCCAATTCAAAAGCATAGTGTTTATTTTACACTACTGCAACAAAAAACAAAGTAAGGTTTCCTTAGTCTCTTCATAGTCAGTTTTCAGAATGATTGTACACTTTGTACACAAGGTTTTTTTAAACCAAAGCAAATATGTCTTTGAGACTCTGAAAGGACATTAATATGCTTTGGTTCATAAACAAAATTGTGTGTCACAATGGAACTGCTGCATTCACAGTTTATGTAATTTAAACTGTATAACTAAAAATTATGGCAAATCTATGAACTATAAAAAAAAGTAAGGTGAAGGACTTTTTTCTAGAAATCCACATTCTTGCAGTTCAAATACTTCTAAAATTAAATTGTTTCTAACATTGTATTTTCCTCTCCAATATAAAATATATCCCTCATTTTCATTCTTGTTGGGTTTCTTGGTTTTCTCACGTTCACAATTTGCTTTTGATAGAAGTCTGCAATAAAAAAAAATACAGTGAAGCTTTTCTAAACAAAATATACAACCAATTTAATTGTATTGTCTGCATTTTCATATACACACAGCTGGCTGAGATATTTAATGTCCCTCAGTCATACTCAGGATTTCATACCCAGCCATGAAAATCAGAATACAGTGAGAGAGGAAGAATGGTAAAAACATGTTCAATCCCATGAATTAAGGGCTGTTTTAAGAGTCCTTACATTATGAAGAGTGAAATCAGCTCATTCCCACATGGAGATGAAATATCCACCTCCTTCCTGTTCCATTTATCTAGTCTCCAAATCCATTTCGTAAGGGTGCTGAAAGTTCACCAGTCTGACCACTCATCCACCCTACTACTACCACACAAAAAGAGTCGACTCATCCTGCCTAACCCTGCAGCCACAGCACTACGAAGACAACCGGAGTGAACTGTGCACCCATCATTCCTGGTGGAGAACAATTGTTCAGGGAGTTTTATCGCCTTGCCTTGGTGAGAATAGCATCCAGATTCCTCTTACGTGCACTGTCAAAAACACAGGACAGAGCTCTCTGTAGTGAAGAGTTTATGCCTAGAGCTTTAAAACTCTGCACAGAAATGTATTTATTGTAATCACTTGGATATTCTACTCATGTTAATGATGCCACTTTTAAATAGTAATGCACAATTCAAGACAGTTCATTTCACCCTGATTACTAACCATTCGAGCTGTTGAATTCATTTAGCTTTGAGCCATATGCATCCAAGACAAATCTTGTGTCTTATTTAAATAGCAATATAAATTATTAAAATGTTCCAAAACTAAATGGCAGGCACTATTCCTTTCAATCCATAATTACAGCATTATAAAGTGGATTCTAAAAGGAATATCACACAGAAAATTATAACAGAACTAATTACAATGTCCAGACTTTTAAAAAGCAAATAAATGTGGAAAAATGTGTATCTTACACAGAAAGTGTCTGCAAGATTCAACTGTATCTGCCTTTTGACTGTCAGTGTTGATTGTAAGTAGAAACAGAAAATAATCCAGTTATCCAAGCCATTAATTTCCTTCACAGATCCAGGGCTTTAGACTATATATAAGAAAGTACCATACAGTTATCTTACAATCAAGTAATTTTTCACTCCTGCCCTACTCAAACATCAGAAAGTAGGAATAAAGACCTGGAAACTAGTTTACGTCATAAATTCTACTACTCAAGAATACTTCTGAGAACTAAATCCAGTTTTCCTCTGGTTTAATACAAGAGCTGAGTAGCTCGGTTCTACCTGAGCAACCCCACTGCAGAGCTAGACGAGTGGAGATGAGATAGCCAAATCAAGCTGTTAGCTCTCCAGTCTGCGCAAAACAGAACAGTTTATCCATTACTTCTTCTAAGTATATATTTTGCAAGTATCTCTTTTGTAAGATATGCTTGCAGCTCTTAATAGCAAATATGAAGAAATTTAGCACTATCACACATTTTCAGAAAGGTTTAGTGGTCTGAGACTGAAGCTATTTTTTTCCCCTAGGGAAGGAGGTGTATGACATGGGTTTTCACCTCACATTAGCCATTCCGACACCATGGCTATTCCACCTACAAGGACAGGTCTACTCACAAGTTAAGTCTGACAGGCAGGCTATACCTCCTACCAGCTATTTGATACACTACCTTTGCAGTAGTATACTACCCCTGCCCAAAAAGAAACAGCAAACAAGTTCTTCATCAAGGGTCTGGTATATAATGATACCAGATAAATTATGTTGGCATTTGAACAAAAGAGTCAGAGAGGAATGTCTGATTTTAAATTGGAAATACATATGGGCCTGGAAAATAAACAAAGATCTGCTCTCCACACCCAAAACAGAAGAATGATGCTGACAAACAGCTGAAAATTACATTACTTTTAAATAACATCATAAACTGCTATTAAAATACCATGCAGCTGCAGTTAACAGAACTTGCTAATTACTTCAAACACAACACTAAGGATACCCATAAACCTTTTTACATTCTTATGTGAAAAAAACAATTCCAGTTTCTTTTTAAGGCTACTTATGTTCAGGAAAGAAGAAAGAGGAACTAAAAGATTTAGAATTTGAGTCACATCCTTTCCTACTGCTACCACATGCAATATGTGCGTCCATAAACACAGAGGTTACCTACATATACAACCTGTGCAAGCATGACATTTAAAATTGAATCAGAAAACATAAAACCAAAAAAGTTTATAACTACTCTCTAAAAAACCAAGGTTGCTATCTTATAAATGTTAATGGTACCACAGTGCCCATTATTTGATTTTACAACTATTGAATCTTAAACTTCTCTGTGACAGAAAGCTTCAACAGTTGGTTTTTTTTAAATAAAATACAAAATATTCATTATGGATAGCACTAATTTTGCACCTCATAACTATTCTAAAAAGTAAGTATATAAGAATAAAAATTATTCCTGTCAAATAGAACAACTGACTTGTAACGTGGCTTATAACACCACTGGAAACAAAACAAGTTATACAGTCTTCAACCTTGGAGTGACAGGGACCAAAGTAACATAAGGTATGGCAGCTTTAATAACATGTTAATTTTTACTTATGTGAGTAGATTTTGTTCCTCTGAACAGTCCTACTGTAGTAAATAGAATTGTTCCAGTAAGAAGTAGTGACATGAGCAACATTTTCTATGAGCAAACCATCAGGCCTGATGATCTTAGCAATGTTGAGACCACAGTGATCATGAGCTACAAATTACCTACAGCTTCAAAGGCAAGCACCAAAAAAGTGGATATGCCTTGATCAGTAACTGACACACAGTGACAACACAGCATTTGCTCAAAACTGAGAGCGACAAATAAGCTGCACTTTGTGCTCTTAAATATCACAACCAAATTACTGTATGAATGTTAGTCCATCAGATTATTTCAGGCAAAGAGCATTTATTGCACAGACAGATTATACTTTCTTTATTAAGCATCTGCTGCTTATTTTCAAATTTCATTTAATTACATTGTAGCTTCATAGGTAGTCTCATTTTTTCCACGCATATTATAAATTCTGTTCCAGTAAAATCGTATGCTTAATCTGTGGCAAACTTTCTTAAGTATCAAATTTTCATACTCATTCTGCAAAGAGATTAGCTTTCTTACAGGGATTTTCAAGATGTTACAGCAGATTAATACTAGTTTAAAGAAATTCTTACCCATTGAAAACAGGAAATTGTTTAGGCAGATACAAACAGATACAAATACACTCTTTTTAAAGTTTTGTACCTACCTACACATTTAGCCACAATAGGCTAGGAAAAAAAATTAAACTATTAGACCATTAAACCATTAGACATAGTTTTGTACTGTTCATTGCATATGACAAATAATTTTTTACATGGTTCACAAACACGCTTGTCAAGAAACACAGCTCCATGCAGTTTAAAATAAAACAGTAAAAATTAGACTGAAAGTTGAAAGAGATAGAAAAGAGATTTTCTCACCCCTCAAAACAAAACTGGAACTTTGGTTTATAGGAATGGCTATGCCCATATACCCTCCTCATCATCCTGCGTGCCAGACATTAGGAGATGCACAGAGAAGAAGTTAGCATTGGAATGAAAGAAGAAAAGGTTAGTTACTTTGGTGCATATAAAATACAGTTTTCTTGACTGTTAAAGACATTATTTTTTTTAAATGTAAGCTAGCAAAACCAACTGAACAAATTTGTATTACATATACAAGAACCTGCATCTATAGCAACCACAAAAACAAGAACAATGACGTAAACATTTTTCCCACCCAGTTAAAACAGTGTGTAGGAAGTAGATTATATGATTAAATATTAAAAGATTATCTATTTTTTAATTGCATGCAATTCATACCAACATTGACAGCAGAAATAGATCAAACCTCATAAGCAAACAAAGTAGTTACTTTTATCAAATTGTCTTACATTCTGTTAGGTTAAAAGACACAAAAATGCTGAACCACCAAAATAATCTATTGTTAGCAAATTACACTTTTCCAACATGCAATCAGTTAAACCTATCTTTTAAGCAATCCTTAAACACTGCACATTGTTGAGTACTATTAGAGAGCTTCTCTCCTTTTTTCAATTATTGAACCATTGGGATTACTCATTTATTTAGAGTTTTAATGATAGGTAACATTAATGGCAAACACAAAAAATCATAACAATTTCATGAATTTGTTTTTAAAAGTATTATTTTACTGTAGATATGCTGAAAGCAGAAGGTCTTTCTTTACATTTATTATAAACTTGAAGTTTAAAAGAACAAAATAAAAAAACATGAACTAAACCAAAAGAGTGAAATATTCTTGCCCAGATACATTTACTGAAGATTACATTTTCTATAATGATTCTTTATCTATAGAGATGTGTACGCACATATCTATATCTACTTTTACTGTGCCAAATTCTGATGTGATACTCAGCTTCTAGAACAGAGGTGCACAATACAATGTTTTTCATTTAACTCAGCATTTCAAAATCAAATAAAATCTTATCATTTTAGATATCCTTAAAACTGACTCATTAATATCTTAGAAAGATAAAAAAATTACACTCTACGGTTTCAAAACTGTGAAAGTTAGCTGGTGTAAAATATTGCTGGCACTTAATTCAATCTAAAAAAAATAATAAAATTAATGTTAATTAATTATGATTGAAATAGACAGGATTTTTAGCCTGAAAATACACACTGCCAATATCACTACTGTTCCTAGTCCATTCTTGGAACAAAAAAGAGCTCCCAGATGTCAACTGTTATTAAAAACCAGATGTTAAGATAGATGTCTTGCATGTTGCTGAATTAAGTAAAGAAATCTGACAGTCCACTATAAACTTAGCTATCATTTAACACAGAAGAAATGTGGGTAAATTTTTTACAGTTAACTTGCAACACGTCTTAGTTATAATGTCTGCACAACTACTCCACAAAGCAAAGACACCGTAAACCCTGAATATTCTTATTTCTTTTTGAAACAAAGGGACAAATTCTGTAAAACTTCCAGTGAGCTGGGTTCACCTCCCAGAAAATATGAGTCCTTTACCCTGAATTCTACAGGAGCTACTTTTATTCAGGCCTACAAATGCTAATTAAATTTACTTTGAAGTTGAGAAGAGTTTTGCCAGAGTAAAGGTTGAAGAAAACTGAAGGATTTCTTTTCCACTGAGTAGTTTGATCCTATTTCACTAACAGAACGCATTAGGTTAATCTTTGGTGATATCTTTAAAAACAGTAAAAATCAACAAAATGGGCAATTCTACATTTTCAGATGACTCCTCCTAACTACATACAGCTGTTTTGCTGTTCAGTGTATTTTAATTCTTCAAACAGGCAGATGTTCATTGTTCCTTCAATTATTTGTGTGACCTCTTTTTGGCAGAATTCTACAAGAGTTTAAAAATCAAATACTTTTTAGAGTATTATGAGAAACAGACAGACTATGTAGTTTGACACTGATCCTGATACACAATAAGCAATAAATCAAAAGCTGGAGCTCAGTTAATGTCAATCAGTATCGCTTTATTGAGTACTGGTCCTGTCAAAATAACTTTCTATCTTTTTCAATAACAGACTCTTTTTGATAAGGTAAGTGCTTTGAAATAACATGCCAAGATTTGTGCAAGGCATTTGACTATGTGCCACAAAACACAGTGACAGCAAAATTAGCTCTGTATAGAATGAATGTTGCTGGAGAAGGAAGAGGACCTGCAGATATCTTTTCTCATCCCAAACTTGTGCTGTATTCCCATAATCTGAGAGAAAAGTCTAACGAAGACTGCTTGGAAAAGAGAACGTTTAGCTGAATAAATGTTATCAGCTGCATAAGCGTACGACTGAAATCATGTATAAAGCGTCATCATTTGAAAACGTACAGGGCAAACTTAGAAGATGGGGACTACATCTGAAATCAATGACATCAAAAAGAGCTTTGCAGATCGTGGTGGAAGTGAACATGTGATACAAAGTTGAATTTACAAGGACAAATATAGGCAGAGAAATAAAAATCAAGAAGTTCGCTTTATCTCTATGCAGCAGAATGAGACCATTAATAGAACTACACATGTGGTGCTCATGTCATACTCTTGTGAATATTTGAAAGACTGTAACCAGATCAGGAAACAGCTACAAAATTATTGAAGAATAAACTTGGCAGTGAGAAACAAAAGACGCTCAACCTAACTGGTCACTCAGAAAATATTAAAAGATTGTTTGATCACTATTAACTAACACATACAGAAAAGGAGACAGCTTTTTTCTCTAGCAGGAAAAACTAGACAGAGATTTACAAGATGTAACTACACTACAAATATGGTACATATTTTCCAATAGTTCATCAGTTCTGGATGACTTGAAGATTTCATATCAAGACTTAGACACTTTATAAAAGATACGGCTAACTGTATTCAAAATAATTTTTAAAAAATTACAGATTTAATGAAGAAATTATTGAGTGGTCAGGTCCAGATTATGATCGTGTACCACTTCATCTTCAACATGTACAATTAATAAAAACCCTCTTCCATCTTTCTTCCTCACATCTGTTGTAGTGAGAATGTCTGTGCCATGATCTTACTCTGTACACAAATAGTTTATTATGTATTTTCCAATTTTAGTAATTAACAAGTTCATAAAAAGTTAAACACAGTCATCTATTTTGACAGACAACCGAACAGAAAAAATAAACTGTTACTGGATTTGAGATTTTTAGTACTAAGAGCAACCTCAAATCCTGTTTCAACATACTGTCTTGTTTTAAAAATCTGTATCCATATAGTATTTTGACTTGATTTATATCTATCCCAGAAAACCTGTTCCTATCTCATTTTCAATTCCATGCACTAATTATTTATAGAAGATAAATAGACTTGCACTAACCTAAGCAGAGCTCATCCACTTAGCATCCATATTAAAAAAGGCCAACACTTGATAATTATGTGCTTTATTACCTAATATGTTATTGTTTAGTTAATTATGTCATAAATCCATGCTAGGTAATGTACTGACCTAAAAATACTTGGCACTTGATGACAGCTGAGGAGAAAAGTACAATTCCTACAGATATCGGAGAATGTCAACCCTCTTTTTCATTAAAAAAACAGGATTAAACCAAAGAACCTTAACGTCACGATATGTGCTGTCACTCTTTAATCTCACAGAAGCCAGAATGTACAGATGCAAGATCTTAAAGGAATATTAAAAGAACTCATTGATCACTTACTATTCCCATTATGCAGACAGGTTGTTTTTAAGCCTGCACTACCACCTTCCAGTGCATTGGAACAAAGTTATGAGATAAGGCTCAACTATCTTTGTCATTCTGCTGCCTGTTACATTTTGAGAAGTGCATATTTAATGGCGTAAATCCTAACTTAGTGTTATAGGCTTTAAGATTTTTCTGTATGGATAGGAACAACTACACAAAAGCACTGGATAAAAATCATGTAAGAATCAGGACGGTAGTTTTTACTGGATTTACAAATAAACCATTCTATCAGGAAGGTAAGGTTTGGTACCTCAACACAACCAGATAATGTAAGAGAATACAGAATTCTTCACTGATGTTCTGAGACAAATGATGTTCATTACCTATTTTTGCACTCTTGACACACTGTGAGGCAAAATTAAAGCTGCAGTTATGCCTTATCATTTATTAATATTGGATCAGAGTCTTCCAGAAATATGCTTAGTCTTTCATATCAGTGTGTACCCTGAGAATCATTAATCTATGGCCCTTTCAAACAATAAACTATAATCAAGCAATTTTTGATGAATTTTTGTGTACATTAACTGCTTTTTAAATTTGGATCTTTGATTGGTTTATAGGGTCAAGAACAGCAATTCAATGACAAAAATGGCAAAGCAAAATCTCAATTATAGACATGCAAAAAAACCCCCCAAAATTCAAGAAATAACATTTGAATTGATAAATTAGTATACACGCTTAATTATGACAAAATTATTATAAATCCAAAATATTTAAGGTATTAAATGCCTTGCATTTTTAGGACTGACATCCAAGTCTCTAATTTGGACTAAATGGTATAATCTCCAGTACTATGAAAGCCTTGGTACATGGGCTATTTATAGATTATTACTTCATTGATTTTATCTCATCCTTTTGCTAGTCATTTCTTTTTTCTGTGCTGCTACTTATCACATTTGCTTAACTTCTTAAAAAGAAATATCTGGTGCTATCAAATACAATTTGCTGTTCTGATCCCACTGCCACAAAACCTAATGTTAAAACCTCAAAACTGGCTTCAAAGTAGCAAGATGAGGAACTTCAAGAATAGTGCTTGGAAAACACTACGCACAGATGTAGAAAGCTCGTATAAAGATATCTTCTGTTTTATTATTGAAGTGGCACACAAGTATCTTTATAAAACGCATTCTTTAAATAAAAATAAAAAAAATCTTAATCTCCTTTTAGACAAAAGCTTTTGCAACCCAGGCAACATTAAAAACATAAGGAGTTAAGCTTTTCTAGCTCTCTTCCCACAGTAGAAGACCCTTCCTGACAAGGCTCATCACATTTCCCTTTCATGTGCCGGCATGCTAAGAATTAATGTCTTAACCTGAGTTAAATAAATCTAGTGATAACCTGCTCATCTCTTGAACTAACTTCTGATGACTGATTTACACTACTCTCCTTACTATCTATAGCTACTAATGGGTCATTAAACGTGTAACTACTGGCTCTGGACTGTGAAACTGTCCTACTTACAGCAAACAATTACATTAACAAGTATTTATTTCCCCTTGTGACACAGAAATCTACCTGCTAAGTAATGACATTTCTTTCAAATCAAGAACTTCACCTAACATCAGAATCCTTCAGAGCTTAGACAGACTTTTATCTGCTACTCAATTTCTAGGGGCAAACATAGTTGAGTGCTAATCTCATGAACTCTCCATCCACAAAACAACTGACTACAGAAGAGTTTTGAGCAGGAATGATTTGAAGAACTGAGCCTGTGACTGGGAAGGGGAAAGACTTGGAGTGGATCCGTTTAAAGCTTTGGTCTGTACAGTTTTCAAGGTCTTTATTTTATGTTTCATTTGTTTATTCAAAAGGTTTAATAAATCTTAAAAATTGCTTCAGCAATATGGATTTATGTCACAGGTCTATTTTCAAACCTATCCATAACAGAACGGGTCGCAAGTAACCATGCATCATCCATTTCTGAAAATGACCATAAAACCCATCTCACCATTTGTTCTATTTGTATATAGTTACATTAAAATCAAACATAAATACTGGTGATGGGGGTAAGTGGAAGGTTGTTTCTGACCACTTACATTGCAACACCCAGACTAGCATTAACATGAATAAGATGTTTCACCAGATACTCATGCATTCTAAAGCTTTATCGCTAGATGAAGCGGAAACCCAATACATCTTACAAGAAGTGGTCCGTGAAATCAGATTTGCAATGCAAAAATTTATGGTCCCCTTTGTAGTGAAAGCCTGTGACATGTTATCTCACTTAAGTAACCAGCGCCAGATACGCAACTTTTGTTATCAAGTTACTGTCTCCCAGAAATGCATTTTTGGCTCTTTCAGCTGGTCTCAAGACCTATTTTAGACTATGATGGTGGCAGCTAATTTTTCTAGTAAGAAATATAAGATAAATGTAAACCTCTATATAAGTGCTGTATATTCTAACACACACATTCAGGGGAAGTGAGTGGGACAGGTTTCTATAGCTAAACATGATCTCAAAAAATTCTTCCATATGTGGAAAAGACTGCAAAGCTAACATATAAATATAGATATATATAAATATACACACTGAGCAGTATGTATACATTTATATCACATTCATTAAACCTCAAAACATAAAATAAATTCATTTCTGTAAGCAAAGGAGAGGTATAACTTTTGAATATACAAAATCCATCTCCTGGAGGTATCATCGACAGCAAAACCTATTTTCTACTTGTTACTTTTAATACAGCTCTAGTTTAGCTAGTCTTTACTCAAATTACAAATTTAATAAAAGGTATATGAAAAAATACCTGTCTAGAATATAATTACAATTAAGAGGTAGGAATAACAAAAGCATGAAAAAATATTACAAATTTCTGTTGGTTCTTACTTAAATGAGAAACCTTAAGTAGAGCACAATGTTTGTAACTGTAAAATGGCAGTATACCAAAATCAAGAACTAGAGTATCCCTGAAAGACAGAATCAAACTCAGAGCAGACTCTCAAATTTCAAGGCTCTTTCTTTTGTTCCATCACAATTACAATGTAATCTACGATGAAATTTATGTTTGAAATCAGTCATATTATCCTCAAAATCTGGGCAAGCCTCTCTGGAAGACTATTTCAGTTTTAAAGTAAAGTAGATAGAAATACCTAGACAGATGTCAGAGGCAGGAAAAATTCTCTATATCTACTGAATTAAGCATATGATAACACTTACTGACTTTTGGGAAATGCTTAGACAGAAATTATATCCTCAGTAGAATAGAAGTATTTGCCATTCAGTAGTGTGTTTATAGTAAACAATATATCTATAACTCCACACAATTTAATTTGAAAATTGACTTTTTAAATGGTGACCATGATACAAATAGTATTTTATTGCATTCAGTTCCACAAGTCTGAACAATGTGTGATATGAATCACAAGTTCCTTGTTCCAGAGGGACAAAATGCGTAGCAAAGATGAAAAATTGGAGGAAATACTTCAAAAAGTAAAAGCATTTGACTAATTTGCACTGCACTCCTGAGATCTCAAAACACTAATTAATTCAGCACAATACTAATTATTTACAGTGGATATGCCTGTGATTGTTTATACTGAATTTACCAACCAGCAAACCTTGCCCTGCCTAAATTCCTAAATTAAATAAATCCATGTGACTCCAATGAGCTTAGTGCAGGCTCAGCACTGTGCTAATGCAATTGCTTGCTTCCTTGCAGCTCGAGGCACCAGCAGAACTAGTTCACATACGTTTAGTGAACAAACAAGAGCAAGCTCACACCTGCCCAAATACAATGTGTAAACATACAGGATAAAGAAACACACAGAATATTAAACAAAATCTGGGTCAGGGGAGGGGGCAATAATTCCCACTTACTGCATTAAACAGCTATGTCATAACACTTCTATATACTAAAATGTCACTGGTGCTTTGGGTTTTCCGCTTATTTTTGTTTCTTCTTTCCTGAACAACTAAAAGACAAAGTTTTAATGTTGCAGAAAACTCCTAAACATGATATTTTAGTTTTCCAGATACTAAACTTCTGCTCAGAATGAACTTCCTACTCACAGTCCAGAGAAATTTGAAGAATTTTATGCTTTTCAAATAACCACGGTTATCTGAATAAGCTAAAACAATCTGTTTTGTTTTATGTTTGTCCTCCTTTTAAGTTCTGTTGTTTGGTTTTGTGGGTTCTTTTAATGAGAAATCCCAGTTCCAGTATTCCTGAGGCCTATTCAGGAGTTTGAGGTTGGCAGTTATCCAGCACGGCCACAGAATATAAAGCTTTATGCTAACAGCCAGGGCTGCCAAAATACACAAAGTAGCATGCGCTCCTTTCCCCTAAAATTATATGTGGATCAATACAGCGATTTGCAGATCAGGATCCAGACACTAAAATAATAACCATTGTTTGACTGTCCTGTGGCTCTGATTTCAAAGTCATCCACCTCGAACAAAATCCCATCTGACCTGTTCAGAGTTTTTCACATATCGCCTTTCAGCAACTCCAAGGATATTTAGCAGTTCCAGCTGATGAACAAAGACCTGTTGCCAAGACCAGTCACCACTTTACAAATCAATAAACACTTTTTTTGAGAGCACATGGTCTTGAAAAAGTCAGGTTTTAGTGGCGTACTCCTACTTTGCAACAGTCAGATTGTTGTCAAGTTCTGTGCATCATTGCACGTGATTTCTTTCCTCAAATGAATGAGTTTACCAGCATACTTTAAAAAATCTTTCTAAAATGACAGATATTTAATACTAAGACAGCTATTAGATAGGTCTTTAGAAGCTGGCTTTCTGATTGGAAAACGGCAGTAAGGGAAGCTTCATAGATACACACTGCCCCATCACTGTCCTAATAAGGAGGACTTTTCCTGTAGACAAGAGGATAGTTCAGAAACCTTGAACTACCTTTCAGGCCTCTTTGCTGAGATTTCAGAGTAATGGAAAACTTCATGGTGAGTTTGTCACAAATTACTTCTAAGCACCACCACCTTGTAGCTAGGCCGTCAAAAATGCTTTAAATAGGAACAAAATCTCTATGCAGCCAGACCACATTAAAAGATGTAAAAAGACATGTCTACATGCTTATGACACCACGTGACATTCCATTTTCAATTACAGCTCCTAAGGATAGGGTCAACTTTTTGGAAAGCAGTCAGGTCCTACAGCCTTATGGCATGCCCTATGCTATTCATATTTTTCTAAAAATCAGATTCTTTTTAATGACAATATCATCTCCCATCATAAAACACAGTTAAAATATATTTGTAGCCTTGTTGACCATGGAGTAAAGCATTCAACCTTAATTCAACTACAGCTTGGGAATTCAGGAAACTCTTATGAGATGAGAAACACTTTACATTTTATGTCCTTAAAAATCTCCAGTACTATGGGAAGTAAGAAGATTTTATAGTTCTTAAAATCATCAGAATTGGCAATGAAGTCCTAAAGTACAAAAATTCAAAATATTTTCAATACAACGAAGGAAACTGAAAGATGATTTGGGCAACTGAGGCCAAGAGAAAAAGGTTTTTAGGAAAAACAGTAAGTATGTAGAGTATGAGATAAGAGAGGCAGGGAGTTAAACAGTAGGCTTTGTGATGAAGTCTACGCTCTAAGGGCAGGACAGCTTCTAAATCTGGAAGTTCAAATTAATTTAGCCATGGGTTTTTTTTGTTCCAGATAGAACTTGGATGCAACGATCCAGATTAGATTACTGTAATGCACTCTACAAAGGGCTACATGTTACAATTCCTTGGAAACTGAAGCTAGTACAGAATGCTTATTAAGCTCATTTTCATGCTAGGAGAATTACACCCTCACTCCAGGATACACACTGACTGCCAAAATGTTTCCAGGTGGAATTTAAGAAAGATTGCCAACTCTTAAGCCAAAACTGAAGAGAATAAATTTAAAGTTTTAGTGCAAAGCTGCAAAATTATCTTTTTTTCCCAAGTTTTTTAAAGGCTAGTAAAAATGGTTAATATTGCAATGTTATTGACATGGCAGCACTCAATCCCCAGAAATTTATTTCTATCAAATAAAAATCAGATGCACTACAATAACTAGGGAACACACCATGACTCACTGAAACATGACCATGTGCATGGGCAGAGGAGAGTTAGAGTCTTCCTATTGCTTGTGAAGTTTTCTTACATGTACCCCAGAGTTTAGGTCCAGACACACAAAGGCAAAAAAAGGTTGCCAACCTATACCTCTCCCTAAACAGAAGAGCAAAAAAGAGGGGATAAAGGCAATAAGTGGCTGGAAACTTGGCTTTGCTCCCTTAGCAGCCGCCAGAAGACCGAAGCACACCCACTACATCTGAAAAAAGGTGCCCAACTAGTTCCTTCAAGAAAGTAAGAGATCCTATCCTTTACTATGTCTAGAACCATGCTGCCACATGCTGCCCATGGCAGGATATGTTAGTAACAGTTATAACAAAACCATGATCACTAAAACAAAATGTCAATACCTGAACAGAACAGCATCACATAAAAACTATGCATATTTAAAGCAGGATGTGTGTGTATTTCTCTTCCAAGAGACTGGTGGTACACCAGTCTCTTTAAAGGGGGTATAGACTCACGGTAGCATATATACAGTGGTTTGCATCAGTAAGTGGGAAATGTATTATTCTTCCTTAAAAATATGTACTCAAATATGCACATGTACATAGTTTTACAGCCATATATAATAACATACATGCATTTCTTTATATAAACGCAGCATATAAATTAGAAAATCTAATGTTAGCCATAGAAATAAGAAACGTTTCAAGATTAACACTGTACATTCAACTGTCTCTTTCTGTCCAGAATTTGTGAGAAAACTTTCAAAAACTCTCACTAGCATTCACTAAATTAAATGGCATTTATGTAACAATATGCACTATTTCTTGTCTCCTTACAAAATTAAAAATGCCCTCTGATGATTTGCAAGTTTATTGTGTGGTTTCAAACCACTAGCAGTACATTGGATTATGGTCATCAAAAATCACATTTCAAGAATTTATGTGTAATACACTACTGAATGGGAAACACAGGTTTGTATGGCACATGGCAATCAAATTGCTGTACAAAAGAATGCTGTATGGAATGGTAAATAAATACAACACAAAGTAAAAAAAAAAAAATCTAAAAATCCACGATTGAAAAATGTCAGCTAAAGCAATGACTTGAGTTCATTCATGATTATCATTGACTGTGCTGTTCTCAAAGATTATTTCAGCACAGATTTTGCTATGGATCTTCTAATTGCTTGCTTTAAAAGTAAACATTTGCTGAGCTGATCCATTGTTCACAGAGTCTGTGGAAATTTAGGGATGGCCGCACTTCAGGAGAGCACCCACTCCAAGCCCAATGCACCAACACAAGATCAAACAAAGTTATTATCATGTGCCACAGATTTTCATCTAACCCGTTCTTAAAGAACTCTAAGAAAGGAGCTTCCATTACATCTATACGAAAGAATGTCCACATTTTCTTTCCACTTCTAGCTTTATTAGACTCACAGTGAAAAAGTTTCCTTTTTTTAATAACTAACCTAGTTATTCTTGGTATAAATTAGATTTCCCACTCCTACTCTTTCTCCAGTGGGCACTGGAACACAATTGATCATCGTCTTTTTACAACAACATTTTATGTATTAGAAGACTTATGTCTCCCTTTTAGGACTTACTAGACTAAACAAACCCAGTTCTTTAAGCCTTCCTTATAGGTCATGTTCTCTAAAACTCCTATCATTCTTGTCGCTCTCCTTTTGTCCCTTTCTAATTTATCTGTCTTTCTTAAGGCATGGTGATCAAAACTGTATATATACAGCTTTTCAGGTGAGGTCTCACCAGCACTCCAAAGAACAGAATAATTGCTTCCTGCTTCTTTTGCAGTATTACCTCAGTCCCAGAATTAGATACAACTTCATTGCAACAGTATCCTATTGTTACCGCATACTATGTGAAACCCATCTTTTTTTTCCATGCTATTGCCTCGTCAGTACACGTGACTTCTCCCTTGTATATGGACTTTTCTTAACTGAATTTCAGGTTACTTATTCTAGACTTTCTCTCCAGTTCATTGAGACCGGAGCAGCGTACTGAGCAGTTTAACTTCTCCTATTATGCTTGAAGCTTCTTGCAGCTTGGTTTGTTATCAACAATATTCATGTTTTTTCTATTTCATCACTGAAATAATTTCTAAAAAAATACTCCACAGAAGGAGATAAACAACACACCTCTTTGGAACCCTGCTGTAAATGTCCCTCCTGTCTGACAATGAGTAACAGAAAATTTGTCTGTAGCCTGTCATTTGTATCAATTGCACACCCATCTCATTTTGATTTCATAATTAAATTAAAATAGTGTTATTTCTAGTTACAGCTTTCATTATGGTAACGTATTTTACATCACATATTAATTACATTAACAAATTAATGTATTTATTTGTATATTACAAACATATGGTAGGACAGTGTGAAAGGCCTTACGAATTCAAAGTATGTCACAGTTACCACTTCCTTCTTTCGCCACAAACCAGTTACCCTATCAAAGGAAATTAGATTTGCTTGACATAATTTGTCCTTGACAAATACAGGCAGACTAAATATAGGATGGGTATGCTATGTAACAGCCATCTAGACCTGCATTCTGTTTTAGAGAGTGGCCCAAAACTGTCACCTAGGAAAGAGTACGAGAATAAAGTGAGTACACAGTGATAAACAATCTCATATCTTCAAGAACGTAATGTAAAAATAGCTTATCTGGTCTAGGATAGGAACCACTCACTGGTGATTACAAAAAGAGGATCGGGGCAAAGCAAGTATGAAGGGATCTGATATACACTGAGATGGATAGATAGATAACATCATGCAGTCTGATACGGATGTCAAGCTACTGAAAATGAACAGTAAAAAGACTACTGACTTTCTATTGATTCACTGATTAATAATTTATTCCATAACTTTCCAGGGTCTAAAATAAAGTTATTCATAAATCTTCATACATTTTATGTATAAAGATGAGAACAGTGTTTGCCTTCCTCGACCCTCCAAGGATCTCCTGTATCCTACATGACAGTTGTTGAATATAATCAGAAATAGTTCAGAGAAAACTGAGAATACTAGTACGAGTAAAATAGCTAGTATTTTATGTGCTCTATCTTTAAGCATGCACTCATCTCCATCATTCATATAATTTCTTATGTTTTTTAAGTTCTTAAAGATGTTTTGATAAAGACCTCATTATGCTTCTTATCTGTTCTCTTCCCTGAATAACCTGTTATTGTGCATTGAAAAGCACCTTCTTCACTAACTGTTAGCTCTCTTGCATTGTCTTGTCCCTCAAATTTTCTTTACAAGTTCAGGCTTCTTGAATTAGTTGAAACCAGTGTCTGGGTTTCAGTAACACAGAGGTGGCTGTTACCTGTTTTTTTACATCTCTTGCCTTCATTCTGTTTTTCTCATTCTATTCCTTGCACAAAGCCCAAACCTTTTATTTCATGGTCATTTTCAGACAATTTTGCCTTCTTTTATAAACTTAGCCAACTTGCCCCTGTTAATGAGAAACAGAACTAAAACCAAGACAGCAAGTCCTTAATAACTTTCTCCACTTTCTGAAAGAAAAAGTTGTTCTTAACATGTTCCAAGAACCCGAAAGATTCTGTGCTCTGTTGTTCAGGTTGTGGTTTGGGTTTTTTTTTTCAGTTTGTATCCAAGAAATTGAGTTTTCTTTTATTTACTAGTTCCTGTCTTTAGTACAACTCTATCGGTCATTCTAAAAAAAGCGTCATTTGCCTCTGTCTCCTATTCTTGATTAAGTAGTCTATCATACATCCCCGTTTTAACTTCACCAATGTCTTTCCCTTTTATTTCTATGCAGATATAATGAACTTATAAACTAATTTAGTATCAAACAATGATTCCAAATATAAAAACAGTGGTTTATTTTGCCCCAGAGTTCTCTACTTGAAAAAGAGTTAGTTACTTCTATGAACAGTTTTTCCTACTCCAGATAGATACATACATGGGTAACCTCCCCCCTTGTCCTACTGTGACTGAGTTCCTCCTAAAACTCCTACAGTTTTCAACTCTCACTCGTTGTAGTAGGCTAGTGTCATATAGTGAAAAGAAGCCTGTCTTAAAATTTGAAAGTCTTCTTCAGGCCAGATTCCATCCATAGCTGACAAGCTCTCCACTTACTAAGCATATTCATCTGAAATGAAACAGGGCACCCAGCATCCGCTGGAAACTCATGGCATGCTGGCAGCATAGCTTACATATATGTTTTAATTTCAAAATAGAAATTTGTTTCTTGAAATTTCATCTACTACAGCTCAGCTTCTCTCATTTGTATTTCTTGTGGTTTAGTATTTCACACACATACCTACTTGGATGTACACACACACACTCTATTGTTTACCACAACAAATTTTTTACCTTATCAGACCCAGATCTCAGAAAACAATTACAAATATTAAATATAAAATGTTTGCTGGCAGAAGGGTATTTAAAGGATGAGATAAAGTTGGTCACTAGAATTTGAAATAATCTTTTGGTGTGTATACATACAAATATAATGTATACTTTATATAATTACATAATGAATTAAAGAATTAATTACTTTCAATACTGTAACTTTATAATGATAACTAGCTATAACTAATAACTAGAACATTATTACTATTAGCTATAGCAATATTACAGCTTTATTTTCAATATTATAACTGTAAAAATAAAGCAGATACTTTATTCTTAGTGGATTTGGTCTTTAAGCTTTGCAGAAATAAAAGGCGCAGCAATTTCTGTTTGGAATCATCTGTTTTCAAAGACATCAAAACAATAAACTTTTTGGTCAAAGTGTCTGCTTCATCCAGTTGTCTAGGAATGTACTTGTAACTCTGGACACTTAGCAAATTTACGCCTATTGACAGCAATATTATCTGAAAAACCACATTAAAGTATTCCAAAAGGCAAAATCTTGGCATGCTGACAAACCACAGAACATCACAACTTCCTCATTCCAAACATATACAGTGTAAATATTAATTTAGAACTATGTGACAGTAAATACCATTAATATTCTAAAATACTATCAATAAAAGCAAATTAGTTACATATTTGCAAAAATATTTTTGCTTGAAAAAATGTATATATTTGCTTTTTCACCTTGAGTGGAGGAGAAATAGTTCAATGCTAGCGTGCTCAATTAACATACTTCAGAAGATCATTTTATGAGGACAGTTATTTGTCCTTTCTGAAACACAGGACTAAGAAGAATAATATTCTAAGAAGAATAATACTGAGTTACTAAGCGTTTTTAACCTAATAAATATCTGCAATTTGGTTTATCTTGCCCAGTTAAAAATCACTATTGATTTTAATCTGTATCTATTATTTGCAAGCTTCAACAGAAAGATACTTTTGAAAACAGATTAGAACCATTGGTTTACAAGCTGCCAAAGAGAACTGCTGTACAGGTTTTTCAACACGGATGATTAATCCATTTATTTCAAATAAACAAAAAAATATCGCAAAAAGTGCATACTTCTGAAATCACGAGTAATCACAAAGTAGGAAACTTTTCACTGTTTTTCTACTGGAAAAGCTGACTTATGAAATGCTGAAAATAACTGTAAAACTTCTAAGGAAAGGTAAGAAAGAAAAATAAAAGACACCAGACAAGAAGACAAAATTTTTAAATTCTTTCAGGGACAGAAATAAATACCAAAGCTATTAGTTTTGGTTCAAAGAACACATCACTGGCTTATTATTTTTTTGGAGTATTTATTTTATCATGAAATATCAAAATAATAAAATTCTAAAACTGAAGGTGAAAAAAGTGGCGACTAACCTGATCTGGAGAGGGTCTGTGGTTGGAGTGTTGTGGCCTCCCAGGAGATCGGTGGTGGTGGTGGTGGTGATGGTGGTGATAGTGGTGATGGTCATCATCGTAGTTATCTGCCATCAGTTTCATTCTATTTTGCGTCTGTTTAAGATGTAAAGTGAGACAATTCTATTACATGCTGGAATATATTACTCTAACAGTGTTTTAGGAAGATCTTAGCTCCTTCTTATCTGTCTCTTTTTTTATTTTTTTTATTTTTTTTTTAAAATAGCTGTAGGGACCGAATAACAGAAGTCCAGGCTGCTGGCTTACAAAGAAAAGGAAACAGAAATAGAAAAAGATAAAGTATGTGAACACATCTTCTCTCTCAGTTTTCACACAAGTAGAATTGCACAAAGAAATCAGAAAAGGATATGATCAAGGATGTTGTGTTTGAAGGGCGTCAACAAAGACATTCAGCTTTTCTAAATTTACTATTTTAGAAGAGTTTCCTATTTTTCCAGTCTAATATTATGTCTTGCCAATTAACTTGTAAAATCTCACTGAAAGAATATTAAATGTACTTCAAATATTTACAGTTAGCTACTGAGGCATGTCAACAACACTCATGAATAGCTATGCTAAAAGCTCTATTTTGGCTTAATTATTTTAACTGTACACTAGGATCATCCTGCTAAACAGTAAAGAATCTGAAAACTGATACAGACACAGGCACTTAGAGAAATCAGCAAATATGGAACTTGACACATATTACTGAATGAAAGTAAGTCTTAGATACAGATCTTGAAAAAAAGATCAACACTTCAGCTACTGCTCTGTACAGATAATAAAATCTATGTCACCCTGAGATAACAAGATACACCGCTGCTCTTTATCACTATTACAAGTATTCCATACCATGAGATACATAGACTGGAATAATTCAAACCTTGCTCATAATACCAAAAATATCTTACTACCAATTGCCCAATAGCAGTGGATACAGTACTTCTCTTTTTCTGTTAGTAGGACTAACTAAGGCTGTCTCAGGCAAACTTGTCACCCTGTAATCATGTACTTATTTTTGCACTAATAAAACCCAGAAGAAAATGCTGTCAACTCTCAAAGACCTTTTCCAAAATTAGAATAATAATTTGGAGGCATATGCAATTAATATCATGCAGATGACTGAAGGAAAGATAGTCTTAACACACTTAATATCATCTTCAGAAATCTCACCTGAACCCTCCTTCAGGAGAAAGGTTGTTCTTGAAGGAGCATTATCTACTTTGTGCCAGTTGTCTATGTGGACATGATTTGAGCTGGTCAAGCACAAACAAGTCTACTTTGCACGTAGAGACTTTTGGTGAACAGTAAACATAAGGGACTGAAATCAATTGCAAAAAGCCACGGTTTAGTTCTACCCATGCTGCAGGGTAGCAGGATTCATGCTAACACCAGTGAGAATGCTAGCTAAACACATTACCCCAAACTAATAAGTTCTAAAGGACCAAACACAGAGATACATTTAAACACAGCTCCTTTGTTTGGGTATGTTCCTATATTAACAGGCTTCCAATTTGAAGTGCCCATGAGATAGCTAGTCTCCCATAGGTTGTAAGTAGGAAAAATTTAATTCCAGGACTATTGTAAATTTATTTTCCTATGAGAACAATCTTATCTCAAAATCTCCATTAGGAAAATCTGACTGGTAAGTATATTTTAATAGAAAATGTAAAAACTCAGAGATTGCTATTAGAGTCCCCAATTTTATTGTTTTTTGCTAAAGTAGAAAAGAGATCTGGGAAAAAAGCAAGATAAATATTCATATTACACAATATTTGAAATATAACAAAATCTAATGTAAGGAAAACTATGAACTACAGGGATCACAGGAAATCCTGATGTGTCTTTTCAGCATTTACATTTTTTTGAAACATCACAGTGCTTCTCAAGCACTTAACATGATGTCCATTAGAAAGATCACAGAAAATCATTTTACAGGAGGGGACCTGTACTCAGTTCAAGTAAAACCCACCAACAACCAAACCAAACCCTTAAGGCACCCACAATAGCAAGATAAAGGAACAACAGCAGATTGGATATGCACATGTTTAGCCACCCTTAGACTCTTTCTGAGCATCTCTACAGCACTAAAACAGCATCTTCTCTGTGTGTTACGGAATGAATGTCCTCCAAAGGTCAAGTGGTGGATTCCTTTCAACAGCAATTGCATGGGCACTATACGGTATCATTTCAATTTTTTAAATGCTATTTTCTGCACAGTTGGAACCATTTCCTTTTCTCCCTCCTGGATAAGTAGGTGGAAGCGTACAGCTGTATGAATTTTAGCTATGAATTTCTATCAATTTTGCCGAAAGACCAACTCAATCTGAATCATCATAGTTGGTCTGTTTGTCTTTAGGTTCAAAGAGGAAGGCCTTTTCAACAAATGAGTGGAAAAGGTGGAGAATTAACAGACAAATAATAACCCAGTTACTGTAAACACTGTAATATCCTACCTCTTTGGGGAAGCTCCTAACATTTTATTAGTTTATTTTCTTATCAATGAACAGCCTTAAATTTCCTACCTTTCAACTGTATTCCATAAAAGAATGTAAAAGTTAAACAAGATGATATATGCAATCCTAAAAGTGTCCCCTGTAATGAGGTGTTGGGGATTAGACGTGTCATGGGATAAGAACTGTAAATGAATGATGTCATCTTTCTAATTTGGTGCTGAAATATAAATAAACCACTTCTAATGTTTCTTCCTTTTGGACGCCAGATTGCAGTAAAATGTGCACAAAGAAATGTTAACACTGTAGTAGGCTTCCTTTAGTGTGCCTGTTGCGGAAGCAAAATATATAAGAAATGTGAAATGAGAATTTCTTTTCCATTCAAGTGATCATCAAACTATGCAAACTTATACATGACTTGTGATTGTCATTAATTTCTTAAAATGATGCTAAATATTTTGCAAAATCTTATTTTTAAAAGCTTTTTGGTTTTATTTGTTAGCTCTTCATAATGATAGCTAATAAGATTTTGAGGTTCTGTTTGTCTTTGCTTTAGCTGCTATCAGAGTGCTATACTTCCAAACCAAACTGTACTTTCCAGGTATGCTTAGTTTTGACTGAAAACATAGTATGATTTCAAACTTTTAAAAGCAGGATGAGGATTTCTGGAAGAGGAACAAAAGTAAAGCCATCCAGAGCAACAACACAATCCTTTCCAGGTCCTTCTAAACAAAATCTGTAACATTACTTCTATTTGCTTCCCTTGCTAACTCTTTTGTCTTTAGTAGGCTTTGAAACACCAGGTATATTTTTATTTGAGAAAGAAATTAATTAACCACATTGGAATTTGCTCAGGACCCCAGGGCTTCACACCCCTACACCTACATACAAGCACATACACAAACACGCAAAAAGATGTATACATTTTAGGACGTTGGTTTATCAAACAGACAGTAAATCCTCATGGTCCGGGTCTCATATCAATGCGTTAGGACACTGCTTCAGTACTGACTGCGAGGGAAAAATACCACCAACTGCCATCATTTCCTTCAACATCTTCAGCATATTTGAAAACTTCCTATGCAAGAACATCCAAGACCTTTTCTTAAATTATTTTTGAAAGCACAACAGATTATTCAGTATGACTCTTCTCGATGATCAGGAAACTCGGTCTTGGATAGTACAAGTCGTGAAAATTACAATGATGAGCATACATGCATTTAAACTGTGCTGCATAGAATTTGCATCTATGTTAGTCTGCTTGTGTTACTCCATATCTGAAATAGTTATATAGTTCAAAATCTTATTCACATTTTCCTCTCAAAACTATTATTATTCATACAGTTTTCCTGAAAACGGAGTTTCTCAAAATTTGCATAGCCACAGCTCTGACAACAAAATTATCATACCAGCAGTCCTTTTTGAAAATGCCTGGTGACCACCAGGCCCACCCCTGAAAAGGAGCAGCTTTTAATTTGGATTTATAGTAGGAAAGAAAAAAATGTTAACTTGTAAAATGCAACAATTCATTAACTGCATCTCCTACAGACCATGTATAGCTTTATTAGTTTTAGCCTAAACAGTTCCCTCATTTTTTTGCTTTAAATTTATTGACTACATTCAATAAATACCGTGTCCATTTTGAAATACAGGAACGATAGAGGAATTAAAAGCAGCTTAAATCTAGGTGCACAGGTATATTAACCCTTAGGGCTTGAAACAGTTGTCTTTGATCATTCAATATCACTGTTTGCTAAGCTGTCAAGGTCATGAATGGTATGCGTAACTGAATTTTTAACCCACTTACCAAAGAATTTATGGTCTAGCACTGTAAGAAAACTGACAGACATTTCTTGTCCTCCTAAAATTCTGTTGAGTTTAAGTAAGGATCTACTGAAGTGAAATGAAAGTCTTTGATTGACTGGTAACAGACTAAATAGCTTAACAGCAATCTGTAACTGTAAAACTATAATATTAAAACTGTCTTTTAAAAAATATTTTAGCAAGGTGGCAATAGGGAACTATGCTTTGATCTGTCATCTGGATCAAGTTAACAATAAAACTCTCATGAATGAGGTTCAAATGAGGAAAAATAGTAAGATTTGTTGCTCTGGGATATAGGTGTAACACCATTCAATAGCTATTACTTTCCTTTGAATTTTCTTCTCAATCTCTCTTCACTAATGGAATTCAAAGCATTTCTAGAATATTCACTTTCAATAGGGTAGGATTTTTCCCTATATAATATGGGAGGGAGGCAGATATCAGGCCTGCAAGCTATCCTGGAAATATCCTGTGGTCTAATTATTAAAGCATGGAATTTAAAATCTAGAGACCCACATTCTAGCCTCTATTTCTTGCAGTCTCACTATTTGAAAACAAGCATGCTAATGTTTCCACAAAGCATTCTGAGATCTTCATGTGTCAGATTTTTAGTTCTAGTCTTCCTGATTTTTACTAATAAATGATATAATCTGAGCTTTTTTCCTAAGACAATAATTTTAGAAAACACAAATAATTTTTTTACTTTGAAATCCAGAAGGTAAGGAACTAAAAAATTGTGTGCTTAAGACTACATAGTTTGCCAAGTTTATCCAGAAGTTGCATAAACTTAGTGGAACTACCCTGAATTTAATGAAAGCATGTGCAACTGCAATTGGTTTCCTAGTATGAATCCAGCGCTTCAGGCCTGAATTCCATTAGCTGAGGGTTAACAAAATGTTTGCTAATTAAGTCAGCTCTGTACTTACTCTCTCCAAATAAAACCAGTTTTCATGTCAGAACATATTTTTACATATTCTTTGAAAACTGTTATCGTCTGAAGAGAAGAATTTCTTCTCATTTCCACTGCTGCACAACACAAAAGTTGCTAACTGCCACAGAATACAATTTATAGCTGATTTGTTATTTGATAAGTTAGTTAATTAAATATTGGATAACAAATGCTGTACTTGGCCTCAAACATCCTTAAAGTTCACCGACTTACATTCATCACTCACAATCTGTTTAAGAACTGTAACAGTTTGCACTAAATGAAGACTTTACAAAAACAGCATATATTTGTTCATTACAAAATACAAAATACTCCAGAATGTAAACTGTTCTGTTTGTGTAACAGAGGAATACAGTCTGAGAAGTAGCTACAAAAGGCATTTCAGAAAGCAACAGAGAATGCTGTGTTTCTAAGTAACCCTTATGGTGACTTCTAAGACCAAAGAAATCATCAGAGGCAACACTGACAATTAAAATTAAATGCTGTGTAAAGCCTGTATTTCTAGAACTTGACTGTTGCTTTTCTTTTTTAACTCCTCAGCAAGTTTCCATTTATTTCAATTCTGTTGTCTGTCCACTACTAAACGTTTTTCTGAGATCAAAAATAACAAGTTCAAGTCTTGGAGCCTCTAAAAACATGTTCAACATCAGTCTCATTTAGCTCCACCCTCTTCGAGCATTTCATGCTTACTAGAGATACATGCATACCACATGAGTGATTTCATAATAACCCAAATCATGAGCTTAATTTGCTATCTAGAAAAGAAATTGAAGAGACATCTCATCACAAAGTTTCATCTGAAACACCTTTTGCTTAAACTTCTTGTTAAGAGATTTTTGAGCACTGGTTCACTAATTATCTAGCTGAAGCAAAAAATATGATTCCAAGGCTCTTACTGTTAAACAGCCTAACCTTGAGACTGCTCTCGATTCTTTTTCATGGTAACACACTTCCCGAATCAACACATGATTAAATGAGACAAATTGTTAAAATACATCCACCAATTCTAGTTTTGACAGAAGGACTTGTGTGTCACTTTTCCACAAACAGGAGGATCAATTAATAGGCCGTTGTTTTGAAGGATCTTTTGCCAATACTAGAGCTGCATGGAAGAAGTTAACTTCAATATTCTTCAATATACTCCAAAGTAATGCAGAGCTTGTATTACTTTATGCTAATTATTCAGGCCACTTCTAACAGCATAATACTAGCAACGCAATGCTTATTATTTCCAAAATAAACTACACTCTTGCCTTGAGTCATTAGAAATACATGATAATATTAATTTCAGGCTTTTTTGTTGCTTCTGCAGTGAGTTTTGAGACACCAAGAAAATTCCAGCAGAAAAAAATCTTAAGTTATGAAGACTATAAGTTTGCAAGCACTCATCAGTAACAAACAGATAACAAAAATGTTACAGTATGGTAACTAACTAGGAACTCCAGATGCTAAATAACTATTGTAATCATAACCGAATGGGTGTTGGAATGCATCACTACGGGGTAATGTTTTACTGAGTGGTTTAATTATGCATTTTCTTTTTATAACATCACTATAATGTAATCTATTCTTACATTCCTACTCTTAACTGTATTTTAACATGGGTTTTGCTGCTTTGTTTCCCACCTCCATTGAAGAACACAGTTTTTTCCCTGTTCAAATTCCAAATGCGCTAATAAGCATGTTTTACTTTTCCTGTTATAGTGTATGACTTGTCTTGGAAAGTGTGAGAGACACGATGCATGCAGGCTAAAAGTGTGTATGATACCTTCCTGGAGAAAAGTTTGGCTACTCCTCATTTAACTCTTTTTATTTTTTTACCTTATTAAAAATGTGACTGTTGCATATGAAGTAAAGAACACAGTAAAGCATTTATGCTAAGAATGCATACAATTTTTTTTTCCCATCTATATCTACTTATACATTAAACTTAATTAATGTGATGTTTTACATTAAAATCTTACAATTGTTATAATTTGTAACACATACGTAACTAGAAGACTTGTTCTTCAGGCCCTGTCTGCCCTCCCCAGTTTGACAGGACAGAGAACAGGGACTAAGAAACAGTACTGAGTATTTTCCAAGTTTTCATGAAATCCAACCCTCCTCCCAGGTGAAATATAAAAGCAATTGCTGCTCTATTGAGATACGCTGACTCCTGTGCACCAATGCAAAGCAGCTTCCAATGCAGATCTTTTCAGAGACTTGGATCTGATAATTTAGTGTTGAACATAAGCATAGAAGTTTTACGTATATTTCAGTTCTTTTTTAATTAGAGTACTATTTAACTGATATTGACAAAAATTACACTTGCTGCTTTGCAAGTTTACAAAATGTGACTGACTTGTCCTGAAAGCAGCTAGAGCTCATAGTAAGTCTCTCTCTTCACAACCTGAAGGATAACAGTCTCACAAACAGCAGCTGGGATATTAGACACTTGGCAGACCGAGACAGGCAGCAGCTCCAAGTGCCAAGCAGACACTTATCTCAAGCACTAAGGCTAAATTTCAACTTTCCTGACACTTGTGATTGAACAAAGTTATGCTGATTTGAACATGGTCCATCTGACTTTTTAGTTGTGGTCTCTGCATTTAGAGTTTGCATTTTTGAAGTCTTTTTAAGTTCTGTAAATTAAAAGTATGGCTTGAAGCGCAGGAAATACCTTGTAATAATACAGAATACTTAGTAATGTATAGGCTAAAGTCACGCTAAAAGTATTTGTCTAAGTCCTACTACTAAACTTGGTAATTACATAGAATTATGTAAGAACATAGACACAAAGAAGTACATTAAAAAGCATAATTAAAGCTCTGAAACAGTAGCTGCCTGAGGATATCTCAGGCCAGGTCCTACTAAATGCAGACAAACAACATAAGAAGGTAAGGTTCTCTGTTTTTTTCCTTTTTACAACAGGAAATAACTCATTAAAAAGATGCTTCCCCATAGTAATTATTTAAAACCAGACATGAATCAGAAACTTCAGTAGCTAGCAAGACCTTTGAAACTGCAAATCTCTGGTTAGTAGCACTGATTGTCTTTCAGTGTCCTTAACGTCTGAATAGTTCATTTCAGCTATCTTTTTTGCAATTTCATTAACAAGCCCAGCTCTCTCATTTGTATCATGTACAAAATATAGCCTAAATTGAAATTACTACATTTCTTCCATTGTATGCCATATAAATTGATAAAGAAAACAAATTTCAACACATGGATGTTATACTGGAATATGGAACGAAATGGAGGTAACGTCACAACACTGGCTTGATATGCTTTATAGAGACACCTTACCTATAACTAATTCTTGTTTGATGCTAGACTGTAGAAATGATAAATTTTTCCACCATTACAGGAGCAGAAAAATTTGACACCCAAGTTTTACAATATTATTCTAATAACTTGCTAATTAGCACTGTACTTGAGATCAAGTGTTAGACTGTATTTACCTTTATTATCATGGGATACTTTGTAGTAGAACTTCAGGACTTGTTTCAAAAATGTCTCATGGAGAAAAAAAACCAAAAGTTTTTGGCTTGGGAGTTCACTCATTTTTATAATGGAGATATTCACTATTCTTATCAGAGATACTTAATAACTACCCATTTTCACCTATCAGCCAGAACAAAAATTACAAAAGCTCCAGTGTTAACATATACCTTATTTTATATCTGCATTACCTACCTGTTCATTTAGTCTCAGTGGAGTTAAACCGTTTGTCTGAACAAAGTGCGTTATGACAACTACAGCTATTGAGAGGATCTAGTATAAATTCACAATGAGATTATCACCAGTGAAAAAGGGTGCCATTAGAGATGGCCATGCTTAAGATAAGATATCAATTCTTCAAGAATTAAAAAACTCCGAACAGAGAACAAACAGAAACAGATTTTAAAGCAGATCACCAACTACAAAGCAGGAAAGGACTTCTGTACCAGGTCTGTGATGCCTTCAGGGCCTGACTGCTATAAGCTACAAGGCAAAAAAAACCCCTCTCATTGGAAAATGTTTGTGTAAAAATACCATCTGAAAGAATCCGGATTCCCGAGAACATAAGGAGGAAAAAGTGATGCCATATCCAGCTATGACTTGAGTCCTTCAACTTTTATAATTTAAAATGTCAAATCTTACTAAGAATATGTGGAATGTTTTGTGTGAGCGCTGCCAACATTTTCAGTATTTTTCCAACACAGAACATTTTTTCTGAATTAACTAATTTGATCCGGCAAAGGCTATTAGTTACACCCACACATTCTGTCTCTTACCTTATGCCATATGGAACCTGCTGCCTTAAGCTACAGGGAGAAGTGGCACTCTGCTGTTTCACCGCTACACTACTCTGTCCACATTGGGTTTATATCTAAGCTGATTGTACTTAGCAAAAATGAGAATTACAGATGCAGATTCAAAAATACAGATTCAAAATTCTGAGTACAAATGAAGATAAAAAAACCCAATGTTAAGACACAGACAAATATTGCCTTAGGGTATTTATAATTAATAGAAAAGTATAAGGTACAAGAATTTTTCAGATAGTAAAACAATCTAAGGCTACTGAATGCATGGGCTACTTGTATTGATGTCAATGGGATCTGAACAGACACATTTAAAACCAGAGATTAATAGCCATTTTGCTACATTGCCTGAAAATGTTTAAGGAAAAAAATAACCAGACTGCTTTTCCTCATATGAGAGTTTAATATATGAAGTTACTAGAACATCTACTCTTACCTGCCCAAAATAAAACAAAGAGCTTGTGTAGCATAATGGTAACAAAACTAAAACTCCTAAAACTTAAAAGTTCAGACTACTCCTTTGTTCAAAGTTAAGTGCTTAAAGCTTGAGCAGGACCAGTATTATGAGCAATAGTGACCAGTACAAACAGAAGACAAAAAAAAAAAAGCACAATGGACAAATATGTCTGCAGTACCCATGTGAACGGCTCCATAACATGGGTTCTATTTATTGTGCAGTAACACTCAGACTCAACTGCACAATAAAATCTCTCTCTGAAGTAGATCTGTGCAAATAATAATGATGATGATACAGTATTCTGTGCTCTCATGATATTGTCACATGTGAAATTCAAGGAAATCAGAAATTTTAACTTAGTTTGACAATATCAGAAACAGAAGCAATAGTGATTAGGAACCAACACAATATCAGGACAGTGCTACTGATCACAAGGTCTACAGACAATAATGTCTCCAGACATCACAAGAAAGCACTGGAAGACTTTTTTGTTCCCATACTTGTTAAACATTAGAGGGTTCAAATGCAATTAGTTAATGCACAGCGTTGCAGAAGAATGTTTTGAGCTGCCAGAATAATCACAATCACAACAACTTCTAATCCTATTTATTCTCTTAAACAGTAATATAAACACTTCGAATATCATAAAATACACAATGCAATACAGGTGAATTAATCTAACAGGGAAAATATAACTTGGGGTATTTAGTTGTTCTTGAGTGCTTGACGTCATCACCATAACATCACATTAGCTCTATTACTGATGTACTTAACTAGAACAGTATACGTAGTGCAACACACTGCCTTCAATTCCATTTTATTCCTTCGCTACTGAAAGAGTTCTTTGAAATATTCGGATGTTAATTAGTGAGAAATACTTCTATGTATTGCATGCAAGAGAAAACAGTGGTTAATTTGCTGAAAAACTGTCGTTATACAGATTTTTAAAATTCCTTGATTGTTTCTCACCCTTTTTGTTTCATTAGCAATATGTTCATGTGATGAAATATAGAGTAGTGAACTAATAGACTAGAGAAGACTGCCAAACACCAGCTTTGCCTCTGGCCAGAGTATTCTGTACACCTGCAGTCTTGAAAACACTGGAAAGGTTTCTGATTTCATGTTTTGAGAAGAAAAATAAAATGCTCTTAAGGAGTTAGAAGACCTTGCATTTTGGCCAACTCCACTTACACTTTTGGCTCTGTATCCTGAAAGTGAAAAGAGGCAACTGGGAAATTTTCTCACAGTATCCAAGTTCAGAATGAATCGGTGACATAGCAATGTCTTCTGCTCTTACCAAAATCTCTTGAGATGTTCTAAAAACGGACTTTAATTATTTCATGAAGGATTGCATCACTATACAAATTTCTCTAAAAATAGCCGTCTCAGAATTCTCAGAAGGAATCTTGGCCAGGGTGATTATAAATATTATGCAATCATTCAGCCAAGCCCACGTGGTGATCTTGTTTAATACTGTATTTCTGAAAGGTTTTTTTTAAGCCTACAACAAAGTTCTATGGCTCTCAAAATACAGCACTTGGTGTATGAATCAAAACAATCCCAGTGGTTGTTTTGCTGGGAGTGCATTACTATGCTTCCCATTTATTTAAACCACTAAACAATAAATATTTAACTGACAGATTACAGCTGCTAAAATGTATTTAACTCATCATACTTAAATATGCTCATTTCTTATGGGAAGGTGATCACATGTGTTCTCATTCCCTTAAAAAGGCAGTATATTTAATTTCTTTAAGATGCTTCTTTTTCTTTTTCAGTGTGAAGAATTGTGACAAACTACTTCAAAATCAAGGTCTTGGTCGTTTACAATCTGTTTGACATTTCCAAAGGCCAGAAAAATTAGAATAGAAAAATTGGAGAAAGGCATTCAACTGCATATTTGGTGCTAGGAGCATTATTAAATCATGAACTGTTTAAAAAAGAGAAAAAAATACCTTAAAATTTCAACTGAGACTTGTCAATGTGGAAAACATTGACATTTTATGACTCAAAAATAATTGATTAATTAAAAAGAAAAGGATGCCGGTGTCTTTTTGAATTGGGGGGGAGGAAGGGGTGCATTTGGGAAGTAAATACTTTGCCACCAAACCGAATCACAACGGACTTCACTGTTGTGTGGCAAACCACATTAAAAATAAAAAAATATAAAATAACATCCACTTTATGACATGGATACAATAGGATGAATATCCATGCCTAAGCAGGCAATACACTGTATTTGTTTTATCTGTGCCAGAATGGTGCCTGTTTAGACAATAGCCTGTTACTCCTAGATATTGAAAAGCTCTTGGTACTTCCTCTCATGGAATTTTTCATGCTCGTTGCCTGTGGCATAATGCTAATATTCTTCTGAAGCGACCTTAAGGAAGTTTTTGGAGAGGCAAGAAGCTTCCAGTTGAAATACAAAATGCACCAGGACGCTTCAGGAGTCTACCAGAGTGATTAGAGAAGTTTTTCACAGTGTAAGTCTGTGGTAAAAGCAGCTACATTTGCATTTAGGCAATTCAATCTCCGTGCAAGTCTGCAAAACATTACAGTACAGCGATAGAATCTGTTCTTCTGGCCTTAATCCAATAACAATAAAATGCTATGAGTAACCTCAATACTTTGGGTTACTCCACTGAGTTTCATAGAACTGACCTCCTGAACCTTTAAGACATGTACTACATATTGTGCCCTATCTCTTTAAATATGAAGCAGGCTTTTGATGTCTACAATGACCTCACGCAGTGGAAGTCACCACAGCTCTTGTACAGCATTCTGAGTAGCAGTAGATGAATTTGCAAACATTTTGATGTTCCAGCTAGGTAAGCACCTATAAATGTTATGACGTAGAACCATTAAAACTCCACAACCCCTTCCCTTAAATTGCAGCCCTCACTCGCCTCATCAGAGTTAAGTGAAAGAGCAATATTTGGCCCTCTCCTGCACATGGAAATATTAAGGAGGAGTATTCACATTTTTTTTGTACGACAAAAATTTTGACTCTAGGACATTTACTGTCAGCAGCAGGATTTTCCAGAGGAAGACTGTGACTTCCCTTCTTATGCCTCAACAAGGATATTCCTGGGCATTTCATGTATACAGTCAGAAATCCTGGATTCTGATTAATTCACATACATACCTCTCCTCCTGTCTCTCAAGAAACAGCCTTTGTAGCGCTCTCAAAAAAAGCCCTTTGTACTTACTTTCTCATATCAGCAGAGGACTTTCGAAGCTACAGTGATCCTACCTCAGACACTGAAGCCACCACTTCAATAGCAATAGCAAACCAGCATCCTAGGCTTGAAGCAGAATGTTGCACTTTTTAAAAATTGTTATTTTCTAAAATAACTACAAATGATTTCCCAATAGCTTGGCTACAGGATTTAAGACATAATCCGTATTAACTGCTGCTTTACACTGCAACAACTGCCCTTCTGTTTCGCAGGTCTAACACAATGGTGAAATGAAAGTCTGGTTCTGAAGAATAACACTTCTCAGCAAAATTTGGAGAACATTAGAAGTAGCACAGGAATTGTAATAGGAAGACAGATAACTAAGTGGAGTAAAACAACCTTCTGAAACATAGCAGAAAGTATTTTTACGTTTAATGAAGAAATCTAAAGTTGATGCACCTGTAATAGAAGCAATTTTGTAGCAACACAGAACAGATATAACAGTATTTTTTACGTTCAGGAGATGCTTTATTTTACGTACAGTATAGCACAGGAGTGGATTTGGGGGCCTAATGTTTAGCATTATCTAGTGAGTCATCTTCTAATATTTATAAGTATCTCTCATGATCACATTAGGCTGGAGAAATTGGCCTTTTTTTTCTTCTTTCTTTGAGCAGTAGAATAGCTGTAGAAATGGGGAATGGGACAAAAAGGCTATCAGAAAAAATTTGATGCTGCAGCTGATCGTTCACTGAAGTTCTAGTGAATCAGAAATAGATTAGGAGACAGCATCTCTCACAAAAACTGAGGAACAGGGTGGATATATCACACAGTGTGGAATCCATCACTTCCCCCCCCACCCAGTACAGCCATAGCAAGGAAGACTAGCGCTAACAAGACTTTGTGTTGGATGCACATGTGAAAGCTTTGGGGGTTGACAGTGGCTCTCCCCAAAGGGATTAAAGAAGTATAAATGATCTCTACAATCTCTACTATCAGATAATTCTTAAGTGTAATAAAGTGGTGACCTAGTTAAACCACATTCCTATTCCTGGTGTCTCTTCTTTTTGTGGTGTCTGAGATAACAGGGAGATTATTTAGGCATCAATTTAATCTAGTTAAATAGCTTTACTGAAGATCTTTATCACTATAAATAATGGAGGTATTTGAAGTATTTGGTTACAATTCTAACTGAAGTTATCCAAAACAATGCCTCTCTAGCAATCCTCTTCTGCTGTTCCTTTACTCTGTCTGAAGCAAGTTATGAATGTTTTGAACACTTTTCAGCAATAGCTTAAAGGTACAAAACCAAACAAAACTAAAATACAACAAAAAAAACCCAGTTTGCCCAAGTCTCTGATGAACTTTTTAAAAATATCCATGACGTATCACAGAACATGACTAAACGTTGTATTAATTTACTCTTCAGTAATGAAAGATAAAGGTGAAAACAACAAGGTATCTAAAAGAGGAAATAACTGCCTTCTCTTTTCTAAAGCAAACCAAAAGAAAAATCCCTAAAACTATTTGGAACGTAACATCATCTGCTCTGATGCAGCACAGTGGGATGAAGTACTAAAAAGCATAAAGCACGTCTGCCTATTTAGCACATAAAATTTGGGTGAAATGTCTCCTGGCCAGCTAATTGACCTGAGACATGAGTGCGGCATGGCTGGACCACAGGTACTTGGCTGGAATGTCTGTAATGAAGTCAACATCACAAGTGGATGATAAATTCATGCTTAGGGGCTGTCTCCTATTTTTATAGACCTGTGGGAAAAATCGATAATGATTACACGCGTGAGGTCAGAGCTATAGGGAATTTAGCATAGCAGCAAGGGCTTTCCTTAACTTTCTGTTATTGAGTGCATGGAGTTCTACAGCATGTAATGCATGATTCAGAATGAAGAATCACAATATTGACTATGCAGTATGTCCTAAACATTATTAGCCTGGCATGCTCATTTGTAAAGTGGCACAGTGCCCGACAGCAGAGTAGTTACTTGAACAGGCTAAGGAGATCAGAATGATTTTGCCGATGGGTTTTCTCCCCCTCAAACAATAATTACAGAATTCAGTAATGTCACACAAAGGAAACCATCAGATACACCACCTCCAGACATGGTCCAAAAACATATTTCTCATCTTTTTCACCTATTCTGAAAGGGGAAAGGTGTTTAGCAACACACATGACACACAGCACAGGTCTTTATTACCTAGGTTATCTGAACATCTTTTGTCCTCTTGCCTACAGTACCTCTTCTGGCTATGACTATTACCTTTTAAAAATCAGGGCGAGTAGCTACTGCAGAGTATGCAAAGTTTTAAACATTTTAATTAGACAGAGAAGAGATCTATGTACTATGTCTGGTACATTTGTACTGTGTTTAGTATGGTTATGTTCCTCATTAATAAAGCAGAACGTAAAATAAATTTGCTTCTGAGAAAATCTATTTCTAGAGTTTGTAACTAGGTGGGGTTTTTTTTTAAACCTCAAATGACTTACAGTGTTGAAGACTGGGTGATTTTTACTCATTTGAGAGTTTATTTTAAGGATAATCACAATTTCCAGATAACCTCTCAGAAAGCCTGAAACCTTCTGAAAACACAATTATTTAACAACAGATAAGCAAATAACTGAACAGAAAAAGTTAGAAAGAGTCAACTGAACAGACAGATCTGGCTTTATGGCAAAGAGCATCTGCTCTTCTCTGCCTCACATAATGAAGACAGCTGGAAGCTATATGAGGAGGGAAAAAAGAAAGCGTATTGGCTGCATATAATATGCGCCAAGCAAACATGCGGCTAAATACGTAACAACCATAAAGAAGCAATAAATACTCAACATTGCACACCTCCTACCTTTTGTAACTGCTGTCACATATCAGATCTGGCTTGAAGACTTTCAATATCAAGTTAGGATGAAATCATACAAATGCAAATAATGCCAATTTTCTGATTCCATGAAAGTATGAAAATGAATGTCTCCCCACCTGCTGTTTTAACTGATGTACTAATCTGTCCTTCTCTCGTTTAAGAGCCATTACTTCCTCTTGAGTCTTCTTCTTCTTTGAAGCAGACAGTTCAAGCAAGGCAATGTTTGCATCTTTTTCGCTAATTGCAGCAAGCAAAGCTTCCTGTCTGATAAAATAAAATAAAAATTGTTACATTCTCATTAAAACAGAACATATACTACTATATTATACTACATGAGATGTTTCTTTTAATCACTACGAGAACAATCCACTACCTTCTGAACACCCTTTAAACAGCAAACATTGTCAATTCTAATCAAATTATGAAATAAACTTTTTAGACCAAAAAGTTCTCTTTGTAGATTTCTCATTATTTAACTATTTCATAAAACATTTACCTTAGGCTATTTTACTACAATACAATATCTAACAAAATTTCTGTTAAATGTTTGCTTTTAAAAATCTTTGGTATTTATTTTTTTAAATTCACTTTTCTGAATTCTAGAAATGTCTTCAATAAATCTGTTGTGAATTATTCAAATCACACAGATTGAATAATAAAAAGCAAAGCAATACAGATAAACCACATTTTTATGCTATCCTGTTAATTTGGTACCCTGAAGACCTCAGTACAGAAATCTCTGGACATCTTCACATTTGCTTAAATCCTATGGATTTGTTATTATTCATTGTGTCACCACAAAACTATAATTCTAGAAGTAAAATATAATATCTAGAAAAGAAGTTCCTTGATCTAATTATTCATGAGGAATCTTTTTCTTCAGAATCTTGACCTCTCTATCTCCATAAAGCGAACAGAAACTTACAGCACTCAGAACATATAGAATTACATAGAAGCTAGCAGGGGCACATCATAAATAGTTTGTAAGGACCTACAATAAACATAATTTTTACAACACGCAGTTGGAAACACAGATCTTGCAGTATCTTATTATTTCTTACGCTCTAAAATGCGCACATTGACAAAGCCATAATCTGTCCCTTATTTTCCTAAATAAAAGAAATATATTCATCTTTTGCAATGCATTCAATGACAGACTATGACTTATCAGCCAAGAAAAAGCATATAATACTTCATAGCTTTTAGAACAGAATATGCTATGGCCTACACCTTTTTCCAGAACTATGTAAGATCAATCATTAAAAAATAAACATGAATAAATGAGTAATAAATTAACCTCAGGCTCCAACTGCTAATAAATGTAAGAATAAGGCTCATGAACTTCATACAGTCAAGGTGAGCTAGAAGTTTGAAATTCTCATAGTCCTTTGCTTGCCAGCAAAAATGTCAAGAAAGCTATTTCACTTTTATTTCAAAGTTCCTAATGTATTAATGTAAATATTTATAGGACAATATTTCTGATGGAGTCAAAGAAAAACAACCCATTTATTTTACTCTCAAAGTTGAGACATGGATCAATTTTAGATAAACAGTTGCATTTTATTCATACACTTAAATAGCCTCATTTATTATTCTGTCTTTTTCATTCTGATCACTGTTAAGTGATGTTTGAAAGAGGATGCCATAAGTCTCCCACAGTCTTAATTTAAATGAAAGCTATTAATTATTTTAAATAACAGGTATTAAAGAAAAAAATATCAGAGGGTCACATATCCATAATGCTAATTTGAAATGAGATATAGGTATATTGTTTTCTACAAACCTCATAATAATGCATAAAACTTGCTGCATAGTAATTTGCAAAAGACTGACAGAGTTCTCATGTGTTGTGCTCAAATACAGTATCAATTCCATAAGAAACAGAAGACAGCTGATTTGCTACTGTATTCAACAATTCCTCTCATCTTGCAGAAAGCAGAGAATTTATGCCCCATATAAAATCTAAATATGCCCTCTTTTGAGCATCCGGCTCAAACAGGAAGAAAAATGTAACGCAGTTTCAGCATTTTTTCGACAGTACCTTTTACAAACAAGTCTGTACTTTTCTGTTTTAGAAATGTGTCCTAACCCTAGAAGGTGGGGTTTTTTTCCAGGGGTAATAATATAAGCTTTCTGACAGAAAGTGTCAGCAATAGGTATTCTGTGACTTTAAAGCCAAAGAAACAGCATATTGCCTTATTACATAAAATACACTTCTTCTAAATTAAGGAAGATTAGGTTAGTTCCTCTACAGTTATCTGATACCATAATTATCAGTCTAATTATAAACTTATTTAATATCTGAAGATAAACATTGACATAACCATCACAAACCAAACACACTCAGAATGAAAATAGGTAAAGAAATCTCAGAAATTCCAAGGTTTATAATACATTTAGATTAATTCCCAAGTTCTGTAAGTTAACTTCATCCCAGCCAGACCCAATACGTCTGCTCATCTAATAGCAAATTTCATAGTAAATGCTTGCCATCTACAAGGTTTCTAATGACATCTACTGTTATTTAATTATGTGTAACACATATTACAGCTATAAAAAGCCACAAACAGAAGTTCCAAATTGACTGGTTAACTACATGAAGCTATACTGAAATTTCGCTTCTGCTCCAAAGTTTAGGTTATTTCACTGCCTCAGAATTCACCTTGGAAACACAAACCTGACTAGTGAGGAAGAGGAGTCAGAACTACTGAATTCTTTGGTATCTTCTCAACATTTGATAACGGGATTCACTGACATCTGTCTTTTTTGTATTGCCAGACAAAACTATCACACATTGCTGTGGTCCTAACTCTTCAACTGTGCAACACTCTCTAGTCTCACTTTCAAGCAGCAGACAAGGTAAAACCTTCCACAGGACAGGAAAGCCAGTCAACACGCTTTGAAAAATCTGCATTCTGGATTCTGCAGCCCCTAGCATGCTTTTTCTCAGGTGATGGTGTTCAGGGATGATGAAAGCCAACCAGAAGTTATGAGAATGTTTTTGCAAGGAAAAGCTAAGAGAATCTTCTTTCTCTATTGTCTCGTGGCTCACAGGATAATTCCATTCAGTATACCACTTCTCCTATCTGGGGGACATATGTAACCAAACACTTCATCCCAGGAAATAAAGATCCATAGTCATGTGAAATAGCTGCTATCATATGACTCCATAAGGGCTCCACTGAGACGCTCTAAGATTTGAATAAAACCCACAGCACATACACAAGTTTGAACTGGCCCCCCCAGATTATTGTCAATATATTTTTTTAATTCTTATCTTTGTAGTAAACCTAAGTGGAGCTGGGAGGCCTTAGACCTACGAAAGCTGAGAGATGACTGCACAAGAATACAAGGATGATGATTTCTACTGAAGTCCTTCCACAGCAATGGGGAATGGCGAATGCATCTATGGAGACGGGCAGCTGAATGCAAACTCACACTGCCAAGTACTCTTCAGGCTGCCCGAACGTGAGTCAGCTTCAGTTCAGAAGCTGTAAAGCCTCATTTATCTAAGAGACAAGGTGTTTTAGCTTGGGCACAGTGCCACACAACATGCTGACGGCTTCCAGACTGGAACTGGCCCACATATAGCCTACTCAGACTGTGGGCAGAGCAAGCTTGCATCTGTCTGCACCTGTCTGCACAGACATACTCGTGGAGTACGTCGGCGTATTATCTGCATCTATTATCATGGATAATCTGAACAGTAATAACCTCAAATATATAATCCAGTGGCATTTAAGCAGGCATCCGGGTTAACAACAGTTCAGCACAGCAGGACTGAATATTCTACCAAATGATACATGTTGGTTGCTCACATCCTTATTAACTAACTACTTCAAAAAAGATGGAAGACAGAGAGAGCCAACAGTTTTTTATTATTATTTCACAGAGTACAAAATAAAGATGCAGGTTGTGACAGGGCATCTAAAGAAACCAAAGCGGCCTCCTTTACTTCTGCATGACCTAGCATACTACCAGAGTTACAGTTCCTCCACTAAGTCCCTGGGAGATAGAAGTTGAAAAATAACTTTCCCGTGGTGGTAAGGCATCATAAGTGAAGAGATCCAAGCATTTGTGAAGCAGCCTGTAGGGACAGACCCAGAACTCTACATTATCATATCTCTTTTATTACATATCACACACTGGTTTACTCCTCTCTGTGAAAGTTGCTGTGCTACTCTGTCAACGTTCTTCACGTTTCATATGAAAGAACCAAACCTGTTTAACAGAAGCAATTTATTTTAGTTGCCCAGTCACCCTGCTAAAAATTTAGTATCACCATTTTTGCAGGAAACATTTGAAATGAGATCATCTGACCACTAGGAACAAGGCTAACATGCCAGCAAAACAGCTCACAATCATGACTTTCTCACTTACAAACATGAAGTAAACTTCATTCAAAAACGTAAACAGGTGGCAAGGTCTTCGTCTAAATCTCTCAGCTGAGTAAAACACTTCCACTTTGCTGCTAGAAACTGAAACCCATCTTGCCTTTTTGTGTAAGAATATTTGAAAATCAAGACCTGAACTGGCACCAAGAACAACATACAGTCTGATATACTGTCCAGCTAGCATGCTTGAGAGTGTAAGTGTAATTTATAATTCCTAATTATCTACTGTGTCAGGAAAAAAAATGACTATCCAAATACAGTTCTATAGAGATGTTATCACTATTTGCAGCCAAAATGTCTCCTTATTGTTTAATACATTATGGTAATAAAATACATTTTAAAATAATTTATTAGACCACTGAATTAAATTACATTCTTTAACAGTAATATTTATAAAGAGTAATCCTTTTCACTATTAGTAGTTTTTCCTCTCTTTTTTGGCAAACTAATCTGTTATACAAATAACAGGGTAGTACTTTTAACGCCAAGAAAAATCACTTTAACTGTACATGGTAAAATTAGGTAAACTCTCAGATTAACAAAATACAAGTTTAATCTAATAGCATTTGCTCCACATTGGTAATTATTCTGTACATTTTTCCTTTGACATACATAAAGTAATTCATAGGATTCCCAATGTACATATCCTCCACTACAATAATGTTGCTCATTACAAGGAGGAGAGGGAGAACTTTTCCCTGGAAAAGCAAAACTCGTGAAATGAAGCATCTCCTCCCTGGCAAAGCCTGACTGCATTCTACTCCACAGCAACCTACTACCTCAAACTAGTCACCTTAATACAAAGACAGTGAATATACCAGTCTCTTGACGAGCACACTTGCAGTTGCGAGATCAGGGCTTACAGTACTAATTCCAGTGAGAAGTACCAAGAAACTTGCACAAATATCTTGGTATACTTTATGTCACTCCATACTAAAATACAAAAGAAAAGACTAAAACAATAGTTCCTTCCTAATGGCCAGGAATTAATTCATTTACACAAGCAGTATTCCAGCCCAAACTATTCAGGATTCCACTCTGTTTAATGTCTTCATTAACTGCACAGATGATGGACTAGAAAATCTACTTCTTATACTTCAATGAGACTTGAGACTGGGAGAATCTTCAAGTGCCATGAAGACAGGAATAAAAACGTCTTTACAAACCAAAGACGCCGTCTACAAAACTAAGGGGGAACTCCATATTAATGATCTGTTGTGAATAAGGCAAACATCATACTGTGAAGTATAAACAGAAATAGACTGCAAGACAGAAGTGATTCTTTTGATCTACATGACTTCAGGAAAATCTTAGCTGGAATACTGATTCCAGTTTGGATATGAATCTTCATGAAAAATGTGGAGACTGTTCAGGGAAGAGTAACAAAAGCAGTCAGAGAAACAACTGACAAGAAAACATTGGAAAAAGTAGAATAAATAGTCTATGAGTGGCAGGACGATAATGAGAATATAAAATGCTATGTTAAATTGAAATAGAACATTTTTTTCCATATCCATGGAACACAGAACAAGAAGTAATGTGCACAAATTGCAGGATAAGAAGTTGCAGGTTTTTTTCCTCCTAATATCTAGCCAAGGTCTAATGATAATGGCAGATAAGTATGAATAGCAATTGAGTACTGGAAGACATAGCTGGGGAAAAAAAAGATGGTCACCACCATTGGAAGTCTTTTTGAACAATTTAGGCAAATGTCTGTTACAAATGACCTGGGTATAGGTGATCTTGCCCTAAGATAAGACCTTACCAGCAACCCAATAATTCAACGATTCCACGTTTTTAAGCTCATTTACTCTGTGTCCCATTTAAGACAGCAGTCCTTGGAGTTAATGTCATGTTTTATCTGCTTCCATCATACGCTTGCTAGTATACCTACAACTGGAAGAAAAGACCTTTTATATTTAAGTTTCTACATCTATAGTAAGAAAGAACAATATAATTTTCTGTGAAAATTTCCATGACTGCAATTACAGATAACAATGACTTTAGATTGCATAGGCCATTCCTCAGTGTTAGTGAAATACGAAGATGCCTTTCCTTGGAGGACCTACCAACTATTAATCTGATACTAGACATGGCTTTTAGACAAACAAAAAGTATAAAATCATATCAATCTTTTGGTGAAGTCACTGGAAGTAGTGTTAATGAACAATTTGAATTAAGGAAAAATACCATACATAGGATTAGAGACAGCAGATGATACCAAAGCAACTCAATTATAAATGTAACCTAACACCTGAAAAATGCAATCTTATAGATCTCTAGCAATAGAGACACAGAGCATGCTTTTGTGAAAGTGTCTGTCTCAGAGTGAAAAATATTACTCAATATGAAAAGGAAGCTTTAGCATACTAGAAGGGAAGATTAGATAATGCAAGAAGAAATAAATCCATGAAAGACTCTGTTGAATGCCAAACTGAAAAAGTATATTGTATACAGTATTTTATCAAACTGCAGCCTAAACAAATGTCAAATGGAATAATTTCTTTAACAAATATGGGCAACAACTGAGAAAAAAGGGTTGCTCACTAGCATATATTTAGTCAAGATTAACTATGGATAAAAAAATATACTAAGAACAGATTTAATAACCCTAGACTGTCATTCAGCTTGTAGGAGGTATTCAAGATACAGCTAATAAAACACAAAAAATGGTTCTAACCACCCACAAAAAATCTCAGTAGTATAAAACACTGAAGGATGACCACTAAGATAAATGCTTTCTTTTGAGAGCTGCCTTGCAGTTAACCTTCTTAAAGAGTCTCCCAGAAACCTCTAATCATAATACATTGCATTGCCACTTATCACAGTCAATTTAGAAGTGAACTCTGTAAACACTCCTGCTTTACTCCCCACCTCTGTTAGTCTAAGAATAATTTTCTGGGCTTTAATAAAAGAACTTATGACAACTTATTGGGAGGTGAGGTGAGTTCTTAGAAATAGTCCAATTGTAATCTAACAGAATTCCAAGATAAAGTTTTATAGAAACAAGATCTTCTAATAAGAACTTTTCCTGCCTTTACTACTTAAGCTGTTCTCCATAAAATATAGAAATGAAACTTAAAACGTCGCCATTAAAATTAAATCAAGTCAGAAATGTTTGAACTAATGATCTACAGTAAGTACTCAGCCAGCTTCTCACATGCTAATCGTACCGAAGGAGAAAAAAAACAGCTCAACTTTTTCCCTTTAATTATTGTTTTCTTTCCCTCGTGACCCCCAGTATTCAACCTTAAGTTCAGTAGGAGGTGACTAGAGATAGACGGTGATGAGAGATCCTGTTTGAAACAGCTTCTCTCTGTCACTCCTAAAGCAAATAAATGGTTTGTTAAAACATGCTGTTAATCCATTATGGATGTGCATGTATCTTAGAAAATAAACTTCAGAATATTATTGGTATTCTAAAGCTTTTTCTTTAAAAACAAGACATACTGATCACAAGCATGAAATTTAAAATCTGTATATTCAACAACAGAGTTGTAAGTCTAAGCTAGTTGTGTGACACAGACATGTAAATTCAGTCACTATTAATTTTAGACTATTATCATAAAATTGTGTGTCTAAGGCTGACAGAAAACTTGTCTCTCCAACTACATGACTTAGTATGCTTTACAAAAGCGTATTTATAGCTTACGTCTTTTAAATGAACAATTATTTTGCACTGCTTTTAAAGAACAATCCCTTCTGAAATACTTTCAGAAAAAAATCCAGCATGAAATAGCACTTCAGGTTGGCCTGGTGCCCTTACCCCAAGCACAGAGAACTACTGATGCTCCACAGCCCAGACACACCAAGAAGCAGAGAGGACTGCTCCATTAACTACAGGGCAGAATGACGGGGCCCCTGCTCTTACAAACCCCAGTCCACCAGTCCAACCCACCAAGCACTTCTCATATTATCTGAGTAGCAAACCTTGAATTTACCATCTGATCAAGCCTTCTGCTGGAAGCAGGTGTGAGAAGCAAATAGCAAAGCTTACACTGTGTGAGACAGACAACAAATATTCTCTATATTACACCTGTATTAGACATTTATTTTCATTAGGCTGGAATCAAGAAGAAATAGGAAGAAGCAGGTGTCCCTAATGAGAAATTTCAGAGTAAATGGACAGAAGGAAAAGAGAGGACCTGAATCTCAAAAATCAGAAGAGTTCCTTGAAAAAGCAGCTTTCTTATCCATTTGTCCTTTTCCTCCAGTTTACCTCGCTAGAGCCACAGTTCAGTGCTTCTTCCCTATGTCTTATTATTCCCACAACCACAGGTCTCCTTACATCCCCCATTACCAGTATTGTCTTTAGATTGGCAATTTTAAATTATTCCTTTTTTTCCTCCTTAACAGCATGTCTTTTGTTAAGCAAACAAAAATCATTCAGTATAAAGGTATAAGTTCAGAAAGAAATTTTAAAAGGCAAAGAAGGAACTTCATGCCCATTTTTGGGGGCTAATTTTCAAGTAAGAAGTAGGCACTCAAATGCCCTTTGAATTCTTGGATCTTCTTCAAGCCCTGTAACATCGCGCTTCTGATGTCTCGATGATTTATGTTTTAGAAATGACAGATAAGTAAAACAGATCCCCTCAGAAAAGGTATACTCATGTGTGAAAGCAATTAGACCATAGTTTCATAGATCATGCTTCAATAACCACTGCATGATCATTTCATTCAAATGGGCAGCATTGCTTACACGAGTAGATATAACAAGCTTCAGACTGTGTGAGAAATGCAGAGAAAAAAAAGAATTCACAGTGCTGCAAAGCGCAGCCGAAGAAGCCAGATGATGACAATTATTTCTGAGTTTTGCAGCTTTTTACTAGAATTGACTCCTGTTGTTCATTTGGCTTCGTAGAATTCTCCACCAGAATGCAGCCAATACTTGGTTAAAACACCTCCGCCTGTTTTACGCCATACCACAATGTGGTGCAGAAATGGGGACTGCTGAGAACAACAGCATCTGAAAGCATGGGATTGTGTTACAGCAGAACATAGCACTGCACAGAGTCCACCTAAGTTAAACAGAAAAACAAAACTATAGGTAATCTGTCATTGTCAGCCTCCTTATCCTTCAACACTGCTTTTTGTGTTTATAGAAGACAAAGATAAAAGTACTTTGCAGGATGAATGGTTTGATCTCCAGAATATAGTCCTTGGTTACATTTTTGAACCGCCAAATAAATGTTTAAGCTTGGAAAAAAGTTACTATTGAGAGTCACTATTGTTTTAGTGAATTTGCAGAAAATATTTGAGTCAAAGACATATAAAACTGAGATGCAGAGACAGAATATTATAAAAGATATAAACATTTGCTAATTGTATTCTGTTCTTAATTTTGAATTGGCAACATATTCCAAATGGCCATTTGTTACAAGTAGATGGTTATGCTAAAGAATGAGTGGGGCTTTCTTTCAACTTTTAATAAATGCTGATCAACAAAGTCAACCTTTTTGCAAACAGATAACAAATACAAAGATACGAAAATCTATTCCCTTCCTTTCCATTGCAAAGTTAAGAAAATTATTGATCTGATTTTGTTAGAAGTAACTTAACATCCTCCCTCTAATTTCCACAAAGTTACAAGCAGCTGCTCTTTGAATAATATACATAACAAAACTCATAAAATCCAATGTTGATCACATTGAACTTTAAAGTATATCACTGCGGGAATAATTAGCTCGACTGTGAAACAACATCCAGAAATCAATATGAATATATACTAGAATTTATGTCTTGAGCTTTACAGTATATCAGAAGGCAATTTCAAGAAAGAAAAGTGCTTGAGTACATATGATTAACAAAATGCACTCTCTTGGCAGTGCATAATTGATATTTGATAACTGATCTGAGGACATAGTTTTAATGCTCACTTACTAAATAGAGTGTCAGACAGAGATTATGTAAATCAGTGTCATATAATTTCCAGTAGCCGCAAATATATATCAGAGTACAATTCTGTATGTTAGCCATAAACTAAGAAACTCCTTAGAATTTTGAACACACTCCCCACAAATGGGCTGACAGTTTTAACATTTTAATTATTCTAATCTAGATCTGTGAAGTCAGAATCATCATTACTATTATTAACATGATGACATCCATTACTTATTACTACACTATGAGTGTGTGTTAAAACTGGTATGTAGCTTAATTTGATAGATACAGGAAATTTTACAAATTATTACAACTGAACATTTTTCATTTTTTAAAACTACAATGTTTTTGTTAAATTTGCCTAGCTGATAAGGTATTGCTATGTACAGAATAAGCTTAAACATATTGCTCCAGACATATAGTTTCTGAGGATTTCACTATATTGGGAACCATTAGATACACATTTATGATCAAGTTACAGAAATCCAACTATTAACACCACTAATTATTGTTGTTAGGATTAAAAAAAAAGGAAGATAAGCATCTGAGTAGAGAAGATAAATAAGAGAATTATTCTCAAACTAACAGGCCACTATTCCTTTAGGTGTGGGGTATCTAAAGAGGTAAGTGCCTAAAGGCATTTTGTCAGAGAACATTTACTCAAACCCTGCCTCCATCATTTTACCACAGTGAAAAAAACACTTTCATTTTTAACAAAATACTGCATGCCCAAAATACAGCATATGAAAACAGTAACTACAAAATAGAAAAATATCAGTAAAGACAATGAAAGCCTAGAGCAGGCCCAAGATATTTTATAAGGAAGAAGAGAGGTAGTTAGACATCAGTACACAAATATTTCTCTAATTAGTATCTTAAAAGATTGAGAATGAAAGCAATAGGATACCACACAATGTTATTTAATTATATGACTTCCCTGCTGATGGAGCTATTCACAGGCATTGCCAGGAGCATGACGACCATCATACGATTCAGCTTTGCATGAAGAAGTTTGCTCATTGATCTTCTTTGATGGGTTGACTGTTTCAAAATTTGTTTCAGACTAAGGAAGCTTTTTAAAAAAAGGCATATGTACAGTCTTTGAGCACTAAGATAACACACACTGACTCACAGTGAAGACAGTTTGTACTGACTTTCTCAAAGCAGACAAAAGGCATAATGTGTATCACTGAACTGTATCAGAGAGAAGGCATAGAGTCCACCAATATGGATGTCCGAATGGCACTAAGGAGTCATCACAACAGAAATAACAGTAGTTTGATATTTTAAGATAGTTCTACAACAAATTGCAGCATGTTTAGTCTTGATAAATAATTAACTATTTACATATCATACTAGACTAACAGGACTAATACATGAAGTTGTCTGTTGATTTGAATAATATTTCTGACAGCCTTTAGGAAAACTTCTAAAACTGAAGGACTTTTACTGAGACCAAAGAAAGAGTCTGCTTTTGAGCTGAAATTGAGTTAGTTCAAATATTACTATAAAAATGGATAATAAAATGACAATGCATAGGACTACATTAATTACTGAAAAGTTGTTCAACAATACCTGTAAAATTATTAAAATCAGTGAACTAGAAATAAAAAACTATATGGCACTTACTACTAGTTGGGTAGGTCAACCAAACTGCTTCTCCATCCTTGTCAATGTTTTAACTATCAGCCTTTCCACAGTTAGAGCGCTCCCTTCTGTAGATACTAGCTAGGTGTATGTCAGAAGGCATCTGTTCTAGTCGGGTATTTTCAAGTGTATGTTAAAAATAACTGACTGAGGTGAATCTTCTTGGGGAAGGGGGATATTAAGACCTTTTCTGAAGAAGCTACCAAGCCTGTAAGGTGGGACATAGAAAGCTGTCACAGCAGGGGGCTGGGGACCAGCAGCTTGCCCAGACACCCAGATTACAAGCAGGGGTGGCAGGGGACAGACAGTACTTCTGAGGAACCAGTGGGCACTGGACAAGTTTGCTGCCATCCAAAAGTCACCGAGTTAGCTGGAAAAGGGGCATGTCTGCAGGGGGGGAGTTATGCAGAGATCTTTCAATTTCTGATGAGACATTCCTAGACTTCCGCTCATCTTTAAGGAATCCTTAGGGGCAAAAAAAATAGATCCATGTCAAAACTATGATCAATCTGTGGCCCTGTCACAAGACATTAGACTTTCAGACACTTATGCGTGTAGTCATTCGGTCATGTCTCCATCAACCATGGGATCTGAGATCCATCCAGATGGCACACAGCTGAGTTTACTCATCAGTTAGACACATATATGTTGGCAATGAATGCACTGCTGCAATCATCAAAGCGACACTGAAGTAACAGGACTGTGTATAGTGGTCTTGCATATATTTTCAAATCTTTTCTTCCTAATGAAGAATGCAGCATTTTTCTCCCCATCCTTTCTGCTTTTACTGTATAAACGATAACTACAGGAATTAGCAATCTTTCCATCCCATCTCATTGTATCTGCAAGATTTGCAAGGCCTGAGAGTTCCCCTCCTCACCACGTTTCATTAATTGGGAGGATATGAACAACTTTTCTGTTAGAAACAAAACAGTTGAGTCTGGTGTGCAAAGTCTGTTTTTAAGGTAGGGATTTACAAAACAGAGAATTAATCTGAAAAGCCATCAATAATAAAAAACAAAAATACTTTCAAAAAAACAACTTCAAAATACTATCTAGATGTTATTTTGCAAATTTTTGATGGCTATATCTTAGAAAAATATACAGAACTGTTGCAGAACACTGGGTAAAGTCATGTTTATGGTCTTACTAAAGTTTAAGAACTCTTTAAGAAATCAACAAAAACTACATAAGGCTTAGTATTTGGCAGCCAAGCTACTTAAAGCTATACTAGACATTACAAGAGCAACACAAAAGCAGAGGATAAATTATTCAATTAAAGAAACACAATCAGAGGAACTGAAAGAATCAAAATCAAAAGGGATTATTACTGAAAACCCTGATGCTTAGATCAGGATGGATGACCCTTCACAAAAAGGATGTGGAAATATTATATTACACTTGAATTTTAACACAGTCATGAATTTCATAGTTCAAAAGAAGGTTACAGTAGAAAAATAAAAGCAGAGCATAGAGGCATTGTGCAGAATGTAAATAATTTCAATTTTCAATTTTCTTTTTCAAATCTGACATTCAACAGTACTGATAAACTTTATCCCACCAAATTTAAACTCTAATTAATAAAAAATAAAACCAAAACTAACAAAGATTTCAACACTGAAAACTTGAAAGTACTCAGACAGTTCAGACAGTAAATTCATACAATCACCTTTCCCCAGGGACAGTCCTACAAGAGGTATGTTTGCAAAAACATTTAAATTAATAAAGACTGCTAAATTTCTACAGTAGCTATGGTACAGTTAAAAAATATAAATTACTTCCAAAACCTAAGGCACAGATGGTAAGTGCAACAAAAATCAACAATGCTTTCGTAACAATAATAGCCAGCCAATTCAAACAAAAGAGTTTGCTTAGAATCAAATAGAGGACACTTTCAGAGGCCTCTGCATGTCCAGGGTGGATTTGATTTTTTTTGAAACTATGTACAGATTTGTACACTTACTGTAACCTTGGATGGGCTCTAGAATCCAAGACAACAGAAAAATCAGATGTTTCTAAGCAGGATTTTGAACATTACCTGAATCAACAGCACATCTGGAAAGAATCGTGACAGCAAGAGCCCAAGAAGTAGTTGCTATGGAAAATGCTCTCTTAGTCTGCTGTCTGGGTGGCCTTGTGACTCATGCAAATAATATGATCCTTTTTAAGATGCGCTCCCACTAGAAGGAGGAATGCTAATAGAAGTGCCATTACTATGAGAAATGAAATGACAGGTGTCAATTTCTGCAATGAGCAGGGATTCTGTATAGGTGGGAGGAAATAATTGCACCTCAGCAGCTCAAAGTAGCCAGAATTAACCAAATCAAAGTCCAGATAGAAAAATAGCCATAGGATTATTTTGCTATTGCACAAAAGGGAACTAGTTAATTAGTACAACCCAACTCTGCAGGTAGCTATGCTGTTGAGTGTACTGTCCAAAGACATAATAAAATGTACACTCTAAAAATATAAAAAAGATTTGCAGTATTCCAGAAATTGTTTTAAATCTTATGAGAACCATGTTAGCTGGCTAGAATAATATTTCCCCAAATAAGAAAATAATACAAAAACTTGCCAAAAAGATACTGAAAGAGAGAATGCAACATTGCCCTTTCTGGAATAGAAGATTAAATGAAATAAAAAATTCAGGTCAGTATCAGGTCCTAATAAAGTTTATCTATGTCTTCCTTACTCCTTCCAAAAAGAGAAATATAATAGGCTATTACTGTATTCATTACAAAAACTTCTGATTTAACCATGGAAACCAATGCTTTGGTTAATAAAGAACTGATGTGTTTTTAAAAGTAGAAAAGACTGTGCAAAAATCTTATAAATACAATATTTAAAACATTAAAAACTAAATTCAAGTATTAAAAACCTGGCAAAGACATAATTGGTTTGGCTGTTATACTTGTTTTAAAACTACACTATGTGAATACTGCTCATGATTCCATAGTAAAGGTTGACTTAAGCTTATCCTTAAGGCAGAGAGTCATACTATTTAAGCACAAAAGAACAAAGTAGATTTCTCCCCAAATTACTTCCATGCTTCCGAACATTAGTGGAAGTTACTTTGTAATGAACAATTACTAACAGCTACGATTGTTTGGGAAGAACAGAGTGCATATGATGTTTATAAAGGCTGACATATTCAGTTCACATTTACAGGAAGCAGACTAGCTCAAAGCAAGAGAGCTGAAGAACAAGGAACTTAACATATCAGTGCTGACTGCCTAAGTGAGAAGTAAATCAGTGCAGTGTATGGGAACATAATTTCACATATGTTGACAATATCTCCAAAATAAATGATTTCTTATGTTTTCTAAGAAGTCACTTTCTCAGCCACTCGTATAACAGAGAAAATTATTTGTACTTCTCTGCAATCAATACAGTGCATAAGACATATGCACATTATGATAAAAGGAGGAACTCCTAATAGATATTGCCTCATTTTTTCAACAGGTAGAATAACTATTACTAGTTATAATCAAATTCTATGCTGTTAGTCAGTGAATATTTGTTGGACCTGGAATGCTGAATGGATAGTATTTTTTGAAGTCTTTCCATCCAAATGTAATCTACGTCAATAGTTTCCAACCTTTTTGCAGCTGAAAATCTCTTCAGGAGTAACACCCCATTGCATGATACACCTTGACATTCTTCCCATTCATAACCCTGAGCTGTTGCCACCTGCCTTCTTTCTTAGTGGGTACAGCTGCCAGTTCCACTTAACCAACCACTCTTCTGCATCCTGCAGTTGTGTCAGCATTGCCACTAAGCCTGGAAGCTGGCTACACAATTGATGGAGAAACTGCACAAATCTAAAACCTACCTGGCAGAGTTTATCTTTGCAGTTTATTCTGTGTAGTGCCTTATCATTAGGTTTATCTGGTAATCAAACATCACGTAGTCATAGTACAGCCAACTGAATAAATCAGAACGCAATCAGTATCAGCTGAAAAAACTTCCCAAAGTTCAACACTGTAGCTGAAAATGCCCTATTCTCTGAGTTGAGAGATGGATAGGACCCTAACCACCTCCTTTCAGGAAACAGCTTAAATTCCTCAATGGACCCACGTATATGTTTGTATTGTTGAGAGAGGCCTTAATTTTTCAAGTAACATAATAGAATGTCAGTAACTACGACTTTTTCCAAGTCAGCAAAGAAATTATTACTGACAATAACTACTGCACCTCACTGGTGATTTGTTAAAGATGTTGATAAAACTTTCTAGTTAAAAAGCTGTGGCCTTCATTTTCTAAAGGTGGATCTAACACTAATCACCTTAAAGTAATTTATTCCAGCAGTGAAACCTCAACTGCTACAGGAGAGGAGAAAAGCAGATGTATGTTAGCTACCAAAAGGACAAACAGCATTTACCAACACTTACCACCTCATAGATCAACTTTTAGTTATCTTCTTCAAGGTGAACTACTCAAATTCTCTTCTTTAACATACAAATACAAAGCCACCAAATTACAAATTATTTCATACTGTACATGTGACAATATGAGCCTACGTGTTGTTTAAAAAGCTGTAACTTCTTTAGCCTACTTGTTAAAGAATGAACTTTTTGAAAAACCATCAGAATATCCCACAGATCCATTCCACACAGAAACTAAAATGGTGAGAACCCTACAAAGGGCTGTGGAACTCTTGGGCTGCTCATTCCAATCAGCTAAGATCACTTTTAGGAAACCCTACTTAAGAAAATACTTCAAGTAAATCTCATTAGTCATAGACTGTGTCATTACCCAGCACAAAGTCACAACTTCCAGGTATTGCATGATTATAGCCCACAATAATGAAGATAAACATAACCATAGCTCTGAGGAGTCAGACAAGGTCAACATCTCCTGATTGAGCAGAATGCCCATAATAATACAGGAAATAAGAGAGCTTGCTGGCAAGCTTTAGATCAACCAGGTCCAACACTGACATATGAGAAACAGAAGTCCTTTGCTCCTTTCTTGATATACCACTGGCCCATGGACTGGAGATAATACTGCTCTGTATCTTCTCTAAACCTAACCGTAGTAATACATGAGCTAATCTAGTACAGCAGAGCTGGAGGTAAGGATTAAGTTTCATATTGCTCCTGCCAGGAATCCTCAGAAAAATTATCAGAATGTGTCTTTTGAGTATAATAAAACAGAGATATTGAGAATTCCAGGCCTGGTCTTTTCCTATTCAATACAGACAAGCAATAGTATAGCTAACTAAACCACAGCAATCCTCTAGTGTAATAAATCCAGCTGCTAGATTTGGTCCAGGTCTAATTCCAAAAGGGGACCCCAAGGACTCTAGTCCTCATAACGTCACCATGTGGTATTAATTGGACTAATGTGCCTTTCCAAGCACCTTTCTTTGTCAATGACTCTTGGTTCCCAATACTGCATCTAGACTGCACAGCTGGCGCACATTATTCTTCAGCTCATCCAGACTGGAGGCCTGTTTTTTACAAGGTCACAGGATCAGAGGGTACAGCAGCTCTCTTCTATCTTATATTCTAGAGTTTCCTTCCTGTGGAAGTTAAGTATAAAGGTGAGTTGATGGGATGACACACAGATCTCATTCTGCATAGTTCAGAATTCTCATACTTTCAGCACTGTCCATCAGCAAGAGGCTCCCTTTGAGAAGTGCAAAGCTCTGTTTCAAGAAAACAAGTATTTTGAGATGCCAAAGGAAAAGATCTCATGCATCCAATTCATCTTGGTTTTGGCTTTCTCCATCCCCTGCAGACTCTCCATAGAAGGTATACCTTATATGAAAGTCAATTGGGCAGACTACGTGTCCAACAACAGACACTCTCCTACAAAGAAGGCCTTGCTCTGAACATGGTCAGTTCAGACGAAAAATATAGCCATCCTACCAAGGGCATCTGACTGCACAAAGCCTAGTGACTGTGGAGATTTTGGCAATGGAACAGGGTGGGTGTCAGCGTCAGAGCTGAGGTGTGAATCAATGCAGTCCTAAGAAAGTATGTCAAACAGCTGCTTCAGATTAGCATCACCACGGACATTGTCTTCTTCTAGAGGCCTTCTCCACTTTCTTTCACATGGTGGGATGATATGGGCCTAAATTATACATTGGAATAATCAGAATTTCTGTATTACATTCATCAGGAAAAAGTGAACTCTATGGTTAAAGGAAGAAATCACTGTTCCAGCTATTAATAACATGTGTTTGTAAATGAACTTTATCACGTATATAACAAACTAGTATTTTCAGTCCAACTCACAGTACTTTTACTTTCTCACTAGCATATGTTTCCACACTCTATCTCAATCAACAAAGACAACATGTTAAGAGATTACAAAGAATCTCTCAAACACGGCTTCCCTTCTCTCACAGTGTAGATTTGACCAAACTTTTCATACACATTAGGTGTTCTTCAGTTTTATTCTTTCTTACTTTTTAAAACATTCAATATCTGTGGAAAATTAAGTCAGAATATTTATAGGCATTCATAAAGTATGCAAGTACCACATCAGGAAACAAAAATTAAAAGGAGTATGAAGGATCTGATGACAATTAGATTGAAAATATTAATTACATCCCAAACCAAGGACTTCTGTAAGCTGCAAATTTACAGTTCTTTACTAACTAGAAACGATGAGACTCACAACTGCAGTAGTGAAAATATTATTGCTTCTGTAAACTCCAAGCTCAAGTATAAAGTAGATATGTAATCTTCAACTCCCTAAACACTCCAATTTGGCCACTAAAGATGCTGTTTTACATTTCCAAACATTTTCCCTTGTCACTACTTTTTATACTTCAGTTCTCAGGTTGTAAGTATTTGTTACTTGCAAAGCAACTCCTTTTGAACACAGAATCATGGGAGGCATTTGTTACTAACTGCTAATGCAGCCTGCCAAACAAAAACTCCCTGCTGGTGACATGACCACCTAGTGACCTCTAAAAATGTTTTAACAATGTGAAAAATATCTCCCTCTTGTAGGAAACGGCAATTTTTTAAATTAAATGTACATTGAATGTTCGCTTACATACAGATAAATGGTATTCAGAGTCACCTTCTCTGTTTCCAATTTCAATCTTTTGAAACCCAGCCCAAACCTAAATAAATAAACGTTGATACTAAGAGGAAACTAAGAGCTCAAGAGCCTTGTGATTTCACAAACAGCTTTTTTCCATTTTCTAAAATCTAAACTTTGAGCCAGACATAGAACAGGTAATGAAAAGAAACAAGTTTGGCAGCCCCTATGTGGGTCTAAGATGAAAATATGTCAGGCAAAAATAAGTGGCTACAATTTGGTTTTAAAAGTTTGGAGCTTGCTAGACTGATTTTTTTTTTTTTTTTAGTATGTAAAATTTGCAAATTGAAACACTGTAAATGTGTTGAAAAGTGACTGTTACATAATGCCACCATAATCAAGCTTTGAAACATCATTTTACCATTATCTATTCTTTATGCAATAGCATCACAAAAATAAAGATATCTATTTATACGATAATTAATATCTAATACTTAAATATGCTATATTTCTTTAATACTATTTGATGAGGTTTTTTTCAAGTTATCAAGACATTGACAACTTTCAGGTAAATATTTTTAGATAATTGTATCTCATTTATTTCTTTTTTTTTTTATTTGTAAGACACTGGATTAAAAAATTATGTTACTTGATACCTTTTTAACAAAATACAGCAGTTTCTGGAATATTAACCTGTAATTAGTTCGGATCCTTCATAAAGAACAAATTTGCCAATCTCATTCCATCAACATTTTATGATTTTTACTAAGAATAATAAACTAGCTAAGGTACAAATCTTGAATCTCTCTCCTATCCAGAACTATCTGGTGTTCTGTTAGAGTAGTGTATCAGGTCAAAATTGGTTTAGCAGGCTAATGCCACAAGACCGATAGAAGTCATGGTTCCTTGTATGTCATTGACATGATTGCATATAACTTCAAGTAAGCTATATAAATTAAAGGACTTTAGTCCTATTAAAAGAAAACATTGTAACCTTTTCACGTATTTAGGCTCTGAATGAAAAGTCAGAAAAGTTGAGATATTAGAGCTGAACAGCTGAAATACTGACACCACAAATAATCCAAAGGAACTGCCCAGGGATTCTGAGCACCGAGAGTAAAGTCCATGCTACATCAGCCTGCTACATCAATGCACGAGGTTACATATTTGCTAAGATGTAAGTACGGCTTTCAAAAACTTTCTACTGCGCTAATTAGCCATCATATTCAATATAAATCATGGATAATTTTAATGGAGTCAGGGGGAACACTCTTTTAAGTATTATGATGAGAACAGTACTTTTTATCCAAATAAAATTCTATATCAGCATGTAACATAATCAGCAACACATGCAGGTTTTATACACAGCTTGTGTGTGTAGCTACTAACAGCTTTTAGGTGAAGTACTTCTATAAGGAGTTCCAAAAACAACTTCTATCCTTAATATCAGCTATAGCGTATGTCTGCTTGATTCTTCCTTTGTTCCAAAGCAAAAGGTGTTATCTACACTTCTACAACCGCAGCAACTACCAAAAAGTGAAAGCATAGAATTCAAGTTCTGAGTAACAGAACAGAATGCTCTTCACAAGAATAAGACCCAAGGCAGTGAATTATTTCTCATCTTTGACCCTGACCAAATGCTACTGTTATCTGGGCAGCCTTACGCTGGTTCCCACGTCTTTCTGGAAGCGATCTGGAGCAAGGTGTTCACCATTCAGAGGCACTCTCTGGGACAATACTCAATATAGATGTCTAATATAGACTGCAAGATAAATATACCTCATCTCCTTTACATTTGATGCAAGACAGACTTGTGAAAATACAATCATGAACTGATCAAATAAGAAAAAGAATCTCTGTATTGCAACACTTTTGCACCGAAGTAGAATCTGCTGACTTACGTGAAGTGATGCCCTTTTGATTTTACTATGAGAACTTCTTCTCCAAGCCAGTTCTCACCCATAATTCAAGTGTGCTGTTATAGGTGAGGTACAGTGGTTTACAGAAGACTCCTTAAACCAGACCTGCAGCTGGTACACATTTTGTAAATTCCACTAAAATCACAGGGACTGACCTAGTTCAAACGTAATGGTCTGGTACATAAACCTTGCACTGACCCAAATTATCTTACACAAAATGTTGTAAAGATGCTATTATGATTGTTGGGCTCTTATTTATTGATGACAAATTATAAAGTTAAAAAATAAACATATTTTAATGCTTTTGTATACTTATTAATACATTTTCTGACTTTTTATTCTCTACATTGTTTCTTCATATGTTCGATAACAAACTGGGGCAAGGCGTCTCTCAAATTCCATCGCCAAATTACAGTATTACTGACTCTCTGCCTAATACACTACTAGATTTTATTCATCTTGCCAGGACTACTGCACAGGAAGAACTACTCAAAGTTTTCTTTCTTCTTTTTTTTCACAACAGTGGGAGACATGCCAGCTGGGACATTTTAAGTCTCTTTCATTAAAAAAAGGTTAAGGTCAAAATAAGTATGATAAACATGGTAGTTCATCTTCTCAAAACTCAAGATGAAAGGCTAAGCAGAAGAGAATATTTTAACCTCACTAACTGTAAAACTTTTTTTTTTTTCTTAGAGCATAATTAGAAGCAAAAAAGACTTGGAAAAAACATTTTTGCTATAAATTTTTTGTCTTTAGATGTACTCAGTAGTTAATTTAACAACGATATAAGTTTAATATGTTTTCAATTATCTAAATGACTGACACTTCCAAGTTTTATGGAGGATTATGAAGAGTAATACACTTAAAGAGAAAAGAAATACATCTTTCCATTGTAAAAGGAACAAAAAGTTTAAAAGAGAACTCACATTGTGTTTTGGTTAAATGAGTTGTCCTTTGTCTAAAAATTTCTAAATGCTCAGAGTTCCTTGCCTGTATGAATATATTAACATATGGTAAATCCCTACACTTAAGTTTCTTATACTAAAATACTTTGTTACAAGAACACTGAAATATGTTTTCACTCACTTTCTAACAGAAAACACACAGCCCAAAGGTTATCAGACAAATGGGGACAATAGATTAACTTCCAAAGAACTATATTCTGTTTCTTGTAAAAGAAAAGTAAATTTATGGCACATCAAGCTTTTATTCCCAAATGAATATAACAATTGTAATGCAAAAGTCTAAAACTGGCAACAAGTAGAGTTGGTCAAAGCATATGTAATGAAACTTGAAACTAGGCAAAGAGATTTGAGAGGTTAAAAGGAGATAGGGTGGGAAGCTAGCAAGACAGACCTGTTCTCCCTCAAAAGCATAAGAAAAATCTTCAGTACAGTGAAAACAGTGTAGGTTGCATAAATTGGAAGTGACAGAGTCTTTTGGACTATGGTGTTGTTTAAAGCAGGAAGATAGTTTGGGGGGTGGCAGGGACCCATGGAGCACTACATGGAAGATACAGTGTCCAGTCTTATGGGTTAAAGTGAGAGGAGAAATATAAAATGGACCATATGAAATTAACTCTACCTCAAGGACTGCTGCAGTGAATTACCCATGGAGAGATAAGGAGAACAAAAGGCTCAACCAGCTATTTCCCAAAAATATGCTGCCACACAACCCCTCTGCCAACCCAAGAAAATACATTGTTATTTTGTAGTTTTCCTTTAAATCAGAAGAAAATCTGAAATCATAGAAGTTTTAATACATCTAGTAATTACCGTTAATGGATAACATAAGTCACATAGCATCAGTGAGTAAAATGTCCACAAACAGCTGACATACAGTTTATTAAAGGAAGGGGGGAAGGCTTCTAGTTAGTACAGTTACAGAAAAGAGGCAGCTCAAAATGGTGCCAAGTGTCAACAACTAATAGCATAACTCTGTTCTGATTTACATACCATATACACTGGGATGACTGGCACTGTAGAGGGTGTAAAATTAGGTAAGAATATAGTCTAAAGTGTCCTCTTTGGCTAATGACTGCAATGTGCTCAACATGAGGCAATTCTAGTGCTGATGCAAGGGGAAATCTGAGCTAATGCAAAGGACAGCAATCCATTTAGTAAGTCGTATATTTTAGACAGAGATCTTAACACCAATACTCCATGACCTGCGCTGGCTGTCTGCCAGCTTCTGGGTGAAACTGAAAGTGTTAGTTTTGATCTACAAAGTCTCAAATAGCTTGGCACCTGCCTACTTAAAAGAATCCCTCTTACCCTTCCTTTGTGCTGCACAGCATAAGAGACAGCATGAGAGTCTTTGCTTGGAAGCGTGAGTGCGTGGAGGCAGTGGGGAAGCAAGAGAAACAGGGATGAGGGTTGAGGAGAAAGCATTAAGAAAAGTTCTCTTAATTGTGCAAAAAAATGCACTTCTTGAAGTGAAACAGTCCCTGAGGTTATGCTATAAGGACCATCATTTGAGTGCCTGAAGTGGGTATGATTTCCTACTCGTGACTATTTGATGAACACACTAAGTGTACTGGCAAAAACTCCGTCTTCAACTTCATGAATGGTGAAGTTATTCTGAGATTTTCTTTATTCCTTTGCTTCACTTATGGAGTTTCCTTTGAGAATGATAAAAACGTACTTGGAGTCGTATATGGGGCTTTTTGAAAGCCAGCACTACACAGCTAAATGATGAAAATAAAGTATTAATAAGGCTTTATATTTTCACATCATGTCCTAAATCTATAGCAAAAGGCAAATGGATGTTACTAAAAATCCATACTCTTATCAGTGCTTAAAGTACACCTTACTCACAGTCGATTAACGTCTCTCCATTCAATGGTGCTACTCTGCATTTCCTGCTAAGTTTTAAGATTGAAGCACTGCACTTAAAGACAGATATTAAGATATAAAATAAATTATAGAGCAACAATTTCCAGAGAAATGACGTGTTCACAACACCAATAAAAAAGATTTAAAGATTTTTTAACTGAATGTTTGCAATGGTTAATGAATAGAACATTGATTTTATGACTGTTCAAAAGACACTTTCACCACACATCACATAATGCTTTTGTACACTTGGCAACCAGATCTTACTTTAGCATATAAGTAGTTAAAATGTACTGAATCAGGATAAGGAAAAGTAGCCATAAAATTCAGTTGTTATTCAATATATTATTGCACTATTTTCACATACACCCTTGAGGAAATGAGAGCAGAAACATGCTGCACAGTTAATACACAGTTCAGCTGCATAGTTAATACACAGATTAGACTACTGTATTCAAGCAGTAGATAAAGTCTAGGAGATGTCCCATAGGATATCCCTATTGAATTCTCATCTGTGATTTAATCTAGTTAGCCACAGGGTGTCAACACTGGTCCACACAGAGGCAGGCTCGCTGAATTTATATTTGCCAGTTTAAAAATAAATCTTAAATAAAACAATCTAGAAATAACAGTTTGAACAATTTGACACATACAATAAACATATGCAATGACTTACAAGGGAAGGAGACTGAAGCACAGAGCAAAAGTGAGTTCAGGAGACACCCAGCCTTGTTACTTACGCAAGCAGTAAAACTGAATTAAATACTTTTTGCTTAGAGCCAATGGGACTAGGTACATGACTCAGACAACAGGGTGTAGACAATAGGGAAAAAGCAAGAACAGAATAAACTGAAAAAGAACATCAAGCAGTTTCTTCATCCAGTTATACTGCTGTTCTCCTAACTCTTTCCCCAAAGACAGTGTGAACCCTACTGAATTTTTCAAAGCTGATTATGATGTATAGTAAAACTCTATGGCAGTGCTGTCGTTACCATTACCCATTATTGCGCAAAATAGCTACACTTAGCTGAACAAGCTAAAAGTAGCTGTTTAGCTCTAAAGCTTACTAAATCTCCAGGTTTGCGTTATATAGAGTACTTTCTTCCAAATCTATTGATTCTGTGATCTGAGTTAAACATGTATAAGGCAGCAATAAAGTATGTATTTGCATAAGCTATTTTAATAATAGAGAACAGACTGTAACACAGCAAAAAAACCCACTAGATACAATGCAATCTCTATTACAAAAGTTAGATTTATGCCAGTACCACTCCAAATGAGCATTTTTAAAACAGTAATTCTAACAGAAAGAAATTAAACATCACAGAACTGCCATTATTTCTTCAGTCACTGTGTGATTCTATTGACGAGGAAACTGACTGGTATCAGATACAAGCGTAGTACTGTATTTATGCTGACATTTTTTAAATAAGTGGGAATTTCAGAACAATAACCAAAATACTTTATGCCCAGGTGTTCAGAGAAAGAGGAAGCAAAACAGAGTCCTGAAACTATTCTCTAAATTATTACCCAGCCCTTCCTCAGTTTACCTCGAAGTATTTTACAAAGAAGAGGAAAAATAGGAATAAAGGATGAAACTGATTTTTCTAAAATAATCCAAAAAATAGCAAAAAACACATCAGGAACAACATTCAAGTTTTATGTTTCCCAGAGTACAGCTTTATTCACTAGCCCCAGTGCCTTTGGATTGGATATGGATTGTTGTGTAATGTAACAAGTTTCGTTATCCTACTGCAAGCCATCCTTAGGTACAGCACCTACTGAAGTTCACTGTAGGAGAAGGACTGCTAAAAAGAAGAACTGCAGCTAGAGAGAGATGGATTTTAGCTCCCCAAACTCACTAATACAAACAGTTCCATCACTAGTGCCACTTTCTGAAAGTTGTATTTTTTTCTTTACCTCAGATGCACCCAGTAAAAGCTAGTTAAAAAAAGAGTAAAAGTGATAAACAGCTACTTCGGTACTGGAAGATTAATACCTATATACATAAAGCATGTTCGAGATACCAGAAATTAAAATAATGTTTGCACATTATCAAGAATAACCAGCATACTGTGTCACAGAATCACAGAATGGTAGGGGTTGGAAGGGACCTCTGTGGGTCATCTAGTCCAACCCCCCTGCCGAAGCAGGGTCACCTACAGCAGGCTGCACAGGACTGCGTCTAGGCGGGTCTTGAAGGAATAGATCCACCTAAAACCTGAGAATTATAAAAATTACTTCACAGAGTTGTTTCAGTAAAGTAAAAACATGGTAATAATAACCATGCTTTGCACTAATCCAGCATCTAATGGTCTATGCAGACTAGGGAAAATAATTAAGACCAAGTGAAAAACTGCAAATACTTGAATTTCATTCATTATTATAAACGGTCCTGTTTTAAGAGTTTGGATCACTCCACCAGAATCTCTGACTTGAGAAATGTGCTGTCTGGTCAGTGTTTTTTCACTGTTGTAACTTGGAGCAAAGCTGCCAAAATAATTTCTCTATCCAGAACTTTATTCTTTATCCAGAATTTCCATCACCTCCCTATTCCAGAAATTCTAGAAAGGAATTGTTTCTTTATGTGATATACTTGAAATACACTGATTAAAGATGGTTCTCTGTTCACCCCAAATGCAGTGTTCTCCCCTGCAATGACACGACATTTCTGTAAAAAACAAACAAAAAAACCCCAACCAAACAAAACAAAAACCCAAAACCACACCTAGTCTGCCTAAGTGGCACTTAGTTACAACTAGCAAAAGAGAGTTTGTATCTGTTATTTAATTTTTTCGAAATTACTGAAGACAAATTTTAAAAGGAAAGTGACAAATATTGTAAAAGTGATACATGTATGTACAAGCTGTAAAAAACAAAAGTGACTCTAATGATTCATTCAGTCAAGGGTGTAGAAAAACCCAATCAAAAACCTGCAATCACCATTAGTGATTATACTCCAAGTCTACAGAATCCCTTTACGATTATTTTCCTTGACTAATAGGGTCGAGTCCTGAAAGCCACAGAGTGGTCTGCTTCTATTCACTAAATCATTTGAACATATGCTTTCTCATAAGCAAATCAGATTTGAATTCAGTAGAACCACCCACATGTTTACAGCTAAGCATATGCTTAAGTGCTTTACAGTTCATGAACAGTAAGATTCTTACTTGTAAGATACTCCCTTAAATCCCCATCTATTTGTGGTTGTAGGAACTGGTAAAGGGTCACAAACATTCTGTAACATTCTTTGCGTTCCCCAGAATCTTGTTTAATCTGCAAATAATAGCAACTATCAGTCTTTTCTAGCATTCTGATATCTCTCTTCTGTTCCTTGACTAAAAAGTACATTGCCTGTTTGTCTTCTCCCTCATTAATACACAACAAGTCTTTCCAAGTTTTAAAGAGGAGGATCATTGGAAAGGACAGATTTATTTCACACTGGAAAAATAATAATTACAAACATGAAAAAAAAATTTTTAAAAAAATTAAAAAAATTAAAATTATCTAGACTCAAAAATGACAGAAAAGATCAGTGGAAGAATAGTAAAAACAGCCAGAAAAGAAGGGGAGACAGATTTCATATATGAAAGAGTAACACCTGAAATATGGAGTGACGTAGCATGGTAAGTAAAGGATACTTTAGAAAATTAAATCACTTGTAATCTTTCATACTTCCAGTTGCAAACCTCAACACTAACAGACACGCATGTCACTTCTGCCTTTTCCACAGCGGATGTTAATTTAGACCCATATAAGAATGCATCCATCAGAGCCACTCCTCCATGCTGCCTACAGGAGACAGGCCCACTACCAATTTCAAATATGTGGGGAGACACTAACTGAAGTATTGTTCCAAACTACAGTCATGGTAGCAATAATTTACAAGAGGTGATTAACATACGTATTTGACACTGATAAGGCCTGACTGCTCTAAAAATCAATACATCTAAAGCAAACCAATTCTATATTAAAAAAAACAGTGACTTCTGATGTTGGGGCCAAAAGTTGAGTTCAAGCAGTTTGGGATTTATTGCTACCTTAGGTCAATTATACTGCACTAGTCCTCACCTGGGCTTCACTTTACGTCCTTCTTTAAAGCACAGCATAAATCTATAATCCTAGCAAATTTAGAAACTTCTTTAGGTTACAGTAATTTATTTCATCTTGAAAGTTTTTAAGTCAAAGAAGCCTTCACACTGACCATTAATTCTGGACTGGAATAACATAGCTGATTATTTGAAAGTGTCATCTTTCTATTCTCCTTAAACAACTGCACTTTATGCAAAACCTTCCTGCAAGAATGACCATGCAGTCTATATGTCAGACATCATTATTTCTCTGCAGAGAGAATTTATAGAGCAGCAATGAATCAATTTTAGGATCTTCTGCTAACAGACAGTGCTCTGCTTGACCTTTCTCTTTGCTCTATCATGTTTACATTTTATACTACAGTATGTCTCTAATCCCCAAAGTGTCCCTAAGGGAACTTTACTGTTTCTTAAGTCATGCTCAACTGCTGAACTTTGCAAAACATAGCCAGAGAACAAAAAAAGTATGTGAACTAAAAAAAAAACAACCTGTTTTCTATCTTAATTTTCTCCCATTTAAATATTAGCGGGGGGCTTGTTTCTTAAATTAAAAGATCTGCAATTATGATAGTCATTCACTCTGTATTCTCCTCTCATGAAAAACTACTTTTCCAAAAATTCATTGTCTCATTATTGCTTATTTATAAGTTACTCACTACTATGCTAAGTAGTAAAGAATTGTGGTATAAAATTAAGAAATAATTTTAATTCACATTAATAACATCCCATATTCATCTGCAGCTCACAGCTTTTATAAATGTGACTAACTGGCCTGCTAAGTACTTAGAATAAAACTCCTTCAAGCTATCTATGAGATAAACTACTCTCCACTAACAGCTATCTTGTGTATATATATCTTGAAACGATCCTGTGCAAAGTGACACACAGTTTCATTATTAATCTCTTACTATCACACAAGAAAATCTTGTATTGTTACCACTTACGATTAAAAAATAAATATACTCTCTCTCCATGTTGCAATCATAAAAATACTTCCACAGAGGATGTACCATGTCTCTCATCTGTGATACTGGTGCACAAGTTCATGCTATTTGGAGAATTTCTCATTGTATGAGAAGATACAGTTTCATATTTCTTCTATGTTCTTATATCCTTGCCTACATACGCAAAAGAAATCTAGGCTATCATGGAAACAATCATTGTCAACAGGCAATGCATTAAGCACGTTTGAAGGCAGATGATGAAAACTGGAAAATAACTCACCACTCCTTACAGTGCAGACATGGTATGCTAGACTTGAGGTAATGAATCTTTGTTAACAGCAAGCAGGGCAGAGCTTTCAGAGAAAGCTGAACTGTTAACATGCACAGTAAAAGAGCTGTTCTGTGCCTGTGGACACAATGACTGAAAATTGTCATACATTTGTGATCTCCTTACACGCTCTCAGCCTTCTCACAAATTTCTCCAGAACACAGTTTCGCATTCTCATGTCTAGCACTAACTAGTCTAGTACTAAAATGTCCAGCACTAACTGCCTAGCACAATTTAGAATACTAGGCATGAGACAACAATGGGTCCCTTGCCTCTGTCCTAGGTTCCAGAAATTACTTTGGAAAAGTTACTTAAACGCAAATTAGGAAAAGGGTATTTGAGAGTTTAAAGATACAGCTAGACGCTCAATGGACTTTCTGAAGAAAATCCCCTCGTAAGTAATAGCCGATCTGTGGCAAACAGAATATATTGCTAACAGCGTCTCAACTGTTCACCAGTTGTGGTGCTGGAAACTCACATGCTTTCAACACAGTGACACACCTTGTTCTCAGATTTTCTATCAAGCATTCCTGAGTGCTTGAGTAATGAAGACACATCCGCTTCAGAGGAAAGAAAAGAAGGTTACCTAGACTGACAAATCTCTCTGTTATACCTAGCTCTCATAAAGGAACATGCTCAAGACAGGTGACCCAGGGTATGAATCACAAAAGCTGGTGCTGATAATACTTCTAGAACACACTATGAAAAAGTTTTCCATCATTGACCCAGTCGTTTGAGAAAAATCTACTGATCTGTTGCTTAATTGTGTAGATATATACACAACTATTTAAATCTGGGTTGTCTCTTTCTAATTACTTCTAATCTAGAAAATAGGAATCATGTTAGGCATGCTGCAAGAGTTGACTACATCGATGTTATCATGATACTTAGATGTAAAAGTAAATGGGCAATACATATATATACAAAAATAAAGGTATTATGCAACTCAAAATAATATGGTTTTAAAGAAATACACCTTTACTTCTCCTCCTAAGTCTGAAACATCCCAAGTAAAAATTTCCACAAGGAGACTGAGTAAACTTAAGAATTTGGATAGCTATTTTTTCATGCTCATATGTGGTACTATGATTCAGAGACCTGAAGCTTTTACATGGTAGACATAATCTTTTCTTTAGAAGTCAGTGCTTGCTCCTCACACAGCAAGAGCAGAAATACTAGACCTTAACATAACGCATTGTGTAACTACAAAAAATTAATCTTGCTTAAAGAATTTAGGAAATCTGGCTTCCACAAACCCCTATACAGTAGGACTGATTGCAGTTTAAGGCATTCAGATTTCAAGGGATGCAAAAATATCCAATGTGAAAGTTCTTCACTGTTTAGAGTTCTAGCTTAAACATTTTATTTATTATAACATCCGGCAAACACAGAATGAACAATGGTATGTTATGGTAAATTTTGTCAAAAGGCATGTAAAATCACCATGTATGTACATGGATACACAACGTTTGGCAATATTCTGATAAAAGAGAAGGTGATGGGTTTGGGGATTACAGTTGAGGAACGGGTGTTTTTATAACGGATAAATTAATCTCTAGTGCCATTCTAGTGATCTACTAGAAAAAAAACAGGGATTAATCTGGCCCAGGACACCAACTGTAACAGTAAAATTATTTTGTGGCTGCTTTTCTTTCTGGATTTATAATCCCTCACTGTGCAGACTTACATTGTCAATAAATAATATGTCTGTTCACCTAGCAAAAGGCCTTTCTTCTTAAAAAACTATATATGGTAAGTCTGTGTTCTAGCATTTTCAACTTTTATCCTATCATCTTCAACAGAGATTTCAAAGCTTCCTCTACTAATATGTCATGGTTTAACCCCAGCCAGCAGTAAGCACCAGAGCGCCGCTCGCTCACACCCCCCCCGCCTCGTGGGATGGGGGAGTGAATCAGAAGGGTAAAAGTGAGAAAACTCGTGGGTTGAGATAAAGACAGTTTAACAGGCAAAGCAAAAGCCATGTGTGCAAGCGGAGCAAAAGAAGGAAATCCTTCCCTACTTCCCTTTGGCAGGCTGGTGTTCAGCCATCTCTGGGAAAGCAGGGTTCCATCATATGTAACGGTTACTTGGGAAGACAAATGCCATCATTCTGAATGTCCCCCCCCTCCTTCTTCCCCCAGCTTTATATGCTGAGCATCAGGTCACATGGCATGGAATATCCCTTGGGTCACTGGGGTCAGCTGTCCCGGCTGTGTCCCCTCTCTGCTTCTTGTGCACCCCCAGCCTCCTCTCTGGTGAGGTGGGGTGAGAAGCAGAAAAGGCCTTGACTCTGCGCAAGCACTGCTCAACAGTAACAAAAACATCCCTGTATGATCAACACTGTTTCAGCACAAACCCAGAACACAGCTTCATATCAGCTACTATAAAGAAAATTAACTCTACCCCACCAAAAACAGTACACCACAAAATAACACTGACCTTTTTTTTCTTCTAAGAATCATACTAAGCATCATTTGCTGTATTAATTAAACATTTGCTGCAAATGTTTACATCTGTCATTTGGGAACCTCCATAAGCTTTGACTCTGCCGGTGGTTAGATATGTATTTGACAAAAGTCAGCAGAAGTAGTTGAATGCTAAAAATTAAGCAATACAACACTGGCAGGAGTGGATCGTAGCTTCGTTCCATGGAAAATTTAAAAAATAGTATTTACTTACAAATATTTCTAAAGCAGTGTAAAATCAACTCCTAAGAAAATTTGCAATAACAAAAATAAAACGGGAAAAAAGATTTGGTTTAGACCAACGGAAATTACGACAAAGAAACAAATGAGAGACTATATTTAAATGACTGCATATCTTCCATCTTTGAGCTCCAAAAAAGGACAGCATTATCATGGTAATAAAGTACTTCAAAGACCATGTAAATTAACTATAATTTTCCCATATTTTGTCAAAATAAGTGCATTACATTTAATTTTCCTGACATGTTTCATAGTCTGTCACAGAAAAAGCTGAGTTTAATCCTTCAATACCAATTTGGGATTCCGGAACCCAAAGATGAGAACCAGTATACACACAGCACAATATCTTCCAAAGGAGTACACTATTCAATAAACTCCAGTAAATGAACTCCTAGTGACTGTTCTATGTTTAAACAGGCAAAGCATTGTGCTAATGCACCTATGCCAACAGAACATGAAGAGCCATGGACATAACCTATTTTTTTGAAACTATGACAGGGTAATTAACACTTAGTACACCACTTACTGACATCTTAAGGCTTCCTAAACATATGCACCATTTTATTGGGAACAACGTCTGCTGATAAAACTCTTACCTTTCCTGTGCATTGTGTCCATACAGGCCTAGGATTTCTGAGTTGGTGCAGAAACCAGCCAGCCACCCACACTCCCTTGGAAGTGGCCTTTCCTTCCCTCTGAGGCGTGGGGGGCTGCTGCCTGCTTTGCTCAGCAGTTTCTCTGCTTAAAATGCTGAACTACTGCTCCCTGCAGTGTCTCTGGTCCTCACCAGAGATCCTCTCCAAGCTTCTTCCTCCATCCATGCTTAGCTCTTCCCCAAAGCCATATCCCCTCACCTAGAAAACAACTCCATTTAACCCTGTCATTTCTTTATTTTAGAGGAATACAAGAGAGAATCAAACAAATCAAAGACATCAATGCTGCACCTTTCAGACAAGGCAAATCCATTGAATGTCTGCAATAGTTGTTTGACAACTTATTTCCTTTGAAAAAGCTTACCTACTATTTATGCTTGGGACTGTTTTTTATCCTCACTGAGGACAGTTCCCACTTCATCTTTGAACAATGCTTATTTATAGTTATTCAAAATATGATGTTGTTCTACGGAAATATATATGCAAATACATAAACTAGAGCATTATTTAAACATGTGCAAGTAATTCTACTCAAATATGGTTTCACAGAAAACAATAAGAAATACTTCACAAATACAATTCAAGAAGAGAAACTCCAGCACATCCAAAGTAATTTCATAAGTTCTAAGTAGCATTCAGAATGTAACAGAAAAATTAACACATCTTTACTCAGAAGTGCATTCATAAAAATTCATATCAATTTCTACAATAGGACATTTACTATAACTTGATATTTTGCTTTGGAGAAACGGGGTTCAAAGTTCGTTTCATATATGAAAAACTAACTACGACACAATGTTGGACAAAAACCCAAAATCATAAAAGCCATGGTTTTAATTTCAGGATAGGAACAGTTTCTATTTTCAATAACTGTGATCTATTTTGATCATGTGTATTTTATCCCAGTGATCAAAACTACGGATAGTGGATATAAACTACTTTAAAAAAAAAAAGTGCAATACTGAATTTATACTACAATGTCATCATTTTATCAAACAAACTTTCTCAAGGGGGGATGTTATTTTCACTGCACTTTTTCAAGCTTTCATTTTCAGCCATCAATATACAATTTAAAAAAGGATATACTACCTAGCTCCTAAGCAAAGAATAATCATATTACATTGCCTGGAACATCATCCTCAGCTTGATCCTGAAATCACTGCATAGGAAGATAAATGATATTTCCACTGAAAAGTCTCCACAAATAGCTCAGTGTTTTAATAGTTTGTTCTCCAGATACGCTTTTCCCTTAGCCTTTCAAAAACTAAAATGTCAGACAATATGATAAACACAGTAATACAAAGGTGAAATTAACTTTGTAAACCAAGATCCATAGGTAATGCAGTTGAAAAATTAGACAAAGGCAAGAATGGAACTGAAGTCTGTGTGGCTTCATGTGATGTTTGCTGGCTCAAAGGGCTTGTATGCAGCCATGACCTAACACAAATTAAGTAACTCCGAAGTAGGAGGACTGTGGCTACATCAGGACAGTGCTGCATCCCAGCTAACAAGACCTGACAAGGTTAATTGTTTCAGATAGTGATGTATTGCTGCAGTTAAACTGTTCTTAGAATTCAAACTTGCGTTGCTGTATAGAGGAAGCTCATCCTCCGTTAAGAAGAGTGTTTCTGACACTGCACTCCTGTTAACTTTCCCAATGACCTTCCATTAAAATTGAACTAGCATTTGTAAAAATCACTCACATCTGTCTTCTACATCAGTATGTCTATACCAAAGTTTCACAGGAGAAGATTGGTCGGAATTATTCATTATCCTGCCATTCATCTTCACAGAAAAAAAACCCCAACCTACAGAACCAAGTACTCATAACCTTTTCTTGTTGCTCACGTGGACATTTCTACCCCACAGCAGAACGCCTATTATGTACAGAATGACATTTATTCTATGGAATAAGGTATTTTATTACATCCACTTTACAGCATTCACTTGACCTTCTATCGATTGTCCCAAAACACACTGCACTGTTTTCAGGTTCTGTCTTTCGATGCCCATGCCCTTTATAGGAAGGAACCAGGTGGATAAAACCCACCTTGAGGAAGACCTCCCACAATTCTACACTCACCAGGAGAGCACTATATTCAGGGCTGCTCATCTGTGGTGTAGGACAGGAAAGCAGCCAGATTTTCAAGCAAACTGAAAAGCCAAAATGTACCCACGCTAACTCTCTAAAATCAGCTTCCCCATTCAGAGTCTCACCAGCGCTTTTGTTAGCACACCTGGAGAGGCACACCGTATCAGAAAGGCAGGACCAAAGCAAGGCAATGCAAGATTCCAAATTTTCTCTATGAATTCCACTGAATCAAAAGCTTTCTTCGGACAGATTGCTCCCTTGGTTTGGTTTGTTTCTGGGATTTTCTTTCTTTTTGTTAATTCCTCTATCATCTTTGATAAAACAGCAAGGATTGCCCTGTCACCTCACTTAAAACTTTAACAAACGTAGAGGATTATACTTCCTCCACTAAAAGTTAAGATTTTTTTTTTATTTAATCTTTTTATATACATCTCCAAGAAAGCAACAATTAGCTTCAGCAGTGCACTGAAACACGAGGGGTCCATAACAACATCAGTTTGCCCTTGACTTCCTTTATAAACCATAAAGTAAAAGGAAGCCAAATGTGGAAAAGCTGAAAGACACAGAGAATGGAGAAGTCAAAAAGAATTTATAAACACAGTAGATTAGTTTAGCTTTAATCTTTCTCGATTTAACAGCAAAGATCAAATTGCTGAAAACTTTTGCTTCGTAAACTATAAATATTCCTACAATCTCTAATATTAAATAAGTGCAATTTAAACTCGTATCTAAACTTAAGAGCACTTCATATGCTCCACAGGCTTGTTCACTAATCTCATTTTTACTACTAGAAATGCAGACTGAGGTGTAGTATAGGATGCCAATCAGCAGTACACTTTGTAAAATGATTTTTTGCACGAAACACAATAGCTGCATGTCAGCAGGACATGCTGATAGATTTTTTTTTTTTTTTAATGTTTTGGACTTGCCAAGTAAAATATAATAGAAGTGTAACGAGATAACTTCTTCAGTTTCTGCTTCTTACCATTTATTAGGGCTTCTAGACCAGTTAAGGAGTGATAAGACACCAGAAAAAAACAGGGATGTGTTATTTTTTATGTTACAACCACTATTATTAGTACTTATAGTGCTGTACTTTCTCTCAAGACCCTCACCCACGATTGTGTATCTTATGTATCCATGCACATGGAAGACATAAAATATATGTCAAACAAAATAAAGCAAGTTATTAAGTCAAAATAGACCCTAAATCTTAGTGGAAGTCAACAGATAAACATACTATAGGTCTAGTATAGCCTAAGTACACAATGCATAATTCAGAGCTGAACTAAGTTTATAACTTATTGCAATATTTCTTACTCAGAGAGAGGTCTGGTATATTAAAGCTTTGTGCAGTCACTAATTCAGCAAAACTCATGAGAAACTTCTTTCTTACTTATACTTTTTTTTTTTTTAAAAGCCAGTACAGCAATATCTCTCCCATGATAGACATGTCTAGGAAGAAAAAAATCTAGTCTGAATTTGTATATAATTAAACACAGAAATTTATTGCTAAATCATTTGTACTCAGTGCTCTCATTGCCACACTCATACACATATTATTTTATGCAATTCTATCATGATTGCTGGCAAAGACTTTTTTTCCCTATCATTGGCCTTCCCCGGCACCCATCCTTCTGGACACTGCCATATAAATTCTGTTTGGCAGTAGTGAAGAATGTTTAAAATACTTTGTAAAATAGTTTAAAATATAATGTGAAGTTAAAAGCATAATAGATTTATGGAAGCATTTATCCTCATCGCCATTAAAAATGTAGTAATATTCATGACAATTTCCATCAGTACAATATATTGAAATACAGAGATAATCATAAATATTAATATCTAACATCTGATTCCTAATCTTCAGATCTGTGCACTAAACCTAACCATTCTACGCTCTCATACTTCTCACTTTGCAATGCTGAGCAGGAAGAGTAGCTCAACTTGAATGTCGAACATAAGGAATTCCCTTTGCTCCCAGCTGAAAAGAAACTTCCTTATAAAAACACACAAGTTCATCTCCAGAGGGTACAATATAAATCCATCATGCAGAGTGCAAGGAGACTACCAAGATGTTAGGAGCATAGGAAGGAACAGCAGTATGCGAGAATCAGATATGAGGGAGCAGGGCGGTTGCAGTGGAGACAGAAAACTCTATAATTTCTACTTTACACCCAACTCCTGAATCTAAGATAGGCCCTACTACTCCTGAACAGTTCAACTTTCTGTTGTCCAGCCAACATTCACAGTTTAGTTTAGTTCAGGAATTTGCACCATAAATGGTTTCTCTATGGGATAAAGGACTTGGCTTTGGTGACGACAATGTGGCAGTCTTCATGGAAAGTCATAGGCCACATATCAAAGATTTAAAAGGAAATCAAATTACTTATTTTTTAATCATAAAAATAGGATCACATGAGAAACAGTGACCTCACATATGGTTCTTTATTGGTAACAAACAGACTAGAACTATGTTAAGACTTTGCAGTGAAACAACTCCAATACATATTCACTTAAATGATAAAATACCATGGCGTTGGTCTGGAGTATTTATAATAATCCAGTGAACAATGGAGAAAGGTGGTTGTTGTTATTTACAAGTAAAGTATCACTGTTGTGAACAAAATTGGTCTAAAGATATTTTACATTAAAATAAGCACTTCTATAGAAAGTATGCTACTGTTTAGTACTTCCTCCCCCAATTCTTTTCCAGCATCTCAGTACTAACCTTTTTTTCCCTCCAGTATTTCCCCACTGGTTGATTGATATAATTGGTATTTCCATTTTCCAAACAAATCACCAGAAATTTCCTCCTCCTAATGTTTCTCTTCTCCTCTCATTTTCTAACACTGTAAAATCCTTCAAGCTACCTTTTTATCAACATTCACTCCACTTCCTAAATAAACTTTAAATATGTCTAGTTATACAAAATTTCGTTCAGTAAACATTGTTATAAGATTATTGCCTCCTCAATTAATTACTGTGTGACAGCACTACTTCAGCTTGTTCCAGCCATTTAAACTGAACAGCAGTGGCAGTCCACTTAGTCATGATATACCTTGCATATTTCTGCATTTCTTCCAGCCTGCTTTCCAGAGCATTGCCCATGAGCATAGCAGTTGATTAGGATAACATCTGAGATTTAGGAAACAGGGAGCAGTTTCTGATCAAACACCTTTCAGGACATCCGTTATTCATGCAATCTTAAAATTAATATGCTACTATAAATTTCAGTCACAAGAACTGAAATAGAAAGAAAAGAAGTACTAGTGTACTAGAAGTACGCCTTTTCTTCAGTGTCAAATTTCTGAATAAAAATCCCATGTTAAAAGAAAAAGAGCTGAATAAATGCATCACTCACAAGGCAAACCCAGGATATGACAAATTATGGGACAATACTTAATTTCATGCCAGTGCCCAAATAGCATATTTTCGGTGACAGGCTTGTCATCATTATTAAGAACTTCCCTTGTCTCCCAGTGATGAAGAAACACATTACAGACAAACACATCAATCTTTCCACACAGTACAATGCAAAACCTTAATTACAACCTCATGCTTTCCCCCACAAACACACAACATACCACAGCCCTAAACCGTACATATGTCAACCCTGAATATCCGCTGATGTTCTTCAGATTACAGTTAAGGCTTTGTGTTGAACTATGAGGGAGATCACTATATTGAATACAATATGGTTTTTTCTCAATCAAAAGTTTAGAAAATAACCCATGAAATCTAGTCTCTTCTCCTGGATTTGGGGCTGCAGGTTTGTATGCATATACAGACTCCTAATACAGAGAGTTTTCCAGCAATGGGACTAAATTATCTTTTTGAGTTAAAGACAGAACTCAATACAGAGGTGTACTTCAGTGACAAAACTACAAAATGAGAGAACCAACAGACTCAAATGACACTGGCGTTCGGATCACAGTCAACACCTTGTATCACAAACAGAACTCCGTATCTCAGTATTTGTCTGTCTTCCCATTACCTTAGTCCAACAGAAGGTTGGACAAAAACTGACTGAGACTCAATGCAGATAAAACAAAAATAAACGTTTTCCAGGAACGTAAAACAACTAGAGTAACTGAAGGATTAGGGGTAAATGTTTTCATCTCTTCTTCTAATCCGCTGGCACAAGGATTGGAACCCAGTTTTCCCTGGGTCTCCCATAAAAAACTGAGTGATATTTCTTTTTCCTTTCCAGAACGTTATTGCAGTAGCTCTAGAAGGAGAGACTGACTGACAGTCAACAGGTTACAACATTGGCCAGGCAGGTGAAGGATGTGGATTGAACCACAACAAAATGAAGTCAGTACTCCTTCTTCTCTGACACTGTGACTACCTAAGCACTGCCTTCCTTTCTGCTACAATGAGTGAAATAAGGGAAACAAGGGAGTGAAACAAAAAAAAAAAAATCTTGCTTGTTTTGAGAAGAAAGAAACCTCTTCCACTCCCATAACTGGACACTGAAAATTAATTATGTAGCTACAAATGTGGAAGCTTATTTGATTAGTAAACACACTGATGCTTTTACTAAAATAATTTTGATTCCTGCCTGTTGCTGAAATTGCTTGCACTTTACAACTCATTTTCCATTACAGCAAGCCTGTATTGGCCTTGTGTTGCTGAAAAATTGCAGGTCATCACTCCATTTGACCTCCATCCTGTATTACTGCAATGCTACGACTAAGGATCACCCTTGAGATCACTAAGACATGCCAGTCAACGTACTTCAACATTGGAAGCAGGGATTCCCATGGTTTTGTTCACAAAAGTGCAACTTAATAAACAAGACAATAGGCAAGGATTGGATAATAAAATTTGCCTGCAAGATGTTCAATAAATGTAACGGGATACACCTTTCACATACAAAATTGTAATAGAGAACTCAGGAGCATTATTTATTTCTACTTGAGCAGGATACATGCAGCCTGACTTTTTCTGCCTATCACCTGTAGTCCTAATATGGCTAGAAGATACGCTGCAAACACTAAAGCTCCTCCAGTCAGATAGAGAATGCCAGAACAGAAAAGAAATGATTTCTTAACCACCAAACACAGACTTTTCTACTAGTTTTCACAGATTCTAAAGAAAAGCTGCAGATCGTGCTACAGCAAAGCCTGCTGCTGCTGTTTTATGGATACATGCGTATGAAAGGCAAAATACGCTTCTTTATTTCTAAAACATTTTAAAATCCTATAAGGGGACAGTAAAAAACCATACTGTCTGTAGTGCTATGCTGAAATTTCATGGTTCATCAAAATTTTCCAGAGAATAAACTAATCTTCACAACCACCCTAGAAGAAATTTATTTCCACAAAGCAATTCAAAAACCTTATCAAAAACTGCGAAGTAGAGACCTGTTTCTGTGGCATGCTCAGAATCTGTAACTGCGCCTTTCAGCAAAAGCATTCGTACAGGACATGTTCAGCAGATCAGCCTCTATGAGATGAGACTACACTATCAGGTTCTGGTCATTTTTACAGGGCTTTAGTTAAAGATCAAAAGAAATGTTTGTCTTTGGTCCTCTGTAGATTTACATCAGTTCAACTGCCAATATTTCTTAATTCACAATGAAACTGTGCAGGGCACCCTTCATAAATATTTATTCCAAAAGTTAGACAACTGAATTTTAGTAGTGTGCCAAGCTATAAACTAACTGAGAGACTATTTGTTCTTCCATGGAACGCATGTCAAGGTACCCAACTTCCTCTTCATGCAGCAAATCTACAGGCATACCAGTTCCATTTTTTCTTAATAACTTATTACTAAGCTGAACAGTGATTATTTAGACTTCTAAATGTGCTGGAATTCAGACTGTGCAGCAGACTCTCCATTTGTATTGTTACAGGATAGATCTATCTCTTCTTGAACATGAAAATTATATGTAATGAGTAATTTCCTGAATGGAAGATCGCTTTATAGAGCTATTTATCCACCATAGTAAGTTATTTTTAGTGATTATCTTCAGTGAAATAAAATTCCAAAAGAAATAGGATCCATGCATATTCTACAATAGTTTATTTACTTATATATTATGTAAGGATCATTCATTCAATAAAACCTATGTTACAACCATCATCTACTTTGTGTCATATGAAATATCTGATCTTTGGTTCTCAGTTTATACTAAGCTCAAAGGTGAGTAATTTCACCTTAAGAAAAATGTCACTAATAGACTCTGTAGACGTGTAAATGGTATTAAAAAGGTCAAGGAGACCAAAGTCTGGCTTTCATGAGGTCTCACAGCTACAAGGCGTTTGTCTTTGTTGTTGGTGCCAGTTAAGGCATGTCTGGCGCATTTGATCCCCCAGATTAATACAAAGAAGATATCTGAACTGCGAAAAAAAAATACACAACAGGAAGCTTAAATGCAGCCATATGGACCATCTGATTCTTTCAACCTCTTAACAGATGAGGGTTGAAATAACTTCCTTTGCTTATTAGCTAATTAAATTGTCCTAACAGTGTATAAAATGCCTATAATAAAACTGAGTCTAACCATAACCTCCAGCTATGTTCCGTTAAGTCTCACATTCTAGGTCGTCTAACCATTCAGTATACCACATACTGCTAACTGAGGTATAAAAATATATTATCTCAACTTAAAAAAATTGTCATTTTAAAACAAATACGGCTCACAAAAAGACAAGAAAACACGAAAAGCACTTTCAAATATCCACTAATATATATTTAAGATTTTTACCAACATTAAATAATTAGTCTTACATGGCGTTAATGCAAAGTCACATGCCTTAGCCCCTATTAAACTTTGTAGTAATGATTACGTGACAGTACCTATAGTACCTAAACCAGCTAACTTTTTCATTGTTTTTTAACACAAGGAATATTTTGGAATCAATCATAAGAGAATTGAAATATCTTTTTTTAAAATAAAATGTTGTGCTTTAATGTTGCACATTACATTCATGCAGATATATGCTCTTCCACCACAATAGCTGCTTTATGTGTTGCTTTACTATGAAGTCTACCACACTTTTTATGATGTACAGCTAAATGACTACATAAAAAACATATCAGTGATTCTAATGCATACATATCACCAGGACAGCAGTTCCTTTTTCGGTTTTCATTTGTCAAGTTCAGATGAATTTTAATTAATGCAGCTGAAAGGACTCTACAGAATATATTCTCTGAACTAGAGCAAGACCTATGACTCTTTCCAGAATGGCTGAAAGCTCCTTTATATCCTGTTATCTCCAAATGATAAGTGTACCTTTCAATATATATTTACTTCTCCTAGATAGGAATAGCTAAAGTACATTTCCACAACATATGACTTCCATTAGAAGACATGATGAATGACCCTCTCTCAACAGCCCAGGGAAGAGCTCATCTGTGCATACTGTAACAACATGACTACAATGACATTTTTCGTCACATCACCATATATTATCAAATTGACATACACTGTCATTTTGCTAGGAGATATCATACTACCTGAATAAAAGTAAAAATAATTTCCAGTTTGCAGTTTTCAAGGATGGTATTTCTTTTTATTGATACTTTGAAATCCCTCTTCCTTAAAATTTCAATTAATTACAATTCACATGATAACAATGCCAAAAATTGCTAGCGGTAGCCTGTTTTCTTTAATCAAACCCAAAATTGCCACCCACATCATGGTGTCTGACTTTCATGTTGTTATTTTAAAAGCAGTGGGTATGAGAAAAATGCAGCATTTAGTGTCCTATGAAACAGCAATCAACTGAAAGAAGAAAATTGTCCTTGCAATTGAATATATTAACTACATAATTTTACCTTGGCTACAAAACGCAACACTCACTGAGGCATGAAGAATCAATGCAAGTACCCTGGCTCACTCACATTTGCACTAACTTGCCTTCACAGAGTTGCCAGTAAGAAACTAGAGAGAGGTGACAGATAAGACAAAGGCAAAGTTAATGGATTATCAAAAACTTTGGACCAAAGGAGAGTTTAATGCCACACTTGGCATCACTTATTTTCACTTTATGAAATTGCATTTCCAAATTTCTCTAAAACAACAGACTTAGAAAACACTTTCTTTTTACAAGACATAATGTACTGGAAAGACAGAAAACATATTTCATTAATTTATCATAAATAAGTTTTTCGTATCAACAAGCATTTAGGATGAAGAATGAATAATCTACTACTAGTGGAAAAATCACATGAAGACGTAACTAGCTAATATTTATTGATGGAGATTTCTAACAAAGATAAGGACACTAGAGGACAATATATTTTGCAAAAATATAGGAAATAAATTATCAACTTAGTGTCTTTTTTTTTGGAATTATACAAATTAATTAGAGATTAATACATACTAATTTCATCATTGTCTGCATCTCCAGCAAAAATAATTCCTTCCTAAAAGTTGCACATGATTTTCTCAGATTATGCTCATCTCTGCAAAAGGATACTGACAGTCTGAGAATCATAAACTTTAACATCTTATTAAGGTGTACTTAGAGACAGGACCCAAATCAAATTTTTAGAAGGAATAACCTTCTGCTTAAAAATAATACTTTTCAAGATGAATATACTTATTGCGCTAGTTATTTGCTATATCTGAAATATTAAAGCTCTGGTTTTTCAAGCCCCACCTTTGGAGACTTGCATGTGCAGTCCATTTTCACTTCAACTTTATTTAGCATTTCAAAATTCAAAAGAATAAACATCCATCACGTCAGGAGAAAAAACATCCCAATCCCTAGCTTTTTCTAATTTGTCTGGTGTTTCGGCTGGTCCACTACCTTTTGTAGGTTAGTAATCAGCAAACAGTAATCATACGTTTCAACTTCAGGTACAGGAAACACCTCAGTAAATACTGCTGTTCTATCTGGATTTTTTGAATGGTTGGGTTTTCAGATAACTCAGTGTTACCTTTCCTAAAAGCCACAGTTTTTAATCGATTTTTACTTTACCTTTAATTCCTGTACTGTTTGAGGCTTTTCACAAAGAGTCAGTTCATCTTCCACTACAAAATAATAGTCACGAAATGTCTTAGAGCTGTTTGGTTCATTAAGATTATGATAATAAAAACAGTTACCTTTGTGTATGTTTTATGTATATGTACATACATATATTTTTAAGAACATTATATCCCCACTCAAAGCCTGCAAAATCTTCAGAATCATTTCAGCTGATCACATACAGGAGAACACTTACTTTTTTTAGATTTATTTTGAAAATCAAGAAGTGAGATTAACAATGATTATGCAATTTTCTAACAAATTGCCAAGACAGAACTAACTCTCCTCACATAGTGGCCATGATACTATTCTTTTTCTCTTCACCTCCTTATTGTGCAAGCTCATACGCTTGAACAATTTATCAACAGAGCAGGATGAAGATTAACAGCTGGTGGAGCAGTAATATGCTCATTTCAATCAAGCAAGCCATGGAAAAATATCAGCTACAGTACAAGCTCCTACGTTACCTTCGAAAAAATACCCACTCGGGGAAATGAATTCAGATCTACATACACTAGCAGCAACAAGTCTACACTGCAGGAAAAGATATTAAAGTAAGTCAAAACAACTAATCAAGCAAACAGACTGGTCCAAGAATCACAGAATGTTGGAATGCCTAATGTATGCGCTAATAAAGGTTTATCAGATGGGAGAACCTTCTGCTGAGACATTTTCAGATATTGTACTAGAGCAGACCATAAAACTGTTCCTAGTGTTTTTCAGGAGATTACACAAACCACTCTAGAACTTTCAGAATGGGTAGTGCTGATTACTGCAAAGAAATAATTTCCCTAGATGTAACCTGTCTTTTATCTCCAATCACTGCAAAGGTGACTTTTTTTACTACTATTCACCTAAACTGAAAGACAGCTGCTACTCTACAACAGCAGACTGCAAACGTTTAAGTATGTATTGAGCCTGTCCTATAACACCAGATACTAGCTACTAAAAATATTCAGGTTTTCTTTCCATTTCTCTATGATAAAGAAACAACATTACAGCAGATACGTGCTGCTTATAACAACGAGCAATCAAATGAAGTTGTGTTGAGTAGTGAAGAGCAGAAAAGCAGCAGAATGTTCTAAAGAGGAAACTTGGTTTTTGTGCACCAGTTGTGCTTGCAAACACAAATCATGTCAAAAACAAGTCCTGGAAAATACAACAAGTGATGCCATAGCACCATTTTGCTACAAATTTGCTACAAATTAGAAATGAGCATGCATGTGACCAGTAAAAAAAAAGTACATCTTTGTGAAAATGAGTTCCTGCGAGATTCAGCAGAGCAGCTCTCCAGCTCTTGATTTCTCTTACTTTAACCTTTACAACTACCTAATGTACACTGCAAACACGGCTTTCAGTACACAGGCTTTAATATTCACTTCGGCTCAAGGAATTCCTGCAAATAAATAATGGCCTAAAAATGAATGATCAGTTCACTCCCTTTGTAGTGTGCGCATCCTTTCTCCTGCCAATCTATCCAAAAAATCCTGACCATCCTCTAACTTTCTCTGCAAAATGAAGCTGCCCAACTTCCATTTTTTTAAAATCTTAACTGCATACCTTCCCATAAGTATCATGTGAGGAAACATCCCCATTCCCTCAGATTTCATAGTAAAACTACAAATGTAATTGTAAATCTCTTTCTATCAAAATGACCTGGTTTAGAAAAATCCTTAAGCATTACTAAAGAATTTAAAATAACTTTGATTATTTTGACAGAACTAGGGTAGGAAGCAAATACAAGTACAAAGAGATTAAAGGTGAGCAGTCACCTCTCCTCTAGCAGAGTGGAAACACGCAGTGTTCAACTAGAGGAGGTAACTACATAACCAGACTCAGCTTCAGCCAGAACAGGGTGTATGAATGGAGGCGAAGACACGCAAGAGTGCTAAATCAATCATGGACAACGTACCAACGTTTTCACTCCGTCCACTGAGATTACAGTACAAAAGTTTAACATAAGACTTATTGACTATTGTATTTTCAGACTAACTTAAAAGCATGCCCCATTCAAAGTAAACAGAAACGCAACATGGTTAAGATAAGCTGTTTCTAAAAAAATAAAAATGAGTCAGTGTATCCCTCTACTCCAGTTTGTTAAATTTTATCATAATAATATTTCAGTTCTACTAACTCTGTTAGTACAAGGCTGTGCTGTCAACAAGGGACAAATGTATAAAGAAATAGTAATAAAAAACTATGCTATAGCCAGGGAGAGATTCCCAGTGCTGAAATAAGTCTTCAGGAAACCAGTAAGAAAATTCTAAGCTACAGTGACTATGATAGCATGCGAGCACAAACTTTATATTATTTCAATGAATTCTTGCCTCAACATTGTCTTATTAGCAATATTACATAAAAGAATAAACCAAGAATATTGGAAATTCAATCACACAATTAATTTACTTACTAGTTTACTCTTTCCATATTACCAAGGTCTCATGCCCACAGGGCAAAAAACCTCCACTCTCTAGTTCAAGTACCTTTCATTGTCAATTACCCAAGACAACGTTTAAGCCACATTATTTGCAGTAGATTCTCATGTAAACATCAGCAGCAGCATCAAAATTATCATTTAACACAGAAGTTACACAATCCTACTAAAAATGATGAGTGAAACCGCATTTGTGATACAAAACCATGAACACATACATACTGATTACGATACAAGAAAGCAGTGTACATTTCCTTGAGTAGGAAAACATTTTAGCCTTGTTTTTACAAAACTAACACCTCTAAATGCGTGAAGATCTGTGCAGTGCTGAAGCCCAATGGTGCAAAAAATGCTGAAATGTGAACAACTGCATTTCCATCACATCAGCTGATTACAAAATACGGTGTTTATTGCAATTCTAAGTTGCCTGCAGGAGGACAGAAATGCTTCTTGTAAAAATTGGTAGGAATAGAACAGAATCATTCAGTTGGAAGGGACCTACAACAATCAGCTAGTCCAACTGCCTGGCCACCTCAGGGCTGACCCAGTTAATGTACATCATTAAGGGCGTTGTTCAAATGCCTCTTGAACACTGACAGGCTTGGGGCATCCACCACCTCTCTAGGAAGCCTGTTCGAGCATCTGACTGTCCTTTTGGTAAAGAAATGTCGTTTAAACCTCCGCTGGTGCAACTTTGAATCAGTCCCATGTGTTCTATCAGTGGATACCAGGGAGAATTGCTCAGCACCTCCCTCCCCACTCCCCCCCCCAGGAAGCTGCAGAGAGCCATGAGACCACCCCTCAGCCTCCTTTCCTCCAAACTAAAAAGCCCAGAGTCCTTCACTGCTCCTCTCGGGACATTCCTTCCAGCCCTTCCACTAGCTTTGTCACCCTCCTCCAGACACATTCCAGTACCTTCACATCCTTCTTAAATTTTGGGGCCCAGAACTGCCCACAGTACTCAAGGTGAGGCTGCACCCACGCTAAATGCAGTGGGATGATCACCTCTTTGAACGGTTGGTTATGCTGTGTTTGATGCACCCCAGAGCACGGTTTGCCCTCTTGGCTGCCAGAGCACAATAGTCATATGGTCAGACAATATCTAATTTGGGATAGGGTCTGCCATAAGAAATACGCTTTCCAAAAAAAAAATGAACCATACGGGTGAGTTTGTACAGCATACTTAATAACATTATTGATCTGTTAAAAACTACCCTAAAACTGCATTTACTGTCTCCTGAAACAAAAATCCAAGTCTGATAAAGAACTGCAACCGATTGGGCCATATTGCTCCCAGGTAAAACAACCTCAAATTTCTGCTCAGAAAGACAAGTTTTAGGATTATGCATCTCTCTCACAATCTGTTCCTTAACAGCAGGACTTTCTAAGCATGGTATTTCTAAGAGTCAGTAGTTCACACAACTACAGGCACCCCACTGTCTCTATACATCTGCCCTTTAGAAACCTTGCAGTGCATTTCTGCAACACTTAACTCACCTTCAAGATTCTGCTCCTTTACTATTACAGATTCACTGGGCATACTTGCAGACTGTCCACATTGTTTGTAGTACTGTCTACAGCATTTTTATGATACCTGTTGAACATTCCACTAACCATTTCCCAAGTTGTTGCACAGTGACTACACCATACACCTCCAAGTCCAAGTCAGCCTTCCCTTTCACTCTCCCTGCTTCTTCCTTGTACCTTCGTGTCCCCAGCTGGCACGAAGTTGGTTCACTCCAGTCATGAGTCAGAAACTGAACCAACATGTTGACAGTCTAGACAAGAATTCAAGGTTTGAGTGTAAGACCAATTCTTAAGGTGACAAACCTAAAAAATTAGGATTACAACCTTTAAAAGTCTCTACTAATCTAGACGCTTTCTTTTTTGAGCACCCTACTTTACCTACAGCTGCATGTAAACAGCAGATGATAATATTTTTCCAATAGAACCCTCAGGTTGAAAAATTATTATTAAACTGTGACTTCAAAATCTTGAAAAAGCTGTAGAAACACAGGGAATACAACTAAAATATCCTAAACTTTATTTCAGAGTAATAAATACTTTATTGAGTTTTTGCTGTTCTTTTTCTGTCATTTACCTTGGTCTAACTTAGACGATCAGATATATACTCAGACTTTAGATATTATTGAATTTAGAATGCCATATGTACTAGTTTGAAATTTTGGGCCCTGGCTAGTGTATATAACACCTAACTTCCCAAACTAAGCTTTTTGTTCTTTAATGTTTATTATGCTCTTGTTACCATTTCCAGCTATTTTTAAATACACAATAATATCTATCAAGTTGTCTTGTGAAATACAATGTAGAATAAATTCTATATAACAAAAAATGTTTTTAATGCTCACTTTATAATGTAAATATTTACTACATCATAGCTATATATATTTAAATGTCATTCACTATGAAACAATAATTTGTCAATCTTCAGGTTTTAAAGTTATAAAAGAGCAGAGAGGGCACAAGCATATACACACAGACCTGCTAAATCAGAAGTATTTCAGTTACAGATTAGCGTTACATTTCAGCATACTATATTTTTCTCACTTTAACTTTGTTTTCCATGTTGACTTTAAATTTTTTNTNTTTGTGTGGTATATTAAACCCTGGCTTGGAATAAACGGATTCAAATAAACACAACTCAGTGCCAGCATTGCCACAGGCACATATTTTTCTTTCAGTGGTCCTGGGAAGTGGTTTGTTAAGCTATTGTTCTCAATTAAAAACTCATGTGTTTGTTCAGTACAATATGGGTCGCTGCTTTGAGTGAAAGATTCCCTTGACATGGCAAAACCTCTAATTGTAACAAGTCTATGCCAAGTATGTTTAACCAGATGCAGCCCCGGGTTTGATTAGCAGCCACTGAATTCCATGTACAATCAGATAATGATGGTTTTGCTTCTCCGCTGAGCAAACATCCTCGGCTTTTAATCAAGTATGTATGTGTATCTATATATGTATGTATGTATATGTGTATATATCTAAAAACCTCTATACACATAATTATGAGCAGCACAACTATTTTAAAACTATAGTTCATCTCAACTTACTTGACCTTTGACTGTTTAATCTTAGGAGGACCTGTGCAATACCAACTAAAAATAAATGGAATCAAATATTTATTTTGGCAGATACCATACAGATATAGTAAAGAGACACGTGGTGCATGGAAATTCTTTACCACACATGTAGAGAGCAGAAAAGACTCTGGAATACATTTTTGTTTTCCCACTTGTGGGATAGCATCTATTGGATAATGATGATATTAGAACTGCAAAGACACGTGCCATTTTGGAACAACATTCCAATACTCCTTAACTATGCCTGAGGGAAGGTGGTAAAGGTTGGTGTTTATTTTATGTAAGAGTGGGTATTAGTTAAGTTTGCTAATATGATTTCAAGAATATTTTGGACTTCTGCTATTTGCATTTATTTTTGTTTTATTTGCATGTATTCAATAAGGGCTATTAGTGGAAGTTAACAAAACAAAATTCTATCACTTTATTTAAGCCTAGACTTCTTTTATTCCAGAAATAAATACACTATTATCTTAAATACCCAAAACTATCAACATAATCTCTCATGTAAAGTAAGAAATTAATGTCGTTCTTCTGTACACCATATACACAAACATCTTTAAGTTTATCCTGTTCTGCTCTGGTTTCTTTTGTTCAAAACCACAGAACTGAGTCCAAAAGAACACAGTGAAAAAGAATTAAAAGTAATGTGTAATGTAGTTCAGTCTAGGATAAATGTAAAACAAACTTTAAACAATCTAAATGAAGGCTACACTGAAGGGTGTTAGGGAGAAAGTCACCTGTGTCTTTTAAATATTTATCTTCCACAAGGAGCAACAACACATATTTCCCTCTACACGAACACACAAAAGCATATTTATTTTTCTATATAAACTAGATTTGTTCTTTCACTGAGAACCATGTGTGTAAAATTAGCTTCATGAAGTACATAAAAAATAATTAATGAAACAACATAAAACTACGCAAACAGTTGACAATATGACTTGCTTGCTGAATTTAATAGAAGTCTCAATTTAATCATCACTTCAAGGACACTGTATGTACATGCACTATTGTCCTGGCTTCTGTCATTCCCATTCATAAACAGCTGAGAGGGATACAGGAAAGTTGCTCGCCTGTACTTTCTGTCAGAGTCTTTAGACCAAAACAGGTTCTAACAGACGGTGTCGATTTCTCTATCACATTCATATGCACATAGTGAGAATAAAAAAAACCCCACAAAAACTTCAGGCACTATAAAGCTTACAGTACCAGGCTACTAAAAATACTTACCTCTAACAACAGACAGACAAAAGCACGAAAACATTTCTAATTTTCCTCACTTAAGCTTTTCCTTTCCCATTTTCACAGTGAAAGTTAATTCCATCCATTATTCCAGACTGCAGTTACACTTAAAGTTTTACAGACATTTTAAGAGTAGCAGCATCTCCTCATCATATGCTTCACAATGAATTTTCATCATGTAAATAAGCAGCTAGAACATGGCTGAAAAGCACTCAAAAGTCAATACACAATTTTTATCTTCTTCAGCTAAACTTCTTTCTTACGTTTACTTTGCAAAGTAGGAGATCTGGGGACAGGGAGGAGGAATTGCACTGCTCTGTAGCTACATTACAGTACTAGTGCTGTGTTATACTTGTGTCATACTACGTCGTAACTCCACGGATACCTATTAATTCCTCTTTCGCAGCTCTGTCCTTGATTCGCATAGCTGTGTCGAATATTATTTCCACTGTGTGCTCTTAATTTCCTAACATGCTGTAAATAAACCACATTGTGAAATAAGTCATATTATGTTTAATTTAGTAGCTCATAATTTGAAATATGTACAGTAGTATCAAATAAATGATGAAGATCGCACATTTCACCCGATTCTAAAAGAAACACTCAACTTGAGGAAAAAAAAAATATTAGTGTTCGCAGCTAACTTAGGAGAACAGCAAACCCTGCCCCCCGCCTCCAAGAGGTATGACACCAGGACACAGCAGCAAGAGAAATTCATACACTCTCTTCTCTTTGCCACTGCAACCTGACTGCTGGTAGCAGCTTGGGTGTTTTTTTTTTTTTACAGTAAGCTAAAGCATTTCTAAAATGTTTTCTTCAACACAGACTTATTTTATAAGTGTAATGAAGCCAGGAAAAAGCATTGCAAAATTACACCTGCAAAACACGAAGTTTTTGCATTTTTAGGAGATTAATTAAAGAAGAACCCTGGGAAATTGGGCAGTTGAACTTGGGCTCTAGGATGCAGAACAGGAGAGCATATACATTCTGACTGATTCCCAGCTGTGTGCACCTCTCTGTAAAACAGATAACGTGCAAAAATGACAAATTCCCACAAAAGAATAAGAGATGTTTCTAACACTGCACTCCCTCAAGGGCTCTACTAGTTGCGGAGAGCTGGTGAAGAACACTAATTGACATTGCGGAGCAGCTCATCCTCTGGCATTTCTGGCTATATCCCTCAAGGACAGTTCTGGTAACTGGCAGTACTGGATGCCAGTGGAACCATCAGCAAATGCTTCTGCCTGGGAAAGGAAATAGCCTTACGCTGTACCCTGAGGATAGACTTCGGCTTTGTTAAACCATGTATGTGTCTCTGTAAGAGAATTCCACAGTCAACGGACCTCCACTGAGAAAGTCATGCCACCAGATGTTTAAATCAAGGGATTCTTAGTGCACCAGCTGATCTCAATTGCTGGTGGTGGTAGTGAAGGCACTTTTGGCTCTCTCTGAATTGGGCTGTTGTCTCCCTAGGTGGGGCTGTCATTTTAATAATAGATCATTGTATTTCCCAGTAGGAGGCCCACTGTCATGGTCCAGAGTAGGATGGGGAGAATTAAGCTCCTGTTTAATATTTTTTTGTTATGTCATATCTCACAAATAGCATTGTTTTACTCTATAGTCCATGGAGAGATCTCGTGCCTAGGACTTACTTGAAAGAAACAGAATTTTCAGATTTGCTTACAAAGAAGAGTTAGCTTATAAGCCCATGCACACAACATATACAAAATTTGGGAACACTGCCAGAGTTCTGACATATCACACACACACAAAAAAAAAAAAAATCATAGTGCAGTGTACGTGTGGTCTACTGAATTGAATAAAGGTCTGGTAGCCAGGAACAATTCAATTCCTCCCCACTTAGCTACACTATGTGGCTAAATATAACATTTCAATTACAAAGCAGTTCCAACCCAAGCATCACATACACTAGATATGTACTTCACGGAGTTAAAAAATGTTTTCTCTAAACGAATGCCAATGTGATGAACAGAGATGTATGTTTGCACTCCCAAACCCTGGGTGCATTTCTGGAGAAATACACAGGCAGCGCAGTAGGAAATGCACAGCCTGAAGTAGTGTGAAATTAATGTATTGCTTAATTCTCATGTTGAAAAAAACTTCAGTAAAAAGTTTCATTTACATGAAAAGAAGTCGCTTTATACCTCTGTTATCTGTAGAGTAAAAACTGCAGAAGCGCTACCTCTCCACCACATCAGAATGCTTCAATACATCATTATTGATCATTTAAGAATTATCAAAATGCTACTTTATAAATAGGTAGGTGATGTTGCCTCACATTCAGTGCTGTTCAGTTCCTACAGATTATTATTTTAAAATATGACCTTAGTTGCAAACCATGATATTTTCAGGTGTTTCTAACATTAACAAGCATCTTCAATACAGACATTTTGACCCTAACCTGCTTACACATATTTACAACTCAAATATATTATTGCAGCTGTCAGGAAACTCATTTATCACATGTACCACACATAACGCTTCTACACTTGGAGTACACTGTGTAAATTATGTAATTTTAAAAAATCATGACCTGAGTAAAATTCTACTAAATGTAATAAAAAACTTTAAAAGTATGACTATTCTCACAGCCAAAAAGTTTTCAATTACTTGACAGTAACTAAAGCACAACACATTGTGTTTTTAGATCTATTAAACATTGATGATCTTTGTATTCTGTCTTTATACAGATAAAAAACTTGGTTTGTTCCATATTTGTTAAATATTCTTCATATACATGTTTTTTAGCATACAAGACAAATGTCAATAGAATAAAATGAATTAATGTATTATTTACAACACTTAGCAAACACTATTCACGGATTAAAATAAAGTAGAACTTGTCCAAGAGGACTTAATCCATTAAAGACATAGGAAACCAGCTTAATTTGTCAGAATGGCAGCTATTAACTCTGCAAGGTTATGCAAATACGGCAGATGGATGAGAAAGTGCAGGCCATCCCCACTGTGTCAAACATAAATAAACTTTCTATGAAACTGGCAGCTAACAAATTTGTTGTGTAGAGAAGGCAGGTAAGGAAACACAAATACTTTTCCCCTTAAATAGGAACAATATAAATAATTCTACAAAAGTTGTTAATGTTTGCGAAATCATACAACTACTTTTGTTCTAAATAGCTCATACATTTCTCGGTCTCTGAGGTTCCCTAGAGGGAGGAAAGCTTCAGAATCTCTTGACACACTATCTGTGTGGAATAGGCAAGTCAAATGGTAATTACAGACCTACAGGAAGTACTTACACAGAGTCTAAGTATAAATTTAGACAAATTAATAATATTGCTAATGAATAATATTCCTGACATGGAAAACCTGTGATTTTAAAAGTATGTGATTTTCCTGACTCCATCAGGTCAATAACTGTTTTTAAAACAGTAATTCCTGAACCTATTAGACAGCATCAGGGGGTTAGAGGACCTTTCACATCACTGACAAAGAAATACAAAATCTATGTGTGTGCATGTATGTGTTTTGTAGATGTAGATAGACACAGACAAATTGACAAAGGTCTTGCAAAACTTGAACAAAATTCTGAGGTGAATCATACAGGTTTACAAGCCCGTACGTCACTGTAATAACTTCAAACGTGCATTATTGCTTTCTGTTGCTACTGTTACCCAGATCTTTCATGCATGGAGTCTCTTTCTTCTAAACACGAGGGTGGATAAATACTTAGTCAAAGAACTTGCGAAGTGGCAAGGTATATCACCTTGGGAAGGAAACATCAATAGCTTTGTAAGAACTGCTGATAAGCATAAACTCCGTCATTAAAAGAAATACAGGAACATGTAATTCTGATTACTGTTTATGAGGGAGGAGGAGGAAAAGCAGAGAAAGCAGCACCCAAATCAGTTTGAACAATAGCATAACAGTCAGATAACCCAGAAATACTGAAGGAAGATTACACTGTACAGGAGTAAGATCATCACGATCTATTAAGTAGCATTAGGGAAAGAGTTGGGCATAAATTTCATTACACTAAACACATGTGCAACCAGTTTAAAATTCTGCTTTTTTGTTGTTTTGCATAGAACAATTTTTATTCTAACTTTTAAAAAAAATGGGTCACATAACTAGCCACACAATCCCAAAAGATGACCTCAAATAGCTTTGAGGTAATTGCTATATATTAGGCAGTATATCCAAACAGAAGGTCAAAGAGAAGATAAATTGTGAGAGAGTGCTTGAAGCAAGCTCCTAGCTTTCACTGGGCAATTTCAGAAGGAAGACAGAGGGAACAAAGTTGTTTACATCCTCTGTTTTTTCAGCATTAGATTGCCAATCTCTCTAGAGGACTGAATGTCCCCTTAACTAACTTTATCAGTTCAAGTTATCATTACAATTGAACAACCCCTAATGTACCTCTTGACCAGTGACCTCTTCTTTCCAGTTGTTCATCTTTTTTTTCTTTTTTTGGATCTTCCACAACTACATGAAATGGCATCTTTCTAAAGCTGAACTTTTTTTTTTCCCCAGTTTGCTCCACCGTCTTGCTATTTTCAACTTCAGAAAAGGCATTTTCTCCCACTCCAAATCTGCGACTTTGTTTATCCTTCAACAGTACACACACAACTTGCAGTGCATGAACTTTCCCTGCACTGTCAGGAAAGCCCTTCCTTGGACCACTTTTCCTTAGGTTGGCTCCAATTGTGCAAAACAGGAGAATTTGCCACCAAACCCCTAACAGCTAAGAAAGAAAAAAATATCACACACGATCTACTAGCACCACTGCTCTCGATGGGCTACAACATGAACTTAAGTATAAACCGCATAGGATAGTTGTTCTTCTCTACCATATAAAAACCACTTACAAAACATTTTAATATTTTTGACCATTAAAGTGCTTAAATATTCTGTTTGCCGAAGTAATTCAAGATAAACTCTTCCTTTTATAGATTCATTCCACTACTTCCCCCCCCCTTTCCCTAAGAATTCAGTCTGCACATTCCTGCTAACAACTTTTCTTAAAAGGCAGAAAAAGATACAGAGCCACAGGAAATGCTTCTCTGAAGTTTCACTAATGAGGAAGCAGATCTTAAGGCTCTTGCTGCTATTGGACTCATTTGTATTTTTTATGAGCTGATGTACTAGTGGGCAGAAAAGAGACAGACTCTCTACTGGCAGATTAACCAGCCCTTTAAGGGTGCCTGCTGTTAATTTTGGTTATTCATCTGCACATCTGTCTCTGCCCAACTGTGTCATGACTATTGCTCCTTGCAGCTCACTTCATTTAACCAGAAGCTTTTCACCACTGAAATCTGTCAGCTTGTTTTGTTCTCTTACAAGATCTAAGCTCTAGTTCTTAACCTAGCTGAAGATCAGATCTTTCATTTCCACTAGTGGGAATAAAATGATTTCTGATACCAGAAATTTTAATGTAATAGTTATCAACCATGTTTATTCACCATATTACCGACACGATAGCTCCTGACAAGAATTGGTACCTCAACTGTTTTCCTGAAGAAAGCATGCTTTGCTAACCCCAGACTGTCCTAGCTGTGACTCTAAGGGAGCCATTCATTTTGCCAAAATCTCTGAACGGAATACAGCTTAAACCCTCCGCTGCCTTAAAATTTCAGGGACAGTTCCTCTGGTCTTCCAATGGAAGAAAGACTACCTTGTACCAGCTTTCAGACAACATATACTGTTTTCTCAGCTGGAGAATATTCCCTTTGTTTTGCCAAAGCTTGTCCCTCTTAGCCATCTTAATCCTAAAGGAACAAAGCATATGATCCATTTCTTTTGTGTCTTCGCTTTCATTTTTTTACTCTGTCTGACTATAATAATGGACCTTGGATTGTTACTACCGTCTGCCTACAAAGTATAGCACGTTATCATTTCAGCAGGGATATACAGTACATTTCTGTGCAGTTCATTTAAGCTCTGCTCCTATCCCATTACTGTTTCATTCACTTAAGGAACAAGAGGAGTCTTCTCAAGTATTCCATAGATCTGGCAAGTAAGAGCCTGGAATCTGCTGTTCTTTACCTTTAGCCACTACACACTCTTGCCTATACAAACAGAAGAGTGCTAATACACTGTATATTATCTATGCCTGCCCTTTATGAGACTCCAGCATGACTGCTTTGTGGTTCACCTGATTTAGAAAGAAGTGATGTAGCAGAGCTGGGGTTAGAGCACATCAAATATATTCTATTTGCATTTACATTGCTTTCATGTGAATTCTGCTTTAGAAGAACTCACAGTCTCTCCCATCTAAGAGACAATGCTCCAGCCACAACAGTCAATGTCAAAAGAAGAGCTTGGTACAGAAATCAGTTCTCTTCTTGGTGAGTGAGGCAAGATGTCTGCTCTCAGCATGAATCTTTTATCTGGTGTTCATTTATTCTGCCACTGTTCTTATAAGCCTGAGGGTTAACCACCTGAAGGCATATAACTGAAGATGACTTTCTTCCTCTCATAGTTTTGCCAGATTTACAACAATACAGAATTCTCCAAATCATGCTATTTTTCATACACTCTCTTTAAAGAAACCCCTGCTTGCTTTGCGATGCTGAAATAACACAAAAAACCCAAACCGCTGCAAGAGTTTGTCTATGGATTACCATTTATCTAGCCTTTCAATAATATTTTCAATTTATTTTCAGTAATATTTGATACTTATTTAGTCAAATTTGGTTAGCTACACATAAATTTTAGCATTTAGATTCATATAGCCTAGATGAAAGCAGTCACACTGCAAAGCTCTAACCATTAGCAGCTTCCCACAAATCCTATCACACCATGTCTCTTTTGTGCCACAGCAAACAGAGCCACTTTATTATAATGACAGGTAAAACTGTCTGTCTGCCCGGATGTATTCGATCTGTCATAGGGATGACTTGCCTAGGATCAAAGAAAATCAATCACCATAGATACACTATCTCAAAACTTAGGTACTTTTTAAAAAAATGCAGGGTAGGAAAGAAGCAGTTTCTTATAAAAGTAAGCTTCCATATCACCCGAGTCTGGGATTTTTACATGTCTTCCCATAGACCAGGGTAGAGAACTTTTTAAATTAAATTTCCATCAAGGATGTACACATACCCTCATCATTATTTAAAACAAGCTAAAAATTTAGTGGGTTTATGAACACTTCTACAAGCAAATTCTTTATATACACTATTTATAGAAGGAAAACACAAAAATAACTGAAGATCAGCTGAGAAAAAGATCTAATGTCCTATTTTAGTCAATATTAATTTATTTTTTGAGGTCTGAACAGATTCCATATAACAGGATGTTAATATGAACTTCCCTTCTTGAAAAGATTTTTCTTCTCCTAGTGTCTCTGCTTGATTCCATAATCATTATTATGGACTGTGAGATAATATTTTAGCAAAGGTGAAGAAAACAAAAGACATTATTTCATGACTTCTCTGTCTTTCTGCTATCTCCTATACAGGTTGCTGTGTGATACTTCATTTTTCAGAATACTAAGCAGGCAGTTGCAGGTCAAGATTTGCTCTATCTGGTTGGACATGTGTGGCCTCTGAACTGAGAGTTAATAGTAATACAAATACCCCATAGAGTAGAAAACAGGAGTCAGACCAGAACAAACAAGCTCCTGATATTTATTGCCAAAAGTATTAGTAAATAAGATTCAAACTGCAACCACCTTGTAACGTTTATACACAAAAGCCTAACTTTGAGACACCAATTTACAAGGACCAGGCCCAGTTACAACATCTCTGCATTCCTGGACATACATGACAATACAAAAATAAATACACAGCAGCCTTAAAGTTCTCCTCCGTTTGACATACCAGTGTAATCTTTACAGTTAAATTACAAAGCCTAGACCTCTCTGAAAATAGCAAAAAAAAAAATATGTATTATATGAGATGTGTCTTGCTCCTGGAAAAAGAGAACAAAAAGAAAACAGATTTCTTTGTTAGAAGAATGAGGAGTGAAAAGGAAAAGAAATTACTTTAGTGACTCAGAAGGTAGCTACTATCCTTACTTTTAAGAAAATCCATATTTTTAAGAAAAAAATCTAATAACTGGGGAAAAAACAGACAGAAGTAGGAACATGGATTCAAAGGGACATCCTGAATCACCACCTGGTTGACTCTGGAAACGAGAAAAAAGGTAAAATTAAACCACAAATTAATTCTTAAAGGCATAAAACTGACTAACGCCATTTCTATATGCCAAAACTCAGTGATTTCATGCAGAAGTCATTCAGAATGTCCCAATTACCACTTGACAAAAAGGCCCAGAAAACAAACATGGATCTTTCCCTTTGAAGGGGCATCTGAATCTTCGGCCTCCCATAGAGATGGCAGGAAAAGGATCATCAAAAGGAGAAAATTCATATACATAAAGATGCTGGACCACGCTTTCTGCTATCTGGCTTCATCAAGATAATCTTGTAAATAGGACATACAGTGTCTAAGCACTCCAAACAATGCCAGTGGTCTAATTAATATTTTTATGCAATCTTTCGTGCCTACATTCAAGAATACTCTTCTGTTTTGGCCTGGGTATTTTTGGTTTTAATCTGTTATAACTCTGGAACTCTTGCCTAGATCAAAACATGTGACCACATGCATCACTTCACAGGGGCAGAATAAACATCTGGAATTATTCTAAGACAGCCTCAGTTGGCGTACTACTGTCACAGGCTTCCTCCTAATGTTGCACAATGCAAAGAACATTCTAGAGACATACAGGAATTGTTCTGGCTACCTCGTATTTTATTGATCACAGTTGCCACAAAACCTGAAAATGCTAGCAAGATGCCCAAGCAATGGCAACCCAAGAGGTGTTAGACTCAGCACTGCAGTAGAAGTAGCTTCAGAACTGGGGAGAGAATGATCCTCAGCTTAAGAGACAGCCCTATGCTAAAGGGTCAACAGAGTGAACATCAAATTGTCTCACTTAATATAATTTTATAATTAAGGTAGCCCCAATATTGGAACTCTCCTCTTACTAGTATGTTCTTCATTTTACGTTTCTGACAAATAAGTTACAAACATGAAAATAAGGTCGTAAGGTAGCCTAAAGGAAAAATAAATTCTAGTTTCAGGCAATGAAATACAGCTACCATTAATTACATATATTTAGATTAAAAAAATAAAATTAGAATTGAATGCATACAGTTCAGAATTCCTGTGATAAGTATGCATGGCCTCCACAGAATTCTTTATGTTCTCATTAGTGAGTTTTACAAATGAAAGCAGTGGCACTACGCCTTTCTTAGGGTATTACTTTGACATGGGATGATAACAGTCTCTCCACTGCAGATTCAGAAATCTAAAATAACAAAAGTGACGGCGTTCATTTTCTGACCAAACAAAACCACTCTTGACATATTTTATGGATATATATTGACAGTCTATGTTTTTATGTGTGAAGAACTTTTAAAAACATAGAGAGATTAAAGCAGTTTTCATTAAAACAGCTTTAGTTCACAAACCAGAAATGACTACATGAAGCTAGTGCAAAGGTAAAAGAAGACAAATATTTCTGTTAGGGGAAAAGTCAGTAATACTGGTGCAACTGAAGATTTAAAAGATATTAAAAGAATCTAATTTTATTGAAAAAATATATAGTCCAAACAGCAACAACTTTTTTAGAGTTCATAGTTTCTTACATTCTGCTGTCTCTCTGATATTAAATAAAAACAATCATTGTTGCATTTACAATGTTATTTAAAGCTTGCTATTTTCTAAAGATACATAGCCTTTCATCTTTAAAATATGTATTGTTCAAAATCTCAGAAAAAATATTTCTGCTGTCAAAGAATGAATATTTTTTTTCTTCCTCATACACTGGTCGTGATCCACATGTATTTTGTCAAAATTCACCCTCACAAAACAGTAAAATGAATAGAGGAAAAATGTAGTGAAAGCCATCTGTGATGAAGTATAGAATGAATGCTGTTAATCTGCTAAACAAGAAAAAGGAAATTAGGGATGGACTGGCTGCTCGGAGAAGTACTATCATACATTTAACTTAGCACTTTCTAATTAAGTTTATTTGTAAATAAATCTTGAAACAATGCATCATTTGTGTTCTAATATTTTCTGAACAAAAATAAAGTCACTGTAATATGGATTTTGACAGCTAAATCCACAACAGTTAAAATGTAGCAAATGAAAGACTACAGTCTACAATAAAACATGAGCTTGCAAAATTATTACCTCCTTTAACTGGGGCTATGATTTTTTTTTTAGCATTATAAATCATTCTTTAAGCTAATAGAATTTTAGGTTTGTTCAGCACCTTCGAACAAGTTATTCTCAAATTTTTTCATACTGGTACCTACCTTTCTGCTTTGACTTTCCACAGCACCACTGAACCATTGGAGAGGTACTGAAATAATCAACATTTATTCTGATCAGCAAAATTCTACCCTCCACTCCACGCTCATTTTACGTTGGGTTCCTTAGATGCCCACATCAGTGGTTATGACTGTTAGTATGCACACTTCCCCAAAACATGCCAAAATGTTGAACGTTATCCATCAGACTCATGAGCAACTGAGAAATAGCTAAAAAAAAAAATTCTTAAATTTCTATCTTCAGACTTTCCTTCCCCAAAGAAATGAGCACTGTGAAAGACAACTATAGTTCTATTTATGTTTAAAAGAAAAAAAAAGCACGGTTTCCCAGGGATGTACTTCTGCAGTAGTGGGAATCAGCATGCATTACCTTATAGCGGTGCATTCTGCATGCTTAGCTCTTTAGTATATAAAGTCACTTCATCAACCCAATTATTTCTTATTTCTCCTATTTTTTCCCCCAAAGTAACTCTAAACTACTTTAAAACACCTTCATTACAGAAATGATTCAACCAGCACTGCTGCAAACCATGGAAATGTAAAAGCTGTTAAAAATGTATTAAATGCTGTCCATGCCACAAGGGTACTAGTGTAAAATGACCTTAAGTTTAAAGGCTCCCTATGAAGGCAGAACAGTAATCTTCTCTGCTTCTCCTAATGAATAACAAATGGGCCTTCACAATTCATTTAGTTCAGTACAAGCTGCCATTACAACCCATTTTGTTTTTTTAACTTTGTGGTAATGTATCATCTTGCCTGACTCTATGTCATCTTCTTGAAGGTCACTAAAGGTATGTAACTCCACTCCTAATAATGAAAAAAAGGAGGAAGGAAAAAGAGATACGACAAATTTTGACAAAGCACCGACCAGTGCACTCAGATACACTCTCACACAGCGAGGCTCCTACTTCCTACACAAAAATGCTTCCTGTTTTGTAAAGAAAGCCAGAAAATCACTGAAGTCTTCAAAATAATTCTGTTTTTCAATTAATAACTAAAATGCAACAATATCTGTGAAAAAATTCTTTGGGTTTCTGTTTACTTACTCTTGATTTTTGTTATGCCCTAAAATGTAATCTGAATCTGAGCATTCAAAAAGGAATAAGACCATGAATATTTATCTTTATTTCACAGGTGTTTAGAAACATGTATTATGTTGCTATGGACAATTAGCCTTTTATCCAATTTTAGCTGGCAGTTTAACTCACCCACCCTAAGGTTTTAATTATCCCCTCAATCTGCATGCTTAGGCCTCAATTCATGCAGCTGGAAATCTGCCTCAGTGATGTTATAACCTTGTTAATGTAACAAAAGAGGAGTTTACTTAAAACTGTACTGACTGTGGACTTAAGCCAAATTTACTTGAAAGAGGAAAGAGACTGTCAAAAATCCTACAATAAACACAGAAATGCAGTTCTTTCATAACCTTCACCTTAATTCATATAGACAAGCAATTTACATGTAAGTGGATTCATATGGCCTGCGAGGGGCCTCCTCTCTGGAGCTGGACTATTCTTTGTACCCCACCCCCATCTTTAACAAAAAAAGCTCCAACAGCTCACTTTACAGAAATGGCAGAGTATATGCAATCTTTTTTAATCACAATAAAACATAATTAAGATAAACATTTATAAAGCTAATCAGTAACAATAAAGGCAGCATAATTTCATAAAGCCAATTTCAAGGAAGTTCAGCTAGTCCTCTGTCAAATACATATTTTAAATTCAATAAAGGTTTTATTTGAAGAGTGTAAAGTTGCACTTCTAATGAGGTAATAGTTACTTTAGCCTTAAGTGGAAGTTGCTTGTCATATACTGATATCCCTCATTCATTTAGTTGCCAAATTACAGTAGGGATTTCCTAAGTTCATCTGTTAATTAGATTCATTTGTAGGCTAGATACTAACAAAAACCTACATTAGACTAAACAAAACCTCATAGCATTTGAAGTGTTGAAGGGAGATCTTTATAAGAGAGAAAAAAATACAAATTATGTTTTTTAATACAACTGTGAAAATACTGTAAGCGGTTTTCATCCTGATTGGATTCTTCTACTATATTTTAAGAGAGGATCTAATGGGAGGGGCCATAGTGGGTAGCTGGGTGATACCCGTGTATGCATAACCACAAAACTCATAAAAGACTGTTTTCATTTCACCAGTTTTCTTTCAGTCATTGATAAAATAATCCAGGGGGGCAGGAAGGGGGAGGTAAGGGGCACCCAAAATAAAACTGTAAAGCAGTCAAGTTTCTTTCAGGCATTCTGAAAGTCTAAATATTTTTCAATAGGCGAAAAGTCTTTTCTTTAAGATCATGAATGTCAGAGTATTTTCCGCTCTGTTAAGAGGGTATTAGGTTGCTGGATGATGATCTACCACATTTCTCAGGCTTCTATTCTTCAGGTGTTACGTAATAATCTCTACTTTTTTGCTACTGAATTTCACACTAGTCCCAACAACAGCTCTAGCTCTAAACCCCACAGACATTAACTACTTACCTTTTGTTTACAGACCACACAGAAAACTAAGAACAGCTTCTCAAGATAGTCATACAAGACATGGATGAGTTTTTCCAGCTGACAAAAATTGTCATAAGTTATCAAATACAGTAAATCTCCTAAACACTGATGAGAAAATTCCATCTTTTGGATTTTTTAGAGTGAGGGGGTTTAAAAGTCCAGATTGCTCATCCTATTAACTGCATCACTCCTTCCTAATCAGTCTTTGGGACATAGCTTGCCAGAACATGCAGGCAGCTGAACATAACTACCGTGAAGTCTCCTCACTGTTGCTCACTAATTGATGCAATAAGTTCCTACACTCACACCTGACTGCATTTTATCCAAAACTCTTCCAGCCTAAAGAGATAAGGGAGGATACAAAATTACATTCTTATGGTTGCAGATTTAAGTGGAATTAGAATTTTCTTCAATAACTTACATTCACAACCCACATAATGTAAGGATTTGAAAGTCTCCAAACTAGCTTTGATTCTGTGTTGAATAGAGGTGACCTACCCATCCTATCAAGCCTACCTTCAACATTTTGTCCTCAGTATCTATCTGTTTCCTAACCATAAAGAAAGCTCAAAAGGGTTGAAAAACAAAAGAACGAAGTAGTACATTTAATGACTGTCTCCATTAGACCAATTTTCCCGCCCACCTAGAAAATGAAAACCATGTAAGCTAGTCTTCAAAGAATGCAAGATGCGCTTGTTGAAAAGCAAAAATGAAGAAACCCTAGTAACTAGAATGATTTTAGTAATGTGGTGATCCTCAGAGGCCTGTGTGGCCTAATTTTGGTCAGAGTCAAATGCAACAAAGATGAACTACATGTTTGAGGTAGGAGTGGTTAGAAACTGGGAAGAGTTTAACCACAAAAAAGTATTTTTACATTTCTAATCTAAGCCACTAAATCACAGGTCCCACCCCCCTCGCCCCTTAGCATCTACATATTTACAAAACTAAATCTGGATGGGTTTTGAGAAAATCACTATTAAATACAAGGAAAAAAAATATACCAAGTCTTTCACTTGCATCTCCCAATATACTTTTAAATACTAAAATGCAACATAGTAAGCATAGTACTCCTACCAGGATTATGCAATCTCCTCTACAAATGCAACATTTCTATTTACCAACAACTGAAGAAATCTTTCCACTAATAAGATTCTGCGTGTGTGCCATCACCAAGCTTTTGTTTTACCTTGAAAAATTAATCTATTCAGTCGAAGCCACTTCACCCTAAGGAAGCAAACCAAAGTGTCCTTTTAAGGTGATGTTTATCCTGAACACAACAGCATGACTATAAGATGTAGCACAGACTTTTATAACGTAGCTTCTTAAATAGGGCTTTTCTTTGTTAAGATACCCTGGTACACTGCACAGCAGTGTGGACATAGCCAAGTTTGTTCACAATCAGAGAAAATCGAGATGAGCTCATCCTAATTTCCATTGTCATCACATTAAGTCATGATCTGTCAGTCTCTGCTAAACATCAGCACAGCATTGAAAGGAGAGATGTTGTTCATTGGAAATTCAGTGCTTCAGCACATTGCTGTGTGCTATGCCATATTCTACCAACCATATTTGAAGAATTTTACTACAGAATTTCTAAAGTCACATTGTTTAGATAATGTTAACAGTGCTAACATTATACCTGGTTTTATTATCTTGTTTATTATAGTACATATGTTATATATTGGCTTGATGGCCATTGAAGGATGGGAGCCCATTATGCCTGGTACTGTATTAATAAAGAATATTGATCAGTCTTGTCAGGCTTATACTCTAAATAGGTAAGCTATACATGGGTAAGTGGGAGGGTATAAACACCACCAGAACAAGTAGTGTGAAATTCTCTTAGATTTAAAGTATTGCATGAGTTTGTTTCCCTCCCCAAAATACAGAAACTCTTTGACTCAAGATAGAGGTACGGACCTCTATGACAATAAATTCTTACAGGTATCATTGTATCAGTATCCTGGTTTCAGTTGGGATAGAGTTAATTTTCCTTCCAGTAGCTGCTGTGTTTTGGATTCAGTATGAGAAGAATGTTGATAACACACCGATGTTTTTAGCTGTTGCTAAGAAATCAAGGACCTTTTTCCAGTCTCCCATGTGCAGCTAATGAGCAGGTGTACAAGAGCTGGGAGGGAGCACAGCCAGGCAGCGAGCCCAAGCTGGCCAGTGGAAATATTCCCGACCATGGACATCATGGTCAGTTTATGAATGGGGGTTGGCAGTGGGGCAGGAACTTTTCCATGAGTTCGTCGAGCTCTACAAAATCTGCAAGTTCTGTGATCACTGCTCAGGGACTGGCTGTGCAAGTGATCATCGGGTGATCAGAAAAATGGTATTATGTATTGCTTGCTTTGCACATTCTATTATTATTATTCCTTTGTTGTGTTATTAAACTGTATTTGTTTCAGCCCATGAGTTTTACTTTTTGTCCATTCTCCTCCCCATCCCAGCAGTGGGGAGGAATGAGCAAGCGGCTGTCTGGTCCCAGTTGCCGCCTGCTGGGTTAAACCATGACAACCAGTTAAATAAAAATGTAAATCTTACTTATGCCCTAATAGGCAGAAAGGCTGCCCCATGAGCTCACACCTTACAAAGAATGAGAGAATGCACACTAGAGAGCATTAATGAACGCTCTCAGATATGAGAGAGCAAAACTTCAAGCACATCTTGCACCTTATTAGACATGCGTGAACCCAATCAGAGGAAACAAGTCAATAGGAACTTGGATTTATTTTTCCACAGCGCACTGAGAAGTACTTGTTTTGCTAGAGGTATGGGGAGGAATGAGGAAGTACAGAAAGGAGTCAGCAGTGGCTTTACTTCATGGCACCTAAGCAGTAATGGGAAAGCAGAGAAAGATAACCGAACCTTTCCCTTCTGCCACTAAGAAAGCTGTTCCTGTTTGCCTCCGACTCTGTTCTCTTCTGACTTTGTAAGACGTTTTCTTTTTAATAGAAAATGTTATCATACACATTTCTAAGCACATTTTATATTTTTATACAATATTAAACAATAATCCAGTAGTTTAAATGATCCAAACCTTTAAATTTTTTGGTTCTCCATTTTCAAAGATCTGAGTTTACATTAAGTTAAGCATTATCCCACTGGGGAGAACCTCAGCTCATAATTCCTGTCATTGAATTGCATGTCCTGGGTCTCAAATATGTAAGATTTGCCACTGGAAAAAGGAAAAAAAACCTGACCTATCATATTTTGAGGTCTAAAATGCAGAAACATCTGCTAGAATAATATTCAGTTGGGTGAGGTTAGAAATATGGGAGCCTGCAGTTGATCAGCGCTGCCCTAGGTGTCACAGAGGCCAATGGGAATTACACTAAGAGGGTTTCAGTAGACAAGGGCATAATTCAGTCAGCTTTAAAAAAAATCCATGAAACGGAAGCCTAATTTTTTCTTTCTTTTTTTACTTTTAGCCTCCTACTCCTTCCTTTCTGTCTTTTGAGTCACTTGTTCTTTTGAGTACATTATCAGAGGTGGAGGCCTTCACGTTCCCATGCTGGCTGAACTTCAAAACAAATGCCATCCTGTTTCATAATTTTTATCATTACTAAGTTTTTAGCTAATAAAACTACTTTTAAGTTAGTTTTAAAACAAACTGTATATAGCTTTGTCAAGATCAGTAATTACAGAGCACAATTTTTTTCTATGGTATTGTTCTTCCGGTAAAAGGATTTTGTTGCTTGTAATTTCTTACATTAAAAAAAAAAAAAAAAAAAGAGTTGTGCAATACAAACCACACAAAAAGTGTTTAATACTTAGCAGATAGCTTATAAAGTTTTTCTTCTTTAACTAAAAAGTTAAAATCGCTAAACTCGCCAGTAAGTTAGCTTTAGATGAAAACAGTAAGCTTCCTTAGAAAATAGAAATATACTTCAAACCATACCCTTCTTTTCGAAGAGCCCAGACCTGGATTTTCATTCTTCAGGTTTGTACAGCCCTCTTCTTTTTACCATAGTCCATGTTTCACTGAACACTAACTCACAGTCACTCCTTACTTTTATATACTACCCTGCTTATCACCGTCCCTTTCTGAATACTATTCCACCTCACATGAATGTAGAATGCTAGGAATCAACATATATCATGGATTAAACTGGTGTATGTTAAACCCTAACACGTTTATGAATTAAAAAACAGAAAAGCCTTTTAGTTTAAAAAGGTTGATTTTAAAAAAAAAAGGAAAAAAGAGGAGAAGCAACTGTAATGATTTTCAATTGCAACTGTCTTCAAATTTTCATTTGCATTACAAAAGACTAGAATACTCTGCATCTCCAAGTCCTTCAAGCAGCCTAAGACACCTGTAAACATGAAGCACTGTTAATCCTATCTGTATTCTGAGTAATTCAATCACTAGAGAATATAATGTAACTGTCATATTTCACTCTTACAACTTGCACTTTAAAACAATCATTTTGTCACTTGTATCATCTTGTAAATCCACTTATACACTATAGAGCAACAGAAGATGCAAAAGGCGATTCAAAGCATGGCCTTTACTCTTTCCAGAGTGTATTAGTTGACTAGTTCTCAAAAAAAAAAAAAAAAAAAAAAAAAAAATT